>LNFM01000980.1_pt1 | contig 67252 bp, 50 predicted proteins | sample 596031 | NCBI WGS metagenome assembly LNFM01 (sample SAMN04254537, study PRJNA301005) | activated carbon metagenome | isolation source: dual media filters at the Ann Arbor, Michigan drinking water treatment plant | place: USA: Ann Arbor
GCAGCGTTCGACGATTGTTCGATTTCACGTAGGTGAGGTGAGTGTGATGCAGACGACGAGCGTGCTTCGTAGATCTCTCTGGCTGGTGGTGGCGCTGAGCGCGGGGCTGAGCGCGTGCGCTCCGGAGACGTCGACGGACGTACCGAACAACACCGACGATTTCGTCACGGACGAGGTCACTGATGTCTCGCACACACTCGTCAAGAACCAGACGATCGGCAACTGCTGGGCGTATGCCGCGGCCGGTTGGGCTGAGTCGCTTCACCGATCGTGGGCTCAAGCGAACGCGACCTCGAGCCTGCCGGCCGGCGCGTACCGCGACGAGAACATCAACATCTCCGAGTCGTGGATCACGTTCTGGGACTGGTACAGCAAGATCAGCTCGACCGGCGGCGTCACGACCAACGCCATGGGGCGCTCGGAGCTCTCGACCGGCGGCTGGTGGGACTCGGCCTCGGACACGCTTCGTCGTCGCGGCGTCGTCTTCGAAGCGGACTTCATCCCCGAAGAGGCGATGGCGCAGTCGTCGCAGCGTCAGCGCAGCGCGCTCTCGACGATCAACACCGAGCTCAACATGGGCGGGCGCCTCGCGACTGCTGCTGATCGCAGCAACAGGACGAAGGTGCTGCAGGTCCTCCTCGAGGCCTGGCAGCTCAATGACAACGTGAAGAGCACGATCCTTCGCCTGTACGGGATGGACGGCTCTCGCACGATCCTGTCGACGACGTCGACCGACCTCGGCTTCGTCCGCCGCGCGCGCGACATTCGCGTGCGCACGCCGATCTTTCGCAGCGGCCGCACCATCCTGCAGGACACGACGCTCGAGCAGGTCGTTCCGGGCGGAACGTTCGCCTGGCGCACGGCCAGCTATTCGACCTTCACCAGCGGCAGGACCAGCTTTCATCAGCGCGTGATGCGCGCGCTCAACGACCGCGCCCCGGTGCTCATCTCGTGGCTCGTCGACTTCAACTATCGCCAGGGCGCGCTGTTCCAGGTTCCGATGATGCGTCCGATGCCTGGCCGTCAGGGCGGACACCTCACGGTCCTCGAGGACTACCAGGTGACGATCCGTCAGCCTGGCCAGCCCGAGCGCACCCTGCGCGCCGGTGAGATGGCGAGCGCGGCCGACATGGCGCTCGCGGTTCAGTACGGCACCGTCGAATTCTACCGAATCAAGAACTCCTGGGGCACGGGCGTCGACCCGACCCCCACCGGAATGTTCGGCGGCTACAACGACCTTTACATGAACTACCTCAACGGTCCGATCGCCTGGACCACGGGCATGACGACCAGCGATCGCACGCCGCTCTCGAGCGTGACCCTGCCCAGCGGCTACTGATACGCTTCGGACGACCTCGCGTTTTGGGGGGGGCGGTTCGATCGCACATCGCGAACATCGCGGGCATCGCGAGCATCGCGGGGAGAACATATCGAGCGCGTTGGGGGCGCGGCTGGTGACCACTCGAGCAGCCACCTCGGTCTGAATCTCTGCGCCGAGGGGATTGCACCTTTTGTGGTGCACGGCCGTATAACCGCAGCACAGACCGTGAAGCTCGAACACACTGCACATCGCGCGCTCGCGCTCACCCTCGTCCTCTCGACGCCGCTTCTGGCGTGGGCGCGCTCGCCTCGCGCACGGCCCCAGAATTCAGCGCAGACGCGACCGCGAGCCGACGCAGGCGCGCCCCGCGCCGACGCCGCGACGCCCGTTGCCCGCGCGGATGCGAGCGCGCCTCGCGCCGACGCCGCCGTCCCGATGGTGCCTCCCCCCGCAGGAACGGCAGCGGTGAACCGCGCGTACAGCGCCGCGCAGATCGTCGCGGGCGTCCAGGCGTTCTACAACTCGACGACGTCGTTTCGGGCGAACTTTCGGCAGTTCAACACCGCCGCGGTGAGCAACACGACGACCGAGTCTGCGGGCGTCGTGACCTTCATGCGTCCCGGCAAGATGCGCTGGGAGTACAGCAATCCATCGGGCAACGTTGTGATCAGCAACGGCTCGACGATCTGGACCTACCAGGCGAGCGCCAATCAAGTGTTTCAGGCCAACTTGCAGCAGTCGCAGCTGCCGACGGCGTTTTCGTTCTTGATGGGCAGCGGCAGCCTCGCGCGGGACTTCGATGCTCGGCTGCGCACCACCAACGCCGCTGGCTATCAGAACTACTACATGCTCGAGCTCACCCCCACGACGCCCAACCCCAACTTCGCGAGGCTGGTGCTCTTCGTCGAGCCGCAACGGTTTCAGGCCGTCGAGGCGGCGGTGATCGATCAGCAGAACAACCGCAATCGGTTTCAGTTTCTGCCGGTCGGAATCCAGCTCAACGTGAACTGGCTTCAGCCCGACGGAGCTCCGGCTCCTTCGCGAGGCGACGCTGGCGCGGGCGTCTCGCTCAATCCGCGTGGACCGAGGTTCTTCGACTTCACCGTTCCTCCGCGCGCCACGGTGATTCGTCCGTAGCCAGGCGTCTCGACGAGGCGGGGTGTTTGCGCGCACCATCGAGGCTTCGATGTCGCCGCGAAGAGATCCCGTGTTCGGGTCGTCGTGCTTGATTGTGTGTGCGGCGGTGAGCTGCACGGCTCCTCCCTTGCCCGCTGAGGACGTCGCCAGCGATCGCGCGGTCGGGGCAACGCGAAGAGACCGCGGGCGCTCGTGCGGGAACGGGCGAGGTCTATCGGCTCGGGACGCGCTCGCTCGATCGCGTGCTCTTCGGCTTTCGAAACCCCATGTACGCGCGGTGTCACTTCTCGCGGGAGCAGTGCATGGTCTCGGAGCTCGGCGAGGACAACGTTCCCGGCGCGATCGAGAAGCTCCTGGTGATTCCGTCGAGCCCCGCGTGGTTCGGCTATCCGTGTTGTCACCAGCGGGACGTCGGACCACAAGCCTCGTCGGGAGCCTGCGCGGACGTGCGCGTCGAAGAGGTATCCATCCCGATGGGGAACACGCCGTTCGGCTTCGACTGGGAGCGCGGCTTGTGGCCAGAGCCGTATCGCAACGGGGTGTTCGTCGCGCTGCATGGCAGCTTCTACCGGGCCAATTTCGAGGGCGCGGCGGTGGTGTACCTGCCCACCGACCCGATGACGGGCGCTCCCCTACGGCAGGCTGCGCTGCCGTTTCTCGGCACGACCAACGGCAGCGCGAACCCCTCGCTGCAGCGACCGTCGGACGTCGTCTTCTCCCCGGATGGACGCATGTTCGTGAGCGATGATTACGGGGGCGGCGTGTACATGGTCGCGCCCATCGTCGGTCGTTGAGCGCGCCGACTGCAGCGTGCAAACGATGCCGATCACGGGTGTCGGTTGTGCGAAAATTGCGCGGCGAACTTCGGAATTTGCGTCGATTCTTCGAATCGCTCGCCCGTGGACCGAACGAATCGGATCGGTCATCCTTCAACCGCATGAAGTGGCTGAGTCCTTTCAGTGTGCTCTCGATGGTTGGCGTCAGCGCGATGGCTACAGCCCTCGCAGGGTGTTCCCAACCGCCGTCGCGACCAGACTCGACGCCGGACGTTGTTCAAGACAGTCCAGACGTCTCGCCTCCCGAGGACGTTCCATCGATGGACGTCGGCGATGCGACGGACACGGGCGTCGAAGCCGCGACGGACACCGGCGTTCGGCCCATTGATCCGGCGTGTATTCCGCTGCGCCCGACGGTGGGCTCTGGCGTGGGCGCAGGCTCGGATCAGTGCGGTTCGTTTCGCGCGCCGACGCCGGGCACGGGAGCGACGTTTTGCTCGTTGGGGACGGACGTTCCCGGGCTCCGCGCTCCCGCAGGGTTTTGCATTCGCCGCTTCGCGACCGTGGGCTTGCCGCGCGTGATGGCGTTTGCTCCCAACGGCGATCTGTTCGTCGCGTCTCCGTCGGCGTCGACCGCCGCAGGCGACTCCGGTGGGCTGGGCGCGATCGTGGTCCTCAGCGACGACAACCGCGACGGAACGGCAGAGATGCACACGTTCGCGACGGGCGGGCTCGACACGGTGCACGGCATCGCGTTCAACGCGGGCTTTGTGTACTTCACCACGACCGACGCCGTGTATCGCTCGCCCTACACGATGGGTCAGCGCGCGGAGATGGCAGGCTCGCGGCAGACCGTCGCCGGCGGACCGATGACGACGTTGGGCGCGACCCTGCAGCGCGGCGGTCGTTGGACGCACGGGCTCTCCGTGAGCGTCAACGGCCGCATGCTCGCGACGCGAGGAGAGTACAGCTCGTGCATGGTCGGTCCGGATGGACGACCTGCGCCTGGAATCGGCGAGGTTTACGAGCTCGGAATGAACTCGCTCAACCGGGTCGCGAGCGGCTTTCGCAACCCGATGTACGCGCGGTGTCACCCGTGTCGCGACCTGTGCATGGTCGCCGAGCTCGGTGAAGACCAGACGATCGGCGCGGTCGAGTCGCTCGTCGTGATCAACAACGACCACTGGTACGGCTACCCCTGCTGCTACCAGAACAACGCTGGGCCGCGCGCGTCGTCGGGGCTCTGCCGCTGCATCGACGAGCAACAGGTGAAGATCAACCTGGGCGACACTCCATTCGGCTTCGATTGGGAGCGCGGCGCGTGGCCAGAGCCGTATCGCAACGGCGTGTTCGTCGCGCTTCACGGCAGCTTCTACCTGGCGAACTACGCAGGTGCAGGGATCGTGTTCTTGCCGAGCGATCCGGCGACGGGCATTCCCCGCAACGTGACGCCGACACGGTTCATCGAGGCGACCAACGGCAGCGCGCAGCAGTCGCTCTTGCGTCCGAGCGACGTCTTGTTCTCTCGTGACGGCCGGTTGTTTCTCTCGGACGACAAGGGGCGCGGGATCTACTGGGTCGCGCCGACCGACTGGAGAATGTGAGCCGCGAGGCCGTCCCATGACGGCAACGTTTGGCTCCTCGCGGCGGCGCGTCGTTGGTACTCGCGACGCAGCGCCGGTGATTCTACGAACGCGGCGAGCTCGCGGTTGAGCGCCGCCGTGTCCTGCGCGTCGACGAGCCGAGCGGCGTCTCCGACGAGCCAGGGGATGCCTCCGACCCGAGTCGCGACGATGGGAAGCTCGAACGCGAGCGCCTCGACGATCGCGGTCGGCGCGCTGTCGCTGACGGACGCGAGCGCGAAGACGTCCGCGGCGGCGAGCCAACGATCGCGCTCGTCGCTGGCGACCGCGCCCACGAAGCGCACGCACGCGGGGGCCTCCCGCTCGAGCGAGCGCCGCTCGGGGCCGTCGCCGACGATGATCATCTGCGCCCGTCGCGAATCGAGCGCGCGCGCTGCGCGCACGAGCGCGGCGACGCCCTTTTCGGGGGAGAGCCTCGAGACACACACAATCAACACCACGTCCTCGTCGATGGCGAGCTCTGCGCGGCGCTCCATGCGCCACCGGGCGCGGGCTGCGTCGGACGGCGCGGTGACAGCCATGGGGAGGTCGCTCGAGGATGCGTGCGCCGAGAGCTCGTCGACGAGCGACGCGCGCAGCCCTGGGTGAGCGAACTGAAGCGAGGTCGCGCGGCGCGCGATCGTTCGCTGAATCGAGGCGGGCGCGCGGGCGAGGATGCGCGCGTCCGAGCCGTGGACGATCGCGTGGTGAGGGCGGTCGCCGCGAACCAGGCCCGCCACGAGCGACGAGGGGAGCGCGAAGTGCGAGACGAGCGCGTCGCAGCCGGCGAGGCGCGCTCGCGCGGCGGCGAGCATGCGGGCGGAGAACGCGAGGCCTATTGTCGTCGAGAGGATGGGCGCTTCGCGCAGGCGGCTCGGCGCGCCAGCGTCGTAGAAGAGCGAGCGGGCCGAAGGGGCGTAGCGCAGCGGGACCAGCTCGCAGCCGTCACAGCGAGCGGGGCTCGAACGAGGGTGCGCAGCGAACAGAACCGTGGCTCGGTGGCCGCGAGCGACCATCGCGCTCGTGAGCGCGTACACAAACGAGCCGGCGATCGGCTCCGATGCGTGAGGCCAAGAGGTCGCGAGGACGCCGATGTGCATCACGCGCGAGCCCTCGCGAGAGAATGCTCGCGGGAGAAAAGAAACCGGCCGCACAGCGAGGGGGAGGGGGGGAGCGCCTCGCAGATACGGCCGGAGTGATAGACGACGGCGGCTCTCGATGGAGGGGGGGGCATTCGAGTGCCGCCGCGTGCCTGATGACAAAGCAGCGTCCGTGCCAACCCATTGGCTGACGAAATTGTTGAACAAATGACGGAGCTGCTCACGCACGAGCTTTCAGCATTGCAAGCATGCAATTGCACGATGAAAGCCGCCTCGGACGGCGAGTGATCGTTCGACAAACATGACGGGGTTGGTTTCGTTCGCCGCAAATGGGGTTCGAGCGCGACGGTCGCTTCGGTATGTTTCGCCGCGATGTTCGAGAAAGTGCTCATCGCCAATCGCGGCGAGATCGCAGCGCGCATCGCTCGCACGTGCAAGCGACTCGGGGTCGCGACCGTTGGAATTCACAGTGAAGCCGACGCAGACGCGCTTCACACCCGAGCGGTCGACCGCTCGATCCTCGTCGGTCCGGCGGCCGTGAAGGACTCCTACCTCAACGTCGAGCGCATCATCGCTGCGGCGAAAGAGGCCGGAGCGACGGCGGTGCATCCGGGCTACGGGCTGCTCAGCGAGAAGAAGCATTTCGCGCAGGCCGTGACCGACGCGGGGCTCGTCTGGATCGGGCCGCCCGTGTCGGCGCTCGAGCAGCTCGGCGACAAGCTCCGCTCGGCGGAGGCGGCGACGAGGGCTGGGGTTCCGCTCGTGCCGGGCTCGCCGGGGCCGGTCGAGACCGTGGAGGAGGCCAAGGTCGTCGCGGCCGAGCATGGCTATCCGCTGCTCGTGAAGCCTGTGGGCGGCGGCGGCGGCATCGGAATGACCATCGCGCGCGACGAAGCCGGGCTGGTCAAGGCGCTCGAGGCCGCGAAGAACCGAGGCGCTGCTGCGTTCGGCGACGCTCGTGTGTTCGTGCAGCGCTATGTCGAACGGCCGCGGCACATCGAGGTGCAGCTCTTTGCGGACACGCACGGCACCGTGGTGGCGCTCGGCGAGCGCGAGTGCAGCGTGCAGCGCAGGCACCAGAAGATCATCGAAGAGTCTCCAGCGCCCGCGTTCGACAATCGCAAGGACGGCGCAGAAAAGCGGCGAGAGCTGCTCGCGTGCGCCGTGCGGCTCGCGCGTGAAGCTGGCTACGTGGGCGCGGGCACCGCGGAGTTCATCTGGGAGGATTCGCGCGGAGCGTTCTACTTCCTCGAGGTCAACTGCCGGCTCCAGGTCGAGCACCCGGTGACCGAGATGGTGACCGGCGTCGACCTGGTCGAGTGGCAGCTGCGCGTCGCCGCGGGAGAGAAGCTCCCGGACGCGTGGGTCGGCGGCATCGCGCCGAAGGGCAACGCGATCGAGTGCCGCGTGTACGCCGAGGATCCTGCGAAGGGCTTCATCCCCAAGCCGGGCAACGTCGACGAGGCGCGCTGGCCCGAGGGCGAGGGAGTGCGCGTCGACGCTGGCGTCGCGTCGGGCGGAAAGGTGACGCCCTACTACGACCCGATGATCGCGAAGGTCGTCACGCACGGCGCCGATCGCCCGCAAGCGATCGAGCGCATGAAGACCGCGCTCGACGCGACGCACCTCGCGCCTGTGGTGACCAACACCGCGTTTCTGCGGAAGATCGTCGCGAGCGACGAGTTCGCGCGGGGCGAGTACGACACGAGCTTCGCCGAAGTGTTCGCGAAGCGTCCGTGACCGATCACTCCGGCGTCACTCGGACGATCGAGTGCCGGTTGTTGTTGTCGCTCACGCGAGCGTAGATCGACTGCCCGTCGAAGAGCGCGTCGATCGTGTTGAAGACGCCGGCGGCGGCGGCCATGAACTCCGGCGCTCCTCCGGCAAATGGGACGCGAAACAGCCCCCGCTGCTCTCGTCCCTCGAGCGCGACGTACGCGTAGGTGTCATCCGCGGCCAGCTGTTGCGAGCGGTCCAGCGGCACGATCAATCGCGCAGGACCGTCGGGCTTTCGATAGCCCATGACCCCGCTCGGCTCGCGCCAGAGCAGCGTCGTGCTGGTCTGCGTGAGGTTCTCGATCGTGGACCCGCTCGGCGCCTCGTAGATCGGCGTGTCGCACGCGCTGCGTTGCGCTGGCGGAGAGCCAGCGACGGTGCTCGGCGCGGACGACTGTGGGCTCGCCTCGGGAGCCGCGTCGCTTTGCGTGCTCGGCTCTGCGCGTCCGCCGCGCTTGCAGTGAACGAGGCTCGCGCTCGCGGTGCAAACAAGTAGCGCGCTTGCGATTCTCGCGCGGTGGCCGTTCATCGATCTCTCTCCCGATCGTGCATGCGTAGGTCACTCCGCGGATGGCGCGGACGCGCCGAGCGATCGCATCGTCGCGTCCGTCGCGGCGTCGAGCGGAATGTAGGTCTCGATTCTCAGCGATTGCGCGGTCAGATCGAGGGGCGTTCCGATCGTCGACAGCATCGTGAACCAGCGGAGCGTGACTCCGCCGCGCGAGACGGCGAACGGGAGCATCACTGGAGGCGTCGCGCCTGGATCTGCCGCCTTGGTCGAAGTGGGGCCGAGCAGCGCTCGGAGCTCCGCCGCGAGCGCGCGAACGACCGGGTCCCCCTCGAGGTCTGCTTCTCGCTCGACGCGCGCGAGGAGTCCGACCGCGATCGGCTCGAAATCGACGACGTGCGGCCGGAGCGGTCCGCGCGGGTCGAAGAAGAGTCGGAGCACGTTCAGCGGCTGCGCGGCGAGGAGACCGACGACGTCAGCGCCGAGCCACGACAACAGCGCGGCCGTGCCCGCGTTGAAGCGCAGGATGTTCCATCGGTGGTCGAGCAAGAGGGCAGGGTGCGGCTCGGCGTGGGCGAAGAGCAGCCCGATGCCCGCGACGACCGGCGCCATCGATGGCTCGTCGAGCGCGCTCTCGCGAAACGCTGCCGCGAAGCCCGCTGCCACCAATAGCTCGTTGCGCTCGCGAAGCGTGAGGTCGAGCGCTGCGCCAAGGGACAACAAGAGGTCGCGGCTCGGATTGGAGCGACCGTTCTCGACGAACGACAGGTGTCTCGGCGACACGCTCGCTCGGGACGCGAGCGCCTCCTGGCTCCATCCTCGGTTCGCTCGCATGCGGCGCAGTAACAACCCTGTCGATCTTTGCCGTTGCTGCATCGGATCCACCCGAATTCTACCCGGAACCGAGCCGTGCATCGCGGTTCTTCATGACCTCGCAGGTCATGGTCTTTCGTCCCGACAGACGCTCTCGTCTTCGATGACACAAAGGAGAACGATCGATGCCGAAACGATGGATGCTCGCGGCCGCAGTCTGGCTCTGCTTCGCGGTCTATACGCTCACCGTGGTTCGAACCGGCGGAGTGATTGGGTTTCTGGGGATTCCGGCGGCCCATCCGTGGGGGCTGCAGGTGATCCTCGACCTGTTCATTTCGCTGTTCGTGGCGCTTACCTACGTTGGCCCGAAGGCGAGCAAGGTCGGGGTGCCGAGGCTCCCGTACATCCTCGCGACGTGCACGCTCGGCAGCGTCGGCCTTCTCGCGTACGTCGCGCACGTCGAGTGGGCGAGTGACCGCGAGGGCGCGGCTCGAAGCGCCGCTACGACCTGAACGCTCCGAGCGCCGTCCGAAGCGCGAGCGATGTACTCTCCGAGGATCGATGCGCAGCCGATACCTCTTTTCTTTCGTGCTGGTCGCGGCATGTTCGCCGGCCAATCCCGCGATCGACGGCTCGACCGACGTCGCTTCGGACATGGCCGACGCGAGCGCCCCCAACGACGCTGAGGACGTCGCGGTGATGGGCGACAGCGACCCGCTTCCAGACGGGTCGATCGCGCCTCGAATGCCCGGTCAACGTGCGCCGCTCACGGCGAGCTGTGATCCCGCCGATCCTGCGCGGTGCCTGCTCCCGTGGCCGTCCAATGTGTTTACACGGGTGGACAGCGCGAGCGCGACGGGGGTTCGGCTCGCGGTCTCGAGCCGCATCGCCGCGGGCGACGACAACGCGTCGCTCGAGCGGGCGAACGGCTTTTCTCGGGTGTCTCCGATCGTGACCGTGGTGACGGGCGTGGTGGACCCTGCGTCGCTCGGCGACGGGACCACCGGCGCGTTGAGGCTCGTGCGTGCGACTCCCGGCGCGACGATGGGGCGCGCGGTCCCTCTGCGGATTCGCGCGGTCGAGAGCCGAACCGCAGGGCGCCCCGAAACGGTGATCCTCGCGTACCCATTGGCGCCGCTCGAGGCTTCGACGGACTACGTCGTGGCGCTGATGGACAGCGTGCGAACGACCGATGGCCCGGCTCCGACAGCCGACGCCCTGGCTCGCGCTTCGCTCGCGCTCGCGCAGCCGACGACGGGCACCGAGGCGCGCTACGCCGCGTATCACGCGCCCAATCGTGCGGCGTTGCAAACCGCCGGCGTCGAGGCGGCGCGCGTGCTTCGCGTGTGGGACTTCACGACGCGCAGCGATGAAGACCCGCTCGCTGAGACGCGGGCGATGCGAACGCGGATGCTGGCCGCGATCGACGCGGGAGCATACGGCGTCACGATCACCTCGGCGCGGGTCGTACCGATGGGAGACATCGCGGTGATCGTCGAGGGGCGACTGACGGGCCTGCCCGACTTTCTCGATCGAACGGCGATGAAGCTCGCGCGCAACCCGGACGGAAGCGTGCGAGTCGCGGGCATGCACGACGCGCCGTTTCGGGTGACGATCCCGCGGGGCACTGGCGGATATCGAGCGATTCTCTTCGGTCACGGCCTCGGCGGCGACTACACGGACGACAGCTTCGACCCGGACATCGCTCGGGTCGGCGCTGCGAAGGTGAGCGTTCGTTTCGCGGGGCTGACCGCGGATGACGTGATCGAGACGATCGGCGGGCTGCAGCGGGCGGCGACTGGCAGCGAGTGGGCTGCGGCGCTCACGCAACAGAGCCTCGCGGAGGTGTGCGCGATTCAGCGCGCGCTCGCCGGGAGGCTCGGCGACGCGCTCGCTGCGCCGATGCTGGGCACGATGGTCAACCCTGCCGCTGGGCGTCGAGTGGATACGACCCGGCAAGTGTGGGCGGGCGGATCGCTTGGCGGAACGCTAGGCCTCGTGCTCTCGCAGCTCGAGCCGTCGATCGAGGCGGCGGTGCTCAACGTTCCCGGCGCGGGTTGGACGGGGTATCTGGTGCTCTCGTCGGTGTTCTCGTTGGGGCGCGGGGTGTTGCTCGCGAACTACCGCTCCGACGTAAACCTTCAGCTCGCGGTGGCGATCGCGCAGAGCAACTTCGACGCGATCGACGGCGCGAACTGGGCGGGCGCGGCGATGGCGCGACGGGTTCCGCTCGTGGTGCAGCAGAGCATGGGGGACCCTGTGCTTCCTGCGCCCGGAACGGAGATGGTCGCGACCGCCACGGGCGCTTCGCAGATCGGCGCGCCGCTCTCGACGGTGCCGGGCGTGACGCGCGCGATGAACGACACGGTCGTCAACGGCGTTTCGTTTACGCAGTATCGAGTGCCGTCCAACGTGACCGGCGCGTACGACGTGCACGGCTTTGGCGCGCGCGACACGCCGGCTGGTCTGGCGGCGCGCGAGCAGATCTTCTCGTTTATCCAGAGCGTGTGGATGGGCGCGCCTCGCGCGACGCTTCCGCCGCGGTGCGCGAACAACATGCCCGCGAACAGCTGCGACTTTTCAGCGGCGCGCTGAGCCTCTTCGGGTCAGCGGCAGGATCCCGGGCGCGGAAGGCAGTAGCCGTCGCGCTGAAACGGCCAGGGCGAAGGGGCGCTGGCGTCCACGCTGGTCGCGTCGAACGCGGCTGCGTCACTGGCGTCTGGGACGTTGCTCGCGTCGCTCGCGTCCGAAGGCGCGCCCGCGTCGAAGGGCGCGCTCGAGGCTCGAACGTCGAGGAAGAACGAACGCAAGTAGAGCAACCCGAGCTCTTCTGCGTACGCGCTGGGGTACAGGACGTACGCGCGGCGACAGGTCAGTGGGGCGCGCGCGGGCCAATCGCCGATGATCCTGAAGCTCAGTCGGGTCATCCCTACGACCGAGACAAACCGCTCACCCGCGATGTCTGGCGCGTTGGACGGAGGAACCGCGGAGAGCGCCTCGATCCTGAGCCCGAGGTCTTCGCCGCGAAAGCCGTCGATCCCAGGCGCGCTCTCGTAGAAGAGCCCGAAGACCCCCTGTCCGTTACCGCGGAAGGTGAAATTGAACACGTAATCAAATGGCTCGCCCGGCGCCTCGGACCACTGCAAGACGCGCTCGGACGAGGGCGAGGTGGCGCTGTTGGGTAGAAGCCCGTAGCTGTACTCGAAGCTGTCGATGAAGCCGTCGTTGTCGGTGTCGACATCGTCGGGATCAGTCCCGGTGACGCGCATCTCGGTGTCGTCGCAGAGACCATCGTTGTCGCGGTCGGGGCGGGGTCGGTCATCGACGACGACGTCGACCTCGACCGGGCCGGCGTCGGCGCCCGCTTCGGGTCGCACCGGTCGCGGCGCGCACGACAAAGCGAGCGCGGCGGTGATGAGCGCGAGCGAGGCGGCGCGGACTGGGGCGACCGAGGGCATCAAGCGAGGTATACCTTGCGGCTCGGATTGTTCATGAGGCTATCGGAGGTTGCGCAGAGGCTCGGACGCGAGGTCGGTCGAGCGGTTGGTGAGCACCAGCTCATCGAGGACGGCGATCGGATCATGGTCGCGGTCTCGGGCGGCAAGGACAGCTACGCCATGCTCGAGCTGCTCGTTTCGCTTCAGCGACGAGCGCCCGTGCGGTTCGAGTTGGTGGCGGTGCACCTCGACCAGGGGCAGCCCGGCTACGACGGCGCGCCGCTGCGGGCGTGGCTCGAGCGAGAGGGGCACCGCTTCGAGGTGCTTCGCGAGGACACCTACTCCGTCGTCATCGACAAGGTCCCCGAGGGAAAGACGTACTGCTCGCTCTGTTCGCGGCTGCGTCGCGGCATCTTGTACACGGCCGCCGAGCGCATGGGCTGCACGAAGATCGCGCTGGGGCATCACCGCGATGACGCGATCGAGACGCTGATGCTCAACCTCTTGTTCGCGGGCAAGATCGCGGCGATGCCGGCGAAGCTGCGCACCGAGGACCAGAGAAACACCGTGATTCGGCCGTTGATTTACTGTGCCGAGGCGGACCTCGCGGCGTACGCGGTCGAGCGCGGCTTTCCGATCCTTCCGTGCAACCTCTGCGGATCGCAGCAAAACGCGCAGCGAAAGCAGATGAAGCTGCTGCTCGACACGCTCGAATCGAGCCACCCGCAGGTGCGTCAATCGATGCTCGCGGCGCTGGGTAACGTCGTTCCGTCGCACCTGTTGGACCGTGCGCTCGTGACGGAGGTCTCGGGCGCGAAGGATCCGACGCTCGATGGCGGCGAAGATCGCTCGGATCCGCTCACACAACCGCAGACGAAGCGCAGATTGCCGCTCGTCGTAGCGCGAGGCGATTGAGCAGTGTACGCGAAGGACGGCTTCGAAGACGAGCTCGACACCGACGAGGGCGACGACGAGCTCGACGAGCGCCGCCCTCCCGAGCCCACGTCGGCCGAGAAGCGATCGGTGCGACGAGGCGCGATCATGCAGCTGTCGTTGGTGCTCATCGCGTTCTTCGCCGTGCGGATCGGCGCCGAGCTCTTGCATGTGTTCGAGTACATCGCGCAGCGGTTTCCCGCGTGGGAGATCCCAGCGCACGTGTTCATTCCGGGCGTCGGGGCGCTGCTCATCGTGGGGTTGACGCTCGCGTTCACCCGCGAGGGGTGGGCTTCGATCGGCGCCGCGCGTCCCACGAAATGGTGGCTCGAAACGCTGCGAGGCCTGAGCACCGTGGGCCTCGTCTACGTCGTGATGGTTCCGCTCACGCTCGCGGTCGCGCTGCTCGTGCGCGGCCCGGCCCAGGCGCACATGACGCGGCAGAAGCTCGAGGTCTTGCGCGAGTTCGTGAAGATTCCCCTGGCGGCGCTCGTCCCGACCGCGGTGATGGCCGGCGTGTACGAAGAGGTGCTCGTGCGAGGCTTCTTGCAGAGCAGGGTCTCACGTGCGCTGGCGGGCACAGAGCACCCGAGAGCCTCCGCGCGGTATGGCGCGGTGCTCATCGGCGCGGTGCTCTTCGGCCTCGGTCACATCTACCAAGGCCCCATGGGCGTTTTGCAGACCACGGTCGTGGGCGTGATCCTGGGCGCGGTCGCAGCGAGGTTTCGTTCGATCTGGCCGGCGATCATCGCGCACGTGGTGATCGACACGGTGGGGTTGGTTGTGTCACGAGTGCTCGTCCCTGCGGCGCAGAGCATCATTCAACGGACATAGTGTGACCATGCAGACAGCTTCGAAGGTGAGGGGAATCAGCGGCGTGCTGCGCGATCGGCGCGCGTCGAGTCGAGCCAGTTGGGCGCGGAGCGCGCTCGCTTCGTTGCTGGCGTTCGCTTTGATTTCTTGTGCTTCGTGGCGAGAGCCTCCTGACGAGCCCGAGACCGCGACGACGAGCGCCAATTCCGCGTCGAGCGGCGGGGCTGCGCGGGCGACGCTCGCTGACAGCGCGTCGATTCCGGTGACGGGTTCGCCGACGCGCGGGCCGGCCAACGCGCTCGTCACGCTCGTGGTCTTCTCGGATTTCGAGTGCCCGTACTGCGAGCGCCTCGCGCGGGTCCTGTCGCTCATCAACGAGCGGTACGCCGAGGACGTGCGCATCGTGTTCAAGCACGCGCCCCTCAGCCGTCACCGTCACGCGCGGCTCGCCGCCGAGGCGGCGATGGCCGCCAACGCGCAGGGAAAGTTCTGGGAATATCACGACCTGCTCTTTACGCAGCAAGAGCGCCTCGAGCGTGAAGACCTCGAGCGCTACGCCGAGCAGCTGCAGCTCGACATGACGCGCTTTCGCGCGGATCTCGACGCGCACACGCACCGCGCCGCGATCGAGCGGGACATCGCGCTCTCTCGGGTGCTCGGCGTGAGCGCGACGCCGTCGATGTTCGCCAACGGAACGATCATTCGCGGCGCCAAGCCCTTCGGCCACGTGCAGCGCGTCATCGGGCGCGTGCTCGCGCAAGCCCGCACGATTACGCCGCGCGAGCGCGTGTACGCCGAGATGACGGCGCGTCCGCTGCGACCCGAGCCCGAGGACCTTCCCGATCCGCCCGAGCCCGAGTTCGACCGCGACGCGGTCCACGCGATTCGGTTGGCTGGGGCGCCAGCGCGAGGGGCGGCAGCGACCGCGGCGCTCGTGACGATGGTCGTCTTCTCGGATTTCGAGTGCGGCTACTGCGCTCGGCTCGAGCCGACGCTCGCGGAGCTCTTGCGCCGGCACCCCGCCGAGCTCCGCGTGTTGTTTCGTCACGCGCCTGGCTCGAGGCACACACACGCAGTCGACGCCGCGACCTTCGCCGAGGAGGCTCGCGCGCAGCGCGGTGACGCAGGCTTCTTCGCGGCCAATGACCTGCTCTTCGCGCACCAAGACGCGCTCGAGCGCGACAACCTCCTCGAGTACGGGCGGCAGATGCGGCTCGACATGAACCGCATGAACCTCGCGATCGCGCAGCAGACGCACCAGCCTGCGATCGAGCGCGACCGTCAGATCGCCAGACAATTCGGCGTCGATGGGACGCCGACGACGTTCATCAACGGTCGGCGCGTGGTCGGAGCCCGGCCGATCGAGGAGCTCGAAGCGGCGTTTCAGCGTGCGTTGACCGACGCGCGCGCGCAGGTCGAGCAGGGAGTCGTCGCCGCGGACGTCTACGAGCGGCTCACCTCGACGGGAGCCACGCAGGCGGTGTTTCGTCAGGGGCCACCCGCGGTGCGCGTGGCGCACTTTCTCGTGATGCACGTCGGCTCGAGCCGAGCGCCCGAGGGGATCTCGCGATCGCGCGAGCAGGCGCTCGAGCGCGCTCAGCGAGCGGTCGGCGAGCTTCGCCGAGGGCGGCCCTTCGTCGACATCGTCCGCGAGTACAGCGACGAGCCCGGCGCCGCCGAGCGCGGCGGGGACCTCGGCTCGATTCGCCGAGGAATGATGGTCGGCGCCTTCGAAGAAGCGGCGTTCGGCCTCGAGGTCAACGAGACGAGCGGCATCATCGAGACCGAGTTCGGCTTCCACGTGATCCGTCGCAGCGAGTGAGCAAATCGGACCGGGGGCCTCGTGACGTAGGGACAAGAGCGTCGCCCCTTCGCTGAGAAGAGAGGGTACGCTCGGTGCGATCACGATGGCTGAGAGTGAGTTCGACGTCTCGACGACTCGTGTGATCGACGCGCCGAGCGACGTCGTGTGGGCGCTCGTGAGCGACACCAACCGCGTCGACCGAGCGATCGGCCTCACCGCGGGAACGTACTCGTTCGAAGAGATCGTCCCCGGCGATCCGACCTCGCGCGAGCGCGTCGCGCAGGCGAAGGAGCTGGGGCTCACGTTGCGGTGGATCGAGCCTCCGTACGAGTGGGTCGAGGGGCGCTCGGTTCGCGGCGAGCGACGATTCATCGCCGGCCCGGTCACGCGCGGCGGATTCGAGGTGACCCTCGAGCCGCAGGGCGAAAAGACCCTCGTGAAGGCGAGGATCTTTTCGGCCGCCACGAATCCGGTCGGCAAGCTGGGGTTCATCGCGAAGCGACCCGGGATGCGTCGCGGGTGTCACCGCTACCTCGAGTCCATCGCCAAGGCGCTCTCGGATATGCGCGCGCAGCTCGCGGCGCGCGACTCCGCGGAGCCCGCGTCTGCCTTCGTCCGCAGGACGCTGCTCGACGTCGGAGTAGACACCGTGAGCGCCGGACCGGTGAGCTCGGTCGACGAGCACAACCTCGGCTACGCCGCGAAGAAGCTCTTCGAGAGCCCCGTGCCCAAGGAGCTCCGCGACAAGATCGTCAACCTCTTGAAGGAGCGCGCGGACGACGAGGTGCAGGCGATCCGGCCGTTCGAGCTGGCGCACGCGTGGCACGTCGATCGACGCGACGCCCTGCGGGCGTTCTTGTATGCGGCGCGCGCGGGGCTCGTCGATCTCCGCTGGCAGCTCAACTGCCCGACCTGCCGAGTCGGAGCGCAAAACGAGAGCACGCTGTCTTCGGTGAGGCGCACGGCGCACTGCGACTCGTGCAACATCGACTTCGACGTCGATTTCGCGAAGTATGTCGAGGCGGTGTTCACGCCGAACCCCGCGGTTCGCAAGGTGGACACCGCGGTGTACTGCGCGAGTTCACCCTGGTTTCGACCTCACATTTTCGCGCAGGTACGGGTGGCCAAGGGCGAGAGGCGCAAGGTGTCGGTGCCTCTGCCCACGGCCGAGCTGTTGTTTCGAACGCTCGAGGCAAAGCGTCGAGTCGAGCTCGAGATCGCCGCTCGTCCGGCGACGGTGTCGATCACGATCACCAGTGAGTCGATGGACATCTCTGCGAGCGGCGAAGCGGCGCCGGGCGTGGACACCGAGCTCGAGGTCGCCAACGACACCGACCGCGCGCAGTATCTTCTGATCGAGCGCGCCGGGTGGAGCGCGGAGATCGTCCTCGGCTCGACGATCGCGTCCATGCCTGAATTCGTGGATTTGTTTTCAACGGAGGCGCCAGCGTCTGGTGTCGAGCTCACGGTCTCGTCGCTGACGATTCTGTTCTCGGACCTCACGGGCTCGACCGCGATGTACGAGCGGCTCGGCGACGCGCGGGCGTTCGCGCTGGTGCAAGAGCACTTCGACATCATGCTCGGCCTCGTGAGCGCCCACAACGGCGCTGTGATCAAGACGATGGGCGACGCGGTGATGGCCAGCTTCGCGTCTCCGTCGGACGCCGCGCGGTGCTCGGTCGAAATGGTTCGGCGCTGCCACGAGGCGCACGCGAAAGAGGGGCTCACCGTGAAGCTCGGCTTTCACGAGGGGCCGTGCCTCGCGGTGCGGGCAAACGACAAGCTCGATTACTTCGGCACGACGGTCAACGTCGCTGCGCGGCTGCAAGCGCAGGCGCACGCTGGCGAGGTCGTGGTCACCAAGGCGCTCTCGCTGCACCCCGCGGTGTCGTCGGTGCTTGGCGCGCTCGAGCCCGAGCCGCGCCGCTTCGAGGCGCACCTCAAGGGAATCAAAGAAGTCCAAGAGCTCATCGGCTTCGACTGCGACACGCACGACTGACCGCGACGCTCGTCGCGCTCGATCCCTGTCATCGACGCGATGCTCCGTGTGGTTGTTTGCGTCCTCATGGTGGGGGGGCGAGACGCGTGGGCTTCGCTAACCATGGTTGGACCGCCATGCCGCCAGTGGCGGCCGCCATGGTGGCCGCCAGGGGGACGTCGTTGAAACGCAGCAAATCACAGGCGAATCGCGGTGGCACGCCTCGCGCTTTTGCTTCGACCGCAGCCCGACGCGCCGGGCGCGCGGTGCGTGTGGCGCGAGCAACCACGGGCGAAGCGACAGCGAAGGACAACGACGATGGCAGCGATCACGGAACGATTGAAGGCAGTGCGGGCAGCGATTTCGATGCTCGAGAAGCAATTTGGCAAGGGCGCGGTGATGTCGCTCGAGGACGGCGCGGCCGAGCCTGTAGCGACGGTGTCGAGCGGCTCGCTCGCGCTCGATCGCGCGCTCGGATGCGGGGGCTATCCCCGCGGGCGGATCGTCGAGGTGTACGGGCCGGAGTCTTCGGGAAAGACGACGCTCACGCTGCACGCGATCGCCGAGGCGCAGCGCGCTGGTGGGGTCGCGGCTTTTATCGACGCTGAGCACGCGCTCGACGTGCGATACGCCAAGTCGATCGGCGTGGACCTCTCGACGCTTCTCGTGTCGCAGCCGGACACCGGAGAGCAGGCGCTCGAGATCGCCGACGCGCTCGTGCGATCGGGCTCGGTGGACTTGATCGTGATCGACTCGGTCGCCGCGCTCGTTCCGAAGGCCGAGCTCGAGGGAGACATGGGCGATCAGCACGTCGGACTGCAGGCGCGGCTGATGAGCCAGGCGCTGCGAAAGCTGACGGCGCTGGCGCACAAGCACAACGTGACCGTGGTCTTCATCAACCAGATCCGCATGAAGATCGGCGTGATGTTCGGCTCGCCAGAGACGACCACCGGCGGCAACGCGCTGAAGTTCTACGCGAGCGTTCGGCTCGACGTCCGGCGGATCGGAGCGCTCAAGAACGGCGAAGAGGCGGTCGGCAACCGCACTCGCGTGAAGGTCGTGAAGAACAAGCTGGCGCCGCCGTTTCGTGAGGCGGAGTTCGACGTTCGTTACGGTGCAGGGATCGACCGAACGGGCGAGCTGATCGACCTCGGCGTCGAGCTCGGCGTGATCGACAAGAGCGGCAGCCATCTGTCCTTCGCAGGAACGCACCTCGGCAACGGCCGTGACCGCGTTCGCGAGTCGCTCTCGAGCGACGTACAGACTGCAGCGCGGCTCGCCGAAGCAGTGCGCGCTGCGGCCGCGAAGACGCCGACCAAAGAGACCCTTCCATCCGCAGGCGACGCTGAGTGATCGTCACGGACGCCGGGGCGTCGCGACGGTGATCGTCGGCGCGTCGAAGCTCGCCCGCATCGCGGAGAGCCTCTGGCGCTGAACGAGATTCATTCGGCGATTTCAGCGACTATTCTTCGCCGACCTTGTCGTCGTCGACCGACTTGGCCGACGGGTCGACGGCGAGCGCGACGCGCACGACCTCGGTGCGACCGGGAGTCACTCGAACGCGCGAGCGCGAGTGGATGAACCCGCCTTCGCTCACGTCGACGATGTGCGTGGCCCCTCCTGCGAGCGGACCGCTCAGCGCGATCGAGCCTGATCGGGGCACGTCGATCCCGTCCACCCGAACGCGCGCGGTCTCGTTGCCGGGGGCGAGCTCGACCCGAATCTGTCCAGGCTCGGCGCGGAGCAGCCGCTCTCCTCGAGCGAACGCTCCCTCGCCGTGCGCGGCGTACGGACACGGCGCGCCGAACCGTCGTGCTCGATGACCAGGCGAGGCGCCGGCGATCGTGATGGCGCCGGCGAGGAAGAACACCGCCGAAATCAGCGCGAGCACCGCGCTTTGTCGCGGCCCGCGCGCCAGGTCGTCGCCCGCGCTGGAAGCAGCGTCTTGTTGTCCGAGACGCTCGCGAAGTTCTGCGTTTTCTCTGCGGAGAGCGTCGAGGTGACGCAGAGCCGCTTCGTGCTCGTTCCGATACGCGTCGCTCATGGCTCGTGCTCTTCACGCTAGCACAGCTGCAATGCGTGACGCTCGTCCCGCGCCTTCGGTTGGCGACACGCGACCGAGTTACTCGTTGCCGAGCGCGATCATTCGGTCGAGCAGCGCGTTCACGTTCGCGTCGGCGACGCGGCCCCAGTTGCGCTCGCGAATCCGCCCCAGCTTGTCCACCAACACGATGTTCGAGGTGCCATCGCGAAGACCGAGCCGCTGGATCAGCGTGCGGTTCCAGTCGAGCCAGAGCTCGATTCGTTGCGAGCGGGCGACGGTCGTGATCGCTTCGCGTGCGAAATACTGCGAAGGCCAGGAATTGTACTCGGCCACGTTGCACGCCGCGATCAGCGTGAACCGGTTGGCGAGCGCCCGGTCACGGTTGAAGCGCACGCCCATCGCGTCTTTGACGTGCTGGTTCTGCGTGATGGTCCCGCGCGTCTCGTAGAAGAGCACCACGACCTTCCCGCGAAATTGCGAGAGGTTTCGATCTCGACCCGACGTGGTCGGCAGCGAGAAATCGACTGCACCTGGCGCGGCCTGGCCCAGGGCTGTGCTCGGCGTGAGCAAGGCGGCCAACGAGCCCGCCGACGCAATGGAGGCGCCGCCGATCGCCAGGAAGTCTCTACGGTTCATTTGGTGCTGTCTCCTGCGCTGTTCTCGGGTTTGGATGCCGGTGTCGACCAAATCGTGCGCGACGATCGCAAGAAGTTCGAAGGTGCGCGATATTCCGGTCGGATCGGCTTCAAACCGTTCAACCCAATGACACAGATCCGCTCGGCCACCCCCGCTCAGAGACGCCACGCCACCGTTGTAGGGGCAGGCATCGCCGGCTTGACCACCGCGATTCGCCTCGCCCGCGCAGGCCTGCGCGTGACTGTGTTCGAGAAGAACTCCGAGCCCGGCGGTCGCTGCGGTCGCGTGCATGGTGACGGATTTCATTTCGATATCGGACCCACGATCCTGCTCGTCCCTTCTGTGCTCGAAGAGCTCTTTCGCGACGCAGGGCGAGACGTCCGCGACTACTTGGACATTCAAGCGCTCTCGCCGAACTACCGGGTGAACTTCGCGGATGGCTCCAACGTCACGCTCTATCGTGAGCGCGATCTGCTCGCGAGCGAGCTCGAGCGCATCGAGCCCGGCAGCGCCGCGCGCTTCAATGAGTTCTACGAGGGGGCTCGATCGATGATGGACGCGGCGCTCTCGCGCTTCGTCGTCAACCACTACGATTCGCTCAGCGACTTCGTCTCGCTCGGAACCGCGAAGGACCTCCTGCGCGCGCGCGCCTACACGACGGTCTCGCGCAACGTCGCGAAGTACTTTCGAGACGAGCGGCTGCGGATGGCCTTCTCGTATCAGACGATGTACCTCGGCCTCTCGCCGTACTTCGCCCCGGGAATCTACGGTCTATTGCCGTTCACCGAGATCAACGACGGAGTGTTCTACGCGCGGGGCGGGCTCTACCAGATCCCGCTCGCCCTCGAGCGACTCGCGCGCGAGCTCGGCGTCGAGTTTCGCTACGGTGAGCCGGTGGCGAGGCTCGTTCCCAAGGGAGGGCGCGTCGGAGAGGTCGTCCTCGAGAGCGGCGAACGCATCGCGGCCGACATCGTCGTGGCCAACGCGGACCTGCCGTACGTCTACGACTCGCTCATCCCCGAGGCGCGTCTTCCGCGGCGCGATTCGCTGAAGTTCACCTCGAGCGGGTTCATGCTCTACCTCGGGCTCGACCGGAAGTACCCCGAGCTGTTGCACCACAACACGTTCTTCGGCGCGCGCTTTCGCGAGAGCTTTCAAGAGATCTTCGACGACAAAGTGCTGCCCGAAGAGCTGCATTATTACGTGGCAGCTCCGTCGGTCACGGACCCCTCTGTCGCCCCCGCCGGCGGCTCGAGCTTGTACGTGCTCGTGCCCGTTCCGCACCAGACCGACAAGATCAACTGGTCTCAAGCTGGCGATCGGCTCCGCGCCAAGGTGCTCTCCGCGCTCGATCGCACGGTCGCGCCGGGAATCGAGCGCCACATCAAGTTCGAGCGACGAATCGACCCCAACGGCTGGGCGCGGATGTTCAACCTCGTGCACGGCTCGGCGTTTGGCCTGTCGCTCACGCTCGATCAAGTCGGCCCGTTTCGCCCGAAGAACCGCGACTCGCGCTTCAAGAACCTCTACTTCGCCGGCGCGAGCACGCAGCCGGGAACGGGCATCCCGCTGGTCGCGCTCTCGGGCCGCCTCGCGGCAGAGCGCATCCTTCGCGACGAGTCGATCGCGATCGACCTGCGCGCGCCCGTGAGAAGCGTCGTCGAGACCCGCGCCGCGAGCGCCCCCATGCTCGCCACGCTCGCGGACGCTGCTGAGTAGTGGCTCGCGAGCCACTACCCGCGCTGCCGTCGCGCTAGTTCGCCTCGAGCTCGGCGAACAGGTCGCGCATCCGCGCGTCCGGACGCAGCTCGTCTGCGAGTCTTCCCGCGTCGGCCATGAGCGTCTGCTCTGTCTGCGCCATCTCGGCGCCGAGCTGACCGACGATGTTCTGCACCTGCGCGCTCTCGTCTTCGGACGCCTGCGAGAGCTTCGCGAGCTGTCCGCGCAGCGTGTCGATCTGCAGCTGAAGGTCGGGCGCCTCGCGCTCTTTCGCCTCGAGCCACGCGCCAGCGCGCTGATGCTCTTGCATCGCGCGGCCGAGGCTCTCGAGCGCGTCGAGACCCGCGCGATAGAGCATCGCGAGCTCTGCCGTCGGGGCCGCAGGAGACGCGACGACCTTCGCGTGAATCTGCGCGAACGGCGCTCCGCCGCGGGCCAGCACTTGAGCGTACTCGTCTCGCACTTGCTTGGCGCGCACGAGCTCTTCGCGCACGCGCGAGAGGTCCTGGCCGAGGGTGTCCATCGCTCGACCGAAGCGCGCCTGCGCCTCGCGAGCCTGCGTGCGAATCGACTCGAGCTTCATCTGCTCGCGCAGAGATCGCTGGCGACATTCGCCCATCCGACCGACGGTTACGCGCACTCGTTCGAGCAGCTGAAACAGGTCGTTTCTTCCGCGACCGTCTGGGTACGCGCGCCCGAGCATCTGCGCGAACAGCTGCACGCGTCGCTCCCAACGCTCGAACGTCGCTGGCGCGAGCGTTCCCTTGGTGGCCTGTGGGGGCTTCGGCTGACCATCGAACGGCGTCGCTTCGAGGGCAGGGTTGGGCCTTCGCGGTGGGGGTGGCGGCGGCGGCTTGCGCGCCTGCTGAGGCCTCGGAACCTGCGCGGCGATCGCGCTCAGCTCTTTGATGACCGCGTGCGCGTCGACCGGGCGCTTGTTGGGGTCTTTCTCGAGGAGCTTCAGGATCAAGTTGTCGAGGGCCGGCGGGATCTGCGGGTTGTGCTTGCTAGGCGCCACCGGCATCTCGCGCAGGTGCTTCAGCAAGAACCCCGAGATGTCGTTTGCCTCGAACGGCAGCTGGTTGGCGACGATCTGGTAGAGCATCACGCCGACCGCGTAGAGGTCCGCGCCAGGACCGGCGTCGATCGACGTGATTCGCTCGGGCGCCATGTACTGCGGCGTGCCGAACACCTCGCCCGCCTTGGTCAAGCGCGGGTCGTGCATCGAGCGCGCGATGCCGAAGTCGAGGATCTTCACGTGATCCGAGCCGTCTTCTTTGCGCACGACGAAGAGGTTGTCCGGCTTGAGGTCGCGGTGGACGACCTCGAAATCGTGTGCGCGCGCGAGGGCGTCGAGCGTCTGCAGCATGAGGTCGAGCCCGCGCGCGAGCGGGATCGGGCCGTGCTCGAGCGCGCTCTCGAGGGACTCACCATGGAGGTACTCCATGACGAGGTACTGCGTCTTGTCCTCGGTTTCGCCGTAGCCGAGGATCTCGATGATGTGCGGGTGCGAGAGACGTTGGGCGCTCGTCGCTTCGCGCTTGAAGCGCTCGCGGAGCTTCTCGTCTTTCGCGAGCTCCTTGCGGAAGATCTTGATCGCGACCGGCTTCTGATCGAGCGCCGAACGCGCGGCGTAGACCGTCGCCATTCCGCCTTCGCCGAGCTGCGATTCGATGCGGTAGCGGCCGCCGATGAGCTGTCCGATGTAGGGGTCGGGCGCGACGACGAGCGTCGCGCGGTCGACGAAGCACTGCGTGGCGTCGCTTGGGTAGCGCAGTCCGCACGTGGGGCAGATCTTCATGGTGAGCGCCTCTCGGATGTGGTCCCGCGGTCGCTTTGCGCGGCGACCTCGAGCGCGAGCGGGCGCGCTCGCTGCCCAACCTGGATGAACGCCGTGCGCATCCTCGTCTGAATGTTCATCGACAAGACGCTCGCGATTGTACCACCGTAGAATCGCCAGTGATGAACCGTCGAGATCGAGAACGGCAGCGCCCCTCGCGCGAGGTATCGCCTCCCGTCGCACCCGTCCCCACGGCGGTCGCGGATCGGGCGAGCGCCGGACGCAAGGACGCAGAGCGCGAGATCGACGAGGCGCGGGTCGGCGTGACCCTCGGCGCGGTCGCCCGCGAGCTGCTCGAGTGCTCGTGGAACCAGGCGCGCGAAGCGATCACGCGGGGAAAGGTCTCGATCGACGGCAAGGTGGTGACCGACCCGGCCAAGCGGCTCGCGCTCGGACAAAGCGTGGCGCTGATGCGCGCCGCGCCCCGCGTGGACCGCGCCGAGAGCGTGCTCGATTCCGCGGCGATTCGCTACGTCGACGAGCAGATCGTGGTGGTCGACAAGCCCGCGGGGCTGAGCACGATTCCCTTCGAGGAGGGAGAGCGCGGGACCCTCGTCGATCGAGTGCAGCAGTGGCTGCACAAGAAGCGCGGGGCGGGGGCGAACGCGCCGTTGTTCGTGGTTCATCGAATCGACAAGGACACCTCGGGGCTCGTGGTGTTCGGCCGCACGTGGCTCGCGAAGCGGCACCTGGCCGGGTTGTTTCGCGCGCACGCGATCGAGCGCAGGTATCTGGCGCTGGTCTGCGGGCACCCTTCGCGCGATCGGTGGACGGTCGACACGATCCTCGTCGATGACCGAGGAGACGGCCTGCGCGGGTCGATGCGCGGCGGGCCCGCGTCCGCAGGAAAGCGAGCGATCACCCACATCGAAGTGCTCGAGCGGCTCGACCGCTCGTCGCTCGTTCGATGCCAGCTCGAGACGGGGCGCACGCATCAGATCCGCATTCATCTCGCGGAGAGCGGCCATCCTTTGGTGGGCGAGCGGGTGTACGGGCGCGCCATCGAGCGACCGATCGAGTGCGAGCGGGCGATGCTCCACGCGCGCGAGCTGGGATTTTCGCACCCTTCGGACGCCGAGCGGCTGCTTCGATTGACCGCGGATATTCCAGTGGATTTCGCGGCGGCGCTCGCGGCGCTCGGCGGCTCGAAGACCGAGTGGTAAATGCGCCGAGGGCGACGGAGGCTCTCGCCTCGCGCCGCCCTCGCGTCGCGTCACGCTGTTCGCGCGTCGCTCACATGCCGGTGGGCACGGACTGGATGCACTCGAGACGAGTGACGGTTCCCGGTCCGGGCGCGCCCATCGCCGTAAACGAGATGCGCTGCGTGCAGGTCGGGTTCTGCGGATCGGCCGCGGTGTCGTAGTACCAGCCAGGCATCGCGCTGACAGGCATGCGCGACATCATGTTGGTGGCGATCTGCTGAATGTCGCAGACAACGTGGGTGCCGCCCATTTCGTCGACGAACGTGCGGTCCTGCTCCTGCTCGGGGACCGTGCGGCCGCGGGCTGCGTCGCAGGAGGTCGCGCCGATCGGGAGGATCTCGCGAACGACGCACGAGACGACGTTGTTGCCGGAGCTGTCAGCCTGCGTGGCGAGCACGCGGGGCAGGCACTTGCCGCCGATGCGCGAGGCGATCTTGCGGACGATGGTGCGCATCGCGACGGTGAAGTTGGTCGAGCAGATCGAGGTCACGAGACCGTTGCGGCAAGGCGCTCCGTTGCAGAGCGGGCTCTCGTCGAAGCGGCGCGCGATCTCGACGATACGACGCGACGGGAAGGCCATCTGCTGGCTGTTCGAGCACGTCATCATCGGGTTGTACGTGCTGCCTGCGCGGCGGCACGCGGGCACGACGTGCGAGCAGTTGGGGTCCATGTTCGCGGCGCGCATCGAGAACGGACCGGCCGTCTCTTGCATGCCCGAGATGGACATCGCGGTGTCGCGACCGTAGAAGTTCTCGGGGCTGCCCATGGGGGCGCCGAGCAGCGCGTTCCAGTCGGTGGACGGCTCCGATGGGTCAGGACCCGGGCGGGTCGGCACCATGAGCGGAACGCCAGCGATCGCCGCGAAGATGATTCGCTCGGGGTGTCCAGGCTTGAGCGAGAGCAGGTCCTTGCCCCAGCGGGTCGGGCTCGCCGGCGCCGTGTTGACGTAGCGATTGAGGTCCCAGTTGGGATCGCGGTTGTCGCCGGGCTGGTAGAGGTAGAACCGAAGGTCGGGGTTGGTGGGGTGCGCCCACGCCATCGAGCTCGTGTTGTACACGTCCTTGGCGTCGGTGCAGGCCGCCGCGCCGTTCGCCGCAGAGAAGCCCTGGTCGTAGTCGCAGTTGCGGACCGAGCCGTCTTCTTCGTCCGAGAGCATCATGATCGCGAGCAGCGCGTCTTCGCGGAGGAAGCCTGCGTTGGGCGACATGTTGCCCGGCACGGAGCGAGCGTCGTGGAAGATCAGCGCGCGCCACACGGACTCGATTTGTGCTTCGAGACCGCAGCCGTTGATGAAGATACCGGCGTTGCACTTGAACCAGTCCGAGAACGTCGCCGGGTTGCGGGTCGACGCGTTCATGCCGGGAACGTCGCAGGACATGTCCGCGGCGTTCGAGCAGAACGTGATGAAGCTCGGAAACTGGTTGGGGTCGTTGTTGCACGCCATCGGCCGGAAGCCCGCGGGTGCGGTGACCGCGTTGGGCCTGCGCGGAGCCCACGGAAGGTGGGCTTGCAGCGCAAATCCGTTGCGGATCGGGTTGAGCAGGCCGTGATCGCCGCGCGACGCATCGTCGCAGCCGGGGACCATCGAGCCAGGGGTGCCGAGGTCCGTCGAGATCACGCCCACGTGAAGATCCTTCACGGCGGGGTACTGCGGGACGTCGTCCATGTTCATCGGGTTGCACGCGTGCGGCGTTCCGCCGCCGGGCGTCGAACGCGAGATGCACGGGGGATTGGTCAGCTGGTCGATGAGCGGACCGAGCTGCGCCATGATGTTCGCCTGGTTGTCCGCCATCGAACCCGAGTTATCGACCACCATGAGCAGGTCGACCTTCTCGACGGCCTCGTTGCGGACCACCTCGGAAACGCCCGATTGCACCACCGGAACAACGGCAGCGACCGGTCGATCCAAACAGCCGAGCGCCACTGCGCCCATCGCTCCGACGACGGCGAGCGCGGCTCCTACGCCGCCAGCTCCTTTACGCGCCACGATCATCGCTTCTCTTGCCTCCGACGGCCGCGTCTGTAGCGGCCCTCTGATTCGACGCCTTCTGAAGATCATTGCAGCTTCGCATCGGCGAAACTCCAGCGAACACCCAGCGGGCGCCTACGTTACCGACCTGCGGACAGAAGGGTCAAACCCTTTCGCCCGTACGCTCCAACTTCCGAGAGCAAACCTCGGGCCTACGGAAGGATCGCGATGCAACCGCAGCAAACACGCTGTCGTTTCGCAGAACGAACGCGGGTCGAGCGGTTCGAGCGCCGCCAGCGCCGCCCCCCGAGACCGCCAACAGAGTTGGCAGCCTTGTTGTCCCTAGCGCATCCCAGTCGCTGGGGACTCTTCGGACGACTGCTCGACGCGCTGGATGCATTCGAGCAGGACGCGGGCTCCGGTCCTCGGCTCGCCCGCCGCGGTGAAGCGAACGCTCGAGCGGCAGGCAGCGTTTCTCGGGTCCGGGCGTTGATCGTAGAACCAGCCGGCTTCGTCGCTCACGGGTGCCAGCGGCGTCCCGCTGCTCTGTGGGTGCGTCGCGATCTGGGCCACCTCGCAGAGCACACGGCCAGCGCTGTCGACGCCGCGCTCGCCATCGATGGGAAGCCGTCCGCGGGACCGATCGCAGCTGGTCGTTCCGTCGGGCTGCGCCTCGCGCACGATGCACGTCGCCCGAACGGCGCCGGTCGAATCCAGGCTGGTGTCGAGCGCGCGGTTCAGGCACGGCGTCTCGAGTCGACGCTGGATCTTCTCGACGATCGACGACATCGCTCCGCGATAGTCCGACGAGCAGATGGAGGTCACGATTCCGTTGCGGCACGGCGCGCCGTTGCAGACGGGGCTCTCGTCGAACCGTCGCGCGAGCTCGATCACGCGGCGCGAGGGAAACGCCATGTACTGCCCAGGCACAGTGCCGGTCGCCGCGCAGGCGTTGGTCGGGTGGGGCGTCGATCCCTCGCGACGGCACGCGGGTTCGACGTGCTCGCAGCCCGCCGCGCGTGCGCCGCGCATCGACCAGGCGCCCGCTGCGCCTTGCGTCCCTGCAGCGGCCGTCGAGACGTCGCGACCCACGAAATCATCGGCGCCACCGGGGCCCGGAGCTCCGAGCAGCGCGGCCCAATCGGTGAGCTGCTGCCCATCGACGCTGCGCGTCGGCACCGCGAGCGGAACGCCGGCGATCGCCGCGAACACGATTCGCTCGGGGTGTCCCGGCTTGAGCGAGAGCAGGTCTCGCGACCACCGACCGGGCGCTTCGGCGGCGGCGCGGTTGAAGTAGCGATCGACCGACCACGTCGGGTCCTGCGCGCTTCCGGGGCGGTAGCCGTAGAACCGCCCGTTGATGTCTTGCTGCCCGCCGGCGGTGACGGCGTTGGCCCACTCGCGGCTGTCCGGCCGAAACACGGTGCGCGCGTCGGAGCAGGCGCTTCCGGTCTGCGCAGAGAAGCCCTCGTCTCGATCGCACAAGCGAACGGAGCCGTCTTCTTCGTCCGTGAGCACGACGATCGCGAGGAGCGCCTCTTCGCGGAGAAATCCCGCGTTCTGGCTGGTGTTTCCTGGGAGTGATCGCGCGTCGTGGTGGACGAGCGCGCGCCACGCGGCCTCGAGGGGCTGCTCGATGCCGCAGCCTCCGACGAAGAGTCCGGCGTTGCAGCGAAACCACTCGGAGAACAGCGCCGGATCTCGCGTCGATGTGTCCGCGCCCGGCGCGTCGCAGCTCGCGTCCGCCTCGTTCGAGCAAAAGCCGATGAACCGAGGAAACCGCATCGGGTCCATCCCGCACGATGCCGAGCGAAACCCCGCTGGAAGCGCCGGGTTTCTCCACGGAAGGTGCTGCGCCATCGCAGCGCCGAAGCGCATCGGGTTGAGCAGCCCGTCGTCGCCGGTCATCGAGGCCGCGCCCGTCGAGCCGCAGTCGAGCTGCCCGGCCGTTCCGAGGTCGGTCGAGATCACGCCGACGTGAAGGTCCTTGACCGCGGGGTACTGCGGGACGTCGTCCGCGTTGCGCGAATCGCACGCGTGCGGCGCGGCGCTTGGGTTGGCGCGAGAGAGACACCGAGGCGAGACGAGCTGCTCGATCATCGGGCCGAGCTGCGCCATCAGGTTGCTCTGGTTGGCCGCCATCGAGCCCGAGTTGTCGACGACCACGAGCAGGTCGACTCGATCCGTGCGGTCTGCGGACGCGACGTATTGCGCCGCGGACTGGATCTGCGGTCGGACCGAGGCCACGGGTCGGTCCAGACAGCCTGCGCTGACTGCGGCTGCAGTGACCCAAATGATTCGTTTTGCGTTCGCTGGCTTCGCGGGGGACTTGTTCATTTCGCAATACCTCCTGAGAGGTTTTCTCGAGCAATGGGTATGCCAGCATTTCGTTGAGTGTGTATTGATACAGTTACACGGATTCTCGCGGATTGTGTGTCAACTTGGTTGGCAGTTGTTGTCTCGAGTTGACGGGTGCCCCGTCGCCCGTGCTCTCGTCCGCTGGTGAGCGACGTCGTGATTGCCCACCACGGGCACTGTTTCGATGGCGCGTGCAGCGCCGCGATTTTCACCAGGTACCTCCGCGAACGGGAGAACCAGCGCAGCTTCATCTACAAGGGCCTCGCGTACGAGCCCAACGCTCCGCCCATCGCGGACAAGCTGGTCGACGGCGCGATCAACGCGATCCTCGATTTTCGCTACACGCAGAGCCCCCTGCTCACCTGGTACTTCGATCACCACGTGAGCGCGTTTCAAGAACCGGGCTCGAAGGCGCACTTCGAGTCCGACACGACGCGAAAGAAGTTTCATGACGGGGCCTACGGCTCGTGCACGCAGTTCATCGCGGACATCCTCCGCGAGCACACCGGCTGGCAGGCGCCGGACCTCAGCGAAATGATTCGTTGGGCCGACATCGTCGACGCCGCTCGCTTCGCCAACGCCGACATCGCCACGAGCCTGGACGAGCCCGCGCTGGCGATCACTGCGGTCGTTCAAGAGTGCGGCGACGACGCGTTTTGCTCGGAGATCATCCCGCGGCTCGCGAACGAAGGCCTCGACGCGATCGCGCGCAGCCCCATCGTGCAAGCGCGCATCGGTCCGATCCGCGAGCGCCAGGCCGCGCTCACCGAGCGCATGGCGCGCGTCGGCGAGCAGAAGGGCGTCGTCGCGCATTTCGACCTCAGCGAGCAGCCGCTCGACACGGTCGCGAAGTTCGTGGGCTACAAGCTCTTTCCGACGGCGATGTACTCGGTTGTGCTGGCGTGGACGCCGCGGCGCGCGAAGCTGTCGGTGGGCTTCAATCCCTGGTCATCGAAGCCCCGCAACCACAACGTCGCCGAGCTTTGTGAGCAGTACGGCGGCGGCGGTCATCCCGTCGTCGGCGCGATTTCGTTGCCGGGAACCGAGCTGCCCAAAGCGCGACGCGTGTTCGCCGAGCTCATCGAGAAGCTCAACGGATAGAACGCTCCGCCGCGCGAAGAGCGCTGCGCGTTCGCCGTCGCGGCCGCTGCCTGCGCTTGCGTTTTCGCGTACACTCCGGGAGATCGCTTCGTGAGCGATCTTCGAGGAGTCATTGATCATGCGCTTCAGCCTTTCGTTGACCTTGGCCTTGCTGTCCTCTGTCGCGCTCGTCGCGTGCAGCGAGGGCGGGACGCCCTTCGACCCGACGGATGCAGGGGACGGAGGGCGGATCGTGACAGGCGACGCTCGCGTCGATGGCGCTTCGCAGGATGGAGGCGGCGGCGGTGACGGTGGCGACGGCGGAGTCGTTGCCGACACGGGCGCTGGCGAGGGCGGCGTCGTTCGCGCGTGTGGCGACAACCTCGACTGCGACGATCAAGAGGGCTGCACCATCGACGTGTGCAACGCGCGCGGGCTCTGCGAGTGGACGCGAGACACGTCGTGCAACTCCGTGCGCACGGGCACCAGCGGTCGACCGTTTTCGGACGAGGGTCAGCAGGGCGTCGCGTTCGACATGCCCTCGGGCGGCCTCATCGTGCGCGCAGAGTCGCGCCGCGCGGACTACCTGTGGATCCCCAACACCGCGGAGAGCACGCTCTCGAAGTGGGACGCCAACACCGGCACCGAGATCGGCCGCTATCGCGTTGGATTGCCCTCGGGCGAGTGCGTCAACCGATGCTGCTGGGAGAATGGCTGCAACATGCCGTCCCGCACCGTCGTCGACGGCGTGGGCGACGCGTACGTCGCCAATCGTGCGTTCATGATGCAGGGCACGGTGACGAAGATCGCCGCGGATCGTCGCGACTGCCTCGATCGCAACGGCAACGGGATGATCGACACGAGCTCGGGGCCGAGCGACGTGAGGCCGTTCGGTCAGGACGAATGCGTGCTGTGGACGGCCAACGTTGGTCCGGTCAACGCGGTGCTTCGGTCGATCGCGATCGATCAGGGCGACGAGATGTTTCCCCAGGGATATCCCTGGGTGGGCTCGTGCGCGACCGGCACCACCATGGGCAACGCGGGGCTGTTTCGGCTCAACCCGAGGACCGGCGAGACGATTCGCGCCGTCCCGCTCGCGACGTGCGCGTACGGCGCCGTCGTCACTCCGGACGGCACGCTGTGGCAGCACTCGATCAGCGCGCGCATCACGCCTGTCAACGTCACGACTGGCACCGTCGGTCCGCACGTCGACGTCCCCAGCGCGACCCGTGGAAACTGCGGGGCATCCTACGGAATCACCACGGACGTGCGCGGTCGGATCTGGCTCTCTGGCCGAACCTGCCGCGACGTCGTTGGCTACAACCCGATGACGGGACGATGGACGCGCGTCGATATGTCCGCGCATCTTCCGCCGGGCGGAGGCGCGGGCCTCGGCATCACGGTCGACCCGATGAATCGCGTGTGGGTTCCGCTGTCGCAGAGCGGCGATTGGACCGGGCCGACGCGCATCGGGTACTTCAACGCCGATGACTTCATGCCCGACGCGACGGTCCCGTCCTCTCGTGTGACGGCGCTCACGCCGACGGTGCCTCACCAGCAGCCGACGGCGCTCGGCGCTGACCGCGCAGGCAACATCTGGGTCGCGTCGGCCGCGATGCCCTCGCCGCTGGTGCGCTACGAGCCCGCGATGAATCGCTGGACCAGCTTCAGCGGACCCAACCAGGTGTATACATACACGGACTTCACGGGCGCCGTGCGACGACTCGTGATCGGGCGAGGGACCTACAGCGAGGACTACGAGACCTGCGAGGGCGGCACGTACGGCGAGCTCTACTGGAACGCAGAGACGCCCGCGGGCACCTCGCTCGTGTTCTCCATTCAGATCGCCGACAGCCGAACGGGTCTCGCGATGGCGAGACCGATCTCGCTGGGAAGCGCCCCCATGATGCGCTCGCCGATCAACATCGCGCAGAAGCTGCGTGAAGCCGGCGTGATGAACCTCGGGCGATTCGCGCGAATCACGGTGACGTTCGTTCCTGTCTCGATGCCGATGGTGGCGACGCCGATTTTGCGGTCGCTGTCGTTTACGTGGCGCTGCGGCGGCGTGGGGTGAGGCTCTTCCCCAGAGGTCTGCGGACGCGGTAAGTGGATCCGACAGACCCCATGGCGTTCTTTCAGCAGCCTCCGACCCTCGAAGATCCGTTCTCGACCGACCGCGTTCTCCGTTCGTATCTCGCGCGGACGTTCGCCGCGGGAGACGCGCGATCCAAGCTCGAGGCCGACCTCGCGTCGCTCTCGGCTGTCGTGCGCGACGAGCTTCACCCGCTCTCGCTCGAAGATCGCTTGAACGAGCCGGTGCTCACGTCGTGGGACCCGTGGGGCAATCGCGTCGATCGCATCGAGCTGACGCCGCTTTGGAAGCGCGCGAAGGAGGTCACCGCGAAGTACGGGCTCGTCGCGACCGGCTACGAGCGGGCGTACGGGTCGCTCTCGCGCGTCGCCCAGTTCGCGTTGGTGTATCTCTTTGCGCCGTCGAGCGACGTGTACACCTGTCCGCTCGCGATGACCGACGGCGCGGCGCGGACGCTGCTGGCGCACGGCAACAAGGCGCTCATCGAGCGAGCGATTCCTCGCCTCACCTCGCGCGATGCCAGCACGATGTGGACGAGCGGTCAGTGGATGACCGAGCGCACTGGCGGCAGCGACGTCGGGCTGAGCGAGACCGTGGCGCGCAGCGCTGGCGACGGACGATGGCTCTTGTCGGGGACCAAATGGTTCACGAGCGCGACCACGAGCGAGATGACGCTCACCCTCGCGCGGCCCGAGGGCAATCCGCGCGGCGGAAAGGGGCTGGCGTTGTTCTACGTCGAGCTTCGCAACAGCGAGGGACGGCTCGAGAACATCACGATCAATCGCCTGAAGGACAAGCTCGGCACGCGAAAGGTGCCGACGGCCGAGCTCGAGCTCAGGGACACGCCCGCGGTCGCCGTCGTGGGCACCAGCGACGGGGTTCGCGCGATCACGCCGATGCTCAACAGTACGCGCACGTGGAACGCGATCTGCTCGATCAGCGCGATGCGTCGCGGCCTGTCGCTCGCGCGAGACTATGCTCGAAAGCGCGTCGCCTTCGGCGCGACCCTCGCAGAGAAGCCGCTGCACGCCGAGACGCTCGCGGACATGCAGTGCGAGTTCGAGGCGGCATTTCACCTGACGTTTCGCGTGTGCGAGCTGCTCGGTCAGGACGACGACCGCGCGCTCGACGCGCAAGGCGAGCAGCTTCTTCGCGTGATGACCCCGCTCGCGAAGCTGATGACGGGCAAGCAGGCGGTCTCGATCACGAGCGAGGCGCTCGAGTGTTTCGGCGGCGCGGGCTACGTCGAAGACACCGGGCTTCCCGTGCTCTTGCGGGACGCGCAGGTGCTGCCAATCTGGGAGGGGACAACCAACGTCCTGTCTCTGGACGTGCTCAAGGCGCTCGCCAGGCCCGAGGCGGCGGAGGCAGTGCTCGACGAGGTTCGCCGGTGTGTTGCGCTCGCGGGCGACGGGGGCGCGGGAGTGTGCGCGAGGGCAGCTTTCTACGCGGCGCAGCAGGCGCTCGAGGCGCTCTCTGCGCACGGCGATCAGCTCGCGATCGTCGAGGCGTCGGCGAGGGCGATCGCGATGACCCTGGCTCGATCGTTGTCCCTCGCGCTCTTGTCTGCGCACGCGGCGTGGAGCGGTCAGCACGAGTCCGATCCGCGCGCGCTCTATTCCGCGCAGCGCTTTCAGCAGCGCGGGCTCAGCTCGATCAGCGACGTCGCGCTCGATCGATCGCGCGCTCTGGCGATGGACCTTCTGTGAGCCGCGCTGAAGCCGCGCTCGTCGCGCGGGGATACGAGGCCTGCCGCGAGACCACGCGCGCGCACGCCGCGAGCTTCTACCTCGCGTCGCACGCGCTCGCGGGTCACACGCGCCGCGGCGCGTACGCGGTCTACGCGTTTTGCCGACGCATCGACGACGCGATCGACGAGGCCGAGGGAGCCCCGCGCGACGAGCTCGAGCGTCGCGTTCGATCGCTTCGCGCGATGCTCGACGCTGTGTGTTCGTTCGACGTTCTGGAGGATCCGTCGCTCGCGGCGCTGCGGGATACGACGCGGCGGTTCGCGCTCGAGCGTCGCCCGTTCGACGAGCTGATCGACGGCGTCGCGTGGGACGTGACGCTCGAGCAGATCGCGGACGACGAAGAGTTCGAGCGATACTGCTATCTCGTGGCAGGGACGGTGGGTGCCATGATGGCGCAGCTGTTCGGCACCAGCGGCCCCGAGGCGCTGCCGCGCGCGACGGACCTGGGCGTCGCGATGCAGATCACCAACATCCTTCGCGATGTGCGCGAGGACTATCGTCAGCGCGGCCGGGTGTACCTACCGCAGACCGCCCTGGCGCGGTACGGGATCGCGCGAGACGAGCTCGGTCGCGACACGGCGTCGCCCGCGTTGCGCGAGCTCGTGGCCGAGTACGCAGGGCGCGCCCGCGCGCGGTACGCGAGCGCGGACGAGGGGATCGGGATGATCACGTCGGCCGCCGGTCGCGCGGCGACGACGGTGATGCGCGCAGCCTACTCGGAGATCCTGACGGTGCTCGAAGCGAGAGGGTGGGACGTGCTCGAGGGCAGGGCGCGGGTTTCGACGGCGGGAAAGCTCTCGGCGGTCGCCCGGTTCTCGCTCGAACGGCTCCAGCGATAACCGACGAAACCGATCGCTGTGCCGTGGCATCGTACGTCGAACAGCATGGCACTGGACATTGTCGTGATCGGCGCGGGGATGGGCGGGCTCTCGGCCGCGGCGCATCTTTTGTCGCAGGGCCACCGCGTTCGCGTCTTCGAGTCCACCGCTGCGGTGGGCGGCAAAGCCGGTCGTCGGGTGATCGACGGGTTTCGCTTCGACACGGGGCCGACTTTGTTGACGATGGCGGACGTCGTTCGCCGGGCGTTTCGCGCGGTGGGAGGCGATCTCGACCGCGACGTAGGGCTCTCGCCGATCCATCCTGAAACCAGGTACTTCTTTTCGTCGAAGGACGGGCGGCCAGCGCGGGTCGACGTCGTGCAGGACCCGGACGAGACGGCCCGCAACATCGAGGCGGTGTTCGCGGGGGAGGGCGCCGCCTACAAGAAATTCATCGAGCACGCCGCGACGATCTGGCGGTACGCGAGCGAGCCGTACCTCGAGGTTCCGTTCACGGGGTATTCGGCGTTTACGCTTCGGGTGCTCAAGCGCGGGCTCGGCGCGGTCAAGCTCGGCAAGAACCTCGGGACGCTCGAGGGTCTGGCGCGCGAGTACTTTCGCTCGCCGCAGCTTCGGATGTTCGTCGAGCGCTTCGCGACGTACGTCGGCGGTGATCCGTCGCTGACGAGCGCGGCGTACGCGAACATCGCGCACGTCGAGTGCACGATGGGCGCGATGCATCCGCGTGGCGGAATGGCGGCGATCGCGCGGTCGCTCGCCGCGCGCATCGAGGGCAAGGGCGCGACGATCCGCTGCGGCGCGAAGGTCCAAGAGGTGCTCGTCGAGCGCGAGCGCGTCTGGGGCGTGCGCGTCGAAGGAGAGCCCGAGCCCATTCGCTGCGACGCGGTCGTGGTCAACGTCGACCCGCAGACGGCGGCTGAGAGCTTTCTCGCGCGGTGCGCCAAGGAGCTCGAGCTCTCGGCGCTGCGAAAGCGCGAGCGAAGCGTGTCGTGCTACGCGCTGCTGCTCGGCGTCGAGGGTCCTGTGAGCCCGCTGGCGCACCACACGCTGTATTTTCCTCGCGATTATTCGAGGGAGTTTTCGGACATCTACCGGCGCCGCGTCGCCCCCACCGATCCCACCATCTACGTGAACGTACCGTCGTTGACCGAGGCGGGCGTCGCGCCCGAGGGGTGCCACTCGCTGTACGTGCTGGTCAACGCGCCCGCGACGGGAGACGAGCCCGAGCGCTGGAGCGAAGGGTCCCCGGAGGTGGCGCGCGTCGACGAGGCGATCGTGCATCGGTTGAGCGAGCTGCTTCCCGACGTCGCGTCTCGAATTCGTGTGCGTTCGAGGGTGACGCCTCTGGACATCGCCGCGCTCGGCAGCGTGGGCGGCGCGATCTACGGCGAGGCTCCTCACGGAACGACGGCTCCCTTTCGACGCCCGAAGCAGCGCGTCGACGCGCTGCGCGGGCTCTACCTCGTCGGCGGCAGCGCGCACCCGGGCGGCGGCGTCGCGATGGTGACCCTCGGGGGCGAACACGCATCGACGCTGATCCGCGAGGACGCGTCATCTCTGGCGCGTTGAGCGCAGCTGGCAGCAACGATGAACGGTGATTCAGTGACGACAGTGAACCGCGCGGACTCTTTCGGTGATCACAGCGCGGACGAACCGCTGCGCTCTCCCTCGAGCGTCGAGGAGTCGTTGGCGATCGACGCAGACCGGCCCGGCGCCTACCAGTGGTGGTACTTCGACGCGACGTCCGACGACGGCGAGCACGCGCTCGTCGTGATCTTCTTCGTCGGCAGCGTGTTTTCTCCCTGGTATTTCGAGCGTCTCGCGCGAGGCGAACGAGCGCGGCCGCGCGAGCACAGCGCGATCAACGTCGCGCTCTCGAGCAAGCGCGGCGGGCCGCTTCGATCGCGGTGGATCTTCTCGGAGTACTCGTCCTTCGAGGGGACGCTCGACGCGGGGCTCTCGATCGGGCGCAACCGGTTGATCAAGCAGCGCGACGGCGCGTACGAGCTGTCGCTCGACGACGAGCCGCCTCGCTTCGGCCTTCCGCTGTCGCTGCGCGGGCGCGTTCGCTTCACGCCCGACGGCGGGAGCGCGACGCCCTCGACGGGGCCGTTTGTGCTCGATCGAGCGGGCGCGCATCGATGGGCGCCGATCGCGCCTCGCTGTCGCGTGGACGCGACGTTCAGCTCGCCGTCGATTCGGTTTGCGGGCAGCGGGTATCACGACGTCAATCACGGTGACGAGCGGCTCGGCGACGCCTTTCTGCGCTGGCATTGGGCGCGGTCGCACGAGCCGTCGCGCACGCGCATCCGCTACGACCGCGCGCTGCGAGACGGAACGCGTCGAGTGCTCGACCTCGAGCTCTCACGGGATCGCCTTCACATCGACCATCGGCTCGAGCCTCGCGCGATGGAGCTCAAGATGGGCGGATGGACGCTGATGGAGCCCGCGCGGCTCATGGTCGACGACCGCACGGCGCTGCGCGACGTTCGTCGCGTCGAGAGCTCGCCCTTCTACGCGCGATACACCGCGAAGACGCCGGACGGATCGCCGGCGGTGGGCGAGCACCTCGACCTCGACCGCTTCGCGCTCTCGACGATGCAGAAGATGCTCCCGTTTCGGGCGCGTCGGGTTCGGTGATTGCCGTCGAGTGGCGATGCTCTCCGCGACGGTGGTAGCAAAGGGATCAGCGATGGCGAAAGAGACGATTCGGTTCTACGGGCGGGCCTGAACGGGCTGCAAGCCGGTGCGGGAGTTTCTCGCGCGAAACAAGGTCGAGTTCGAGTTCGAAGACGTGCGCAAGGAGCCGGTGTCCCGCGCGGACACCGTCGCGCTCGTGCGGACGTTTTCGAAGGCGTACGCCAAGAAGGGAGCGAAGCTCGTCGAGCTCGATCCCAAGAAGGCGACGGACGACGAGATCGCGAAGGCGTTTCTCGGCACCAGCGGGACGCTTCGCGCTCCGACGCTGGCGTGCGGAGGAGAAATCCTCGGCGGGTGGGACGAAGCGATCTTTCGACGCTGGCTCGGCCGCTGAGCGGGGCCGAGAAGGCTCGCTTAGATCCAGACGCTGTCTCGGGGCGCTGCGCGGTAGAGCCGCGCTGGGCGGTGCGCGCCGCGGCGCATGCGCGGGGTCTCTTCGACGAGCTCGAGCTGCGTGAGCCTGCGACGAAAGGTGACTTTGTCGATCGCTCGACCGAGGATGGCCTCGTACACGCGCTGCGCTTCGGTGAGCGTAAACTCCTCGGGCAATAGTTGAAACGCGAGCGTTGTGGACTCGAGCTTCCCTCGCAAGCGGGCGAGCGCGGTGGCGACGATGACGTCGTGGTCGAACGCGAAGTGAGGCTCGCGTGCGTCGAGCTTCTTTCGGCTGCGCGCGCCAGGGGCGGGGAGTCCGGCGGGCTCGACCTTCTCGATCGCCTCGGGGATCGCGACCCATTCGGCGCGTCGCGCGTCGCTGCCGCCGCGGACCGCGTCGATTCGATCCGCGGGCAGAAGCGCCATGTGCGCGACGCTCACGACGCGACCGCGCGGGTCTCGGTCGGGCGCCGAAAACGTGTAGAGCTGCTCGAGGTACACGCCGGTGAGGCCTGTCTCTTCTTCTAGCTCGCGGGCCGCTGCTCGCTCTACGGTCTCGCTGGGGACGACGAACCCTCCAGGCAACGCCCAGCGTCCTTCGAAGGGAGGGATCCCGCGCTCGATCACGAGCAGGTTGATGGCGGCTTCGCGCATCGCGAAGACGACGACGTCGACGGTGAGGCTCGGCTGCTCGAAGCGCGCGCGATCGAAGGGTGGAGAGTTGGGCATGGTGATGATGGTTGATCGTTGAGTGAGCGATGGCTCAGCGCGAGAAGAGCTCGTCGTAGTTTGGCAGCGATACGCCCGCGGCGCGGAGCTCGGCGAGCGCGCGGTCGGTGCTCTCTTTGGCGACCCCTGCGATGGCGTCGCGAACGACGATCACGCGGCTGTCTGCGACGCGTCCCCCGCTGGCCTTTGCCCACGAGAGCGCGTCGAGCGCCGCGGCGCGGACGCAGTAGTCCGTCGCGACGCCGAACACGACGAACTCCGCGGGCTCGCCGCGGCAGAGGACATCGAGCCAACGGGCGGCGTTGGGGTTGGCGAAGAGCGAGTACACTTCTTTTTCGAAGTACACAGCGTCGGTGCCCTCAGGAACGCGCGGCGTCGACGCGTCGACGGGCACGAACACGAAGCGCCGCGTGAGCGTCTCTTCGAGCTTGAGCCAGCCGCGCGTCCCCTTGACGCAGTGCGGAGGAAAGTTGGGCTTTTCTCCGTTGGGACCGCGTCGATCGTTGCTCGAAAACTCCCACGCGTCGTGGGCGTGCGAGTCGACCGAGCCGACGATCGCGGCGCCTTCGTCGACGGCGCGTCCGATGATGCGGGCGCACTGCGCGGCGGCTTGCGGCGCTCCCTCGACGAAGAGCGCGCCGCCGGGCGCGCAAAAGTCGTATTGTGTATCGACGTCGACGTAGATGCGGCGCATGGCGTTGAACCCTCCGTTCGGCCCGGAGGGGCCGCGAGGCGAGCGTTGGACGAGCTCAGTGACCGGCACTGGGCTCGACGACAGGATCTTAGTTGCAGATAGCAACTAAGTCAACCGTTTTGAATTCGTAGGGGAAAGCACGGACGCGGATCGAGCCTGTGCTCGGTAGGGTCCTGAGCCGCGGTCTTGCTTACCCGGTGGACGTCGACGTTGCTCGCGGTGCTCGTGATGGGGGCTCTTCCATCGCGTGTCTCTGCGCAATTGAGGCCTGCTGCGCGTCCTTCGAGCGACCGAACGTCGGGCGTGGTGGTGCGCGCTGATCGTGGCGCTGAGGCGCGATCGGACGACGCGCGGGCGGTGTCGACGACGGCGCGTCGCGAGATGGACGAGCGGGTCGTTCGAAGCGCGCCGGACGCGCTGCGATTTCAGCCAGGAGTCGCGATTCAACAGACGGCGCACGGGCAGGCGTCGCCGTACGTGCGCGGCGTGACGGGGCAGCATGTGTTGCTGTTGTTCGACGGTGTTCGGCTGAACAACGCGCTCTATCGCCAGGGACCGAATCAGTACTTCTTCACGGTCGACGTGGGCAGCGTCGAGCACATCGACGTCGAGCGAGGCAGCGCGTCTGTTCGCTACGGCAGCGACGCGATCGGGGGCGTGATCATCGCGAGGCCGATCGCGCCGCGGTTCGATCCCGCGGTGCGCGGCGTGGCGGTGCGCGCTCGGGCGTTCGCCACGTACACGAGCGCGGACCAATCGCCGGGCACGCGCGGCGAGGTGGAGGCGCAGTTCAGCGATCGCGTCGCGCTCGTCGCGGGCGTCGGGTATCGCGTGGCGCAGCCGCTTCGCGGGGGAAACGGCGATCGCCGCCTGCTCGCGGACGGAACGCCAGCCCCATCGACGATCGATCGTTGTCGAGGCGGGGTGCGCTCGCTCGCCGACGGGTCTCTGGCGCGAACGCCGGTGCTCGAGGACGACTGCGCCACGCAGCGCGGCACTGGGTTTCGAGAGTTCACGTTCGACGGACGAGTGGTCGTGCGGGTGCGCCCGAAGCTCGAGGCGATCGCGGCGGTGTACGGATACCGGATGTTCGACGCCCCGCGGACGGATCTGTGTCCGCCGACGTGGGCGAGCGATCGCGCGTGCATGCGCTTCGAAGAGCAATTTCGCACGATGGCCTACGGCACGCTGCGCGGCGATGTCGGCTCGATCCGGGATCTGTCGGTGACGGTGTCCTATCAACGCTCGTACGAGCGAAGGCGCTTCGACAACCCGACGGGCTTCACGAGTCAGGGGTGGATCGACTCGGTGGACACAATCGGCCTCAGCGCGCGCGGCGCGACGCCGAGGATGCCCATCTCGCGATATGGCGCGGTGGGGCTCACGGTGCGCTACGGGCTCGACGCGTGGCGCGACACCGTCCAGAGCGCCGAGTGGGCGACGGTGAATCGCTCGGGATTCGTCATCGATTCGCCGCGCGGTCAATACGTGGACGGCTCGAGCTACTGGTCTGGCGGCGCGTTTGGCGAGGGAGAGTTCGCGCTGCGAGACAAGCTCGTTCTGCGCACTGGCGGTCGCTTCGCCTTCGCGTACGCGAACGCGCCGAGCGAGCCGATCTCCGCGTCGCAGTCCGTTGCGCGTGGCTGGGGCGCGTTCGTCGCGAGAGCCGGACTCGAATGGCGTGCCATCGCCAGCCTCGCGCTGTTCGCCAACATCGACCAGGGGTTTCGTCCGCCCAACCTCGACGACCTGACGTCGCGACAGATTACAGGCCCAGGTTTTCAAATAGAGAACCCCAACCTCGCGCCGGAGCGATCGACGACATACGAGCTCGGGGCGCGGCTGCGCACGCAGCCGATCGAGCTCGACGCGTGGGGCTTCGCCATGCGGATCGACGGCGCGATGGTGCGCGCGCCGCGAACGCTCTCGGATTGCGCGGGCGGCGGCGGACTGTGCGCGATGTCGAGCTCGCGGATCGCGCTCGTGAACGTAAAAGACGCCGCCTGGCTGCTCGGCGCAGAGGCGGCGCTCAAGGTGCGGGCGGGCTCGCGCTTCGAGGGCACAGCGACGGTGAGCTACGCGTGGGGCGAGGCGACGAGCCCGCTCGAGGCGGGTGCGCCACGGTTGCCGCTGTCGCGCGTTCCTCCGTTGCAGGGGACGGTCGAGGGCAGGTTCGCGGTGAGCCGAGAGACCTATGTTGGCGGCGCGTTTCGCTGGGCGACGGCGCAAGATCGGCTCGCGTACCAAGACACGCTCGATCCGAGGATTCCCGCTGGCGGAACGCCGGGCTACGCGCTTCTGGACCTGCGCGTCGGCGCGCGCGTGTCGCGCTTCTTGAGGATCAACGCGGTGTTCGAAAACGTCTTCGACACGGCATGGCGAGTGCACGGATCGAGCGTCAACGGACCGGGTCGCGGTCTGCTCGTCCAGGCCGCTGCGGGTTGGTGAACGAAGTACGGTCCGCGTGCGCGCGGGTCATCGATCGAGCTGATGAACACGAGGAGATTCCGATGAACAAACATAGGAGAATTTGGGGGCTTGGAGTTTCGCTGCTCGCCGCCGCCTGCGAGACGCCTCGGCCGACCAACGACGTGCAGCCCGTCGACGCGGTCGCGGATACGGGCGTCGACAGCATGGCGCAGGGCGATGGTGGTGACGTCGTGACTCCCGAAGACGTCGCGATGGAGGCTGGTCCCGACGTGATCGACGCATCGAGTGCGCCAGATGCAGGGGATGCGGCGGACGTGGTGACTCCGATTTGTTCGCCGGCGGCGACAGACTTTCAGCCACGGACGGCGATGGCGAGCTGGGCCGCGCCGTGGAGCGGCTGCATGGCGGTGTCCGATCCCAATCGGTATCCGTACTTCAGCATGTCCGCTGCGGCGCCGGTGCGGGTCGCGCGCCTCGGTGCGCTCGAGGCTCCCGGTGGATTCTTCGATCCGACGCGGGACCCGGCGCCGAGTGAGTTCGTCGCGGCTTCCGTCGACGCGGGCGCCAACACGAGCGCGGAGTTTCTCTTTCGAGACACGGGAGTGGCGACGCGCTTTCAACGTCGCGCGGACGAGCACTACGCCGTTCCCGCAGGCCTGGCCCTCAACTCGACCTACCAGGACTTCTGCGGAACAGCCGCGAACGCCATGGCCAACATGGACTACTGCGCTGGGCCAGTCTCGCTCAACGCGGTGCTCAACGACAGCCTCGCAGCGGGGATGGCGGGGATGGGATCGTCCCGCGTTCACGCCGCCCGAATCCAGGGTGTCTACGAATGGTGGCTGTATCTCTCGGCGTACAAAGAGTCGCTTACGTGCGCTCCGGTCCGCGCCGACTGCGACTCGGCCGCCGGCTACTACGCTGGAACGGCGGGCCGCAACGACGCGGTGCAGTTCGGCCTCGCCCGTTCGCTGCTCGCGCTCGGAGACTCCGGTCGCGTCGCGCACGACCGCATCTGGGACGCGATGCTCGCGGTGCGTTGCTGGCGCGACCTCGATGGCGGTCGCATGAGCGACGGTGGGACGACCATGCCCGCGACCGACGAGATGCTCCGCGAGCGGGCTCGCAACCAGCAAGACGCCGCGCTCACGCGCGGGATCGTGCTGATCGTTCAATCGCGACTGCGCGCGTTTGCGAGCACGGACGGAGACCCCGTACGCGCCGCTGAGCGTCGAGCGCACGCGGCGTGGATCGGCGTCGTCGGGCCGCTGCTCGCCAACGGCATCGAGCGCTGGTCTCGGGGATCGTGGGCGTCGCGGCGAGCGAGCGTGGCCGCGGGCGTCGTGACCAGGGCGATCGCCGAGCTACGCGCGGGAGAGTCGATCACGACGACGCAGGCGGGGCGCGCGTCGGCGGACCTCGAAGCGCTGTTTCCCTGCCCGTAGTGTGGCGCCGTGCGTGCTCGGACCGATGGGCCGCTCATCGTTTGAGCGAGATTCCGTAGCGCTTGCACTTGTCGATGAGCGAGGCGCGCGTGAGGCCGAGGCGGCGGGCGGCCTCGCTTTGATTTCCTGTGCATGAATCAAGGGCCCGCGCGAGCTCGGCGCGCTCGAAGGACTGGAGCCGCTCGCGGAGCGGCGCGTCGCGATCCTCTTGCGCCCTGGCGTCAGCCGCGTCGCTCGCTGGGCCCGCTCGATCGTCGGGTCCGAGCCGCTCGAGCGCTTCGACGTCCACCGTGTCGCTCGTCGCGAACGCGAGCATGCGCGCGACGGCGCTCTCGAGCTCGCGCACGTTGCCTGCCCACGTTCGGGCGGAGAGCGCGCTCGTCAGCCCGGGCGAGAGGCGAACGTCGTCGAGGGAGAATTCTCTGCAGAATCTCTGTCGAAAGTGCTCGATGAGCGCCGGGATGTCCTCGCGTCGGTCGCGCAGCGGCGGGACCACCAGCTCGAACACCGCGAGGCGATAGTAGAGATCCTCGCGAAACCTGCCGGCCGTCGCCTCTGCGCGCAGGTCTCGGTTGGTGGACGCGACCACCCGTACGTCGACGGTCTCGACGCGCCCCGCGCCGACCGGCTGCACCTCGCCGTGCTGTAGCGCTCGAAGGAGCTTCGCCTGAATCGCGAGGGGTAGCTCGCCGACCTCGTCGAGCACGAGGGTGCCTCGGTGGGCGCGCGCGAAGTAGCCAGCGTGAGCGCGCTGCGCGCCAGTGAACGCTCCGCGGACGTGGCCAAACAGCTCGCTCTCGGCGAGCTCCGACGCGATCGCCGCGCAATTGAAGCGAACGAGAGGTCCACCAGCGCGTGCGCTCGCGGCGTGGGCGAGCGATGCGAAGAGCTCCTTTCCTGTTCCTGTCTCGCCGCGGAGCAGCAGCGGGGCGCCGAGCCGCGCGAGCCGCCGAACGTCTCGCAGCAGCGCGCGGATCGGCGCGCTGGCTCCGATGATGGGCGCGCCGACGACCCGCTCGACTTCGTGCGCCCGCGCGCGATCGCGGAGCTGTTTGGCTTCGACGGCGCGGGCCACGGCGCGCGCGAGCTCGTCGATGTCCGCGGGTTTGGTCAGGTAGTCGTACGCTCCGGCCTTCATCGCGGCGACCGCCGCTCGCTCGCTGCCGCGCGCTGTGAGGACGATGACCGGCAGGGACTCGTCGCGCTCGCGCACCGACGCGAGCAGCGCCATTCCGTCGCTTCCCTCCATCGCGAGGTCCGTCAGGACCACGGACGGACGCTTCGCGTCGCTCTCTTCGAGCGCCGCGAGCGCCGCGAGCGCGGCCGGCGCGGTGTCGAACGAGCGCGTCTCGAAGCCCGCAGCGTCGAGCACCTCGGCCAGCATGAAGCGCATCGACGCTTCGTCGTCGACGATGAACACGAGCTCGTTCATGCGCTGATCGCCTCGGTGTTGGGGAGGGTGATCGTGACGGTCGTTCCTCCGCGCTCGGGGCAGGAGAGCTCGAGCGTGCCGCCGTGTTGCTCGACGGCCCCTCGGGCGATGGCGACCCCGAGGCCGGTCCCGTCGGAGCGCGTCGTAAAGAACGGAGTGCCGATCCGCGCGAGGGTCGCGGCGCTCAGCGCCGGGCCCTCGTCGTGAACTGTGACCAATACGCGCTCGACCTCGTGCTGGGCGGACTCGAACGTCACCGATGCGCCCCTGGGAGACGCTTCGATCGCGTTGATCCCGACGTTGATGAGGGAGGATTCGAGCTTGCGTCGGTCGCCCTGTATCACTGCTGAGCAGCGCGATTTGTACTGCAGTGTGACCTCTGCGCGCTGAGCCCGTGGCTCGAGCGCGGCGAGCACTCGCTCGACGAGCGCGTCGATCGCCACGGGTTCGCGCTCGAGCGCGTCGAAGGGCCGCGCGAAGGTGAGGTAGTCGCGAAGCACGGCCTCGATGCGCTCGACCTCGCGCTCGATCACCGCGAGCCTCCGCTCGCTCTGCTCGTCCGTCGCTTGTCTGCGCGAGAGCTGCGCGAGACCCTTGATCGCCGCCAGCGGATTTTTGATTTCATGGGCTACTTTTGCGCCCACCGCGTCGAGCACCCGAGAGCGCTCGAGCACGCGCGCGACGGTGTCCTCGCGGAGCGACGCGACCTCTGCTGCGGCGCGCGTGTAGCCGTCGGCGAGCCCTGCGACGCTCGACCAGAGCAGCGCTGCGGTCACGAGCGAAAACAACGCCGTCAGCGCGACGCGCGCCTCGATCGCGAGCGGAGAAAACGGCGTTCGGTCCCCCAGCGCGAAGAGCGCGATGACGATGCAAACGAAGCTCACGAGGATGGCCAACGAGGCACGCCTGCGCGCGAATGCCGCGAACGCTGTGATGGTCGGCGCAAAGAGCAACGGGAGCATCGGGCTCGTGATTCCTCCGGTGATGAGCGTCGCGGCGCCCAGCGCCACGATCGTGACCGAGAGAGACACGGCGAAGCGGTTCTCGCTCATCGGCCGCTCCGCGCGTCGCGCTTCGTAGACGAAGAACAGCGAGGTGACGGTCATGCCCGTCGCCAGCGCGACGAGCTGCGATCGCGGCGCTCCGTGCGCCATCGCTACGATCCAGGCGAGGAGCGCGGCAGGCGGCACGAGGGTGGCACGAAAGCGAAAGAACCCGCCGGCGATGGCGGCCACGCGGCCAGCGATGATCGAGCTCGCGTCGGCGGACGTCACAGCGCGAGCGTAGCAATGAAGATGCCGCCAGCGACGCCGAGGTTGGAAGCAGACACGCCCCGGGGTTCATTCGGGCGCGTGTCGCCAACCGAAGGCGGAGCGATTGTCACTCGACGCCGAGGTTGGAAGCAGACACGCCCCGGGGTTCATTCGGGCGCGTGTCGCCAACCGAAGGCGGAGCGATTGTCATTCGACGCCGAGGTTGGAAGCAGACACGCCCCGGGGTTCATTCGGGCGCGTGTCAGATCTGACAGCTCTCGAGGCGCGGCTCGACTGGGGCCGCGCGAGGCCGTCAGCGATTTACGCGCTCGACGCCACGCGGGTCGCCGGGCGTGGCCTTGGTATGCGTGTTGAAGATCGAGCTCGTCGAAGAAGGCGAGGATTAACGATGCAGTCGATTGTCACGAACGTCGAGGGTGATGGACGGGGCCGCTCGAAGGAGGGCGCGGTGCTGTGGGTCGTTGGGTGTTGGGGGGTGGCGGTGCTGATCGCGGGAGCGGCAGGCGCGTTCGTGGGGATTGCGCCACCAGTGATTCCGGCGGTGGTGCTCGGGACGAACGTGCTTCTGTGGATGGCCTATCGAAAGCTGCCCCGGTTTCGATCGTCGGTGGACGGGATCGAGACGAGGAGGATCCTTTGGTTTCAGGCGCTGCGCGCCCCGATCGGCGCGGCCTTTGTGTTCTTCGGCGCCAAGAGCGTGTTGCCCGAGCGTTGGGCGTCGCACGCTGGCTGGGGCGATTTGGTTGTGGGTGTCGGCGCTGCGCTGCTCGCGATGGTTGCTTCGCGCGCGCCGTCGTCTCGGCTCGCGCGGCGAGCGTGGGGCGTCGTCGGATTGGTGGACATCGTCACGGTGGTGTTTCACGCGCAGTTCGTGGCGCTCGTCGAGCGGGACGGGCGGTTCATCGCGATGGCGGGGCGGCTGCCGTTCGTCCTGATCCCGTTGTTTATCGTGCCGCTCGTGTTCGCGACGCACGCCCTGTTGTTCGCCCGGGACGCCGGTCCGCTGGACGGCGCTCGAGCGAGCTGAGGGCATCCTGCGAAAAAAGCGCGGCTTGCTATCCCGGATGGGAGCTTTATCCTCCGCGTGTTCTCACGCTTGCCCAAGGCTGTTTCCCCCTATGAGCGGCTGGCGTGAAGGAGGACCGAACATGGCTCTCTCAAGATTGGTGTCTCGTCGGTTGACCTGGGGTCGGGTGACGATGCCGCTGGCGCTCGCCGCGGCGCTCGCTGTTTCGTCCGTCGCATCGACAGCGGAGGCCGGGATGCTGGCTGTCCGCGACGAGGCCTCGCTGCTCTCGCCGATGGAGCGCGCCACCATGCAGAGCGCGGTCGCGATGTATCCATTCGATGTCCGCGTCCTCACGACGAACGCGTTCTTCGATCGAAACGCGTTCGACCGGCATGTCGGCGCGCAGGTCGGCGCGCCCAACGTCGTGGTCGTCGCGATCGCGCCGAACATTCGACGCACCAGCGTTCGTTTCGGGACGGGGACGCGCATCGGTCCGCAGACGTGGCGATCGATCGAGGACGCGGGCGACCCGTTCTTCCGGCAGTCGCAGTGGGGCATGGGCATCAACGCGATCCTCGGCCGAGCGCAGACCTTCGTCGGCTCGGGCCCCGCGTACATGCCGCCGCAGAACGTCAACCCGTACAACAACTACGCGCCGCCCGTTCGGTCGGGCTATCGCACGTCGACGAACCGCGAGCGAAGCGGCTCGCCGATCGGCACATTCTTGTGCCTCGGCATCGGCGCGCTCGTGATCTTCGGCGCCATCGCGCTCATCCGCCGCGCCTCGCGTGGCTCCGCGCCGGGCTTCAACGGCGGGTACGGTCCGCCTGGCGGTCCGGGCTTCGGTCCGCAGGGACCTGGGTACGGACCCGGTTACGGTCCGGGCTACGGTCCGGGCTACGGCAGCGGCGGCGGGATTTCGCCGGTGGCCGCGGGCGTCGCAGGCGCTGCCGTCGGCGGGATCGCTGGCTATGCCATCGGCCGTGCAATGGACAACCACGGAAGCGAGACCTACACGACGACGACGTACGAGACGCCTTCGGGAACGTCGGACTACGGCGGTGGGAGCTCCTACGACGCTGGTGGAAGCAGCTCCGGTTGGGACTCCGGCGGCGGAGACTCTGGCGGCGGCGGCGGCGGCGACTGGTAGTCGCGAGCGCGTTCGACGCCGCGATGTCCTTCACGAACACGGAACTCGCTTCGCGTCGAAAAAGTGTTCGGTGAACGAAATCTGGCTTGCAACAATTCGCGGTTGTGCCAGACTCTCTCTTGCAGCGGCAAGCTGAGGCGGTCCCCCCCCCACGCCACCTTGCCGCTGTTTTACTTTCTCCCCCTCGAACTCGACGCGTCGACTTCGAGTCCGGGGTCTTCGCTGAGCGCGAACAGGCTATGCGGCGGTCCGCCGCGCTGGCGGTCCGCTGCGTGCGCTCTCAACCCTCGCCAGGGCAGCGCCAACCGAGCGAGACCGATCGCAGGACCGGCGACGCGACGGGCATGCTCGTCGGGTTGAAGGTCACCGTGAGGCGCGCAAAGCGGCCGGGGTTGGTCATCATGAGCATCCGCAGCTTGCTCTGGATGTCGACCGGCGACGTGTCACGCGTGGTGGTCGCGAGCGCGATCGGCGCCGCCGAGCCGAGGCCGACCATCGTCTCTGCGAACTGAACGTTGAACACCAGCGACGTGCCGGGCGGAAGGTTCGCGTCCCAGCGCAGCTCTGCCCAGAGCGCGCCGGGGCACGCGCTGAAGAGCTCGGTGTGCGTGCCGGTTCCGATCACCAGGCGGCGAACGGCGCCCGTGAAGTCCGTGTACGTGTATACGCGGTTGGGGCCGTCGAAGGTGTCCACGGCGTTGGTCATCGGGTTGTAGCGAAGCAACGGTCCTACGTCGGACGTAGCGACCCAGAGCATGCCAGCGCGATCGGCGCCGATCGCGCTCGAGTTCCACGCGCGCGGGATCGTTCGCGTCGTGATTGCGGCGGCGGGGATCAGCGCGTTGGGAGCAAACGAGTCGGCGTCGAACGAGAAGAGCCTGAATGGGTTGCCGCTCATCGGCGCCCACACGCGATTCATCGGGTCGACGGTCACACCCGAGCCCACGAACGTGCCGAACGGAACGCCCGCGACCGCGTGCAGCGCCGCGCGCGACCACGTGCGCGACGCCGGGTCGTACCCGATCACGTCGGAGCAGCCCGAGCCGGACAACCAGATGCGGCCTCGAATGTCCGTGGTGATTCCATACGAGCGCTCCCAGGTGTTCGTCCGGTTGCACTCGTTGCGCAACGGCGAGCCGACCGCCGGCTCGGGCACCATGGCGCCTGTGGTTGCTGTCGTCACGTTGACGGGAACGACGCCTTCGCCGAGCGCGTGCTCCCAGAGCGTTCCGTCCGGTGTGACGACGGCGCCGTACGCGCAGCGGCCCATGGGCGCTGTCGCGATCACCGCGCCGGTTCGCGGGTTGAGCTTGAAGAGCCCCGCGTTGGTCGCGGCGCCGAAGTTGGCATCGGCGCACGATCCGACCCACGGGAAGCCCTGCGGGAAGTCCTCGTTGCCTCGGTCGATCGCGATCGATCGGAGGATCGCGTTGGGCATTCCGACGTTGCTCGTCCAGAGCATGCACTCGTCCTCGCCGTACGGACGGACGTCGGAAGGTCCGGTGCTCGTGTCGATCATGCCGTTGCCGTTGCGATCGACGCAGTCGCGTTGATCCGCGGCGACCTTGGTGACGGTGCCTTGCATGCCGAAGCCGCGGTTGGCCACGTACACGTCACCGAAGCCGTCGATCACGACGCGCGACGGCATGTTGCACGGCGAGGCGTGGCAGCACATTCCTCGACACTCACCGGCGGCGATGCCGACGCGATAGCGAGCGATTTCGCGGGCCATCGTCGCGTCCCACTTCGAGACGGTGCTCTCGTTTACGTTGGGAACCCAGAGGTAGTCAGCGCGTCGAGACTCTGCGCGGACCAACAGTCCGCCGGACGGCGCGTCGAACTCGACGCCGCGGCGTCCTTCGTCGGAGAAGGGCCGTCCGCCCATGCCGCCGATGCCGGTCGTCATGCACGCAGGGTCACACGCGCATTGCGACACGTCGTTGATCGAGCGGCACATGCGCGTGCTCATGTCGCACTCATCGATCGTGCAACGATTGCCGTCGTCGCACTCGTCGTTGATCGTGCACGTCCTCGGCCGAACGACGTCCGTCGGCGCGGTCACGTCGCCGGGCTGTGTGGCGTCGGTCCGAATTCCGTCCGTTGGAATCGAGACTCGATCGTTGCCGGAGTCGATCGCCTCGATGGGCGTCGCGTCCGTACAGTGCACGAGCCATCCGCAAGTGACTGAAAGTAATGTGAGCAGTGCTCGCCGCATGATGAAGCTCCAATCCGAAGGGGCGCGAGGCGCGCGAATCCAGATGATTGTCCTCCGATTCTACCGCGAAACGAAGCGCCCGGTTGGCAACATCCACGCGACGACGATCGTCCGCTCAACCAGGGCCGCTGAGGCACCGCCAGGCGAGCTCGAGCGAGCGGAGCGTCGGCGCTCCGACCGGCGTGCTCGAGGGAGTAAACGCTGTGCTGATTCGGACAAATCGTGCTCCGACGGTGCCCGCGCTGCGCAGTCGGTCGGTGAGGTTTGCCGGCGCGGTGTCTGGCGGAACTGTCGCGACCGCCACGAGCGGCGCGGACGCGAGCGCTTCGAGCGAGGACGCCGTTCGTAGAGAAAACGACAACGCCGTCGACGGCGGCGTGTCGGCTTCCCATGTGAGCTCGGCGAGCTGAGGGGCGCGGCAGCCGGTGTCGATCACCTCGCTGTGGGTCGCCGAGCCGAGGAGCAGCCGCCGCACTCCGCCGGTGAAATCCGTGTACGTGTACACGCGCCTCGGCCCGTCGAAGCTCTGCTGGTTGTTGGTCGCGGGGTCGACGCGCACGAGCGGTGATGACGTCGAGTAGGACGCGACCCAAAGCGCACCAAGGCGATCTGCGCCGACCGCGCTGGGAGCGAACGAGGTCGGACTGGACAGCGACAAATGGATCGTCCGGATCTCGCTCTCGCGAATGTTCGCGTTGCGAACGAACGCGTCGGCGCTCCATCCGAAGAGCTTGGGCGGTGCGCCGAGTGATGGCATCCAGATGCGGTTGGTGTTGTCCGTCGTGATCCCGAGTCCGGCCGTTCGCGCGCCGAGCGCGCGGAGATCGACGCGCGTCCAAGCTCTCGAGCGTGGGTCGTAGCCGAGCGCGTCGGAGCACGTAAGACCCGAGAGCCAGAGGCGACCCGAGAGGTCTGCGGTGATGCCGTAGCTGGTGCCGCCGGTGCACGTTCGAGCGAAGGTGGTGGGCAGCGGGACGAACGTTCCCACGGTGGCGGAGTACGGGTTGACCGGCACGAGTCCGCGCGAGTAGGCGTGCTGCCAGAGCGTTCCGTCCGACGTGACGACGGCGCCATAGGCGCAGCGATCGAACGGGACGCTACGAATGGTCGCGCCGGTGCGCGGATCGAGCTGAAAGAGCCCGGCGTTTCCGACGCCAGTGAGGTTTGCGCACGCGCCGACCCACGGGTAGCCGTTGGGGGTCGCTTCGTCGCCGCGGTCGATGGCGAGCGAGCGAAGCACCGCGTTGATCGGCCCTACGTTTGCGGTCCACAGGACGCACTCGTCTTGGCCGTAGGGACGGACGTCTGTGGGCCCGGAGCTCGTGTCGATCGTCCCGTTTCCATTGCGGTCGACGCAGTCTGCGCGTCGCGCGGCGATCTTGCTCACGGTGCCTTGCATCATGAAGCCGCGGCTCGCGATGTAGGCGTCACCCCGGGCGTCGACGACGGTGCGCGACGGCATGTTGCAGCCATTTTCCCAGCAGCATCGCCCGAGGCACTCGCCGGTCTGCGCGCCGACTCGATACCGCGCGAGCTCGCGCTGCTGGCGGGCGTCCCATCGAGAAATCGTGCTCTCGTTGGTGTTGGGAACCCACAAGAAGTCCTGCTCTTCTTGCTCGACCACGGTCGTGAGCGCCCCTTCGTTGGTCAGCACGAGGGAGGTCCCTGCTTCGGCGCTCGCGTCGAGCGACCAGGGCGCGGCGTCTTGTCCCGCTGCTCGAGCGACGCAGCCCGGCGCGCAGCGGCACAGCGTGGGCGCGTTGAGGTGAACGCACATCGTGCGGTCGACGCACTCGGACACCGTGCACGGATCGTCGTCGACGCAGGGGACGCCGTTGCACAGCAGCACGCGAGCGTCGGGGTCCATCGATGGGCGGTCCGCGCGCGGTTGCGCGTCCCATTGCTCGAGCTCGGGGATCGTCGCGCGCGTGCAGCTGCTGCCCGACGCGAACAGCGCGAGCGCAGAGCAAACCGCGAATGAGTTGGACGCCCGTGCGCGCACCGCGCTTCATCGTGCCGTGGTCCAACGCGTTGTTCAACTGCTCGATGGGCGCTCGTCGGGGCGACTGCGGGGCAGCGGCGCTGATCGCGGCGCGCGTCGGTGATGTCCGTCGTGAGCTGGAGTCCAGACCGAGGTATGGTTGCCTCGTGCAGAGCGAGAGCGAAATCGAAGAGGTACGAGTGTGTTGTCCCGACGACCTGTGCACTGGCGCGCTCGACGCGACCGGCTTGTGCGGAACGTGCGGGAGGCTCTTCAGCCAGTACGCCCGGAGCAGCGACGACTCGGACGTTGCCCCGACGAGCGGTCCTGAGTCGATCGCGGAGAACCTGGATGATTCGCCGGTTGCCGCGGAGATGGCAGCGAGCGAGCGAGGCGAAGAAGAAGCCAGTGAAGGCGGCGGCGCGGAGGTCGAGCGCGAGTGCTGTCCAAACGACCTGTGCACTGGCGTGCTCGACCACGGGGGCGTGTGTGGGACGTGTGGGCAGACGGCGGCGACTTTTGCGGCGACCGCGGGGTGATCGAGCTTCCTCGGGTTGGGGCGGCGTGCGTCGCGGTCGGGGCGATGGGACACTCGAAGAGTGGAGCTCATTCTCCTCATCGTTGCCGGGTCGGTGCTCTCGGTGTTGGCGGTTCCGTGGGTGCTCGCGTACTCGCGAAGGGAGCAGACGCGCGCGCGCTGGCCGCAGACGATCACGAGGACGCACACCGAAGAGCGCGCTGGAGTTGGCGCGTATCGGACGAGGAGCGTCGAGGTCGAGAGGGTGGTTTCGATCGAGTCTGGCGCGCCCGCTCCGGTGGGGCGCGGCGCTCGAAGGGCGCTCTCTGCGGCCGCGTCGATGTTCGTGGGAGGCGTGCTCTGCGGCGCGTGGATCCCGGTGTCGATCTGGCTCTCGAGCAAGACACCGTTGTTCGACGATTTTTCCGTGGCGTACGGCAGCGGACTGCTCGTTGCGATCGGCTGGATCGCCGCGGCGTTGTCGCAGTTTCACGCGGCGTGGGATCGCTGGGAGACCTCGTACGAAATCGCCGCGTCCGAGACGGCAGCGGCGTTTCGACTCGCGGTGATCGCGTCGGTCGTCTCGCTCCTGGCCGTGGCCGCGACGCGGGCGACGTATGGCGCGAGCTCGACGCTCGTTCCGCTGTGGTTCTCGCTGTACGCGCTCGGGCGGGCGATGGGGTCGGCCCGCTCGCTGCGCGCTGTGGCGGCGCTCTACGCGCGCGCCGAGGCGAACGAAAAGGCCAGGATCGCCCGGCAGACACGCGACGTCGACCCGGAGGACGAAGGCAAGTTGGGCTCGCCGCGCGTCGAACGCAGCGGGGTGCGTGTCGTCGTGAGCGAGCCGGTCGCGGCGCTCCGCGGGGATCGCCTGGACGATGTGTGCAGCGAGGCTGTGGCCAACGGCACCGGAAAAGTGAGGTAGAACCGGGCGCCGTGACCCTTACAGGAAAGCAAAAGCGCCATTTGCGCTCGATCGGAAACGCGCTGCAACCGATAGTTCGCTTGGGAAAAGACGGCATCGACGAGGGCGTCGTGCGTGCGGTCGACGTCGCGCTCGAGCGACACGAGCTCATCAAGGTGAAGCTTGGATCGGGCGCGGACGAGGATCGTCACGAGGCGTCGGAGTTTCTCGCGACGCAGACAAAGAGCGAAGTCGCGCAGGTGATGGGAGGGACGATCCTTCTCTATCGCAGGCACCCGAAGGAGCCGAAGATCACGCTGCCGTCCCCGTGAATTTCGCGGTGAACCGAGCCGCGGCGCGCTCCGGAGTGCGCTCGCTCCGCGCTCTTGGTTTGCGCTGGATTTCACGGGCGGACGAGCGCGCGGGAGCGGTCAGAAGCCCGTCGTCCGTGCGGCGATTGAGGCCGTCGTGAATTGACTTTGGGCGGTATCTGGGCAACACCGCGCGGCGTCCATTGATGTCATTCGATTCACTGTCGCTCCGCGACGAGTTGTTGCGCGCGGTGCGCGCTGCGTCCTACGAGACGCCCACTCCCATTCAGTCCAAGGCGATCCCGCCGGCCCTCGAGGGCAAAGACGTCCTCGGCTGCGCCCAGACCGGCACCGGCAAGACCGCTGCCTTCGTCCTGCCGACGTTGCAGCGCGTGATGAAGAGCGCTGGCGAGGCGCCGAAGGGCGTTCGCCCCGTGCGCGTGCTCGTGCTCACCCCGACGAGAGAGCTCGCCGCGCAGATCGGCGAGACGTTTCGTGACCTCGGGCGCTTTCTTCCGCTGCGGCACACCGTGATCTTTGGCGGCGTTGGGTACGAGCCCCAGGATCGCGCGTTGCGCGCCGGCGTCGACGTCCTCGTCGCGACGCCCGGCCGCCTCATCGATCAGCTTCAGCGCGGAATGGTCTCGCTCTCGAAGGTCGAGGTCCTCGTGCTCGACGAGGCGGATCAGATGCTCGATATGGGCTTCATCCACGACGTTCGGCGCATCGTGTCGAGGGTGCCGTCGGTCAGGCAGACGTTGTTCTTCTCGGCGACGATGCCCGCGACGATCCGCGCGCTCGCGGACGAGTGGCTCAAGGCTCCGGTCGAGGTCAGCGTCGCTCCTCCGGCGACGACGGCCGAGCGCGTCGAGCAGCACTTGTACTTCGTCGAGACGCCGGACAAGCGCGCGTTGCTCGAGGCGCTCTTGTCTCGTCCCGAGGTGAAGCGCGCGCTCGTGTTTTCTCGGACCAAGCACGGCGCGAACAAGATCGCCCGATGGCTCGAGGGCGCTGGCGTCAGCGCCGAGCCCATTCACGGCAACAAGTCGCAAAACGCTCGCACCAAGGCGCTCGCCAGCTTCAAGAGCGGCAGCACGCGCGTGCTCGTCGCGACCGACCTCGCTGCGCGCGGCCTCGACATCGACGAGGTCTCGCACGTGGTCAACTTCGATCTGCCCAACGTGCCCGAGGTCTACGTGCACCGAATCGGTCGCACCGCGCGCGCGGGGGCCGAGGGTATCTCCTGGTCGTTCTGCAACGAAGAAGAGCGCGAGTACCTGCGGGACATCGAGCGTCTCACGCGACAAAAGATCCCCGTTGTTGAGGATCACTCTTGGCGGTCGACCGTTCCCTTCGCGGTGGATACGCGCGGGGCGAGACCGCAGGGCTCGAACAGCGGCGCGCGGCCGAACAGCCCACAGCCGCGACGCAACGAGCCCCGGCCGTCGCACGGCGCGCGACCGAGCGATCCGTCACGACGTGACGCGAGCCCGAGACGAGACGCGGCCCCGCGACCAAGTGAACACGCTCGCCGCGACGATGCCCCGCGCCGCGATGATGCCCCGCGTCGTGACGCCGCTCCGCGCCGCGATGATGCTCCGCGCCGTGACGATGCCCCGCGTCGTGACAGCGCGCCGCGCACGGGTGCAGCGCCGGGGTCGGCGGGCGGTCATGGGCGCGGCAACGCGGCGCCCGCGAATGCTCCACGTCCCGCAGGCGGTCACCCGAACAACGGGCGACCCGCACCGGCACCGGCGAAGCCTCGCGTCGATGGTCGCGACAATCGTGACGGACGCGACAGCCGCGGACCGGCTCCTTCGAAGCCCTGGCGCGCGGACTGACGCACGCTGAGCGGGGGGCGATCGAGGGCTGCGCCGCGCGGGGCGGCCGGGAGCAGCCCGCGGAGGGCGCTCAGTTGGCCGGGAATGCCGTCCAGCCGGTCGTCCAGTCGTCTGCGCCGGTCGCGCCAGGGCGCACCGCGCCGACGAAGGTGGCGGTCCCGTCGAAGCCCGCAGGGGGCGTCGCAGCGCCGGTGGCCGCCGGGGAGGTCATCGCCGGAGCGAAGACCGGAGCGGTGCGGTTGGTCGCCGAGGGCAGCATCGGATCGGCGTCGAAGCGGTTCATCCACATCGCGTCGCGGAAGAACATGTTCTCGTCGAGCGCGGGCATTCCTTCCGCGGCCGAAGAGGACAGGTCCGTGAAGTGCGTCATTCCGTCGGTTCCGTTGCGGAAGAAGAGCGAGTTGCGGATGAACAGCGTCGGAGGCGCGGTGCGCGTCAGGGCAGCGCTGGCGTTGTCGATGACGTCGACGGCGCCCTGCTTGTAGTCCATCACGATGGCGTTGTGGATGGCGGCGGCCGTTCCGCGGCGAAGGACGATGCCTGGCTGCGTGTACGGCTCTGCGCCGTCGGCGCCGATCACGGTGAGGTTGTAGATGGTCGGCGACGAGCGAGGGGTCGCGTCGTTGTTGGCGCCGTTGTTGTCCGCTTCGATGCCGCGCGGGTCACTCTCGCCCGAGGTCGGCGGCGATTGAATGACCACGAACTGCGACCGGCCGGTCCAACCGAAGTCCCAGTCGAGACCATCGTCGTCCTGCTGGGTCGAGATCAGGTGGCGCGCGTCGTGGGTTCCTCCGAAGAACTCGAACGCGTCGTCGGCGGCCTGGTGGACCTGCACGAAGTCGATCGTCGTCTGGCGACCGCAGCCGCCGGTGGTGAGGCCGTTGAGCTCGTTGCCCATCGAGAGCCCCTGTCCAGCGAACTCGATGCGCACGTATCGGACGGTGCCGCAGTTGTGCTCGGGGTCGCTCCCGCCGTAGTTGCCGCGGGCGTCGCTCGCCTCGATGCCCTCGACGTTGTTCGTTCCCATCGCGGCGCCAGGGCCCGTGACGTTGATCGGCGCTGCGCCGAGGAGCACGACGCCGGCCCAGTCTCCCTGCCGACGCATGCCCGCGGGGTTGGCGCTGGTGAAGACGATAGGTTGATTTCGTGTGCCTTGCGCGTCGATGCGCGCCCCGCGGGTGATCACGAGCGCGGCGCCCATGCCGAGGCCGATGATCTTCGTGCCGGCGCGAATCGTGAGCGTTCCGCCGCGGATGTAGGTCAGGCCCGTGAGGCGATACGTTCGGTTGCAGTCCCAGGTGCGATCGCCCATGAGGTCACCGGCCGTGACCATCTCTTCGGGCGCGTTGGCCGGACAGCCAGTCGGCGTGTCGGTCGGCACAGGCGTGTCGGTCGGCACAGGCGTGTCGGTCGGCATCTGAACGTCGTTGACGGTGGCGTCCATGGTCTGCACATCGGCTTGCGTTGTGTCGGCGACCACGTCGGCGGGTGGATTCTGGACGTCCATCGCCTCCATGCGGCCCGGGCATCCAGCAACGAAGGAAACGAGCGAGAGGAGCGCGAGCGGAGCGCGAAGTCGAAGCGAGCTTGGTGTGTTCATCTGGTAGACCATTCTCCGAGCGTCACAGTGAGCGAAGCGGGCGGCCTCGCACGCGGTGGCTTTGTGTCAGACCTTCGTGTCGTCGCCGCGGATCCGGTGAACCTTGTGGGCGACGAGTTTGTGACGACCGAGTAACGCGCTCAGTAGTTGAGCTGGGCGCGAAGCGCGAACGCCGCGCCGGCGAGTCGCTCTTCGACGACGATGTTGCCTTGCCGGAGGAGCACGGGTTGTCCGAGGACGTTCTTCGCGGTGAAGCGGAGGTTGAATCGCTCGGACGGTGTCCAGTTGAAGGCGAAGTCGAGCTGGTGAAACGTGTCCTGGTAGACGTCGGGCAGGCCGAAGGAGCCTGCTTCTTCCAGGCGCGACGCATACACGTTGTAGAACGCGTACGCGGCGATCGGCAGCGACGTGGGCGCGAAGCCGACGACGACGTTGGCGACGACCGGAGACTGCCCGCCGAGCGGTCGCCTCGTGTTGGTGAGCAAGAACGTCGAGCCGCCGCAAGAGTCCGCTGGGATGTTCACCTCGGACCACGAGAGCGAGAGGTTGGCGGCGACCGAAAGCGCCGAGAGCGAGCGATGCACGCGCGCCATCGAGACGCGGGCCTCGAGCTCGCCGCCGACCACGACGGCGTCGCGGGCGTTGCAGTAGGTGAGCGACGCCGACGAGCCCTGCGCGTTGTTCACCGCTTCGATCGGGTCTGCGAAGGATTTCGCGAACGCGCTGACCGCGAACAGCTCGCTGCCGCCGAGAAAGTACTCCCAGCGGAGGTCGACGTTGTGGATGTTGGCGGTGCGGAGCTGCGGATTGCCGGTGATGAGCCGGTTGCGGACGACGTCGGGAAAGAGAAACGGCGCGAGCTCGCGAAACAGCGGTCGTCCGACGGTCGCTCCGTAGTTCGCGCGGAGGCTCATTGCGGGGTTGAGCTCGACGACCAACCCGAGCGCGGGCAGCACGTTGACGTCCGTTCGGTCGGTGCAGTTCGGAAGCGCGCCGGACTCGCTGCGCTCGGTGCGGCACGTGATCGTCTGCTCGGTCGCGAAGGGCGAGGCCGAGAGCACGAACTGTCGGTAGTACTCGACGCGCGCGCCTGTGGCGAAGCGGAGGCGGTCGTTGAAGAGCTTGCCGTCGATGCGCGCGTAGGGCGCGAGGTACTGCGCGCTTCCTCGGTAGCTGTCGTTGGGCTGGGTGTACTCGCGCAGCTCGACCGCGGACCCGATGTTGTCGCGGGAGAGGATGGCGTCGGGGAGACGAAACGCGAGGTCTGGATCGTTGTTTCCCGGAGACTCTTCGTAGGTGAATCGTCGCGCAGAGAAGTCACGACCGGTGAAGCGCGAGAGGGCGCCGGCGCGAAGGACGAGCGGTCCAGCAGGCGCGGTGACGTCGAGCGACGCGCCGCCCTCGAGCTGTGAGAGTCCGGTGTAGATGCGGTCGATTCCTCCGGTGCCGAAGGCAGCGCGAGGCCGCGACGGGTCGTCGAGCGAGTACTTGAAGAAGCGCGTGTCCGGCTCACCTCGCTCGGAGGCGGACATGAAGCCGCTCCATCGAAAGCGTCCGCTGCGCGTGCTCGATCCTCGATGGTCGCCGCTGAGCTGCGCGAAGAAGAGCGTTCGATGCACAGCGCGTTGGACGCGGGTGGTCTGGTCGCTGCCGGCGTCCTCGCTGAAGCCCGTTCGAAACGCAGCTTCGTCGGTGGCCGCCTGGTTGAAGAGCCCGACGAAGGACAGGTCGTTGTCGGGCGCGGGGCTGTAGGACAGGGTCGCGAGGGCGCCCCACTGAATGTCGAGCTGCGTTCCGCGGTACATCGCGCGTTCGCGTTCGACGACGCGAGCCATCGCGCCTTCGCCCTCGAGGCGCGTGCGGGCGACGGCGCCGAGGCGGGCGCGCGTGGTGGCGCCGTAGGTGAGCGCGAGGAGGTAGCCGAAGGGTCTGCCCGCGATTCGCGAGGTGTTTCCCAGCTGAAACGAGAGCGATCCGTTCGGGTACGCGACGTCGTTGAAGATGCCCCATCGCGCAGGGAGCAGGCGTCCTGCAGCGACGACTTGATCGCGTGTGATGCCGTCGAGCCCGGCGACGAGCGGGCGCCGCGGCACGCCAGCGGGCAGCGAACGGGTGCCGTCGTCGATCCCGAGAAAGTCGAGCGCTCCCCCGTCGTATCGCAGCGCGCCGAGGCCGCCGTTGGCGAAGGATTGATCGAGGTGAGTCAGCGTGTCGAACCCGAGCGATCCGCTCGCTTGCATCGTGAATCGCTCAGGAAAATCCCTGGTCGCGATCTGCAGCGATCCGCCCGCCCAATCGCCGGGCAGCTCGGGCATGAAGCTCTTGACCACGCTGAGGCTGGTGAGGAGCGACGCGGGAAACAAGTCGAGCTGCACGCCAGGCACGTCGGGGTCCGTCGGCGGGAGCGGAACGCCGTTGAGCATCGCGTTGACGTAGCGACCGCCGAGGCCTCGGACGACCGCGTAGCGACCGTCGGCGATGGACACCCCCACGACGCGTCGCACGGCGTCGCTCGCGGCGGCGTCGGGGGCGCGTGCGATTTCCTGGGCGGATACGCTGTCTTGAACGGAGGCGCTGTTGCGACGAATCGCGATCTGGGTGGCCGCGGTGTTTCGATCGGCGCGGCCCGTGGTGCGCGCTTCGATGAGCGGCGCCCGTGCGTTGAGCGGCAGATCGACGTTGAGCTGCGTGTTCTCGCCCTGCCGAACCTGGATTCGATCGTAGCGAATCGTGCGATAGCCGGGATACACGACGCGGATCGTGTAGCGGCCAGGGGGGAGGTCGAACGCGAAGTTTCCCGCGGGATTGGTGCGGGTTCGGTGGCGGGTTCCGACGGCGACGACGAGGGCGTCGATGATGGGTTGGCGTGTCGACTGGTCGATGACGCGCCCCGAGAGCCCGGTGTGTGTCTCCGCAGGTGGGGGCTCGTCGACGACGCCGAACTCGCTCGCGTCCGCGAGGTCGCCCTGGAGCACAGGGGCCACTTGCTGTTGTGGCTGCTGCGGTTGCTGCGGTTGTGGTGGCGAAATGGGTTCGGCGCTGCTCGCGCCGGCCTCCGCGGTGACGAGCGGAGTTGCTGCGTCGTTCGCGGCGATCGCGGCGTCGCCGCTGACAATAGCCCCACCGTCGAGCGTCTGAGCGCTGACGCTCTGCGCTGCGAACAATGCGACGAGCGCGGGGGTCGAACTTGCGAAATTGAGTCTCTTCACGGCGGCTCTTTGGGTGAGCGCTCGCGTCGCTGTCTTCTTGCGTCGCGGCGACGCAGGGGGCGACGCCACGAGCGATCGTGCTCAGGGGAGGTTCGTGAGTTCGAACGGAAACGGAATGACGTAGCGAATGCGGACGGCGAGTCCCTCGACGATGTACGGGCGAAAGCGCCAGCGCAGGGCAGCCTGACGCGCGTTCTCGCGGAGCTCTTCGGGGCCGCGAAGGGCGACCGCCTGCAGGACGTGGCCGTCTTCGCCGATGATCACGCCGATGAGCACAGTGCCCTGCACGCCGTTGGCGCGCGCGCTCGCGGGATACTCCGGCGTGGGACGCTCGAGAGGAACGAGCGGCGGTCCATCTTCGGGCACTGGGATCGCGCCGGACCGACCGACGCGCTCGCCGACGCCAGAGTCCGCGACGCGAACGCCCGCGTCACGAGCGCCGACGTTGCCGGTGCCGCCGAGGGCGGTACGGACACCAGTATTCGAGATGTTTCCGCCGCGGTAGTCGGTGTTGTCGCCGGTGGGCATGCGAAAGCCGCCGCTCCCTGTGCCGCCTGCGGCCGTCAGGATGGGCGGAGGGGCGGCGGAGGGAGGCGGCTGGTCTTGGGGCTGCTGTTGCGGTCGGGGCTCGGGTCTGCGCGCGGTCGGACGCGGACGAGGCGGCGTGACTGGAGTCGGCGGTTGCCGTGGGGGTGGCGGCGGTGGCGGCGGCGCGTCGAAATTCACGACGCTCGCGATTCGTCGGCGCGCCTCGGGGGAGACGCCGAGCGTGACGGCGAACACTCCGATGAGCCCGAGTCCGACGTGGACGAGGATCGTGCCAACCCAACCGGAGGCGCTCTGCTTGGCGAAGACTGTGCTCTCTGCGCGAGATCGCTTCGCGTCGCTACCGTCGCCGGCTGCGGGAGGGTTCGACGCCGGGCCGCTCGCTGGAGGCTTTGCGTCGGGGCTCGTGCTCACCGCGCGGCTCCGGGCTCGCCTTCGGCCGGCTGGGTGGTTTGAATCGCGAATTTGGTCACGCCGGCGAGTCGAATGATGTCGATCGCCTGCGTGACTCGGCCGTGCGGCGTGGCGCGATCGGCGTTGATGATCGCGCGAAGCTCGGGATTCTGTGTGAGGCGCGTCTGCATCCTCGCGCGAAGGAGCGCGTCGTCGACCGGCTCGAGATCGACGTACATTTGCCCGGTAGCGCTGATGCTGACGTTGGCGACCGCGACTTGCTGCGTGTCGCTGGCGGAAGCTGCCTCGGGAAGGTCGACGGGGATGGACTGCGAAGTGATGTACTTCGCGGTGACCATGAAGATGATCAAGAGGACGAGGCAGATGTCGACGAACGGGGTCACGTTGATCCCGGTGATTCCTTCGTCATCGCCGCCCATGCTCGCGCCGCCAGCCATTGGTTTCTTCCTCTCGTGGTGAGCTTCTGCGTGGTCTGGTCGTGCTCGACGCTCGGGCTACGCTTGCGCGGGCATCGGCGGGGTGGGCTCGCGCGACATGCCGGGCACCGGACGATCGATGGTCCGAACGAGGTCGACGCGGTGCTCGCGCAGCTCGCGGTCGTGCAGGGCGTGAGCGTGCGAGAGGACCAGCTGCGTCAGCGTCTCGGTCAGGCCCAGCTGCTGCTTGACGATGCGCTGAAAGTAGTTGAACGCGGCGACCGCGGGGATCGCGACGAGCAGACCGACCGCGGTCGCCACGAGCGCTTCAGCGATCGTCCCCATCACGCGAGAGGTGGCGGCTTGCGCGGCGGCCTGGGCGGCAGCGGCGGTTCTGCCCGTGGGCGCCTTGAGGGCATCGAAGGACTGGATGATCCCGATGACCGTGCCGAAGAGTCCGATGAACGGGGCGTTGTTGCCAACTGTTCCCAAGAAGGCGAGGTTGCGCTCGAGCGATGGGCGTACGCGGGCGAGCTCGGAGTGCATCGCCTTCTCTCGGGCTTCGGGGCCGTCCTCGTCGTGATCGAGACCCGCGAGCGCGACGAGCGCTGCGGGAGAGGGTGACGCGCGCAGCGCGGCGCGAGCGTCCTCGAGCTTGCCCTGTCGAAGCAACGTCGCGAGCTTTCGTCCGAGCGCGCCGAGGTCGTCGCGCAGCGATCGAAAGTAGCGCCAGCGCTCGATCATCACGCCGATCGACAGCACAGACAGCGCGATGAGCACCCACATCACCCACTCGGCGCCGAGCAGCGCAAAGCGCGTGAAGATCGCGATCAACCCTGAGTTCGCGGCGAGTCCGACGTACAACATGGCGTGGCTCCGTTGGTCACTCGGACGTTGACGTCGCGAGCGGCGAACGAGTGCTACCAGCGACGGTTGTCACGCCCGTGTTGCCCGTGTGACGACGCCGAAACTGAGGATCGCTTGTTGTGACGACGGTGTGACGAGCGCGACACCAACGCGTTCCGCGGACTCGGCGCTGCTCCGCTATAGTGGCGGCCCGCACCCGATGTCTGCCTCGCTGTACCGCGCCTCGTCGCTGTTGTTGCTTTGCTCGATCACGGGATGCAGTCGGTGCGGCGAGCCCCCGCCCCGGTCGCGGGACGCGAGCGCCGGCGTGCGTTCGACGACCACCACGCTATCTGCGGTCGTCTCGGCCCCCGAGCTGTACGCCCGCGTCGGCGATCGCGTGTTGGAGGGCACCGAGGGCGCGCGGGTCGTGTTCGCCGCGGCCGAAGACGCCCGTGGACAACGGCCGCTCCGCGGGAGCCTCGTTGATATTGGTGAGCACCGCGCGGACTCGCAGGGAGACGGTCTGCTCTGGTGGCGCACGGGTGTGTCGCTCGAGGATGGGACGTTCTCTGCGCTCATCGCCAGCGCCGTGACAGAGATGACGTGTCCCAGCGGCGCGGCGGGCGTCAAAGTGGTGGGCGACGTCGCAGGCGCGAGGCTCGAGACGCACGTGTGCCCGCAGCCGCGCGGCGCGTTTTCGATCGAGACCCGCGCGCTGCGGGGGATGCCCCCGGGCGCATCCGTGGCGGACGAGTTGAATACTGGTGCGTCTACGCTCTACGCCGACCGCGTGGGCGAGCGCTTCGAAGAGCGCGTCGAGACCGAGTGGCTCGCGTTCGGTGAGAGCTCCGTCGGCGCGGCGCTCGAGTTCGACCGCGCGCGCGTCGTGCAGCGTCGCGTGATTCGCATCGCCGCCGAGGTGTTTCGCGCCGAGGCGCGGGTGCGTTGGGATGGCCTGCGCGCGAGCAGGACGCTGCACGTGGCGCAGGGGGGCGCGCTGGCGGCGATCGCGAAGGTGCGCGGCGCAGCGGGGGCGAGGCCGCGTGCTACGGTGAGTTTTCCGGGCGCGCAGGGAGGATCGATCGTTCTTCGTGACGGGAGCGGCGAGCCGATCGGGACGTTCGAGGTGCGCGGGAGGTCGACGGAGTTGAGGCTTCCTCCGAGCTTCGGAGCGACGTTGGACGTGCGCGATCACGTCGGGATCACCCGAGCGTCGCAGCGACCCATCGAGGGCGCGATTGGCTCTGGTGAAGCGCGGTTCGGCGTCATTCGCGCGACGTTCGTCGACGAGGCGGGCGCGGCCGCGCCGACCAAGATCATCGTGCGCGGAATCAACGGAACACCGGACCCCGTCTTCGTGAGCTCGGGTCGAAACTTCGCCGCGCACAGCACGGTCTACGCGCTCGACGGTTGGTCGGAGCTCCCGGTTCGCGAGGGGCGGTACCGCGTCATCGCGACGCGGGGACCTGCGTTTTCTCTGTCGGTTCGCGAGGTCGACGTCGCGAACGGCGCCGTGGTCGAAGTGCGCGACAGCGTTGTGCGCGAGCTCGACACGAGTCGATACATCGCGGGGGACTTTCACTTGCACGCCGCGCCGTCGCCGGACTCCAACGTGTCGCTGCCCGCGCGCGTCGCGTCCCTCGTTTGCAACGGCGTCGAGGTGGCGGTGGCGACCGACCACAACGCGGTGACCGACTACGCGCCGGCGGTGCGCGCGCTGGGGTTGGATCAACGGATCGCGACGATCGTGGGCGACGAGCTCACGACCACGGGCGCGCTGCTCGGGCACTTCAATGTGTTTCCCGTCAACGGCAGCGGATACGCGGCGGCGATGCCGTATCACGACGTCTCTGCGCGAGAGATCATCACCAACGCTCGGCGGGCGGGCGCGAGCGTCGTTCAGGTCAATCACGCGCGGATGGGGCCGAGCATCGGGTACTTCGAGCTGACGGGCTTCGACGCGAGAACCGGTCAAGGCGGCCCGCGATTCGCGAGCGGGTTCGACGCGTTCGAGGCGTTCAACGGGATGTATCTCGAGGAGCCCCAGCGCGTGCGCGAAGGCGTTCGCGACGTCGTCGGTCTCGCGCGCGCCGGTGCGCGGCCAGGCGTCACGGGCAACAGCGACTCGCATCACCTGGTGTTCGAAGAGGCCGGGTGGCCTCGGACGTATGTTCGCGCGTCGCCTTCGCCCATCGATGAGCGATCCTCGCGCGCAATGGAGGGGCTGCGGATGGCCAGGACGACGGTGTCTTCGGGACCGCTGGTGGAGCTGTGGGTGGACAACGTCGAGCCTGGCGACAACCTGCTTCGCGCTGGCGGCTCGCGTCGGGTTCGCGCCCGCGTTCGTGTGAGCGCGTCGTCGTGGATTCCCGTCGAGCGGGTGGAGTTGTGGGTCAACGACGCGGTGGCCTTCGAGGCGACCGTCGACGCTCCCGCGCCGACCGCGCGTGGAGACGGTGGGGTCTCGTCCACGGTGAGATTCGAGAGGACCGTAGATCTCGCGCTCTCGGCTGACGCCGTTGTGATCGCGTGGGCGAGCGCCGAGACGCCGATTCCGCACGTGCTGCCGCCGTACCCGCGCGCGCGTCCGATCGGCTTCACGGGGCCGGTCTGGGTCGACGCGGATGGCGACGGATCTTTCAGAATACCGAACTCCGTTGCGAACACCGACGGCGGAGCGCCCTGATTGCGTTGTGTGCGTCGATTCGAATCGTGCGAAGCGTCCCTGCGTCCAACGGCGATTTCGCGAAGCCAGCCGCGAATCACGAGGCGTTATCCGCGGCGTTTGTCTTTTGACAGGCCGGACGAAGTACGAGACAAGCGCGAGCATGTCGACTCACGCCAATCCATCTCGCGCCGCGATTGCGGCACTTTCGCTCATCGGTGCGACGGTTGTTCCTTCGCTGGCGACCGCGCAGGACATCGCCGTGGCCAACCGCAACGCCAACCAGTTCGAGGCCGGAGCCGGTCGCGTCGAGGCGACGGACGAGCATCGGCTTCGCGCGCAGGTCGGAGCTGCGGTCGTCGAAGGAAACGCCCGCTCCGTGACAGCCAACGCTGCGGTTCGCTACCAGCTTCGGCGCGGCGCGAACGAGCTGACGAGCGAGGGCATCGTGAACCTCGGGTTCGCGGTGAATCCGATGATGATGGCCGCGGGCTACCAGCGCAACGCGGAGAACTACCTCCTTCGCGCGCGGTACGACCGGTACTTCGGCGACAACTCGATCTGGATCAGCCCGTTGTTCTTCCGCGACACGTTTGCGGGCTTCGCTGCCCGTGCCTCTGGACAGGCAGGGTACCTGCGAAATTTCTACAACGACCCCGGCCGTCGCAAGTTCAAGGGTGAGTTCGGCATCGACGCTACCTACGAGATTCTACAGTTCGGCGCGATGGTTCCCGCGCGCTGCGCTGCAGGGACGATGGCTGCCGCGATGGGCAGCACCGCGGAGTGCGGCAGCTTCGCGTTCATGGGCCGTGTGTATCTCGGCTACGAAGACAACTCGTCGAGCATGTTCTCGTTCAACGCCGGCCTCGAGACGTTGGTGAACTTCCTCGGCCTCACTTCGCCGGTGCCTGGAATGACGGGCGTCAACGCGCCGCCCGACATTCGCGTGAACTTCAACGCGGGCTTCGCCTTCAAGGTGAGTGACTTCTGCTCGGTCG
>LNFM01000982.1_pt1 | contig 67194 bp, 68 predicted proteins | sample 596031 | NCBI WGS metagenome assembly LNFM01 (sample SAMN04254537, study PRJNA301005) | activated carbon metagenome | isolation source: dual media filters at the Ann Arbor, Michigan drinking water treatment plant | place: USA: Ann Arbor
TGATGCACGCCATACTTCCCGTTGTCGTTCGTCACCGCGGTTGCATTAAAACCGTCGATTGGATGTCCCTTCTCATCTAAGGGAATGTGATCTCCGGTCAAGACAGCCTGGGTCACCGATCGATGCCCATTTTTATCAACAAGCGCCATCTTCACGGACCCATCCACGGATCCAATATTGCCTTCACTTCCATGGTCGCGCGCCACGCGCATCCCCTGAAACGTATTTTTCTCTGCAACAGTTTTACCTTGTGTCCCGCCTGTGACATGTAATAACCCTGAATGATCTTCCGGAGTGGTCACGGGACCATCGATTGTGGCTGAATAATGTTCTTGACCGTCATGACCACCTGATAGTTCGGTGTTCTGGTGCTCCCAAGCAGGGTTCGGATCGCCATCGGAAGGTGCGGGACGATAAAAACTACTCTGTTCACGGAATGGGCGCGGAGAACCCATCACATGACCATCCGGGGCAATCGGTGCAGCTACCCTGAAGCCATCCATCTTATGAAGTTGTGACCCATCTCCCATGGTCGTCTGTGTATGAGTAAAACCGTTTGCGCTCCAACTCTCCTCACGATACGACTGCGCCTGATCGTATTGGTTCTCAACTTGATCCACATGATGTTGAATGCCGGCATGATCAGAATAAGAACCACGAGATCGGATTTCTGCCCCGAGCACCTCCCGCTGCATACTAATCGTATGCCCCGAGGCTTCATCTTCCACTTCCTCTCTCCATACTCCGCTCAGATAATGCCCATCTTTGTCCTGGCTATAATATCCATCCGGACCTTGATGGGTAATCGTACCTGTAGTTCCAATCGTGGTATGTGATCCGTCCGAAAATGCAATATCACGAGTACCGGTCTGATTGATCGACATCATGCCGGATGCCGATCGCAACACTGGCTCATGATATTCCTGACCAGTGCCATCAATTCGTGTTTGATCCTCGTACTCCAAATGACGGTTTGGATCCACATGGCGCCCTTGCCCATGCGCAAACGCTGAACCCTCATGCCCAGCCGCTGCTTGAAAACCTTGTCCCCCTTGGGAGAGAGACGACACTGCAGAGCCCAATCCATAGGAAAGTACCGCCGCCATGCTAGGTACACCCCACGCAATTTTCGACGAGAACGAATTGAGTTGATTCAGCATGTCGTAGAAATCAACATAGTTTGCATAGGTGATCCCAACACCAGCGTCGACCAATGATGTCATCTGCGTCGTTCCATACGCATAGACTAAATAATTCACGACCGCATAAAGCGGAGCCCACAGCAGGAGCCAGGCATAAGCCATGACAGTCGATCTAATCGTTCCGAACATCGAAGGGGTAAACGCCATTATCAAGGCAAAGGGCGTCAAAAGATAAACCGCAGACTCGGCCATGGTACGCAAGAGCGGAAGAAAACGTGCGTTCATGATCGATTCAGCAAACGCTTGAGATTTCAGGTCCTCTCCCAGCTGTTTGCCTAATGCACTCACCGCTCCTGCAGGATCATTCCCTCGTTGATGGATCAACTCCTCCGCATTGTGCCAACGCTCACGAATCAGGACATTGTTTATGGCAGCCCGAGCAGTTTGGCCAGTCCCCAATATTCTCGTCATCGCGGTAGTTACCGGAGCCTCCTCTGCCAACGGCAGATCCTGGACTCCGAGCGACTGACGTAACTGTTTCATCGCCAAATCATAGGAGGCATCCCCACCAGGAACCATTCCCGGCAACACAAAGTTCGTGTAGGTATCACTACACGTCGCCGTTGGACCACGCACTCCACCGACATATAGTCTCAACACGTCGAGACCACCAGCCACATTGATGGCGCCAAGCATGTCTTGAGCTTGAAAGACTCCAACTGTAGTCAATTCGCCACGATTCAACGCTGGGATCACGCACTTATCAAGATACTCCGTCAAATTGCGCTGCAAGTCTCCATCTGGCAGCTGTGCCCCCAACAGTTTCTGGAAGTCATAAAATCCTTTCCCCATCGATGCATTGACCACCTGATATTCAGGCGGCACAGTCAGTGCAAAAGCTGTCTCCACCAAGGTAAGGAGTTGAAAACTCGCTTCCGAAGCCACATAGGCAGGAAAGGCTACAGCTAGCGGGATATTCGCAACGGTTCGAGTAGGCACTCCAGGATTGACCAAATCTTGAATGGTGACCGTCGCACGTATCTGAACGGTCACGGCCAGCAACATCATAGCCCCACACAACAAATGCCAGGGAACTCGGCCGCGGCTGACAACGAACGTCAACCCTCCAAAGATCAGACCGAGCATCGCCAACCGCATAAGACTTTCGTATCCCGCCCCCACCATGAGCGCGATACTGGTGAACACGTCGAACAACATGTTCCCGTTGCCAAAGGAGTAGATTAGCCAGTTCATAGCTCAACAATCCTTTGCCGTTAATTGGCCCGGCTCTCACGCTTCTTCTTGATTGCCGGATTGTGTGCCTTCTGGACCGCAAGAACCTTCGCCGTATAATCCATTCCATTCGCAATTGACTGTAATCGCGTCTGCATATAATCGCGTGCCGATCGGATCTTTTCGTTCGCCCTGTCACGAAACTCTCTAATGTCCGCAACATAATTGGGTCGATCTTGACCAATCTGATCAACGTGTTTCATGGCCTCATTCAAGGCCCAATCCATCCAGATGTAGGCCATTTCAACCCCAAGCATTTCCGAAAGATCGTCACGCATCACGGCAGCCAAATCCGGTGTATCCGCATAGTCCAATAGCAACCGGTAAAACGGGATTGGACTTCGGTTCACCAAACTAATTTCTTCTGGAGACAACGCGACTTTGGACACCAGCACTTTTTGAACGATGGAATCATAAATCGCTTCTGCCCTGGTCCTAAATCCTTGATATGTGAGGTCATCGACTTCGGTCAGGACTAAGCAGTCCACCGTGTCATTGCATTGGTAAATATGGATACTGTCAGTCCCCGCGCGTGGTTCCACCAGATCGGCCACATTCAATAACGGTGGATAGTAACTGGGAATCCCGGTGTCCCCAACAACCACCGTTCCAATCACGCTCATAATCATCCTTGCATCATCAGGAGCCCATCCAGAGTTAACCAAGACACGAAAGACCAAATTCCCACGCATCTCATCAGGCGACCCCGCGGTATCCGTTACAGCATCTTGAGGAGTTCTGTTAGCATTGTTTAACAACGCATCCATCTTATTAACTACTGCACCGCGCGCTTCTTGAACGTTTGACCATACGTCAGCGACACTATTGCCAACATTTGCAAATGAATTTGGTTGTCCTTTAGCCAACTTGGCCAACTCCTGACCGACTTGGCATGGGCCCAGCCGCGTGGCGGTATTGATCGCGCGTGCTGCGGCCTCCAGCTTAGAGATGATATTCTCGCAGGGTTGGCAGAGTTCCATTAAAGCCAATTGAAACGCAAAACCAAGCACCGCAGATGTACCAAGTTGCTGCAATAGGTCCGTAAACCGAGATAATGACGGAAACGAGATCGACCCCAGATAGAAGTCCACCCCCTGGCAACCCGCTCTGAAACGGGGAGGAGCGAAATTGACCAAATCAAAACCCTGATTGGGAAACCGCATCGACACACTTCCCCCGACCAACGAACCACCGGCTTGACTCTGATAAGCGCCGGGCCGCGTTGCAGTAGCCAACCCCCATCCGTTGAACATATTCTGTAATGACGTATTGACGTCGGCCTTGGCCGGCAGAGGCATTCCCAGTAGCGCAACAAACCCCAACACTACAAAGAGTTTACGCTTCATCACTCACCCCCCCTTAGACCCTGTACGACGCTTGTTCAATTGGAACCGATTCTGTAAAATCATCACCAAGCGATCGTGCAATTCCTGGACAGTGAGAATGCCCGCTCCGACAGGAACGAGGAACTGCTCATCCGGGATCGCGACAAATATGGTAGGTACCTTAGTCACGCCGATCTGATCTCCCATCCCATTGTCGGCAACCGTGTCAGGCCATTCAGGCAGTGCATACCCATCACGCGTGACCGGCTTCACCGACAAACCATAGGTATCGCTAAAGGTGCGCAACAACTGAGACTGTTTCTGGCAATAGGGACAGGTGCTTGTATAGAAGAAGAACAGACCGACTTTCTCCTTCAGTGACGACAGAAACGCATCCTCATCAGCCTTCTTATTATCCGCGTAGATCTCATTACCGACCGTGGAAACTGGATTCGTAGAGGCAAAATCCAACTCAGGATGTGTATACATCACCAGTGCCCACATATCCGTGAATCGCTGAGAGCGATTGAACGCTTCTTTATGCACCTTCAGATAACTCAACAACGTGTCCTCTCTTTGCTTGTCTAGAGCTGCTTCTTTTTTTGCCACCAAAAGGATCTTCAACCACGCTGCTGGAAGATTAGGCAAATCCACGCGCGTGACGGGCAGTTGTTTCAGTGCTTCCTTCAACGCAAGCTGATCCTTAAAATGTTCCGGCTGTAACGGCATAGCAGGAGTCACGGGCAACTCCTGAGGGTGTTCAGGCAGTTCGACATTCTGTAAAGGGTCTTGATAGTAGTAATAGCCCTTCCACTCTTCAGCCGCCGGCTCCTGAGGCACAAATAACCTGTCGAAATCAGCGTAAGCCGACGGGGATACCAGCCATAGCGCGGACGTCAACACGGTCCAACCTACGAACGAGTAAGACACAATACCTCCACTTCCTGATAAGTAGTCTGCCTCACAAGAGACAACAGCGCTGAAGCTTCCAAATCAAAAAGACAAAGTCGTCTCCATCAACAGGATAGGTTTTCGCTAAACCCCATCTGAGCTGAGTTCGCCCGATCGGCGAGCAACAACCCCCTCCTGGGACAGAACTATTTGCGATTGGATACAGGAGCTGAAACTTGTATTGAGATTTGATCAACAGAAAAGTTGGAATATCCGCGCAGATTGCCGAACCATGTGCGGCCCAATACAGTTCAGCTCCTATTCGCGACAGTTTGGATAAGACACGAGTAATGACTAATGCAGCCGGCTTGACCTGTCCAGAATATGAACCAGACGTATACCCGCTAGGAGGATAGATATTCCCAAAGGACCCTGCGCACCAAAACAACGGATCGAGCGGCCAACTGATCGACGCCATGACTGAATCGATCGAACAGGCGGCTGTGGCGATGGGATTCGCGAACAAAACCGCTTCTGGAAACATGAGTAAAGATAGTGGATCGTCCACCCACGTAGGATCCAATTCGGACATGTACAGGATGTCAATCAGACTCGGTGCGCTCGATCCTGTGCAGGCGAACATGAACTCGGTGGCAAGTAGCGCCCATAACGGATACACAATGAAGTGTACATGGTAGTACGAGAACTTAAGGGAGGGATCGTCCTGCGAAACATCCACCATCCCACGATTGATGAAATTCGGATCGCTCCCCATGGTCATGCCATTCAGGCTCGGGAAACACATGGGAGTACGCACGACTTCCATTAAGTGACTGGGGATAAACACGCCCAAAGGCAGGCCCGGCACACATAAGTACGGCGTCAAGCAGATACACCCGCATAACTGTGGGGGATAGATCGCGGATTGGCCAGGGCCAACGGCCGGAGTCACACTGTCTTCTCCCATGTTAAAAATCGTCGTGCCCACCAAACTCAACGGAAACATGCACTCCCAGCATGTATCCGAAAAGGTTTGTTGAAAGATATTCGTGGACGGACAATATGCGTCGGCGGATGAGATACCAACTACGGACAAACCTATGACGATCACTAAGACACACAACCACCGATAGACCGGATGCTTCCATACACGCTGCAGGCTATTCATAAACGGAACTCCTCAACCTGCATGACTGGTCCGTTTTGCGTAAGCACACTCGGCACATGTACCAACTTGAATCGGGTCACCATATCCGGTTGCAACCAATACACCTGATCTTGGAGCGTCTTTCCAACCTCACTAAAATCGCCCTCAGTGAGCAGGACTTTGACCGCAGCAGCCCCATACTTGCGGATTTCACGTCGGGCAAACTCCACCTGCCGATCATCACGACCATCAATCACAATTAATCGCTGCTGATAGCTGATATACGAAAGAGGATTGACGACCGTTCCTGCTTTCACTACAACCGCCGATTCGTCATGATTCATAATATCGTGATCAAATCGCTGGGTCAGATCCACGTTAAAACGCCTCGACTCAGTCGCAACTGGCAGGGATAATCCAGGACCGTTTTTCAACCGCTCCTTTACTTTTGCTTCGAGCATCGTACGAAACTTGTTCATATCTGCGTTCCGAACCAGCTCCCGCAAGACATCACGCATATCCTGCTCTATGATCGGATACTTCTTGAAATCCGTCGGGATTGTACGAATCCCCGTCAAGGTAGGCATCAACGGACGTAGATCCTTCGAAGGGCCGCCAAACTCCCAGCCTTTTGTCTGTCCCTCATACCACAACAGAATGGGACCGGCGCCGGGTTCCTCGCGAGATAGAACCGTCAGGAGATGTTTCAGTGGAACCGTCCCCTCCACGATCAAGGCCTGCCGATCCCTTGCTAACGCCAATGCCGGGACCGCGGTGACCCCGAATTGCTGATAGATCACCGGATCAATGACGATATGTGGCGCCTCTCGGTCGAGTGCAATGGCAATAGCTTTGGTACGCCCCACGGTCTCCTGCATGTTGTTATGCAAAAGCCCACGGAAAACCACAGTCGCACCCACATGGAACGCCTCACGCAAAAGAGGCTTCAGCTCCTCCTCAGGAATCGACCAAGAAACGAAATAGAACACGCCGTCGCGTTGCCGAATTCCCGATTCGCTAGTGGGGCTTGGGGACGCGCTCCCCATTGTCTCTCGAAGACGTTGTTCGCGAAGACGTCTCGCTGACTCAGCAACCGACTTCGCCCCTTCCACAGCCGGAGTCACATTCGGATTCGATGAAACAAGCCCAACATCTCCAGCGACAGCCTGAGACACGATAATCATCGGCGCCACGATCACCATCCATTGAATCATCTTCCTCATGTCAGCCTCCCTCTGATCCCCTTCCTCGCTTTATCCAATAGCCCAGTAACTATCGGACACTGGGAGAGTTTTGCTATGCAGCGCGCGCTCCAACACCAACCCCACATGCCACAACAACATCATCAAGAGCAGAAGCTGAAGAGCAATCCGTATCTGAACACCCTGACTACTGGGGACCATCAAAAGATTGGCCATACAACCCCTCGTATATCCTGAGACCCCACATAACCGATCACACGACTATCAAATGAACGAGGATGTGGGAGTCCCAAGTAATAAACACCTGGTGGAATCGGGGATACAAACGTGGCAGGCTCAACCGGTTGTTTGAACACATCACGCTGAATGACAGTTGCCACGGGGCGATTCGAGATACGGATGGTCCTTCCATCGAGTTCGACCGTATCGCCTTCAACACCGATAACCTGTTTCAGCCATAACCGACCAACTCGCGCATATGGTCGTTGAAAGCCAGACGGACGCACACGATCCGCGTACAGCTGAGTCATCTCAAACGCGACATAGTCCCCCCGTTGAGGAACAGCTCCTTTCTTGAGAAAAAAGAAGGAGTACTCAGGTAGACTTTCATCATCACGAACATAGATCCCATACCAAGGGCTGATCGCAACAAGCCCTAACGTGACGGCCGCAAGCCCAATCATCGCCCATTTCAGTTTCGGCCATCGATCGGGAATGCCCAACAACGTGCGGCCTAACTCGCTCTCCTTGATTCGGCCTGCCAGCTCATTTGTGATCATTTGATCTACCTCTCTGTATCAGGCAACCTGCCTGACGCCTTTCTTAGCCGCCGCCTTTCGTTCATCCTCCACAATCCTCGCAATAGCTTCTTGCGTCGTCAGCCCTTCTTTTTCTAACAGTTGTATTTTCTTCACTTCGTTCGCCTCAGTGGTATAGGTCAGTTGTGTTTCACGGGGAACCGTGAGCCGTCCAATACCACGACCCGTTGGCCCTAGAAACATCAGTTCTGAGTACCCATCACCTCGATGCACAGAACGCAACAAGCTAAACTCATATTCACTTAAGATGAGCCGACCATTCGTCTTTAAGGCTTGAAGACTTTCTGGCTTTTGCATCAACAGAATCACAAAATCTGAATTCTCCATTAAAGCCTTCCCCGTGCTTCCCATCACGTCATAAAAGTCGTTGACCCCCTGCGTAATAGGCAAGACAGAGCCATTGTATTTCCTCACCCGTCGGACCGCCTTATTGAAGAATGCGGATACATTGCTCACATCACTGCCACGTTGCGCCAACAGATCCCACGCTTCATCGATTCCGAGAATCTTTCGTTGGCCACGATCTCCCATGTACATGGCAGATTGGATATTCATGATTAGCTGCAACAAGATCACCGACCGAAGATTCGGTAACTGATCCAGTCCATCCAACTCCAACACCACAAATGGATTGTCGAAATCGACGTTATTCTTCCCGTTAAACATTTTCCCGTAGTTACCCCCCTCACAGAAGGGCATCAGCATATGTGCAATGTCGCGAGTTCGACCCTGGGGATCAGGCATCTCAGACAACACACGCATGACATCAGTTGGGGTCGCATCAGCAGCCCCGACCTTCTCCAACACTTTGAGAATTGCATCCTGCAACCATGACGACTGCAGCGAAGACAATACTTTGTCCGGCGACGCCATTTGCCCCAGCAAATCCTTGACCATCTCGATCCGCTCTTGTAGCTCGTCCGCGACTTCTGCGGCTGTCCTTCCCACCGAAGGAATATCGAGGAGAGACATCGGATTCAAACAATAGGTCTCTCGGTTTTTTGCAAATTGGATGAACTGTCCTTTCAAATGCTCACAGAGCTTTTCATAGGAACGGCCGGCATCAATCATCCACACTCGGCCCTGCGTGCCGAGATACGCACGAATCATTTCGTTGGCCCAAAATGATTTACCTGCCCCTGACTTAGCTGCCACACAGCAATTGAAATTTCCGGTTGGGTTCGCGAAGATGTCTACTGACATCACCTGACCACATCTCGACGAAAACACCATTAGAGGAGGTCCGAGCCCCTTCCAATCACCGACAACCGGGGCCAACTCTCCAGGAACATTCGACGGTACCGTCTTCAAGCGTCTGAGCTTGTCACGCAAGAGCTGCGTATCTGGAGGTAGACCCATGGGGAGAGAAAACATAAAACAAGGGAACCCTATGAAGGTATCTTCCTGTAACATCCACTCCTGGCTACGGTAGAGAGCCTGGACTCCCTGACTGTGTTGCTCCAATAGACTTTCATCTTCAGCATACAGAACAACCTGGTAATACATCCCCACCGGCTGATTTCCCTCGGTAATGGCATTGACCATGTCATCAAAACCCTGTTTCTTCTTCCCGATAATCGGAATCAACCGAGTAATCCCTCCCACCGCTTGATTCGTGACGAGCGTATGACTCCGAGTAATTTCAGCCCCCATTTTGATCGTGTTGTAGAGAGACACGCTCAGCGTGATCCAAAACGGACAGGTAATCTGGTCCTGAAGTCGAGTCAAAGAACCGATGAGATCCCGATTCCGACTCCCATCCCACTGTTCCGGGTATTGCTGTACCGTGAGACACTTCACAAACCAGTTATCCAGAAATATGCCAGTAGGAGCAATCTGACATTTCGTATCCAGTCGAACCGCCTGTTCTTTAATCAATCTCCCATCATCGTATGTCACCGGACGATCAGACCACTTGTGTCCCGGATTCAACAGCTGATGCAGCAAACACAACAACTCATAGGCCGCTACACGACGCGGAAAGAATCCGCAACTTTCGAGCAACTTCTCAATGCCGTTCAATTTCTCCCAGATAAGATCAATAGAAAGCCCTTCGGGGAGTTCACCTTCGAGCGGAATAGTCACGCTCACATACACATTGCAATCACGGGGGCGAACACCAGTCGATTGAATGAGCCTCGTCTCACGAGAACGCAAATAGTAGTCTTCGAAGCGCTGTGCATCACGATATGGAGTCGAGCCATGGCCGGCATTGTTGCGCAACGCAACATAGTGCTCCATGGCCGGTTCAATCACAGGCGAACCATGATGATGAATTTGAATCGACGAGGTTGGAGGAAGGTTCATTGCAAATAGCCCCCCTAGTCCTCTGATCGTCGCTTCGGACATCCCCATCGGAATCGGCGGCATCACCCATACCGCTCCAATGCGACCGTCAGTCAGACGATACACACCACGTTCTGAATCGTACGCCCCATACACCAAGTAATCGCTTAAGGGGTAACGGTTCAGCGCACGTTGCATGAATCTATAGGGTAACGCCATGAATTCCGTTCCTTTCCTACCTCAACATCACAACATGAAAACTCATTCAGAGACTTATTCGTTGTAGAGACGTTCCCGTTGCTCCTGCATGCGTTCCATCTTCTGCTCTTGAGCAGTTTCTGGATCAGTTGCTTGATCAGGAGGAACATAGGCACCCGAGCCTGGAGGCGTCCCGGGCATTTGCGGCATCTGCTGCTGCAATTGTCGTAAAATAGCTGAGGGATCTGAGGTCCCCGTCTGTGGCGCCATAGGCATCGCCGCTGGTACCGGTGGAACCACAGGACGAGGTTGAGCTAACAGAGGTGTCCCTCCATTTGGACCGCCTTTCCCGCCGACAGCTTCGAACAAGCCAAGAGACAACTGAGGAGTAAACACTTGCTTACGTGCTTGGTTGATTACTCCTTTCGGACGTCGTCCATACAACCAGTCAGACGACTCAACCATCGCATACACAAGTTGCGCTTCATGTAGATGGTTCTTGCTGTCACGCCAAGGTGCAATCCACACCTGTAGCACTACCGGCTGAGATACATTCGGTTGTCCAAGATGGAATTCCGTTTGCCCTGCAATAGCAGCTACGCGGTCCGCCGAAGCAGAGGCTGGTTTGGAAGTCGAGTTCCCGCCCTCATTTCCCTTCATGCTGGTCAACTGCTCATGCCGACGCTCGTACACCTGCGTCGTCGACAAACAGACCGCATTATCCGGATAGCCCTTACACGAAAAATCGGACTTATAATGTCCACATGCCGGCAGAACCAAGCTCATGACCCCCAACACACTCGACATCAATATCTTGTTATCTCGCACTACACGAATCGCCGGCTGTTTGTTCTGAGGCCCCACCAACTTCATCGCAGCGATCATAGTCATTCCCCCTTCTTCTCAAAGAACCTCTCTATGGCCTGACCTGACGGGCAAGTGTCGGAGCCATTCCCAACATCTCCATCAATTCATGCGCTGGTTTCCCTCCGGCAAAAGTCCGGCCATCTGGAAAGAGAAAATACGGAGTTGGACCGCCCCCCGATTGTTTAGCCAACGCTAAATTCTCCCCTATTGGTGCTTCACAAGATCCAGGAGCATCAGGCACAGCCTGACCACGCATCGCTGAATCCAAAGCCGCAGTCCGATCAGGCGCACACCAAATGCCGTGCGACTTTTGAGTCGCACCCTTGTGTATTCGTTCAATAGGATGGAGTAACACCGCTACGGTCACCCCACCAGCCACGAGTGCAGGAATCTCCTTGTGAAACTCCCGACAGTAGGGGCAGTCGGGGTCGTCGAATACATAAATGGTACGTTCAGGCGAACGGGAAGAAGAATCGCTCGGGCCATACACAATAGCCCGGTCCAACGGTATCCGAGACGCTAGATCCCGGCGATGCTTCTGGACAAACTCGAGCGTGAGGTTCTTCTTCTCCACCATATCGAACAACGCAGCCTGAGCGAGCAGATACTTGCCCGTCCGATCGACATAATAGACGCGATGGTCTTCACTCATCGTGAACATGTACATCCCGGCTACCGGAGTCACTTGCCAATTCGCCGTCACGATACCTGGAAACGCTTTTGCTACAGACGACTGCGCCTCTGCCATCTCAGGGTCTACCAAATCAGGATGGCTCCAACTTGGAGAGACCCACCCAAGCATGCCCAGATACATCAGACCCATGAAGACAACAGATCGCGTATGACACGAACGTCTTTGCATCGAAATCCCTCCTTACAACGGCGGCTCTGGCAATGTTCGACCTTCCGTCACAATCAACGTGCCTTCTCTTCCCGCATCAATTTCAATCACGGGATAAATCTCTTTCGCCAACTGCGTATAGTGCCGGGCGAGCACCTGCGCAGCTCCCCCCATACCGCCAGCTACACCCGCCATTCCTAGCCGAGTCGGCTCGGGAAACTGGAAGGCCTCCTTAGGATTGGGCGCAATGAAAAACCCCTGTTGGTACGGCATAAACATCTGCGAAATACCTCTCACGAAACCTGCCATCAAGGCTTTAGCTAAAATAGCTCCCTCTCGTTGCACGATCGGACCACGCATTCCGATCTTGCCATCCTCTCCCGTCACCACCCCTTTGATCCTGATATCGACGGCCGTCTGTTCCTCATTCTTGACACACGAGAGAGAGACCGCACGTATTTTGGCGCGTTCTTCAGACAGATCACCGATCCCCTCTCCTAAGACGAAACACTCCTTCATATCCATCTGAACATTGTTGGGCAAAACCGAAAGGTCTTGCACAAACATCAGTACCGGATGTGGCTCTCCTCCTAACCCGGCACTCTTACCGGGAGCGTCCAAACCGGTCAGGAGCTTCACCGCCATCATCGTTCCAGTCGGGATGGTGTAGCGCGGTGGCGCAGGGGGTGGGGTTGGCGCCATTGTTTCCGGAGTAAATACACGAATCCGATTCATCGGCGGACCCATGTTTGGCGGAGGAATATTCTGTCCATTGACCCCCATCGGAGGAGCGCCTCCATTCGGCATTTGCAGAATGCGTTGCATCTGCCCCGGCATCGTCGCCACTGGATACGGTTGAACACCCGATGGAGGCGGAGGCAACGCAGAGGGAGGCGGGGGGAGTATGGTAGATCGAGCTGCTCCCTGAGCCGATGGCGTCAATTGAGCCAGCTTGTCCTGACGCAATTGATCTTTCTCTTTGATCAACTTTTTTACTTCCTCATCCCTCCGACGCACTTCCTCTTGAAATGCGGTCACCTTCTGCTCCAGCACCTGTTCACGCTCTTCGATTTTCTTGACACGTCCAGCCGCCTCACCAATCCACGCCTCTTTATCCGCACGAGGACTTAATGTCGCGGGTTTACTCGCTGGTTTTCCGCTAATCCCAAGCGGTTCCGGTGTCGGGTCCGCACGCAAACTCTGCAGAGCCAACGTTCCGACCAGCAGAACAACGCCAACGATTGAAAAGATCTTCCACCGTTCAATCGTCGACTTTTGGTCCCCAAAGGGATTCTTCTCCGCACTACTCTTGCCCAATAACTTTTCCCCAAGTCCGCTCTGTCCAGGAATCATTGCTGGCCCCTCCAGGGTTCCGGATCAGCCGAAATGACTTTATGTTCTTTGGTTGCCGTCGCTTGCGTATAGGACACGATCAACAACACTCCCTCCTCAGAGGGCTTCAGAACTTGTCGGCTGAGACCAATACTCAGTTCATTGCCAGTGAAGAACTCCGTCTGACGTAGGCTCAGAGTGCGATCTTTTCCGTTGTAGATCTTGTATTGCGTGACGGTGTACACGGGACACCGATACTCTGTTCCCTCCAACACATTCAGCTCCAACCACTTGGGATATGCCTTTTCAGGTAAACGATGTGACGTACATGCCTTCGGTAACGAATCTTGTGAAACCTGCCGCATCAAGTCCACATTCGCATCTACATATCCATCAGATCGCTTGGCGGTTTCCGCTTCCGTGCGCCCACCTCCGGCTGGTACCCGAGGATCTTGAACCACAATGATTTCTGCCGGCATCGGCGTAGGTTTGAGCCGGAACACATACGATTGATGTTCAGTCATCACGGCTAGATCAGCTGGTTGCATGACCCCTTTCGGGTCGATGACCACATTCTTGCCGTTCGCACGGACCTCCAGCACCTGACTCACTGTGATCAAACCGTTTTGCAATACGGCAGACGGCATCTTCAGCAACGTCAATTGCGTGCCTGAAATATCCACAGTGATCGGCGCATCCTCAGTAACAAGAATTTCCTGCTTCGCCCAACTCAGATGTGCGCCAGCCAACACATACATCGCGCAGAAGAGCGATAGGATTCGTTGCGACCGTCTGCTCACACTTTTCATAAAGTCCCCTTTCGCCTCACATGCCATTCCGCAACGAACAGATCCCATCACTCTGCTGCCGCCACTGGAGCCCCACCCTGAATCTCAGGCGTTCCGGAATCCATAGCGACGATCATCGGTTTCCAGTTATCCATCCGAATCTGCACCCGATAGAATCGCTTATCGTTGTCCTTGACCAACGTGCCGGCGATATATCGCCGCTCTAAACCAATCAACGTCACCGTATCCTTCACCACTTGCACTTGAGTGGGGAAAAACGATCGAGACATCTGCCGATCCTTGATGAATGCAACGTCCGCATTCAGACGTTCCTGAATCGTCCCCGCGACATCCGGATGAACAAACCCCATGAACGTCTTGTAGCTCAAATCCACCGACTCCGGATGCACGTTGGCTAGATAGCCAATAATCGGCATCGCAATCTTGGTCATGTATTCGGGCGACGCAGAATTCCCAGCTGCCCACATCTCACGGTCGATTTCCGGTGGAACCATCACCACAACTGTCCCCCCGCGAAACAGGCCGTTCACGACCAAGGCCACACCTAAGAGCACCGACAACCCAATAAAGATCCCGGTCTTGGCACGCGCGTCGGTTAATTGATCGACATACAGTTTCAGATTCATCTCGTTCTCCCCGCTTACCTATTCCAAGAATTCCCGCCTATCACCCGGAGGAACACGACGGAATTGAAATGACGGCATTCCAATCCAATAAAACCAATGGAAGAAATAGCCTTCACTCTTGCCAGTCTTGAGTTTGGTGATGAAATAAGTGGCCACAAATCCGCCCAATAGAAAGTACGTCAATTGACGCGTGATGATCCCCACGATCAAACACATGATGAGGACGATGATCTCGTCCAGTTCCCACCACAGGATCTGAGGCTGTGAATCGATATAGCGCGGTATCTTGGCCATCAATCCCTCACCCAATCCCTGACGCAACTCACGATCTCACAAACAAGTGGGGGCGGAGATTGAACTCCGCCCCCCAGGCGAACTACATCAACCCCGTGGTGATCGTGGGAATGATGTTCGGCAAATAGAACGCACCCATAGCGACCCCGACACCGGCCGCCAGTCCGATCCAATTGCCACGGATGGCCGAGCCGACACCCATGAGGGCGGCGAACAAGGCCATCAAGGTACCCAGCGAACCTTGCAACCAACCCGTAACCGTGACCACGAGCGGGGCAAACGTCGCGTCCGCTCCCGCGTACGAACCTGCCGTCATGAACAAAGTGACCAAGAAGAATGCGAAGAGCCCCATAACCTTTCCTGAGCGCATGAGAAACCTCCTTTTTCAGTTTGGTATGGTTAATTGCCCTGCCAACACGACGTCATCCCAAACTAAATGTGTAAGCCCCTCTCACTACGGTGCCATCTGCACACCCCCTGGTCTTTCGCCTATCCCCGCGGTTGATGTCGGAACGACGCCTGATGGCACGGAACGACGTTCCGCAATCCGCGACCGACACGACTTCACAAAGGACCCGATCACCTCAATGGAGCTGGCTTCTCGTTGATGGGATCCTCCCGAAACCACAACTTTCTGTTCAGTAAAGGTGGGGCGCTTGACTGCCACCCTCTCGGACTCCTTGCGAATAGCTTCCATTCGACGGTGAACTAATTCCGAGACCTCCTTATTGCGCCCATTTTCCGGTACCACGCCCACTACCGTGATCCCCTGAGGACTGTCTGCCAACAACCCAATCAATGCTGCAGAAGATGCCCCTTTAAGCACGTCCTGATTCGTCTGGAAATGAAGATCCAGCGAACGCCCCCAATAAACCGGTACGCAGGTATCCTCTGACCCACCCGATACCGGTCCTTTCCCTGATGTAGCTGTAGCCTTTGAAGGACGAGTTCCTTCAACGACTGCCTGGCTAGAATCGCGACCCGTCGACTTCTTCATAGCCTCTTCCGCCAGACTCCGCGCATCAGGAGATAACTTCGTCGGTGGATAACAGGTTTTCCCGTCACCCATCACGTACTGATCCCCATTCTCAATGCGAGCCACACCCGCATCCATGGTTACAGGCAACTGACAAAGCGCCAGTCCAGTGCTAACGAGCAGTACCTCAAGCATGAAGTCCTCTCCTCTTCAGCAACACCACATAGACCCCGGAACTATGATGCTTTCTCTCGCTCCGCCAGTCCGACTGGTAAACTTTCCCGATGACGCCGACCACGCGCGACATCGAACACAAAGGCACACCCGACCGCTAAGAAAATCCCGCCTAGACAGAACATCCAATTCCAGTCACCCAGTGCAGGCATCAGTCACCTCATATTGGTTCATGGAGCAGTTGTCTGGTGTATTACGTGCCCGCGGTCGGGAGATGCGGGGAGAGGATTCGTTCCTAGGAGAGAGAGAAATACCGTTCGACTAGCCTGCTAGGCCGCTGCTCGCAGGAGAGACGCAGGAAGTGTTCAACAACACAGGTCGATACGCTGTGAGTAACCGATAGATAACTTAAGATCCGGTGCTCCCGAACAAAATACCGCAAGAAACTAAACCAGATTGCAAGTAGGACAATCTAAGGCATCACGGTCGCTTGTCTCGGGAGAGAACCCGTTCCTCTAGACTCCAACATTCTGTGTACTTTTAACCAGCGGGGCAATTTCACGCACTCGACGCGCCAGATAGGCCAGCTTGTGCTCCTCGCTTTCCTCCCACCTAAGGGCAATCCACGCCCTATCGCTGGACATAACAGGAATAACCTGGCGCACAAGAAAAGTATACGACAACGGAACGGCTGAGAGATCTGCCACGCGACGTTCAAGCTCCCACACTCGATTCACATTTCCGCCAAAGACCTCGTGCAACCGGGCGGCTTCATATAACCGTTGCGCTCGCATCGGCTTCTCATCCGGTCGACTTAACGTCCCCGCCAATTCCTGCACCACCCTATCTTGCTGATATCCCATGCTCAACACGGCACGTACCACCTCGCCCAACTCGAATTTGAATATAATAACTCCCCGAGAAGATCTCGCAGCCCCATCACACAGTCGTTGAGCCCGACGGATGAGTTCTTCGCGAGTACCCGCGAAGCCAGGTTCGCTCTGTGACGTTTCCTTCGAAGACTTTGCCATCACCATACCTTCGAAATTCCAACATTAGCCCGCACCGAGGCCTTGTTCGCACCCCCTCCTAAATCACGCCCCACCGACGCAGTCATAATCCAGTCCGGTAGTATGCTCCACATCACTCCCGCCTCCGGAGAAAGTAAATACGAACCGCTCTGATTGGGATCTTGTCCATATCCCACCGAAGCCATCACTCCCAGGTCATACCCCACCGCTTTCACGAAACCGGCACGCGAGCTCCACACCGAATTCACACCAGACGAAAGTAAGCCAGGCTGCCCTCCAGGAACCACTTGATACCCAAAATTCACATGGCCATACCACCCCGACGAGAGATCCCACGACAGCAACAGGTCATTCCGTATGGCCGGCCTTGTTTGCGGCCCCTCAAAGGGGACTTGAACCGTCGCACGCACTGCCATACTCGGCCAAAATGAATCAACATCAGGCTGGTGCAGAAAACGGTATAGAAGACCGGTTTGAATCGACCGAGGATCGTCCGCTAGTCCTGGAGTCAGGGGACCGCGCACAAACGTCCCTCCTCCAAACAACTCAAGATTGCGTGCAGCCCCCCACCGAACTACCGCGCCAACACGCAGGCGCCCATCATTGCTCGTATACTTATCGAACTCCATTGAAGGCTGGGCCACGATGGCTCCAGCATTCACCGGATAAGCATCATCCAAAGCACCCGGATAGCCAGGCGATAGGTTAAGAGGCGATACTTGCGCGTTCGCCGAGACATCGCACAAGACCATCCAACCAAGAACGGTCAAAAGCGTCAGCCCGATGATACGGCACACAACTCTCATAAACGGCTCCTCTCACATCCAGCAACAGACCATCCTTCGGGCAGCCAAACGACATTGACTTCAACCAACGAGGTCATCGGCTACCGCCTGCCATGTAACGCTGTATTACTGGATCCGTGTCAGACCAAACGCTGAAGAAAGCAGGGAGAAGGAGAAGTTATCAATTACAGTTTAGGAAGGAGGACCAGAAACAGGCACCGCAGTTTCAGAAGCCACACACCGCACAGCTTGATTCGATGAGACCATATAGCGCCAGGTTGCCGTTCGTCCACGGGTCAACCCCACATACAACATACGTTCATCCGCCGCGAACTCCTTCGCAATAGGCGGAATCACAAAGACGACCGTATCAAACCGACTTCCCTGTGCCTTATGAACTGTCATGCAATACGCTAATTCCAGATCCCCAAACGGGACATCCACAAGATACCCATCAAGCATCTTCACCAACGCTCCGCGGAACCCTCGGCCTTGAACATAACCCATTTCTCCGTTATAGACGGCCCGTTCCCCAGTATAATCATTTCGGATAATCATCACTCGATCATCGATCCAGACTCCCTCACCCACCGGAGAGCCGTCTCCATTCGTCAGACGCTGTAAATACTGATTCAGATGAACTGCACCCAATCGACTATGCCGAATAGGAGACAACACTTGCCATTCACGCTTCTCCATTTCACAATTTCGCACCATCGTCGCCAGATTCATCAAGAGATGTTCTTCAGACCAATGATGGACTGTGGTGACCTCTACCGATGTTACTGCGCCAAGATCGCGTACCGGCAATATCTTCAGTAATTCCGGAAAAGCGCCTTCCCCCTCAACAGGAGGCAATTGCCGGACATCGCCAACAAAGAGGATATGGCCACGCATCACAGACAGTGTCGCGCACAGTACGGGCCAGGTCAGCATGGATGCTTCATCAACAACCAGCAGATCGTACGGTAAAGCCTCCTTGGCATACCCACCAGGCCCATATCCCAAGAGTCGATGCAAGGTCATCGCATCGGAGCCAATCACACTAGCCGCTTTCCCAGTCATGGCCGTGCCGCCACGCGCCAACCGGCTGCACGACAAGCCGACACCAATTCACGAACCAACGATGTTTTGCCACTACGTGCAGAACCCGTCAGGACGGTGTATCGATGCGACAACAAGGGTCCAGCAGAACCACCTCCAGCAGATTCGATCGTCATTTGATTATTCCGCAGCGTCTGCATCGCCCGACGACGTTGATGGTACCAACTCGGTAGACAATACAAGTCACCATCCCGAGCTACAATGGAGGCTTTCCAAACTTCTGACCACACCACCTCGACAGTAGTGGGCAAATCTAGACGAGCGGTAACCAGCGTCGCCAATTCCTCCCTTGTCAACCGCGCGCGGCCCTTTCTCTCGGCTTCCCGTAACACCTCTGTTGTTCCTGCTTGCAACCGAGGAAGCGCGACCGGATCCCCGTGCAACCTCCGATACAAGATTTCCGCAGCGTCAAAACTTAATTCTCGCCGGCGTATTAACGAATAAGGATTGTGTGCAACAAGAAGAGCCCGCCGGATGGTATATCGGGCTAACCGTCGAGCGACACTGTGAAACCCAGACGAGACTAACCATGTCAATGCTGGCGCCAACAACTCCAAGACAGCTAGCCGGTCTCCCACAGCCTCTGGTATCCCTAATAGAAGTTGGGACAGCCGCTCCACACCAATGTCCGTGTATGATTCGAGAGGCTCTACCGCCGATGCCACAAAATATCGACGTCGGGCGCCATGGCACCATGCACCCGTGATCCGCACACGAAGACCGGCAAAGAATTGAGACACGCCATGAGGCACGACTACCCGTACTCGCCGATTCAACGTAACTTGCATAGCTGTGCCATTTCGTAGCGGACGGATTGATGTAATCGTTCCTTCAAGGCAATCAATTTTCGCGGCACTGTCTGACCTATCTGGCATCACCACCTCCACTCATCTATTACGCTTAAGCGGACACTGTAATTGTCCTAGTGGCACGGTATAAACCGTGTCAGTGTCATGTCATGACGGCACAATGCGGCAATGACACTGTGTCATCTCATCTGTCCCCTAGCGAAGGAGCTTGCTCATGTTCGCCGACTTGATCTTGGGACTCGCCCATCTCGGGTTGAAACCAACCAGCTACCGGCCGCGGCCCAGCCTTGCAGGACCGGAACGCTGTCTTCGGCAACTGGTGTACAAAGGACGCGGCACACCCGAACCGCCGGTCGGCAGACGTCTAGCGATGGTATTTGAAGATGGGCACCAGCATGAAGAAACGACGCTCACATTTCTGAAGCATTCACTCTTCGTCCTCGTAGCCGAACAACTCCCCATCACCATTCACAATGCGTTTCCATGGAGATCACAGTATCCCGACTATCGATGTCCAGAATGTTCCAAAGCTCAAGGCCAAGACATCAGAATTCCAGCCACTGACCTCCATGGGCATCTCGATGGTCTGTTGAAAGGTCTATTGGGTACGCTCTATTTACTGGAGCACAAAGCAGTTGTCTCGCATTACTTTCGAAGATACTGGGAAGAAGAGCAAACTCCGCTGGACTATTTCACCCAAATTGTCATGTATCTGCGAGGACTAAACGAAGAAGGATACCCAGTTACCCAAGGTGCGCTGGTCATTAAAAACAAAGATACGGGTGCAATTCTTGAGTATGAATTCCACTACGATTACGCTGAAGATCTCCTCACCGTAACCGCTATCATCAAAGCCCCCGGACATGAGTATAAGAAGGTCCAACACCTTCATCATAGACTGTACTTCAATGCTATCGATCGATTCGAAACAGTCGATCGACACGTGACTGAGCAGACGTTACCAGCGAGACTCGACGATATGGACGACATCCGTTGTCAGTACTGCCCCCATGCCGACCACTGCTGGGAGAATATCCAACCGGCAGCCCTGACCGAACACATCAGTATTCCTGAAACACTCAGATCCGACGCGGAAGAATTCATCACGCTCGACCAACAACTCACTCCTTTGGAGCACCGGCATAAAGAACTCAAAGACAAAATAAAACCCGCCTTAATTGCCATGGACGTAGCCGAAGCCACCGTCGGCCAACACCTACTTGTACTCAGTAAATGCACCTCCACCAGGCTAGACGAATCACGGCTTCCGATTGCCCTCAAGAAACACTTCAGCCGTTCCCAAGAATCGATCAAACTGATGATCAAAGCAGCAACACCACGTTCTTCTGCGTCGAGCAAACCGAAACGGGCCAAATCACAAGTCGCCGAGATCCCTGCGGCCTAGGCTCCCACATCCACGAGTCCCCAAAGGAGACCCCATGTCCAACACACACAAGTTCACGAGCATCTTGGGCCTCAGCGATGAAGTCCGTATTCCACGTCTCGGACGCATTCGCTTGGGTCATATCAATCACAACACACTGACGAACAAGACCTATCCCCAAGAAGACCCGCACTTCCATGTTCCAGCGGAAGTAGCTGAAGTCTATGGCAGCAATCCCACTGAACTCGACATCATATTCCCGGTGAACGACCGCTCCATTGTCTTTCCTCAAGCGCTCGAGTACTACGGCGCCAGTAAACGTCTCCTCTGTACGGGAAATGGAAAAGAAGCGAAGCGATGGTCACAAGAGGCGCTCAACTATACCTCATGCGACTGCCCCTGCCCCCTCTACAACAACGGCTGCAGTGAACGAGCCCATCTGATGGTCATACTGCCAAAAGTTAAAAACCAAGGCGGGGTCTATCAAATCGATACGGGGAGTATTCAGTCGATCACAGCGATCAATTCAACCCTCAATATCCTCGCTCCAGAAAAAGATCCTGATAATGGCATCCTGGGGTACTTTGCTATGGTCCCAATGAAACTCCGCCGGGTAAAGCGCGATATCTATCCAAACGGGCACCACAAGACCAGCTATCCCCTCCAAATCAGTCTCGTCGCCAACAGTGAAGAGATTGAACAATTGCGTGCGCGCAAAGGGGAGATTCTTGCAAAAACCCGATGCTGGGTTGTCGAAGAGGCCGAACAACTGAATCCCACAAACGACACAGAAGCACCAATCACCATCGACGATCAACCACTCGATCAGGCCTCTCCGCCTATGCCTCAACAGGCCGCTTCCAAGAACTCCCAAGACCCACCATCAACCATTTCACCCCAAGTCACTCAAGAACCAAGCACTGAATCTCGTCCCGCAGATTCACTATCCCCAATAACCAGCACACCGTCGGATGTATCCACGAGCCAAGAGCAGAGTCCACCGCTCTCAATTCCGAAAGCGGTCCCACTCGACCTGACAATCACCCAGCCACAGATGAATCTAATCCTCCAACACACGAGAAAGATCGCGATACCGGATGAAGAAGTGGAAAGGCGCATTTCCCGTTTGACCAAAAAAGAGGCCTCCTCATTGATCACCCAGCTGACAAAAAAGAACTTTCGTTTCTTTGAACAACACGAAAGCTCCAGCGTACAAGTAGCCGTCTCTGCGTAAATCAAGACCGGCAATCCCGTAACTGAACGGATAGATACGATTTACAGGGGTGAACGACGACAGGGAATCAATGTCTACGGCCAACTCCACGTTCCGAGCCAAACATCTCGGAAAAGAGTTCATTATACGCATCTCGACTCAAGGAGGTTAATGCAGGCAAACCTCCAGTTCGAGCAAACAACGGCTGCGCTTCAGACGTCACATAGCCGGCCAACTTCAAATAGATCCCCACGTCTTGGCCCAATTGTTTAGCCAGACGGGTCACTTGCCAGCGATCCATGACCCCTTCACCTTGAAGCACCTGGGAGAGATGTCGATAGGTCACTTCTGCAGATCGTGCCACCGTGCGTTGTCGAATCACTCCCATTCCCGAAATATCACGGCGAAGTCGATCGCAAAACGACCGCGGCATTTTCAATGGCGGGAGCACCGATTCTGATACGCGAACTGGAGTACTTGAATACTCAACAGCCCACTTCGCCTGATACAAGAGCCGTCGATACCATTCGCATTCGCCCGCTGACCGACCACAGACCCGAGCCAACAGATTCATTATCCGCTTACTAGGAAGTCGGCCCCCTTCATCCGGAGGAATAACAAGTTGGCTCACATGAGCCGGCGTGACTTTTAAGGCAATGGAGAGCGCATTCAAGGTCCGAAACTTACTACAACGAAACATCCGCTTTACTAAATCATGGCACAATAAAGGAACCTGTTTCGAACCGCCCTCCATACACTCCCCCCCACCACCAACCCGTAATATATGTCCGTCTAGACGTACCGTGCATTCTGACATAATTGCACAATCACAGCCTACACGGCAAAGGTTCCATTCTCCATGTATCAGCGCACACCCCTATGCGCCGGCTTGCCAATATTACGTTTCTTAACAGTATTGTTTATTTACTTTCAGGCGCGTACAATCTGCCGCGTCCATGGCGCAGTCATTGTCTACAATCGCTACCTACGCGCAGCGTCACTCACGCGCATGTAGAAAGGAGCATGCCGGCATGATGGGCAACAGCCAAGCACTCGCGCTAGATATCAGCGACCGATTCACCTTGCGCACCATGGAACGAGAACGGCGGGCCATCCTCTACGCGATCAAAAGCTTTCGCACCCTCGACGTCATGGTAGACCAAGACGACCTGTGGCAAGAAGCCTGGATCGGCGTGAACAATGCGCATCACACTTGGGATGACGCGCGCGCCATCAATATGCAATTTCGTAACTTTCTCATCTGGCATGTGAAACGCCATCTTCAAGGGCTCTACCTGAGCTCAGACAAAGTCGTAGACCTCATTGACCCTGTTACCCAACGCTGCGTGATTACCCTGTCATACGCCCGCTATTGCAAACAAGGGCGCCAGATGGCCCGCGAACGACGGTACCATACTCGAATTCGCTCTCTGAAGGTCTACTATGAACACGAGCGCGATCAAGACCAAGCGGTTAAGGAAGTCATAGCCACAACCACGCACAGCTCAACCTACATAGCGGACATCGCCAATCCCAAGGACACCCATGTGGTCGATATCTATAACCGCGATGGCGCCCTCATCGTCACCATCCCCATGCGTACCTTTCAACAAAAACAAACCCTGATTGAGAACCAAGGACTCATGGCGCGACAATGGTGTATTTACGATCAACGGCCGGCCTTCGACGGGAACGCTATCACTGCACCTGCCCCCACGCAGCCCAAAAGTCATAACTCACATCAATCGATCGTCGTTGATATCTATACGCGCAAGGGAGATATCCTCCTTCGTACCACACCAGAACGTTACAAAAATGCCCGGGATGAGTTCGAGCAGCACGGATGTCTAGTTCGCTACCACGACCCCATCGAATTTCCCACGCAGCCAGACTTCAGAGAGATTGAAGAGCGACAACCGACCATCAAATCCCTACGTCAAGTCCGTCATCTCATCAATACATAATGATGAATACCAGACACACCATTCATATCCCCACCAAACAAACTTTAGACAATGGAGAACCCTTTCTGACCATCCGCCAATTTCACGTCCTCTTGTCCAAGCAAGGCATCCCCGGTTCCCTAAGAAACCTCTATCGATGGCTCGATGTCCCAAAAGAGTTTCTCCCTATTGAAATCCGTACTGTATTGGACCCGGCGCCGGCCATTTGGTTCAAGAGACTCGACCCTCAACAATACCGAGGGCACAAACAACACACTATCGCGATCCCTGTACGATACCTGACTCACGACATCAAAACCCAATATCTCCATCTCGAAGTGGTTCATGTCGAACCTCATCTGGCTCTCCGCACGTTGTGCTCCCTCCAGAACAACATGGTGCAAATGCAACATGATATCGACAGGCTCACACGCTATTGCCAATCACTTATTGGAAAGGACACTTCCAATGTTCAACACACCGATGCACATTCGCTTACCGCTTGAGAAACTTGCAGTCCTCCCAATCTACGAAAGCTTTGCGCCGCCGCTCCCGCAGGATATTTACGAACATCTCAAAACGAGTATCGCCAGCGTTCGAGCTATTCTCTGCCCGCTCATTGTCGAATTTCACACCGAAACAAACACCTACATCGTCATCGATGGCCATTACCGGTTTCGTGCAGCCAAAGAACTCCACTTTATCGACGCACCCTGCATTCGAATCTTCACCGAAGACCAACGCATTGAAGCCCTCATGGCGAATGCCAATCGCCGTCAACTATCACCCGAACAACGGATACAACTGATCAGATCCAGTCGGCTCCTCAGGGCCAAAGCCCGTCAATCTCTCATCCCGGAGCTTGCCGAAATCCACAAGGATGGACGGCTTACCAGATACATCGGTCATGAAAACGTGCTCTACCTCATGGGCGTCTCGTTTGAAGCACAGAAAACCTTCCACAATGAAATTAGTCTGACATTCTCCCAACCCACTCCTTCCACCCCAGTTGAAACGCAACTATTCGAGGAACTCAAACGCGTCAGAGCCGCGCTCGCGATGGCCAAAATCCGGGAAGAGGAACTCGAACAGCAACTCCAGCAGAATTCTGTGGAATCCATTACGCTCAGTACGCAACTCAGCGGAAACAACGACGAGACTCTGCCCAACAGCGGAAATCAACAACCAGCTGACAAGAGTAGAATGAAACAACAATTGGAAGCGCTGCAAACCCGTTACAACGCTCTCAAAGATGACAAGGACAAGGCTTGCACTGAAGTCCGAGTGTTAAAAGGTCAGCTCAAAAGCGCGGAAGCTGAGATGGCCGCGGCTCAAATGCACGCGAGAGACGCAGAACGTAGACTCAACACGACTACACGACAGAACGCCAATCCCCAATTGATTACGACCAGTTTCGATTCGCTCCTCAAACTTGCCACAACCATTGAATCGCTCGTATTGCAGGCATCTCCCCTACATTTGGAAGAAATCAAACAATTCCAACAACATGTACAACTCGTGCGGGAGCGGCTCACAGACATTGACACCGCACTGATAACCCCACAGGCAGACGTCGTGCCTATCAATCGTCACGTAAAGGCTAAATCGGCGGTTCCGTCTGCAGCCCAAGCCAATTAAACCTCTGTAATTGCAGAGTATTCTTTTAGTACTGCCATACGGCCATCGGCCTGCCTAGCTATACCCATTTCGTTTCGCTAGGCAATTGCATTCAATCCCTATCATAAATAATTTCCCCCCCAATACTAAATTTTGGGGATTGCCCGACTATCATCTCACCCTTCAAGATGCCCGACGTAAAATATAGGAGCCTACATGACTACCTGCAACGAGATCGAAAACAGACCCACAAATTCGAAACCGGTCGCAGACCTCATTCCGCTCCTCCATAAACTATCCCTTGATTATCGACTCCAGCAGTATCCTGAACTGCCGCCACATAGACTCATCGAACAAGAAATACTCGTCGCACTCGCCATAGAACCTCAACGGGCACATACACCACAAGAACTGTCCACTCGAATAGGAATACATGGTCGAGAGATCCGACATGCGCTCAACAGACTCCACCGCAAGCTCCTCATTCTCAAATCCGGAACCATCTATAAACTAACTTCCACCGGCGAACGAATCAAACAAAGCTACATGAATCTCATTCATCCGGTCATGGATTCTCTCTCCCGAATATCAGGGCACACGCAACAAGAATTAAAAATAACTGCGCTCGACCAACTTCGTGAAGCCCACCGTCGCACCCCCTTCCCCTTCGCGAAACTCTGCGGACATTGTCTCTATTTTCGCCCCTACTCGACCGGCAATCCGAAACGTCCCCATTCCTGTGCCATGACAAATACGGAGATACCAAACCAAACACGGATCCAACTGCCAATCAAGATTCGCACTGCCAGAACACCACAGCGCGTACCCGTAATTAGTCCATAACGAGAATGGGAAGAATCACTAGCAGATTCGATCACATCTCGACCGACCCACTTCTCATCGGATTACCCATTGCTCTATGTCTCCTCACCATAAACAACTCCAGATATTCAATGCCCCGGAACGCACTCGTTCGACCACTAAAACACTTCCACCGGTGTCCCCGGATATTATTGCCCGTATTACAGACCCCTTAGATCTCAATCCTCAACAACTGACAGTCGTTACTGCAACACCAGGCCCAATCCTCGTCATCGCAGGCGCCGGCAGCGGCAAGACCAAAGTCCTCACACGGCGCGCAGGTTGGCTCATAGCCCAAGGCATCCACCCGAAACACATCGTCCTCATCACCTTTACGCGAAAAGCTGCCTCAGAAATGCTACGGCGGGTGCAAGAGCTGAATCCCTTTCCCACGCTGAAGATCCAAGGCGGGACCTTCCATAGCATGGCTCACACCTGGCTCCGACAACATGGTCACATTCTTGGACTTTCCAACCGCTTCACCTTGATGGATGAAAGCGATAGCAGTCATCTCCTTCAGCTACTGACCAGCAAGCAACGGCTCACCAAGCTAAAAGGATTTCCAGACAAACGCACACTCATCTCGATCTTCACACAAGCTTCCAACAGCCTACTCCCCATTGAAACTGTCCTCCAACGCGACTTCACCCAATACACTGCCTTCACCGACAGCATCCTTACTCTGCATCGACAATTTGCAGAAACGAAATTAACCCAACAACGATTCGACTATGATGATCTCCTACTCTTGCTCTATCAGATATTCACACATCATCCAGAAACCGGCCAACACATCGCATCCCAGTACCAGGCCGTCCTCGTCGACGAATACCAAGACACCACAAAGCTACAAGCTCAACTGGTACGCTGCCTAAGCCAGTCACATGGAAATGTCATGGTCGTCGGCGATCCTCATCAGTCCATCTACTCGTTCCGAGCTGCCGACATCCGGAATATGCAGGAATTTCTGGGCCTATTCGATCGGCCAACCGTCTTCAACCTGAGCCAAAATTACCGGAGCACTCAAAACATCCTACGTATCGCAAACCAACTCATCCCGGCAACTCCACACATCCCCAAGCCAGCACTATTCTCCAACAATGCCCCCGGCCGGCAACCTGTACTGGTCCAATGCCCTGACGAACCCACCCAGAGCAGCTATATCATCAAACAAATTCTCGCCATTCAAAAACATGGCCTCAGTCTGCACCGTATTGCCATCCTCGTCCGGCTCTCCGCTCATTCCTACCATCTCGAAGCCGAGCTTGCCCATCACCACCTGCCATTCGTCAAATACGGAGGGCTCGCACTCGTTGAAACAGCCCATGTGAAGGACTTTCTTTCCTATCTCACGGTCGTTCAGCGCCCGCACAACCGGCATGCTTGGCAACGCCTGCTTCTTCTGATTGACCAAATGGGTCCAGCTGCCACTGAAAAAATCATCTCCGCGATGAGTCACCATCCACACCCCTTACAGGTTCTCGAATACAGCCCCGGTCCCTCCATGGTTGAACGTGGACGACTCGCACAACTCTTACGGGATCTCAGCGACACCAATATCTCACTCCAACAGCGACTCAATCAGATACTTGACCACTATCTTCCAATCCTTAAACGACATTACCCCGACGACAGTCATGACCGAGCAGGAGAAATCACCTACCTATTACAAAGCCAAACCGACGCCGAGTCCATTCCGGAAATCATCGAACGCCTAACCCTCACAGGGGCCTCCGATCACTCACAAGAAACTGAACATCCCACCGATACACTCGTGATTTCGACCATCCATTCAGCCAAAGGACTTGAATGGGACGCTGTCTTCGTCATTAACCTCATGGATGGACGACTCCCCCACGCCCGAGCAGCGTACAACCCTGAGACATTAGAAGAAGAACGTCGACTCCTGTACGTCGCGACCACCCGTGCCCGGCACCTTTTGTATCTGACCTGCCCCGTACAAGCACCAAACAGCCACCACAGAGGAACTGGCGGATATGAAGGACGATGCTGCCGCTTCCTCGACGCCCTTGGTCCCGAGGATATCGATCGGATCACCATCCAATGAATAGTCAGACCACCATCCCATTCATCTTTATATTCGACACCACCTGCACCTCTGAGAACACTATTCCTTACGCTGCCAAGCTCATATGGAATCCAGGTTTGCAACGCGTTGAACACCATATGTTTCCGTTGTTACGAACACCTCCGCGGGTACACGGACACATCGAGGCACATCCCCTAGACATACTCGAATTCAGACTTGGCCAAATCAAACGGAAGAAACGCACCATAGAGTGCGGCTCCTGGCATATCGTAGCCCCCCTCGGGTATCTCGTCATGCTCGCCGACGCCGAAGAACCTGAAGCATATCAACGGATTCAACAACATTTAGCCGGAACCCTTCCCCTACACATCCTCATTCAAGACCGTTTCCACATCGATAGCGCAACATCCAATTGGCCTGCAGTCAACCGCCTAGGCCAAAACCATCCCTGGGCTCAACACTCCCATCTCTATCAACGAAGGACCGCACTTCTCCACGAGCTCCAGTCCATCGAACAACAAATCACCCGCTTAACTCAGCCGACAGGGAAAGGGGCACCTGAGCTGGGAGGAGATCCTCCATCCCGTAATACCTTGTTATCCAATCATCGAACCTAGCAACGAAATGGACTGATCACTAACCATTGCCCCTTAGCCACTCAACCAAGGAGCCCTATGCACCGCCTACGTTTCCCATTTCTGGGATACACCGTCATCCTGCACTGGTCCTGGCTCATTGCAGTCACGCTCATCACCTGGAGTTTATCCACCAGTTTTTACCCGCAGTCATGGCCAGGCCTGCCGCGCCCCCTCTATTGGGCCTCGGGCCTGCTCTCCACCTTCGCCATCTTCTTCAGTATCCTGTTGCATGAATGTGCCCACGCCGGAGTCGCCAGCGCCAATGGCATCGTAATCAAGGAAATCATGCTCCACATCGTCGGGGGATGGACCATGCTCCCACGAGAAGTTTCGACCCCACGCCTGGAAGCCATTGTCGCCTTAGCCGGCCCCCTCTGTTCCGCCTTTATCGGACTCCTTCTGTTACCAATTGCCGAGTTCCCCATCGCGGCCTACATCATGAAATTCAACTTCATTCTGGCGGCCTACAATCTTGTCCCCGCATTCCCAATGGACGGCGGACGAGTCCTCCGCGCCTGGTTCTGGGCCCGCAATGGATCCTTTGCCCAAGCCACCGAACGAGCCGCCCTGTTGGGGAAACGCATTGCGATCGGCATGATGCTCTTTGGACTGGCAGGATTGTTTTTCGAACTCGGCACGTTCTGGCTCATGATCGGCGGGATTATTCTCCGGATGGTGTCGGACGGCCAACACCACAGCGTCGAATTTAGCAACAGACTAACCGGGCAAGTCGGCCACATCATGATCCCGCGAGAACGCATTCTCTGCGTCTCCGAGGACATGACAGTCCACCAAGTAAAAGACTGCTTTCTCCGGTACGGCTATCACCACTTTCCAGTGCTCCGCGGGAGCGACGTCGTCGGACATCTACATTATCCGACGCTTCGCAATCATCCCGATTGGACTATCGATCGACAGACGCCCGTCAAAAGCCTGGTAGAAGCGATCAATCAGGACATCATTATCCGTTCGACCGCGACAATCAGCGAGGCGTTCGATCAAATGTTGCTCACGGGATCGCCCCGCCTGCTGGTCTACGATGAGGGACAGCTGACCGGTATGTTGACGCGCGAATCCGTCACCCGCCTTCGGGAACTCCATCAGCAGGATTCTCAGTGGGTGACCCTGACGGGGGGCTCACAACCGGTGCCCCATCATTCGTAATATGCGGAAACCGGATGCGCACATAGGGAGGGTACACATCGAGCGTGCGCCCTTTGCAGTTCATCCTGCGACTCAGAAAGTAGAACTTCCGATTCTCCAACCCAATCACTCGATCTTGTTGGATCTGCCGTGTCTTCATCCCCCGCATCGTGACGCTCGCCCCCAATCCGATCACCGCTTCCTGGCGATCGACGATCGGACTCCGGTCTTCGACGTGCTGAGCCGTTTCAGGATGATTGAGACGGAAATAGGTCCACGTATTGATCGAATCCATGATGCTCTTGGCAGACAAGGGTCCCGCCTCTTTTTCCAACTGTGCCTTCGATTGCGTATACAGATGCACCCAGATATTGGCGCCACCGGACTTATTGAACAGCTCATGAATTCCTGGATACAGCACGTTGTGCCCCTCGTCCAAATGCAAACACAGGGGCACTGCCAATTTCGATCCTCTCGCAAACATACGGCCGGCCAACGATTGGATCATCGAAACAAAGACTTTGGCCACCACGTAGGAGACCCGCGACGTCAACATGCTGCCCAAGGTGCAAAAAAACAACACCCGCTCCCCGCGCTCCAACCGCTGAATAAACGGATTGGTCCGGGCCTTACCAATAATTCGACCCGTGTTCCCCATCGTCAATTTGATCATCCCATCCCGCAAGCTGCCCGAGATCTTCGTGTAGTAATCATGCAACGCCGGATTCTGCGTAAACATGTCAATCGTGTGCCGTAAGTCCTCGGTGTTCGGCAACATCGCAAGACTTTCCGACAGCCGGCGCAAATCGTCATGATTGATGCGCCGTTTAATGTCGTCGAAGGTCAAGGGAGCCTTGTCGCCGCGCGCACGCGACAACCGAATCAGCGCGCTGATAATCGCATGCGCGACGCTCTCGGCAATACCCGTAAAGAACTCGCTCTGAGCCGAGTCCTTCCCCGGCAATATGCTGTAGATGTGATTCACCAGCTCTTCTTCCATGTAGTAGTTCGACAAGGGATCCAGATAGACCGATTGATCGGGGAAGATCGGCGTCAACAGCATCACCTCTTCAAGACGTCCCGATTCGGCTGCCACCTGGATAAACTTCGAAAACAACTCCTGATCACCTTTCGGATCGAACACCACAGTCGAATAATTCTTGCGGATGTCCTGTTCCATGAGGCTCTCAATCAGTCGGCTCTTACCGGACCGTGTCGTGCCAAAACAGCCCACATGCCCAGCACGATCCTCATCCGGCATCCAAATCAGACCCTCTTTGATCGGGTCCACTCCCAGTTCGGCGCCAAATCCGAAGACACTCCGCCCCGGCCATATCGCCTTCGGAGAGCCACTACGGTTGATCTCCATCAACCGCCGCATCGCCGGCGTATACAAAGGAGATTGCTCTACCTGATTCCCTGCTTGAACAGCCATCAGCTTCCTCCATTCAATCGACGACGTCTTACCTATGTACTACGGCATTCCGATCGTTCCAAAGCCTCATACATTGGCAAGGCGGCCTTATCCAATATCCAATGGGTACCGATCGCCACCCTCAGGAGTACCGATGAACGCATTAGTGGATGTTAGGCCCCATTTGATGAATACAGCCTACTCAACCCTGCCGGCAACGACTCGGAGGTATGTCATGAAGGGGATTTTGATGACGGCTGAGAACGGTCAAAAGACGTATGCGCACCGATTAGATTTCTCTAGTCCTGATTGGGCATACCTTCTCGGCGTTTTCCATGGAGATGGCACAGTAGGACCGCGTTCCGTCACTATAGCGGTTGGCTATCAAGATGCGGCTTATAGTCGTGTGCTTACTCGGGTTCTGAAGTCTCTCCAACTGACACCGAAGATATATCGGTGTCGCACTGCTTTATCAGTGCAAGCCCACAGTAAACATCTAGCTGATTGATTCAGGCAATACAAAGATAAAGGGGTATGGTCGTGGCCCAACTCCCTAAGCCTGGAAGATTATATTGCTGGAGTCTTTGATACCGATGGATGGGTAGCAAGCCTACCCTCAAAAAGAATAGGCATTCAGCTGAAGAGGAGTGGAAATCTAAAGCGCCTTTCAAGATACATGAAACGCGCGGGAGTTGGAGATTTTCGCGTGAAAGATACAAGTTTCGTGTATCGAGGAAAACGGTACCTCACAGAACGGATTACCATTAGAAGTAATGACGGCATCTTGAAATTCTCCGCATCAGTTCGTTTGCGTCATCCCAGGAAAGCAAAGTTATTAAGTGCATTGGTGCGACAGGTGCAGCGCGACAAATCCGTCGTGCACATCTATCAGCGAGTTGCTTCTTGGTGTGGGACACCAAGAACGTGGAGGGATATCGCCAAACACTTTCGACTGACTCAATCTGAAACGCAGAGCGTATTGGGTACGTTAAGGAAAAAGAGACTGATAAAAACTATCCATCCACCAGTCCAGCTGGCTAAGTTTATTGTGAAATGACTGGGTGGTGGCTGTCACGTACATGAGAATTCCGTCAGGACTATCCACGAATCCGTAATATCCACATAGGAGTCGCAACATGCGCATCGTTCGGCATTTCACCAAACAACATCCGGATCCGTACAAAGACCAGACCTTTGTGCCACGGACGCCCATAGCACACGGCAAGGACGATCATGCCGTTCCGATCACTGTCCCTGATACGTGGTCTCAAATCGCCGTGGACATTCTGGGCAACAAATACATGAGGAAAACCGGCGTCCCGCAACAGGATGGGACACTCGGACGAGAAACCGATGCCCGGCAAGTCTTTAAGCGTCTCGCCCAATGCTGGGGCTACTGGGGACTTCAGGGACAATACTTCTCCTCAGAGGAAGATGCCCAGGCCTACGCCGACGAAATGGAATACATGCTGAGCCACCAAATCGGCGCCCCCAATTCGCCGCAATGGTTCAATACGGGCCTGCACCTGGCCTATGGACTCGAAGGCGACCCACAAGGACTGTGGCGCTACAACTTCCATACCGGTATGACCGAGGAGCTTCCCCATAGCTATGTCCATAGCCAAGCCTCGGCCTGTTTCATTCAGTCCGTTACCGATAACCTTGTGAATGAAGGCGGGATCATGGACCTCTGGACCCGCGAAGCTCGCCTGTTCAAGTACGGATCAGGAAGCGGTACCAATTTCTCATCGCTTCGTGCCCGTGGAGAACGCCTATCAGGGGGAGGGACATCGTCCGGCGTGATGTCCTGGCTCAAAATCGGCGACACCGCAGCCGGCGCGATCAAGTCCGGGGGAACCACTCGTCGCGCGGCCAAGATGGTCATTCTCGACATCGATCATCCGGACATCGAAGAGTTCATCAATCTCAAATTGAAGGAAGAACACAAAGTTGCGGCTCTCATGGTCGGCTCACACTTCATGGCCGAACAGCTCAACCGCATCATGCACGCCGCATGGACAATGCATGGGGACGACGCTGTCCTCGATCCGAATCCCGCCACCAATCAGGAGCTCGCGACCGCACTTCATGAAGCCCGTCGACGAATGATCCCAGAATCCTATCTACAACGGGCCTTGAGTCTGGCGGCAGATAACCATCGCAGCTTCGCGTTTTCCACCTATGATCTGCATTGGGAAGGGGAAGCCTATCAGACCGTCAACGGGCAAAACGCCAACTACAGCGTCCGGATCACCAACGCCTTTCTCGAATGTCTTAAGAATGATCAGACCTGGCCGCTACGGAACCGGACTAACCACGCCACGACCAAACAGATCCCCGCGCGAGCCCTCTGGGATCAAATCTGCGCTGCCGCCTGGCAATGCGCAGACCCTGGGATTCAATACGATGACATCATCAACGAGTGGCATACGACTCCCGCCCAGGGACGAATCAACGCCACTAATCCCTGCTCCGAATACATGTCGAATGACGACACCTCCTGTATGGCACCGGAAACCCGCATTTCAACAAAAGCCGGTCTCATTACCGTTGCAGAACTATATGAACGTCAATGTAAAGGGGAAGCAATTAGCATCAGAACAGAATTACTGTCCGAACATGCCATCCTCCCACGGTTGAATCACCGCGGTTATCGCCCATCTGACCTCTATTCAAGATGCCCAGCATACCGTTCCGCCACCGTGATAAAAACAGGGAAAAAGAATCTATTTCGCCTAACTCTTAAAAATAAACAGAGCATCAGACTTACAGCTGATCATCGCGTACTCACCACAGACGGGTGGAAACAGGTTAGAGATATATGCCCGGGTAAAGACGCGGTCATCACACAATCTCTGACCCCTGAAATAGACTATTCCAACGTACCAAAGGAACAGTGGCTCCGGTTTCAAATGTTAGGTTGGATGTTCGGAGATGGAATCTTCTCGAATAACTGTGTCAAGCCAACATTCGGACTTGTCTTCGGTCCAGAAGACAAAAAGGCAGCAGCTATCTTAACTCCAGTATTTCAGGAGTTTGTTAAACCGCTCTCTAACACTGGTAAAGAGGTTAACATATCGATACAGAAAAACGGCGTTATGCAGTTGACGTCTTCAGTTCAAAGGGGATTCGAGTTTTTACAGAAAGAATACGGAATGAAGCCCGCCCTTGCGCCTTTCAAGCGGGTGCCTGAATCGGTTTTCACAGCTCCAAAGGCCTTACAGGCTGCATTTATTGGGGCATTATTTAGTGCGGACGGCTCTGTACATCTCAATCCAGGAACCAGTAGATATCAAGTTACCCTCTCCTCGGCCTCAGTTGGACTACTTCAAGATGTCCAGCTCATCCTCAACGATTTTGGTATCCGCTCGTGTTGGTACATACAACCAGTCAAAGGTAGAAAGAACCCCAACTGCCGACTCATTATTGGAGGTTTCCAAGCCTACAAGTTCTTTCATCTGATCGGATTCCCTCTCTCAGATAAGAAACAAGACAAACTCCATTCCATGTATGGTGACAAGCAATTCCCTGGCAACACATATGCAATCCCATACATTAGAGTCCAAAGCATCACCCCAGATGGAGAAGATGATGTATACGATATTTGCGAACCCATAACACACACGCTGATTGCAGAAGGCATGATCATCCACAACTGCAATCTGGCCTCACTCAATCTTGCCAAGTTTCTGAAGCCGGACGGCACATTCGATCTGGAGGCCTACCAACACGCGATCGCTCTCTGGACAATCACACTCGACATCACCGTATCCATGGCCTCCTATCCTAGTCAGCGGATTGCAGAACGAACGGCCTGGCTTCGTCAACTTGGCCTGGGCTATGCCAATCTCGGAGCCGTGCTTATGCAACTCGGACTCGCCTACGATTCTCCCGAGGCGAGAGGCCTCGCGCAGGGATTGACGGCCCTCCTGACGGGGGAAGCCTACCGTACCAGTGCGCTCCTGGCGAAGGAACTCGGACCCTTTGCCCTGTTCAAAGAGAACCGCGAAACGATGTTGCGGGTGATCCGGAATCATTGCCGAGCGGTAACGGGCCTCCAGCCTGGGGATTCCTATGAACACCTCTCAGTCGTGCCCCAACCACTCGACACAATTCACTGTCCCAGTTCACTCGTAGAAGCCGCACGGAACAGCTGGCAGCAAGCACGTACCCTTGGGGAGGTGCATGGATTCAGGAACGCGCAAACGACGGTCATTGCCCCGACGGGAACCATCGGTCTTCTGATGGACTGCGACACCACCGGCATTGAGCCCGATTTCGCCCTCGTCAAAGATAAGCAGCTTGCGGGTGGCGGCACAATCAAGCTCGCCAACTCCTCCGTCGTTCCAGGCCTGCAACGCCTGGGCTATTCACCGCAGCAAGTTCAAGACATCCTCCACCATCTCTTGGGCCATCATACTTTTGCCGGATGCCCATCACTCAACGCCGGCCGGCTAGCCCAATGCGGACTGAACGCCACAATGATCGGGAAACTCGAAGCCGCGATCCCGTCCCGTATAAAGGTCGAACACCTCTTTGTCCCCGAATTACTGGGTGACGCATGGTGCCGGGAGCGACTTCAACTCACCAACGAAGAGATCACCCGCAATACTCAGTCCCTCGTCGACCGTCTTGGCTTCACCCCACAGGAGCTCCACACAGCGAACATATATGTCTATGGAGTCGCCTCAATGAACGGCGCGCCCCATCTCACGCCGGAACATGCCCGGGTGTTCGACTGCGCCACTTCCTTTTCTTCATCCTCAGGCCGAGGTCATATTGCTCCCGAAGCCCACGTCCGCATGCTGGGTGCTGTCCAACCGTTTATCAGTGGCGGGATCAGTAAAACAGTGAACATGCCACAATCGGCCAGCCTGGACGACATCAAAGCCATCTTCCAGTTAGCCTACGAACTCGGGGTCAAATGTGTGGCCGTCTACCGCGACGGGTCGAAACTCAGCCAACCCCTAAACGCGATCGGCGCCGACAAACTGGCTTCCGCGATAGCCAGTCACAATATCACCCAGGTGGTCGAAGAGTTGGCCAAGCAAACCCTGGCGGACACGCGAGGGGCCCATCGGCCCTTACCGAACAAGAGAAAGGGATATACCCAAAAAGCCGTGATCGGCGGGCATAAGCTCTACATCCGGACTGGTGAATATCACGACGGAACGGTAGGCGAAATCTTCCTAGACATGCACAAGGAAGGCGCGGCTTTCCGAAGCCTCATGAACTGCTTCGCCATCGCAATTTCTTTGGGCCTTCAATACGGCGTCCCGCTCGAGGAATTCGTGGATGCCTACACCTTCATGCGATTCGAACCCAATGGCCCCGTCAGTGGTCATGAACAGATCAAACTCTGCAGTTCCCTGATGGATTACATATTCCGTGATCTAGCCGTCCATTACCTCAACCGAGAAGATCTCGCACAAGTCAAACTCTCGTCCGAAGATCTCCGGGCGGATTCTGTTCTCCCTTACGTAAAACAGAAGCCAGCCAAAGGCAAATATTTACCATCAGCCAAACAAGTGGCCGGATCAGCCATTGTCGAAGATCCTATTCGAGAGGCCTGCGCAAAAGGCTATGAAGGCGATCCGTGCCCTGAATGTAATCGCTTTATGATGGTCCGCAATGGGAGCTGTTTGAAATGCTTAGGATGTGGCAGCACGACCGGCTGCTCTTAGAAGGATGTATATATTTCATCTAATGTAACATCGAAGAGGTCAAAATGCCGTGTTTCTGTGGAGACTACTGCTGTTCATCCTGCGGACCTGCTCAAGGAAATTGGAAATGCGAGTTTTGTTCGAGCTGGGCCTCTGATGGCTGCCGTCACATTAGGCGTTCCTCCCAACGCTACTATCGACGATATGCCATCCGACTCAAAAGAAACAGAAGAGAACTGGTCGAACAAGAACGAGCCTTGACGGCCCAAGAGACACGAGACGACCTTGAGGCGAAGACCTATATGAACAGCCAACCTCTAGATCAACAATCGTGTACTACGAATTAGGCGAGAACATACCACTTCACATTCTGGAGCCATCTATGCTGAGGCACTACCGAAATAGGGACACAGTCAGGCTAACCCCGCTTCTCCCATCTATCTTGATCCTGTTCGCTGTCGCCCTGAACGGGCTCTGGCTACCTCAGTCTCATGCCTCGGCCACAGATACTGACCAAGTTCGTTTGGCGGAAGAATGGCTGGGTCACATCGACAACTCACACTATTCACGAAGCTGGGACACTGCGGCCGGGTATCTCAAGAAACAGATTCCAACGGATCAATGGACTCGGAATTTGACCACACACCGTCAACCATTTGGTTCCGTCCTCACACGGCATCATCAAAAGACTGACCATCGCAACGACCTACCAAATGTCCCAAAAGGCAGTTATGCGATCGTGTACTTTGCCACCTCCTTTGAACACAAAAGGGAGGCTATGGAGACCGTCGTCTTATACAAAGAAGCAGACGGCGCGTGGAAGTCGATTGGCTACACCATTAAATAAAACGAAGAACCCGCTACGCTTCATTGCTAGCGTACTCACCGGAGGTCAGAGCATATGAAGGTGCACCGGTACATGCTACACGTCAAATTTCACAATGTCCTCGCGAAGCACGCGCACCAATCCATCCAGACCTCCGGACGAGATGTCCGACTTGCATTAAATCAAGGGTTGAAAGAAATTCTCAAGCGAGAGGGGATCAAGCGGCACAGACACAAAATTACCGAGTATAAAATGGTCGAGATCGAAGAAGGACTCACTGACGCGACATGACCACTCCTTCTTTACGATGTCCTTACTGTAAGACCGTTCTCAATCCTCAATGGACTCAATGCCGCGTCTGCCGACGATTCCTCTCCGCAACTGCTTCATCTGCCGCTCCCATGCAGAACCGTCTCAAACCAGGCACGGAGATCGTGTATCGGAACCCGTCGGCTGAGCGATCCGAATCCGGCCGTGTGGCTTCCACCAGCCAAGATACTGGCCGCCTCACGATCACCCTCGAAGGGGGGCTCCGCATTGGAGATGGCCAGGTGCGGGCTATTAGTGAACGCCAAACAGATGGAACACTCATCCGTGCCTATCTCACCCGCTATGAAGGGACACCGATGACTCCAACAACCACCACCCAGGCCACACCCGCAGTTGTCCTTTCCGACGACTACCAGCACTGGAAAGAGCTCGCCACAGCCTCTTTTGGTATTACGCCGGATCAACCACGCTTTCAACGCGTGCGCGCCTTACTTGATCAATGTGAGAGTGCTTTCCAATCCGGCCAGCATGAGAGGTTCTTACAAGTAAAGAGACAAACACTCAATTACATCGCAGCATCGAATCCGCGCGCCAAACCTGATCGTTCCAGCGTTGCTTAATCTGTGTTGCTAGCCCAGTAGCAACTGGACCTAGTCTCTTCGTCTCCCATCGACAGATCCGCCTTTCACCTCACGCAGCATAGTGTTGGAGGAGCCCAATGCAGACTCTCGTCAAAGCATTTCAGAAAGCACTCGAAGCTGGTGTTCCGCTGATTGGAATCAACACACAGGATCCTGCACTGACGATCCATACACTCGCGCAATCACGGCCCGCTCACTTAGCAAATGTCCCCCATGCGATTCTGCAGTGGGATCTCATGAACGGCCTTACCCTAACTCCCTACGAATTGACGCTCCGCGAAGACAACGAGGCTCCAGCAACACTACAGAGCAAAGATGTTCTGACTGAATTACTTGCTGACGGCAACGGTACATGGGCTAAGAATCTTCCCGTCACAATTCATAAGCTGACAAGTGTTCGAGACAACACGACCGTATTCATTCACAATGCCCATCGGTTCCTGCATGACCCAGCCGTCATGCAAGCAGTTTGGCTATTACGCGATCATTTCAAAGCCCGATCACAAAGCCTCGTGCTGCTCGGCCCACAATTACGGATCCCCCAGGAATTAACCTACGATATCCTCTTGCTGGAAGATCCCCTTCCGTCAAGAAGCACTCTCGAACACATCGTCACGACCCAATACGAGAATGCGTCTAAGGAATATCCATTGCCGAAGCTAACACCAGAGATCACCGCCAAAGCCATTGACGCACTCACGGGACTGTCCGGATTTGCGGCCGAACAAGCCATTGCCATGGCGATGACCACCAAAGGGATCGATCAAGGACGACTGTGGCAACGGAAATACGAGGCGATCGAGCAAACGCCCGGTTTGAAGATCTACCGCGGTTCAGAGACTTTCAAAGATATCGGCGGAGTCGACCATATCAAACAGTTTCTCTCTCATATCCTCACCGGTCGCAAACCGCCCAAAGCATTGGTCTTCCTGGACGAGATTGAGAAGGCAATCGCGGGCGCGCACAGTACGCACGGCGACAACACAGGCGTCTCGCAAGATCTCCATCGGCAACTCCTTGAGTACATGCAGAATACCGACGCCACAGGTCTTCTCATGTTAGGCCCTCCCGGCTGCTCAAAAAGTCTCATTGCGAAAGCCACCGGAAATCAAGCCAATATCCCAACGATCGAATTGGATTTGGGCGGGATCAAGGCCAGCCAAGTGGGAGCGAGCGAGCACAATATGAGACAAGCCCTCAAAGTCATTTCCAGCATTTCCAACAATGACGCGTTGTTTTTAGCCACCTGCAACAGTATCGACGCCATCTCGCCAGAACTTCGGCGCCGGTTCCGGCTCGGCACCTTTCTCTTCCCTTTACCGGACGAAAACGAACGCGCTGCGATTTGGGATATCTACAAAAAGGTCTACCAATTCGAAGACGTTCCCGAAAGCCTGCTACTCCTCCCCTGGTCCGGGGCGGAGATCCGACAATGTGCCGACATTGCCTGGCGGCTCAACATACCTCTTGAAGAAGCGAAGCAATACATCGTCCCGGTTTCCATCAGTGCCAAACAATCCATCGAGGACCTCTATTCCAAAGCCGACGGGGCCTTCCTCTGCGCCAGTTATCCCGGGTTATTCCATAAAGACCAGCCACGGCAAGCCAATCCATCACGGAAAACCACAAGCCGCAAGGTCATGCTAGCTTCCCAGACCGGCGTCGCCTGACCTATCCATTCGTAATATAGGGCCAACTCGAACCCATAAGGAGCTGCTATGTCCACGAACGTTCAAATGCTCGACCAGATGTCCGCCCATCAATTGTTTTCGAAAGCAGCGTGTATGACCCTCTCGCTCCGCAAGATCGGATTCACGCGCCGCTGCAAAGCAAAGATCAAATCCAAAGCCGATCAAGCCATGTTCCGCATCATGAAAAGTCTCATCTCAGGTGAGGAGTACCACCGGATTCTGAAGCTCGACAGCCAAATCCGCCGCCAGCTGCATCGATTCGATCTGCCGGCCAAGGTAGGGAAGGGCATGGCCCTCGTGCCGGCAGCCGCCTTATGTCAACTCTCGGCGTTGATCGAGGACTTCCGTAACCAACGCGCAGCGCTCATTGACGCTTTCATCGAAGCCTATCCGACCAGGAAAGAAGAAGCCCGTACCAAATTGGCGGAGCAATTCAAGGAATCGGAGTATCCTACCATCCATGAGATCCGGGACAGCTTTCGTTTCGACACCCAGTTCATCGCCTTCGACCTTCCCGAATCACTCAAGGCCATCGATACGACCTTGGCGGAACAGGAGCGAGAAAAGCTGATGGAGAAGTTCAGAACTTATGGCGAAGAGATCCGCGATGGCCTACGCCACATATTCAAAGAAAGCGTGGACACTTTGTTGGATAAACTCACGCCCGACGAGCATGGCAAATCCAAGCGTCTGCGCAACTCGGCCATCACCAATCTCATGCAGTTTCTCACTTCTTTCGAGGGGAACAATATCAGTGACGATCAAGAACTAGAAAAACTGGTCGCGCAACTCCGGAATACTCTTCAGGGAGTCACCCCAACGCAGCTCCGAAAAGATGAGACCTTCCAGAGCGTGGTCCGAACCAGTCTGGACTCCGTCCGAACACAGCTCAACGGCCTCCTCATTGCGAAATCTCCACGCCGTATTCTCATCAGCGAAGACAACGATTGAACATCGCCATTCAATCGTGAACACTCCCACTTCATTCCGACTCGTAATACTCCTCTTGTGAAGGCCAGACCTTCCTCATAAACACAGAGGAGATTCTAACAATGACCACCACACATCACGAACTCACCCCATATGGGAAGACCACTCCCATCCGAAACGCCACGGCCGTAACCGCTTACATCAATCGACTAGGATTGAATGGCACTATCGATATAGTGATCGCCATCTTTCTCGACCGAGACAACCACCCGCTATCCCATGTCCAGTACAAATCCAGCACACCCAATCCGCAACAAGTGTTCCGAGATGCGTTAGACAGCCACGCCCATTTCGTCATTCTCGTCCAGCAGTGCAAAACCACCAATAGTAAGACCAAACCCGTACTCAATGACGTTCAGATACGTCATGTCTCCCGCTGCGCGCTCACTGGGTTCCTCTTGGAGATACCCGTGCTCGATTACCTCGTACTTACCTCAACCACCTCAGTCTCATTACTATACCCAAATCATGCGACCATTACGGATATTGCCCGTCAACTGACTCAACCCTCACATCGCCTATGCCTAAACTAGCCTCTGACCTCCTGGCACAAGCCCGTCAGGTCAATCTGCTCGAATACCTGAAAGCACAGGGCTACGGACCTGTCAGTCGACGTCACACAAAAGGTCTCTTCCACTCCCCACTTCGTGAAGATCGGAACCCATCATTTTCCGTTACCTATAAAGACGGAGTCTGGAAATGGGTAGATTACGGCACTCAAGAACACGGAGATGGTATCGATCTGCTCATCCAACTCCACGGAATCTCATTCCAAGAAGCCGTGGCTCGTTTGCTCGGCCAACCCAATCGTACCGGATCCAGCGATCCACCTCCAAACCAACACTCATCTCTAACCCCATTCCAAGTACGACGCATCTACCGTGAGGCTCTGAACCGGATGACTCCTGAACAAGAGTTCCTCATCCGCAACTATTTTCTCGAACGACAGTTGGCATTCCCGGAACGACTGGGCATCGTCTATATAGAACGGATTGTCAATGAACAAGGACTGACGCTTCCGTTTATCGGCATTCCGACGCCCTCATGCCATCCACGACTGATAACCTCTCTTGAATGCCGCGCGATAGGCGGGGAGTCTGTCGACAAACTCTACCGGCGCCGGACGCTCGGCGACAAAGCTCTCTGGGTCATTCGGCGGCCAACCGCCGGCATACTGATCACTGAAAGCATCATGGATTGCCTGGCCGGCGATCAACTCTTTCAGAACAAGACCTCACTATGCGCCATCAACAGCACCAACAATATTGACCTGGTTTTGCCATGCTTGCGGCAAATTAGGCCCAAAACCGTATATCTAGCCCTGGATCATGCTGTATCACCAAAATCCGCCGTACCAGAAAGACCCAAACAGGTTGACCCAGGGCCAAAAGCTCAAGCACGACTCAAAGCCGCCCTATGCGCGGCAGGCTTTCGCACCGTCGAAGTTGCGCACCACAAGCAGGCCAGGGTCAAAGACTTACACAAACTCCTCCTCATCGATCCATCGCCAATCAGCTTGGCCGAGATCGAGAGCCTTGCCGAACGCTACCACTGAAGTCCCCAATCAACGACCAAACGCGCCTCGTCCACCAACGTCACATCACTGCTTCTGACGATGTCGATTCCTATATCGCTCCCATCTACCTGTCATCCCATGCTGCAGGATCGCCGACGCATCGTCTTCGTCATACGGAGGTCTCGTGCCGATCGACAAACAACAAGTCGCACTAACAGATTTTCTCCAAGGCTTCTCTAACTCTCTGTGCTCTTCAACCGCAATACAACTCATACCCCGGTTTACCCCCGACATCCTTGATACCGCGCAACAGGTATTCAGCCGATTCAAGGAACCACTCCTCCCTGCCCAGGCCAACATCGCTGCAGCACTGGCCCATGCCTTTCGCTACGGAAACACCGCAATCTGCTCGGCTGAAATGAGAACCGGGAAAAGTCGTATGGGCGTCGCGGTATGTGCGCTGCTGAATTCCGAACGCACACTGATCCTTTGCCCGCCACACCTCACCCAAATATGGCAACAAGAGATCAAGGCGCTATTACCAAGGGTCAAAACGGCTATCCTGCGCTCAATCAGCGATATCGAACTCTTCTCACAAGAGACCTCACACACAGAGTGGCCAACTTTCGCCATCTTGAGCCGGGAAAAAGCCAAACTCAGCTATGCCAAACGGCCGGCGCTCATCCCTAAACGGAAAGTACTCAATCATACACAGTACATTCACTTTACCTGTCCCCACTGCGGGCAAACTGTCTGCAATGAGGATGGCATACCCTTAACCCCTCGTAGCATCGAAACCAAGCACCATTGCCAGAATTGCCAGGCCACATTATTTACCTACGATCCTGACGGACCACGAAGAATTGCTCTCGCGGATTACATTGCGCGGAGACATCCGCACCTGTTCGACACTATCCTTATGGACGAGTCTCACGAAGTAAAAGCACGCTCATCGGCCCAAGCCCTTGCATTCGCGCTCTTGCTCTCAAAGATCAAACGTGGGTTAGCGTTGACCGGAACGCTATCAAACGGGAAAGCGACTTCGCTGTTCTATTTGCTGTGGCGCACCAACCCTGCCATTAGAAATACCTTTCGCTTAACCGATGAATCCCGATGGGTTGATCTCTTTGGGACCTGGGAAACCCGCACAACGGATCTGGATACTCATAAGATTCTACTCGAAGGGAAACAATCCAAACGCAGAGTCCATGTCAGCGTTCGCGAAAAGCCCGGGATCTCTCCGCACATCATTCCCTATCTAGTTGGGAATACCGCCTTTTTCAAACTCAAAGACCTCGGCTGCGCACTCCCATCCTATACAGAGACCGTCCATGAATGCATGATGGATCCTCTGTTGGCCGCCAACTATGCCAAACTCAAAGATGCCGCACGGGGACTCATCTCTAAAGGCCGGACGAAACGTGATGGGCATTTGGTCAGCACCACAGTACAGGCTCTCCTAGCCTATCCAGATCGTGCTTGGCAGGGAGAAACCATCTCCGATAAACACGACGTCACACAGTTCTCCCTCGAACCCATTCCACCAGATCGGCTTTTACCGAAAGAACTAGATCTCATCACGCTGATCCAAAATCAGCGCGCAGCCGGACGACGGGTTCTCGTGTATTGCACACACACCCGCACCCGGGACATTACCCGACGTTTGGAACACATTCTGACAAAGTCGAACATCCGCACGGCCATTCTGCCTGTCTCGGTCAAACCAGAAAAACGGATGGAATGGATCAACACGCAGACCCAGAAAGGATTGGATGGACTCATCTGCAATGCCAAGGCTGTACAAACAGGACTAGATCTGATCGAGTTCCCGACAATCATTTGGTATGAACCAGAATATGCTGTGACGGTGGTTCGGCAAGCCTCCCGACGCTCCTATAGCTTTCGGCAACCACTCCCTGTTGAGGTCCACTTCCTGATCTACAAACACACCGCGCAGGAGTATGCCCTAGCCCACACCGCGGCCGGCATCAACGCGAGTCTTCACACCGAAGGCGACGTCGATGCCGAAGGGCTGAACGAGTATCAGCAACCAGACGATCTGATGTCGGAGTTGATCAATCGAATTCTCGACGACAATACCAGCCTGCCTAGTGCCGAGAGCATGTTCGCCAGACTAGCCGCCACTTATAAACAGATGGAACCGCCATCGCTTCCACCACCGGCTACCCTCACCACAACCGCCACAGAAGATCGCCAAGCAGCGCCAAATCTCGAACCCCAATTCAAAGGGCGAACACGGCCTGCACGTATTGAAGACAACCAACTCACGTTATTTGCAGCCTAATACAACTATGACACCACCAGAGATACGATATCTCAGCAATGACCATTATGACGTCATTGTCGAAGCTTGCGCACTGCATCCAAACACCAACCAGGTTCTCCTGCTATCCCTCGTGGGTGAACCTGACGCCATGAAGGCGATTCAGGCGACACTCTCCCTTCATCTCCCTTTCACCATTACAGGATTTCGCTCCTGTATATGGCCCAATGACGTCGAACATGCTCACACGAAAATCCAGCGCCGGCTATCCGCAGGAGCCCAAGCAACCCTCTGGCTGCCACAACAAGGAACCTCGGTAGGCATCCAACATGACACACACGCGTACATCATCTCCCGTACACTGAACGATACCGACTGTCCCCCTACCTTCTTTCATATTCTTGATCGAGTCTTTGCCTGCCCCATCCGAGAGGAATGGACGTCATTCATATGGGAAGAAAGTCTCCGACGCGGATGGGTCAAACTCATGAACTGCTATAACTGCACCGTATGGGAACTACAACCGAGGTCTGATGAATTGATCGAATGGACTCAACAACAACTTCGCAGTCATGCCCTCCCACTCCATATATCATCAGCCACCTCAATTGCCACGTCGCCCTCGTAGCACGAACCACAACCCTCAGCGGTGTTCAATTCGACCGACCGAACACCTCCCTAACCAAGCATAGGATGATCAACTATGAGACCCATTGGTCGCGCGCAATCCGGTTACTACCCCACACCCCCGACGGTCATCAATGCCATTTGCCAGCACGTCATCAATCCAACCAAACAGCCAGGGCGGATGCTCGACCCCTGTGCCGGCGAGGGTATCGCAACCGCCCTCTTCATGCAGGCGATGCCCGACGTCCACAGCTATGGCATCGAACTGGACAAACAGCGGGCACTACTAGCTGCCCCACGTCACACCCACATGCTCCGTGCAGATTCGAGTGTCGTGACTGTTCAGCGCGACGCCATGAATCTTCTGTTCCTGAATCCGCCCTACGATAACGACAAGCAAGGCCAACGCACAGAATATACATGGCTCAAAAGATGGACCCCTTGCCTCCAACCCAAGGGCATTCTCATCTACATCATCCCGGAAAACCGATACTCTGAACAGGTTCTTGCATATCTCAGTACACATTTCCGAAACCCGACATTATTTCGATTCCCCGACCACGATTACACGAGATTTCGGCAAACCGTCTTTATTGGCACCCGTGTGACCACTCCAAACCATTCACACACTGTACACAACGGCCTCTGGAAACTCCTCCGCAACCATGCCCTCCCAATCCTCGGCACTGACGGAACCCAATATGAGTACAGCCTGCCCCCGCTCGCCCTCAAAAGCCCTATCACCTTCGAAAGTCAATGGATTGATCCCATCGACCTGTATGCCATAGCCCACGAACAAGGGGTATGGGGCGATCGTTTCACGAAAGACCTCTTACAGTTCACGCATACACAGATTGCAAACCCGCTACTTCCCCTACGCATCGGCCATCTTACCCGCCTCATCACCGCGGGGCTGTTCAATAATCACACGATTCGCCAAGACGGCCATGACGGCCAGATCTGGATCATCAAAGGGCGAGGACGCAAAGAAACACAGGCCCTTCCTCCTATTTCCGAGACCATCATGACAGCAGATGGACCGGAAGAACGTACTCATTACAGAACCATTGAGCGATACGTCCCGGAAATCCGCGCATGGAACCTCACGCCGGGTCCCTTGTTCGGCAACTACATCACCATCAATCCCTGAGGCCATTCATGAATCTCACAATCCCGCGAACCGACCTACTCCAATGCGTCAAGCTCCTTTATTCCGTATGCCCTCGCACTCCTTCACGTCCCATCCTGAACGCGATGCGAATCGAGTCAACTCCATCGGCCCTTCTGATTAGCGGAACGGACTTGGAAATCGGCCTTGAACAACAATTAGCAATTCCCTGCATCATCAACCACACCATTATCGTTCCCGTCGCCCCAGTCATGGAATTTCTGCGTGAACTCACCTCCGATACGATCCAGTGGGATTTGGAGAACGACGAATCATTGAGCCTCCGATCCGGCAAGGCCAAGATCAAGCTCAAGCTCACCAACTCTGCCGAATACCCCGCGCTTCCAGAAACGCCCAGCACCATCATTTTCAGCATCACGCCAAGCGACCTTCACGCACTTCTGCAGGAGACGCTCCCTGCAGTCGGTGAAAATGAAGCCCGATACCTGTTAAATACCATCAGGCTGAGACTCACAAACCCCACGACTCCGACCTTAGAACTTGTCGGAACGGATTCAAAGAGACTGGTCCGGACACACCGCGCCACCGGTACCTGGCTTTCGCAAGACAAAGAAACTAGAACCGTCCTTATCCCCAAGAAGGCAGCCAGAATCCTGTCCAATGTGATTGATCAAACTGCGGCAACTCAGGTTGGGATCGGGCTCTCCCCGCAATTCGTAGGGTTTCAGATAGGAAACCTGCGGCTCACCTCACGGATTGTGGAAGGTAACTACCCCATCATCGAACGCGCAATCCCCAAATCGACCACATCATTCTTCACAGTCCCAAAAACCCTGCTGACCCCCACACTCAGACGGGTATCCACGATCAATGGGCGAGAAGGCAATCCCATCGAACTCACTGTGTGTGGGCGAGATCTCACGCTCAATTCGACCAACGTAGGACTGGGACAAGGAACAGAAACAATTGAATTAACGGAGCCGGGCAATAATCTGACGGCTGGTTTCAATACCGATTTCCTGTTAGACGCGGTCGACTCCATGCCAGGTCAACACTGCAGATTTCAAATGGAATCACCCTTATCCCCCTGCTTGCTCACGACCCCTGAGCGGCCGGAATGGCAACACGTCATCATGCCCATTCAGATCAATCCCAATAATGCCTAACCGCCACATATGTCTTTACGCTAAAGCGGACTACCGGGCCAACCCCCATAGCGAGAGCGTAATACTCGTCAGAGCGACGCTCCTCTGATTATTGTGACTATCAAAGCCAAGGAGAAGCATCATGCGCCTCATCGGACTGTCCATACTCTGTCTCACACTGTTTATTACCGGATGCGCTAATCATTTGACCCTGAAACGAGAGGTCAATCTGAAGAACAGCACGACGGTATTTTTGCAGCCCACCAATGACAAAACCGTCTATCTGGAAATCAAAAATGTTTCAGATAAACCTCAAGCAGTCTTGGGCGGGCTTCCAGCCAAGCTGACAGCTAAAGGCTATACCGTCCTGCAAGATCCTGATAAAGCCCATTTTATCGTTCAAGTCACAACAGTTTTTGCCGCTAAAGCCAAACCTGGAACCACACTCGACAGCCTAGTGGCAGGCGGATTTGGAGGAATGATTGGAGGATCGATCGGCGCCGCCGCCGCGTTAGGAGGAGGACACTTCGGCTTGATTCCTGGCGGGGGTGCTTTGGGAGCAACCGCTGGATTCCTCGGGTCAAAAATCACAGAAGATACGCAACTCACGATCGTCGTCGACACACGTATCATCGAGAAGACTAAGGAAGTCACCGAACAAGTCATTACCTCCCAACATGCTCCTGGATCGGGTCTACCTACGCAACCGACAGGTCTACTCAACCTCGGGAATCAATCCCTTAGTCCGCCCAACGCCGGACAAAACGTCGAAACAATCCACGAAACACGGCGCGGGCATCAACGTATGCACACAACACGATCAGCCGCCATAGGACAAGAAATGTGGATGAATGAACAAGAGGCTATCAACGACCTCACCACGCGGCTCACTGACAGTATCAGCGGATTCTTTTAAGTTCCGACTGTGTCTTCACGTATGAAGAAGATCGACTTTCGTACCGGTCAATCCATACTGTGGATCTCAAAACAAAACAAAGCCGGGGAGCCGCAATATACGGTCCCCGGCCATGTAATCAAAGTGACCGCCAAACGAGTCGCCATCAAAGTCTTACGATATGACGCAAGTTGGTGTATCCGTTATGTCACCGCAAAACGACTCCGTCCCAGCTTACCCCACGAACTCCAAGTTACGGATCAATTAGCTTCAGACGCATAGCCAGTCTCACCAGATCTGCCTTTGTCGGACAATCGAAATCTACCTTAATCCGCTCTATATGACTTTGAACCGTTGAAACTGCAATGTTTAGAATCACGGATATTTCCTTGGCCGTCTTTCCTTCACCCACTAGCTGGAGAACCTCCCGCTCACGCTGAGTCATTACTCGAGACCCAACAAAAGCATCAAGAGAACCAGATACACGAGATAGATAGTCTGCTACCGCAGCACCTAACTCGTTCGCGAGATACTTTTCCCCACGCAGTACCTTCTCAACGGCCAAACACATTTCCTCAGGCTTCATCTTCTTAATCAAATACGCCGCAGCACCATTATGAAAAGCACGAGCGATACGTTCTGGATCCTCATGCATGGTCATGACAATACATCGCACCCCTGGAGACAATTCTCTCATTTGGACCAGCGCATCAAATCCGTTCAATACCGGCATACTCAGATCCAGCAACACCACATCTACCTGCCGGCTTCGCACATATTCGATCAGCTCATGACCGTTTCCTAAAATCGCAACGATCTGATGGCCAGATTTTGTGAGTACACTTCGAAGCCCCTCATTGATCAAATAATGATCATCGCACAAAGCAATGGTGGCCACGAATGCACCTCTACTCAAACAATCTCACAACACGATTCTGCCCCACATGCGCAGAAGTATGCCGCATCCAACTCTCATTTGTCTATCCGGTAGTTCGCGCAAACTGGCTCCAGGCATGACCTAGAGCTAATACGTAGTTTCTATCTAGCCTGGCCGGAAAGAAAGGACCCATGACTACTCTAATTAACGGCAACCCAACCGAGGCAACCACATCAGAGACTCCATCCTCCAATATCATCGAGACCAAAACAGACATCGTGCCAGGTTCTGAAAGATCTGACATCTCTTCAGAGGCACAGAATAGCGGGGTAGAAGAAGACGATGACTTGGACGATAATTCTGTCCCCGTCCTTGAACGGGACCACCCATCCTTCGAAGGCGCTACTATCTCTGTTATTCTTCAGCTCCTCCCCAAAGACCAGGATCCAAACGGACGTCTAGTCCTTGCCGCGGTCAAAAGCCACAACTTGCCTCCTGTGACCACAATGGTTCGGCTTAACACACTCACCCCGCTCCCCGATTGTCTTCAGAAACTCTTATCAGACTGGCAAAACACGTTGTCTTCAGCCCTCAGAAAGCGAAACGAAGACAGAACCAGTAAAGCACAACGGAAGAAAGCTGAAGAAGCTCAGAGGAAGGCCCACAAATCCACAACCCAGCCAAAAAAGAAAACGGCGATACCAGTAGGTTCCCCAACTGCGCCAGCCACAACTTCCCAACCCGTCACTACACTCAACCAGAGAACTCATGTTGAGCCTCAAGCCCAACTCTTCTAGTCAACCAGGAGACCATCGATGATCCAAATCTCTATAGAAGGCCAAAGCTTCGAGTTGCCCCCGGAAATCGCCGTCAGCGACGATGCCATCAAACGAGCGATGGCACCCATTTTCCCGCAGATCACCACCGCACAGTTTCAACGGATCAGCGATCCATCCGGAACAACCATCATCAAAGTCACAAAAAGGGCCGGCGACAAGGGAAACCTGAACGAGATTATCCAACACCTCAAAAAGGCTCCACGTCATGTCAATCCCATCTTCCCCCTGTACGACACAATCTATCTCAACAAGCGGAAAAGGTTTTCAGCGGAAACCTTCTTTACAGTTCAACAACGTCTCGAACGAGCCCTCACAGACGGACAGACCGAGATTAAAGCCGTACAAGAAATCCGCCGCCGGCTGGAAGAAGCCCCTGGCACTCCCTCCTCCCAATCCCCCATCGGGTTCTAGATCTCGGACACGCCCGTATCAAGTTCAGATTGATTCACTCCAACAGCATATTGGTATTCCTCTCCAGGCCATGCACGAACGCCTCACCCAGTATCAAAGCTACGCATCACTCCTTCCCATCATTCGAGCGCTCTTCCGCAAACGAGCGCGAAGCATCTTTGCCTCAGCTTTTCGCAATCGGCCCATTGATATCCCAACCGCTCTACTCACCCCCCTCGTCGAATTTATAGCCCAACACCGGTTTCCAATCGTCGAATGGGACCTGTCCTACGTTCTCGACTCTTTCCCCTGGATACCCACTCAGCCCATGAACTACGACGAGACCTCAGAGTTCGACGACGAACCACTAGCCGTAGGCTTGCTCGCAGCTTGCTGTGGCTACTACGAAAACGCACCACCATGGAGCGATATCCAGCATCGCCTTGGACCGACCATACGGCTGCCAACCTGCTTTGAGGACAACGAACATCACTGCCATTTCCCGTCAAGTGCCTTCGACACACTATGTCTGAATGAGCCATCACCAGTTCGTGAATTACCGATTCTCCGTCAACTGATTTATCACGAAACTGATTTATATTTTTTAGACTCCGCATCGGCTTATCGACAAGAAGGCCATGAATTCCAATGGACCCTCTCAAACATCAAAACTCTCACTCAAGACTGGAGAGCTTCACAAAAGTTGACCGATGTCGCCACACGCTGCGCTAGAGCACTCGACGCAGAACCCCATCACTGGACGACCATCTTTCATCACTGGACAACAGCTTGCCAGAACCATCCTGAGAGCAACTCATGACGCAAACCAATCACATGCACGCCGCACTCTATTTTATTGGAGACCAATTATTATTCGAACACAGGGAAACGGGCGGGAAAGTCGTTCGAAAATGCATTTCCCCACAAGCCGCGCGGGAAGCCTTTCTCAACGTCCCGTTAGACTCGGGCTGGCTAAGTAAGCATGTGATTCGGTGGGGACATGGATACCAAGGATCATGGTTCATGCAACGGTATGAGCCAGAACTCTATACCCTCGACCTCAAGACCCCGATTGAAGATCCAAAGAACAACGCTCAGCTTGACCAACTACACGTCCATCTCCCCGGGTTCATCTTTCTTGGAATCGATAAAACTTACTTTCTCTGGGCCTATACCGCATGGGCCAATGAACGCACGCGGCTCTATCACGCTCCCTTACCAAACATCTACGACAACGGCAGCATCTGCTTTGGCTCACTTCGTCGAATTGTTGCAAACGGTCACACTATAGACAACGCGTGGGAACTCTTTTGGAGATCAACGTTTAATACTGATCTGTCAACAAACAGATCACGCCGCCACTCCGACAACGTACTGAAATTATTAGCCGAACTTCATCACCCTGAAAACCACCAGACCCCATTTCCCACCAAAGCCCTTCGGCCCTTGTCACTAACGATGACTAATATTATTGAGCAGCTCAACGCGCCCCGCAGGAGATTCCTATGACGAAGAGTCCATTCGTCCACACACTAATGGCCACCGAACCACTCCCATCACCAAAACCTGTCCTCTATGAAAGAATCTTTGCTGGAAATGGTCTCTTCGTCAGAGGCCAACGAGACCATCTTCAGGTCCTTTTCCCAGTAACATCATGGGTTCTACCCGACGTTCCAACACTGACTCCGGCTATTCGCCTCCTGCCACCCCCCATTCCGCAACACCTCATCATCAAGGTGCTCGCGGAAGCCCACACAGCCTGGTTACATCCTGAAGGCCCGTTGGAGAGTCTGTTCCATCTCTCCTATGGATCACAATGGGAGTTAACAATTCCTGATCAAATCCGCACCAACATATCGGTGTCCCCACGTGATCCAGAACACTGTCCTTCATACGGAACATGTCTGGTCGAAATCCATTCACACCATGAAATGCCCGCATTCTTTTCAGGCACCGACGACGCCGATGAAACAGGATTCCGCATATACGGGGTGATCGGCAATCTCCGACAACAACCGCATATCTGCTTCCGTGTCGGACTCTATGGACAATTCTATCCATGTCCCGCCAACGCGATTACCTCCCTGCCGGCTGGACTCGTCGATACCTATTCGCTCAACAGCTAACACCGAATACCAATTATGATCGCACCACTTGCCCCAATCGATGTGAACTATCTTCACAGCCGACGAATTTTCTGCAGTCAATCCTCGAATCTACATCTGATACAGGTTGGCTGCGGCGGAATTGGCGCACAGCTGGCCCCTAGCACCGCTCGTATCGCCCGCGAATGCACCCATCTCTTTCAAGACGTTCAGGTAAGCTTTTACGATGGGGACAAAGTCGAAGAAAAGAATATTAGAAGACAACAATTCTGCTATGCCGAAATCGGACGGAACAAGGCAGAATCGCTCGCCTATCGGCTAAACACCGCCTGGGGCCTGCAAATAGAAGCTTACCCCTTTCATTTCCATGACAATCTCTCTGGGGTACACTACTCTCCAGACACCGTAACTATCTTAATTGGATGCGTCGACAATCACCGTGCGCGTCGCACCCTCCATAAATATATTGCGGCAAGAGAACACAGCGAACCCATTTGGTGGTTAGATGGCGGTTGTTATCAGACACATGCGCAAGTGCTGCTCGGTAATACTGTCACTGCTAACCGGCTCAGGGAAGGATTCACTCTTCCCACTGTGTGTACGGCATTGCCAACGCCCGGCTGGTTACATCCTGAACTATTAAAGCCACGACAGGACGAAAAGAAGCGGCCTTCCTGCGCAGATCTCGCACAAGAAGATCCACAGTCACTGACCATCAACATGGTAGTAGCCGCACATATGGCCGACTATCTCCTACGCCTCCTGATCACGAAAGATCTCACTCGTTTTGCCACCTACATCGACATGAATAGCGGCTCTACCAGATCTCTATACGCCACACCGCAACAGGTGGCTCAAAGCCTGCCTGACATCACGATCTAATTCCGCATCTCCCTCACAGATCTCCTAGCCTAACGCCGGAGCAATAGTAACCATCCGTCAAAGGATCAACTGATATGAGCGTTGACCCTCTCAATCTGTTTATTCAACAACACGGCCGGCTTCCCAAATTAGGAGACCAACCCGCTCCCTATACTTATCGTGGATGGTTGCTACGTTATGTCGCACTAGCCCATGCCGTCATCCCTACAATGAAAGACCGTTGGGGATATCACCAATCAATTATGCGCACCGCGCAAATCCCGACTACTCCTATCCCCTATATCCAATTCACATCCGCACATCAACAGCATTGAAGCATTTACGCGCCTGCATCCAGACCGCAAGTGAACATGGGCAACAGGATGGACTCACGGCATTCATCGATTGGTTAGCGTTCGCACTAGCTGTCATGACGACTCCTCCCACATTGACAGATTCACTCCAATGCCGTTTGTACCAACACTTTCAGATACAACACATGCTGATCTACCCCTATGACTACTTTGGTGATCTGATCAGTGAAAGTCTGACAAGTAGCTACAATCATCATGCCTTCTTCCCTACTCCTCACCCCCTTAGCCGAACTGATGACTAGAATGACCCTTGGAGATGCTGACACTACACGCCATCCGCGGATATTCGACCCCTGCTGTGGCACCGGGCGTCTGCTCCTCCTCGCTTCGAACTTCACATTATAATTGTTCGAAATGGATATAAGCCAACGGATGTGCGTCGTCACGAAGATCAACGGTGCCCTCTACACACCGTAGTTCACATTTCCCATTCCCGACGACTACTTAACCGACGATCGTACGTCAAATCACGATCGCCAACCGATCCAGGCAACGTAAGCCGACCATGTTGGTGGTTAATTGCATTTGTATCTAGCAGGATGCTGAAAAAGTCCGCCAGCAGCGTTCTCGCATCGCTCAGAGGCTCACCGTACGGCGCGGAGTACGATTCGCCTCTTCGCTCGCTGCGGCCTTGCTGGACGGCCATTTTGAGCATCCTGCGTGGCTACTTGATGTCGCCTCGCACGTCGAGATCTGTGAGAGCTTCAGGGGCCAGCATATGTTTTTCCGCAGCCTGCCAGGTTGAACAATGACGACTGAATCACATCCAACCCGTGCAACCCCTGCGGAAACCAACCGGCTCGACGGCCAAGCCGACCTGTGCGCGCCGGCCTCTCCTATTTTGGAACTGCGCGCGGTGTCCTGCGCCTACGATCCGCACCGCCCGGCTAATCGTGATATTTCATTTTCAGCGCAGGAAGGGGAAATCCTCTGCTTGCTCGGACCGTCGGGCTCCGGCAAGACCACTATTCTTCGGGCCATTGCCGGCTTTGAGCCTGTGCGATCGGGGGAAATCTTCCTCTCTGGCCGCCTGGTGTCTTCGTCCTCTGACACCATTCCGACGGAGGAACGGCGTATTGGCATGGTCTTTCAAGAATATGCGCTCTTCCCCCACCTGCGCACCGCCGACAACATCGCCTTCGGACTCGGCCACCTCGCTCGGCCTGAACGGGAACAGCGGGTTCAGGAGATGTTACAACTGACCGGCTTGGAAGGGTTGGAACGCCGCTACCCGCACGAACTCTCCGGCGGACAGCAGCAACGCGTGGCACTCGCGCGGGCCTTGGTGCAGAATCCAGTCGTGCTGCTCCTGGACGAGCCGTTCAGCAATCTCGACCCCGATATGGCCGGACGGATGCGGCAGGATCTCCATGCATTGTTGCGCCGGACAAAGACAACGGCCATCCTGGTCACCCACGATCACGACGAAGCCTTTGCCATGGCCGACCGGATTGCCGTGCTGAATCACGGAGTCTTGGAACAGCTGGACAAGCCGGAGATGATCTACCACCTTCCCGCCACTCCCTTCGTCGCGGATTTTGTCGGACAATCCGACTTCGTCATCGGCCGCATCCAGCACGGTATGGCTCAGACAGAATTGGGCGGGTTTCCCAACACGCTAGGTGGCGCCGAGGGAACCTCCGTCGTCGTCATGATCCGCCCCGACGATGTGCACCTCGTGCCCAACATATCGGCCGAACCACGGATCGTCGCGCGGCAGTTCAGAGGATCGGAAAATCTGTACACCATCCGGCTCGGCTCCGGCCAAATTGTCCACAGCAGCGAACGTTCGACCAGCGTGTATCAAGAAGGGACATCTGTCGAGGTGCGGATCGCTGCGACACACACGGTGCTGTTCTCAGCCGATTCGATCTCCCCTCAAACGGGCGGCCACAGAGGCCATCCGGCCTTCCGCACGGGAACCCAGCCGGATTGAATTTTCCTGTTGACACAGCCGAACAGCAGATGGTATTGAGAAGCATTATCAAGAATAGAAACGAGGGAACCTGGTTATGGATGCGCTGAAAGATATCATCGATTATGGGGTCATCGGCCTCCTGCTCGCCTTAAGTGTATGGGCAGTGGCAATCGCCGTCGAACGATGGCAGTTTTATCGACGCATCGACCCCGCTCACTACCCTAACCAGCAGCTATTCGAGATCGCCCTGACCAAACGACTCGTGGTGATTGGAACAGTGGCAGCCAATGCTCCGTACATTGGACTCTTAGGTACGGTCCTCGGCATCATGCTGACCTTCCATACGATGGGAACCTCCAAGACCATCGCCGTCAGCTCCATCATGGTCGGCCTGAGTCTGGCGCTCAAGGCAACGGCCGTAGGGTTGCTGGTGGCCATCCCTTGCGTGGTCATGAACAACGCGCTCCGGCGGCGCGTCACCGAACTTCTTACACTGTACCAGGCGCAACACCAGCATGGATCGTGAGCTGAACCAAATCAACGTCATCCCCCTGGTTGACGTCATGCTGGTCCTGTTGGTGATTGTCCTCACGACAGCCACCTTTATCAGCACTGGCCAGATTCCTGTGGATTTGGCCAAAGCGACCGAGGCCGGGGATCGCAAAGACGTGCCGGTCGTCATCACGCTGACGGCGGAAGGACACATGTACCTGAACGACTCAGCCGTCCCGGAGAACGGTTTACTGATCGTGCTCGAATCGCATCCCCGGGAATCGCTGGTCGTCGTCCGCGCCGACAAAGTGACGGTCTTGGAACGATTCGTCCAGGTGGTCGATGAAGTGCGCAGCCTCGGCTTCGGACAAGTCAGTTTGGAAGTGGTGAAATCGTGATGACTCTTTCCCATAATTGTCCGGATACCGCACACCGCCACAAGCTGGGCTGGATCTACTCTGTGCTTCTCCATACGATGATGGGAACCGGCGCGTTCGCTCTGGCATCGAGCTTGACACCGTCGTTCGAGCCGGACTCTTTCCAATGGAATGTCACGCTGGTGCAATCTCCGGCCCCTCAACCGGCAACAACCCCTATCCCTGAAATCAAACCGCAGCCCAAACAAATTCAGCCGGTCATGAAACCCGTTCAACGGCAAGTGGTGCGACCAGTTGAAGATATCATCCCCCTCAATCATACAGCTTCAACTATCATTCCTCAGCCCGTTCAACGTGAGGAAGTCAGTCAACCGGTTGTGACGCAGGACCAGGTTGTGCCGGAACCACAGCCGGTTGAAACCAAGATCGCCTCCATACAGGAACCGGTCGCGCCTCCCATCATGGAGTCGATCGCAGAACCGGCGCCACAGCAAGCCGCCGCCGAACCGGCAGCCATGGTGACCACGACGCCCGTGGTCAAAACCGACTATGGGTGGCTGATGAAGTCGTTGTTGGGCCGGATCAACGAACTCAAAAACTATCCGCATATGGCGCGCATGAACCACTGGGAAGGCAAAGTCGTGCTCCGGGCCGTCATCAAGGATGACGGGCAAGTGCTTATGGTCGATGTGCAGGAAAGCTCAGGCCGTTCCATTCTCGATAACGATGCGATGGAAACCCTTCGCCGGGCCTCGCCGTTAAAACTGGACCAGCCCCTGGGAAAGCCGCAAGTGGCGATCTTGATGCCGATTAGTTATTCGCTTCGCTAGATATACAGAGGAAGTTTGTGCCGTGCTAAATCGATCTCGCCCGCATCGGCCTCTTGGCTCCCCATAGCCGGGGCTCGTTTCTAAACCATAGAGGCCATCAGAGCCCATTTCAGAAGGAGAAGAGTGATGTGTAGGTTTTTGTTATTGAGAATGAGAATAAGAACTAGCTTTATAATTTTCGCTCTCGCTCTCAGCATTGGGCTGGCAAGTGGTCTTCCGGCGATCGCCGAGGAACCGACGGCTGAAAAGGCGCCGGCTGCGCAACCGTCCAAAACCGCGGCACCGCAAGACTCAAATGCACAGCAGCCGGAGGCTGCGGCGGCCGAGCAAAAGCCGTTGAAAATCCCTTTAACGGAAGTCATCGGCACCGCGGCGAACGCGCTGGATCATATCCCAGGGTCGGGGAAGGTCGTGACCAGCGAAAGCATCGAACAGAACCACCGGCTTACGATCAATGAAGCGCTGCGCGAAGTCCCGGGCGTCCATGTCCGGGATGAGGACGGAGTCGGCCTCAGGCCCAATATCGGCATTCGCGGGCTGGACCCGACGCGCAGCAGGAAAGTGCACATCATGGAGGACGGCGTGCCGATCATGCTCATGCCGTACGGCGACCCGTCTTCGTACTACTTCCCGCCGATCTTCCGATTCGATCGCATCGAGGTGCTCAAAGGCAGCGGGCAGCTCCTCTATGGCCCGCAAACTATCGGCGGCGTCATGAACTTTATTACGCGCATGCCGTCGGCCACTCCAGAAGGCCACTTTCAGGTCTGGGGCGGCAACTTAAACTACCTCAATACACACTTCGATTACGGCGGCACGTGGGGGAAAAGCGGGTATTTGGTCGATTACACCCATTCGCAAATGGATACCCCCCGGTTCACCAACATCCGCGCGAAGATCGATGACCTGACGTTCAAGACCGTCCAGGAATTGAGCGACCGCACCCAGATTATGGCCAAGTTCAACTATTACCGTGAGAACTCGGGGATCGGGTACCAAGGCTTGACGCAGGCCGAATGGGCCACCCGCGGCGAAGAAAGACAAACACCGTTCGCTAACGACAATTTCGACTTTATGCGGCTCGGCTATCATGTGGCGGTCAATCACATGTTCACCGCCAATCTGACCTCAACGACGAACCTCTTTGGCCACTTTATCCAGCGAGATTGGAGCCGCCAGTCGCAACAAGGGGTGGATGCTAATGGGGGGAACGTCGGCGGTATACAAAACGGCAACAGCCTTCCGGCAACCGCTTATGGCGTGGTTCCCGCCAATCGGCGCTTTACCAACGAGCGCGAGTATTGGGTCTGGGGGGTTGAGCCTCGCTTCCATTATTCCCATTCGTTGTTTGGGCTCAAGGCGGAAGCGGACTTCGGGGGCCGCTACATGTTCGAGCAATCGGACCGCAAACAACTTCAGAATCGTCTTTCCGGACTCGGAGCGCCATCAAGCTGCGCAGGAGTGATTGGCGGTACTCCTTTCAACAACAGTTGCGTCGCCGAGAATAACAAACGAACCACCAACGCCTATGCCTTCTTTGCCCAGGAACGGTTGTTCCTTGGTCCATTTACCCTGACGCCAGGGTTCCGGGTCGAACATATCAGCTACGATCAGACCGACAGGATGGCAAACAACAACAATGGAATCGCCGACTACAGGAAAGTCAGTTTCACAGAGGTGTTACCGGGCGCCGGCATCACCTATTCGCCGTTCAAGGACACGACCTTCTTCTTCGGCGCCCATCGGGGCATGTCGCCTCCTCAGGTCTCCGACGCAGTCGCGCTCAACGCCCTCACAGGTCAGATTGTCGATCTCGGCCCGGAACTGAGTTGGACCTATGAGTTGGGGGTACGAGGAAATCTGGCCCCGTGGGCCGGCTATTCCATCAACGGTTTCCAAATGGACTTCGACAATCAGATCATTGCCCAATCGGTAGCGGGCGGAGTCGGCGCCACCCTGACAAGCGCCGGCAGAACGCAACACCGAGGCGCCGAAGTGGCGACCCGAATTGATCTGCTGGACGCGGTGACCGGCCGAAACGATGAGGAGGATGTCACGCTCGATTTCAACTATACCTGGGTGGCGCAGGCGGACTTTAAGGGAACACGAAACAGTGCTCTTGCCGCTTCTGCACTGCTACCGGGAGAACTGGCGACGCTGAGTGTCAGCGGTAATCGTCTCCCCTACTCACCGGAACATTTGATTTCAGCGGGTATCGGGTATGCCAATCGGGGATTCAGTCTCGGGCCGTTCAACGCGCGCGTGGAAACCCAGTGCGTCAGCGATCAATTCGCGGATGATCGCAACACCGTCATTCCGACACCCAACGGACAACGCGGCATCGTCAGAGGCTGGTGCATGCTCAATGCGTCGGTCAATCAGCATGTGAAGAAGATCAATACGACCTTTTTCTTCACCGGCAAAAACATGTTGGACCATGACGCCATCATGGATCGTACCCGTGGTATCTATCCCGGCCTGCCGGCCCTCTGGCAAGCCGGTGCCAAGTGGACGTTCTAATACAACCCGGCAGGCGGACGGTCTTATCGAGACCGTCCGTCTGCCAAGAAGGTTCACCATGAAACATCATCGTGCCGATTTGATCGCGCACGCGGACTGTTCAGCGAAGCAGGTGCGTTGTCTGTGCAGGCAACTCCTCGCCCGTGTGATCGACACAGGCATCGAACTGAAGTGTAAACGATGCCGACAACTCGTAACGATTCCGTTTTCGCGCATTGCCGGCTTTCCGGACAAACTGATGAACTGACCGATCGTTCATTGACAGTAGCGGCCAGAGGTTGACACCCAGAGCCCAGGATCATCTTGCTGGTCCTGGGCTTTTTCATTGCGTGGAGGGATGACATGCGCACAGACACGTTAGACCACATCGAGCCGGCAGTCCTGACTATTCAAGGGCTGCTCGGCAAGATCGATCGTCTCCGGCTTCCGGCTGCCTCCTGCCACGACATAGTCACCATCCTGGTGCGTCAAGTGAGCAAAGAGCTTGACCGCGCCCTGCCCTGGCAAGCCGGGCACAGCACACGCACCGCCGCCATCGCCGGCCTGATGGGGCGAGCGTTGAGGTTGAGCGATTCCGAACTGCACGATCTCAATCTTGCCGCGTTGCTCCATGACATTGGACTCCTGATGCTGCCGCCTGAGCTTCTGGAGAGCGGGAAAGCAATCGATTCTGCCTCGTATGTGGCCATTCAAAATCATTCACGCCTCGGAGCGAATCTGCTGGAGCACTTTGCGTTCTTGCGGAGGGCGTCGGTCCTCATCGCGCATCACCACGAATGGTGGGATGGCTCTGGGTATCCCTACGGCCTCAGAGGAGAATTCATTCCCCTCGGCGCCAGAATCCTGGCTGTCGCTGACGCGTTCGAGGCGATTCAGGTTCCCAATGTCCCCCTTCGGCCTCTGCGCGATCGCGTCGCCCTCAGAATTCTGCATGTCGCGTCGGGGACGCAATTCGATCCTGCCGTCGTCGCTGCGCTCACAGCGGCCATGGAGGAATCCCCTTCGGCATGGCGTGAGACCGAAACATAATGGACGATGACGTCGAGGCCTGGCACCCTCGGCATCGCAGTGGGAATTTGCTCCTCCCACTGCGGCGGCGGGATCCTCACCGCCTCCCGAGGACCTCGCCGCCCCCTAATTCGCTCTTTTCATACCTTGGCAAAGGGAAGAGGTACCGATAGAAGCTACTTCTTGATTTGCACGGCAAGGTAGTTGTCGAGACCGGTCTGTTTGATCGTACGCAGTTGCGTTTCGAACCAATCGATGTGCTCTTCCGTATCAATCAGCATGTGCTCGAACAGATGCCGTGTGGTGAAATCGCCAACCTTCGTGCAATGCGCAACACTGTCCCGTAATACCCCGGCATCCTCGATCTCGAATGCGAGACCAGCCTTGAACAGTTCTTCCACCGACTTTCCCCCCGCCACCTTCTCGAGTCGCTGCACGTCCGGAGCGCCATCAAGATACAGCACATGGTCGATGAGGCCCGAAGAGTGCCCGACTTCTTCGGTGACAAGATGGCTGTAATGCTCGTGCAGCCGGCCATAGCCCCAATCCTTGCACAAGGCCGCATGCAGCATGTACTGATGGACCGCCGTCAGTTCCGATGCCAACACCTGATTGAGCAATTCGAGCACGCCTTCTTTGGCTTTCATCATTCGCCTCAAGACTCCTTCTTGATCTGCTCGGCCAGGTAGTTTTCCAGTCCGACCTGCTTGATCGTTTCCAGTTGGACCTCAATCCAATCGATATGCGAATCGAGAGCAGAGAAGAACATTTATTTCGTCGATCTTGGGGGCGCTTCCGGGTTTAGCATGGGTACAGATCGAGCCCGCCGCAGTGAAAGTAGATCGCCGTCTTGAAGTGCTCGGGGTTGCGGAAGCCGCAGGCCATGCTCTTGATCTTTTGAATCTGGCTATTGAGCCCCTCACTCATCGCGTTCGTCACCGGGTGCTGATAATAGGTCACAATGTTGTCGATGTGCCGACAAATCGTTTCGGCAGACTTGCGAATCGGCTCCAGTCGGCTGTGCGTGGCCCAGAAGTACCACCGCTTCCAAAACTGCCACCCTGACACCGGGTACACGTAGCGCCACAGACAGCGCAATGCGTCTTTGAGGGCCCACGCCCAGCCGACCTTGAGTGCCTGACGCCGCAGGGCAGCACACACTCCTCGCGCCGTCGGGCTGGCACGTTCTCCGGGCTGTACAGCCACAGATACTTGCTGCCATTGAGCGTCTCGTCCCCTGCCGCCATGAGGTCGCGGTGCTCCTGCTTGCGGACCGTGTCCACCGCCTTGCCGATGCGGTCCATGACGTGGAAACGATCGAAGACCATCTTCGTGTCCGCCTCAGGAACCTGGGCCCGCGTCGCCTGGATGTAGGGCTCCCACATGTCCATCGCCACCGCCTCGATGCCGTCGAGTTGCTCGGGCATCAGCCCTGCGTAGTAGCCGTCAAGACTCGCCTGGGTCCGGCCTTTGGCAATGTGCTCCACCGTGCCCTCGTCCAAGTCGCAGACCAGCGTCCGGAAGCGATGGCCCTTGGCCGCCTCGTTCTCATCGACGCCGATGCAGCGCACAATCCGCACCTGCTTGCGGGTGCGCCCCCGCGTGACTGCTCGCTGCATCACCACCCACGCTTCGTCCCAGCTGATCCGCAAGATTCTCATGCCCCCGTTCACGTCGCATTGGCGCAACACGTCGATGGCGAGGCGTTCGAACAACTCAAAGGCCAATCACTCAAGCAAACGCCAACCCACACAGCCGCCGAACAAGTGACGACACGCATCTCCAGGAGCATGTATCCCGGAAAAGATCCCAACCCAATGTTCGTATCGGTCAACGCCGAATCATTCTCTAAGAATAACATCGACGACAAGACCAAAAGGAACTCCAATGAGTAAGAAGCGACGCATGAAGAGCGCCCCACCCCACTACAGACCTATGACGTGGCCTGGCATATCGAACTCGATGCAGCCAACCCAGTCGCAGCTGCACAACAAGCGTTAACCATTCAACGAGATCCGACCTCCTACGCGACCGTCTTTCACATCACCAATCCTTCAGATGAAACTGATGTCACCATTGACCTAACACCTCACTTCGACACAAGAAGACGCAACTCTTGTGTACCAGAGCAGATAACATCCCCAGTATTCGTAGGACGGAAAACTAGAAAAAGAGTTTCGTAGCAACCAAACGCAGGTTCAACACACTACTGATCTGATCCATACCCGGCACGCGATAACGCTTTCACAAACAGCCTACGAACGCGAGAGTCACAAGAAGATATTACTTCCCACCTCCACAACAATCTTCTCTGATCTCATTGCACTGAAGTATCGTCCCCTCCATCAACCGCCCAAGCAGCACCCGATTTAGCTGCGTCAACACGCACTAAAGAAGTCAGATAACTCCCCAGATTCTGAATCCGCTCACCACGCGCCTTCCGTTCCTTCACCTCACCTATCCGTCGCCAGATAACCACATGCGGCACCGTATTGATCGCACGGCGCCACCATTTCTCCCATACCTTTGGGTCCTTCCTACGCCCTGACATTTCCAAAATCACATCCAACAGCCGAGCAGCCGACGTAGGATCCTCTGAAGATTTTCGCTCATGATCCTCAATCTGCACAGGTAAGCCAGTTAAAAACGGATCAATCACATGTTGAGGAGAAACATGGCCATCACCCAACTCATACTTCGCCCGCAATTCCGGCAGCTGTGCTTCGGTTTTCCACCACACCGGCCCAGCATTCCAAATGAACATGAAATCTTTTTTCCCGCCGGATCCCACTGGAACGATTTGCCACTGATCAAGAAACCGCCGGCTAGTGAGCTCACGGTGCGCCTCTGCAAACTGCTGTATCACTTTCGATCGACTCGTATGCTCCTTTATTTGCCAGTACCGCACCAAATCTGAATACCGCTGTTCTGCATGCCCTTTTCCTAAATAAAACAGGTTGTGCAATAATTGATGTAACAGCTTCGACAACGAACCCTTCATTTCTGAAAACAACGAATGATCAATGACAAAACAATTCCCCATCAACAAACTGTCCCGATACCATGAGGCCAATTCAACCTCATAGGTATGCGCCAATTCTCCTTTCCCATTCACCTGCCCAGGCAACACCACCGTTCCGAATATCTTAAAGATAATCCCTTTTTTCGAACCCAGATTTCCCCGACGGGATAACTCCTCAACGCCTGTCTCTTGCCCAGGGGTACGCGTCGTCTTATTCCGCCCAGCCGAAATCATGGTGCCCGCCATCCGCAAGAAAAACCGATCTACCTCAGCGTAGGCCACCCCTGAAGATTCTTTCCCACATGCCTGCAAGATATCCGCTCCAGAAATTTTCACAATCGAAGGGAGCGTCCCTTCTTGTTCCAACACCCCTAATGCCCATCGCTCAAAGCCCCTGAACAATTCCAGATCTACAGAGTTTGGCAAGCCCAAATCACCACTGGCGTAGATCACCAATGGTATTTTCCTCAGCTCCCCCCGGTAATACACCTCCCGAATCACTTCCTTCTCACGTACCCCTCCACGCCCATTCTTCTTACTCTTTACTTCCCATAGTGGAATAGAACCTAAAATGTGCTCTGCGAGCAACAAAACTGGTGCCGTAAGGACAGCTTCCTTTGGAAGCACGGTGACGGAGGAGGCTAAATCCGTCTGCTCCGAATTTGAGACCAAATCAGCGTTGTCCATCGTAACGTCTTTTCTTAAATCTTTCGTTAAGACTCTAACGTAGAGATGACGATACGGAAGCTCCGTATCTTATACAATCAGCCACTTACAGACGGAATTCATACCTTCAAGTATCGTGTCTTCTGTCATCTATCGTCCTATTTCTCTCAACTATCGTGGAAATGCTTCCTTCAAGTATCGTGACCGCCTGTCAAGTATCGCAATTCTTTCTTTCAACTATCGTTCCCTACCCTGGACCTGTGGATAACTCGAAGGGGAGGTGGTGTGGGTACTGCCAGGGGTGGTACACCCAATACCAGGCCTCAGCATTGACGGAAGAGTGTATCCTTTCGTGAATCTACAGTGAAAAACAGATACAAGTTTCAAAAAGATGCCCGATAGTTGAAGGAAAGTTTTCGACCGGCATGCTCAGTACAATCATGAGGGACATGCAAATTGGTCAGCAAATGGCTCACCGTACCTAGGACCATCCTGATTAGCCGTCAACATGCCCAAACACATCGATCCGGCGAAGGGCCTCATGTAAGCGGGTCTTAATTTCCTCAAAATCCTGCGGACGGTTACTCTGCAAACGAACCGTGAGAAAAAACCCCTTATCCCCGCGGTCCTCAAATTGTACCGGCTGATACCCGCGGTTCTTACGCGGTTTCCGTTGGATCTCCGATCGTAACCGTTCCTGCGTCCATTTTTCTTTCACCAACCGATCCGCTATCGCTCCGAGGCGGACCGGATTATCCTTCAATGTGAGTAACTCCTCTGCATGGCTAATCCGCAGACCAACGGTCGGATGCAGTACCTTTTCCAAGATTGCAGCGGGGAGCTGCAGAATTCTAGTCGCATGTTTGATCTGTGAGGCCGTGACTCCAATCCGCGATGCCAGATCCTCGATCGTCAGGTGAAATTGATCCAGCAGACTTTGATAGCCGCGCGCCACATCTAACGGGGCCAAATCCGCACGTTGAACGTTCTCAATCATGGTCTGCATTGCCGACTCAGATTCTGAC
>LNFM01001006.1_pt1 | contig 67193 bp, 70 predicted proteins | sample 596031 | NCBI WGS metagenome assembly LNFM01 (sample SAMN04254537, study PRJNA301005) | activated carbon metagenome | isolation source: dual media filters at the Ann Arbor, Michigan drinking water treatment plant | place: USA: Ann Arbor
AGAAGCTGCCGCCAAACTGCTGGATGCCCGATATGCCGACGGCGAGGATCATCACGCCGACGATGGTGCCCCAGACGTTGACCCGGCCGGGCTTTATGGTGGTCGATCCAAGGAAGGCCCCGACGAGGGCCGGGAGCAGGAATTCAAGACCCACGCTCGCCTGCCCGATGCGGAGTTTCGAGGCGAGGAGGACCCCGGCAAGGGCGGTCAGCGCGCCCGAGGTCACGAAGGCCCCGATGACGAATTTGCGGGTCGGGATGCCGTTCAGTTCCGCCGCGCGCTGGTTGGCGCCGATGGCGTAGAGGTAGCGGCCGATGGGGGTGTAGTCCAGCACGACCCAGAGGATCAGGGTGATCGCGAGGACGTAGAAAGCGGTGATCGGCAGGCCGAAGACGAAGGTGCCGTTGATCGCATAGAAGGCGTCGGGCAGCTGGCCGACCATCTGGCGACCCCCGGTGTGCCACAGCGCGAGGGCATATAGGATCGTTCCGGTGCCGAGGGTGGCGATGAAGCTGTCGATGCGGGCGACCTCGACCAGAAGGCCGTTCAGCGCGCCGACGACGATGCCGAGGACCAGGACGACGGCGACAGCGATGGGCCAGGGGAGGCCGTACATGGTTTGCAGTGAGATGGCGAGGATGTGCCAGAGCACGATGCCGTAGCCCACAGTCAGGTCGATGCGGCCTGCGACCATGGGGATCATCGCGGCGAGGGAGAGGAGCGCGATGATCGCCTTGTCCGACAGGATCGAGCGGAGGTTGAGAAGTGTGGGGAAGGTGTTCGGCAGGAGAAGCGAGAAGAACAGGATAAGCCCGACCATCAGGATGACGAGGCCGTAGGTTGGGGCGAGGCGTAGGAGCTTCGCGCCGGTGGAAAGGCCGCGGAGTTCGTCCTTGGTGGGCTCGACGGCGTTGGATTCGATACCGGGCATCTTCGTCCTCAGGCGGCTTCACCGGCCGATGCGGCCTGGGGGAGGCCCCGGCTGAACACGATGGCGCGGTGGCAGATGTTGGCGATTTCCTCGAAGTCGGTGGAGACGACGAGGACGCCCATGCCCGAGGCGAGGGCCTGATAGAGGAGGTGGTAGATCTCGGCCTTGGCGCCTACGTCGACACCGGCGGTGGGGTCTTCGGTGACCAGAAGGCGGCGGCCGGAGTCGAGCCAGCGGCCGACGACGACCTTCTGCTGGTTGCCGCCCGACAGCGCCTCGATGGCGAGGGTCGGGTCATTGGGTGACAGGCCGACGCGGGTGCCGATGGCTTTCGCAAGGCCTTCTTCGCGGCCCGCGGACATCAGGGACAGGGCGCTGCGCCCGGTGGCGGAGGGGTTGAGGAAGGCGTTCTCGCGGATCGCCATGCCGGGGGCGACGCTTTCGCCGACGCGGTCGCGGGCGACAAGACCGATGCCGGAGCGCATGGCGGTCTGTGGGGTGGCGAGGTTGGGTTGCTTGCCGTCGAGGGTGACCTTCCCGGCGTGCGGGATGACGCCGAAAAGGGCGCGGCCGATGTCTTCATGACCCGCGCCGCGCAGGCCCGCAAGGCCGAGGAGTTCTCCGCGCTTGATCTGGAAGCTGACCGGGCCGACGGCGGGGGTTTTCAGGTGGTCGACGCTCAGGATCGCGGGGCCGTCCTGCACCGGGGGGCGGGCGATCTCGCGCGCTTTGCGGCCGACGATGAGGGAGACGAGCTCCTCGGGCGTGGTGTGTTCGACGGGGCGCATGCCGACCATCTGGCCGTCGCGGAGGACGGCGACGCGGTCGGCGATGCGGAAGATCTCGTCCAGGCGGTGGCTGACGTAGATCATGCCGACGCCCTTTGCCTTGAGCGGGCGGAGGGCGTCGAACAGAAGCTCCACCTCGTCAGCGGGGAGGCTGGCGGTCGGTTCGTCGAGGACCAGGAAATCGCAGTCTGCGGCCAAGGCGCGGGCGATGGCCACGAGGGATTTCTGCGTGCGGGTCAGGCTGGAGACGCGGGCGGTGGCGGGGAATTCGGCCTTGACCAGTTTCAGTGCCTCATCCGCGCGGGCGTCGGTTGCGGGCCAGTCGATGCGGAAGCCGCTCCGGACATATCCGAGGGAGAGGGCGATGTTTTCGGCGACGGACATCCAGTCGATCAGGCCGAGGTCCTGGTGGATGAAGGCAACCTTCTGGCCGCCAGATTTCCCGGCCTCATGGGCGTAAGGTGTGCCGTCGATCAGGACACCGCCTTCGTCGGGGCGGTGGATGCCGCCGAGGGTCTTGATGAGGGTGGACTTGCCCGCGCCGTTTTCGCCGAGAAGCGCCACGATCTCACCGCGCGCGACCTTCAGCGACACGCCTTTCAGCGCCTTTGTCCCGCCGAAGGACTTGACGATGCGGTCGAAGAACAGGCCGTCGGACGACGGTTGCATGGTGGACTTCCTCCCTTCCCGGGCGCGCCTGATCTTGCGTCAGGTTTACCGGTAACGTAGCCTAACGTGAGCCTGCGGGGTTTCCGAGTCAAGCAGAAAGTTATCGATAACATGGGGCGAGGATGAAGGCCAATCTGGAGGACATCGCCAAGGCAGCAGGGGTGTCGAAGATGACCGTCAGCCGGGTCTTGCGCGGGGGGACTGGGTTTTCCGACGACACGCGGGACCGGGTGGTCAAGGTCGCGGAAAGATTGGGATATGTCCCGAACAAGCTGGCGGCGGCCTTCGGGTCCTACCAGTCGTCCACGCTGGTCGGCATGTGCGTGCCGCGCCTCACCTCTGGCCTGTTCGCGCATGTGCTGGACGGGGTGGACCGGGCGCTGAGCCGGTTGGGTTACCAGCTGATGATCGGGGCCAACAACCATTCGATGGACGAGGAGGAAGCCTGGGTGCGGCAGATCGCCAGCTGGCGCCCGGCGGGGCTGATTCTCTCTGGGCGGAACCATACGGCGGCGACGGTGGACTTGTTGCGGCAGGTGGCAGCGCCGGTGGTGGAGATCTGGGACCTGACGACCAGTCCGATCGACATGTCGGTCGGGTTTTCGCACTACGACTGCGGGACGGAGATGGGGCAGTTTCTGCTGCGCCGGGGGCGGCGGCGGGCGGGATATGTCGGGGCCCTGGCGCGGGCGGACGTGATGGGACAGGCGCGGCTGGAGGGGTTTCAGGCGGTGCTGGCGGGCGCGGGTGCACCGCTGGTGGACCGGGAAGTCTTGCTGGACATGCCGGGGTTCTATGCGGGCTATTACGGGCTGGAGACGCTGCTGGCGCGGACGCCGGACCTGGACGTGGTCTATTTCCACAATGACGACATGGCGGTCGGGGGTCTTGCCTATGCGGCGGCGAAGGGCATCCGGGTGCCGGAGGACCTGGGGATCGCCGGGTGGGGCGGGATGGAGGCGGCGTCGATCCTGCCGAAGCGGCTGACGACGACGGTGGTGCCGACGACGGCCATCGGGAAGGCTGCGGCGGAGGCTTTGGTCGCGCGTCTGAAGGGGGAGCCGGGGCAGGAGGTCACGGTGGTGCCCACTCGGCTGGTGCCGGGCGAGACGGGGTAGTCCGGGGCGGCGGAGTTTTCGAAAACTCCGGGGCGGAGCCTTTGAAGGCTCCGGTACGATTTCTTTGAAGAAATCGGCTTAGCCGTGTGCCCAGGGACCGTGGGGGTGGTCGAGACCGTCCAGCCGCTTGAACCCGTGCAGGCCGAAGAAGTCGCGCTGGCCCTGGATCATGTTCGCGGTCCCACGCGCGGTGCGCATCAGGTCGAACCAGGCAAGGCCCGAGGACAGGGCGGGCAGGCCGAGGCCGTTGAGCGCGCCCGCTGCCACCACGCGACGGAGGCCGGGGAGGCTTCGGCGCAGGTGGTCGGCGAAGAACGGGGCGAGCATCAGGTTGCGGGCGGGGTCCTCGGCCAGCGCAGTCGCCATGTCGTTCAGCATCGCCGAGCGGATGATGCAGCCCGCGCGCCAGACGCGGGCGATGGCGGGCATGTCGAGTGCCCAGCCGAAATCCTTCGCGGCGGCGGTCATCATTGCGAAGCCTTGCGCGTAGCAGAGGATTTTCCCGGCGATCAGCGCGTGTTCAAGGTCGTCCAGCGAGACGTCGGCGCGCTGGGGTGCGGGGCCGTAGAGCGCCTCACCGGCCGCACGTTCGCTGCGACGGGAAGAGACGTTGCGGGCCATCACGGCAGCCTCGATCACCGGGATCGGGGCGGCGAGGTTCTGCGCCTCGATCGCGGTCCAGCGGCCGGTGCCCTTTTGGCCTGCGGCATCGACGATCATGTCGAGGAGCGGACCTTTGGCGACAGGGTCGGTCGCGGCGGCGACAGCGGCGGAAATCTCGACGAGGTAGGAGCGCAGGGTGCCTTCGTTCCAGCGGGCGAAGACCGGGGCGATTTGGGCCGCAGTCATGCCAAGGCCATCACGCATCACGCCGTAGGTTTCGGCGATCATCTGCATGTCGGCGTATTCGATACCGTTGTGGACGGCCTTGACGAAGTGGCCTGCACCCGCCTCGCCCATGTGGTCGGCGCAGGGGGTGCCGTCCTCGGTCTTGGCGGCGATGGCGTGGAAGACGGGGGCCATCCGCGCCCAGTCCTGCGCGGTGCCGCCGGCCATGATCGCGGGGCCGTGACGGGCGCCTTCTTCGCCACCCGAGACGCCTATCCCCATGAAGCGGAACGGAAGGCCTTGTGCCGTGCGGCGGTTGGTGTCGTGGAAATTGGCGTTGCCTGCGTCGATGACGAGGTCGTCGGCCGACAGGTGCGGTGCGAGGGCGGCCAGCATGTCATCGACGGCGGGGCCAGCCGGGACCATCAGGATGATGGCGCGGGGCGAGGCCATGGCGGCGACAAGGTCGGCAAGGGTGTCAGTGGGCGTGATGCAGTCTGCAAGGTCGCCCGCCCCGGCCTTGAAGTCGTGGGTCACGCTGGTGGTTCGGTTCCAGACCGCTATCGCGAAGCCCTTCTCGGCGATGTTGAGCGCCAGGGCAGCGCCCATGGTGCCAAGGCCGATCAGGCCGGTTTGAGGTTTCGTCATGGCCCCTGAATTCTTCATGGTTGCTGCACGCCCTTGCGGTTCAGGATCACGGAATAGAGGCTGGTCGTCGCGGTGATGAACAGCCGGTGCTTGGCGCGGCCGCCGAAGCAGATGTTGGAGACGACCTCGGGGACGAGGATCTTGCCCATCAGGTGCCCGTCCGGCGCGATGCAGTGGACGCCATCGCCTGCCGACGACCAGAGGTTGCCGTCCGCATCCAGCCGGATTCCATCGGCGCAGCCCTTGTCGATGGTGTGGAAGACGCGCCCTTTGGTGGGACGGCCGCCGACCATGTCGAAGACCTTGATGTGCTGCGGGTCTTTGCTGAACATCCGCCCGGTGTCGGCGACATACAGGTGGCTTTCGTCCAGGCTGAAGGCCAGACCGTTCGGGCAGGCCATGTCGGTGATGACGGCCTCGATCTTGTCCGAAGGGTCGACACGGTAGACCGAGCAGGGCAGTTCCTGCGGCGACCTGAAGCCTTCGTAATCGGTCATGATCCCGTAATGCGGATCGGTGAACCAGATGGTGCCGTCGCTCGCCACGACCACATCGTTGGGGCTGTTCAGGGGTTTGCCCTGATAGCTGTCGGCGATGACGGTGACCGTGCCGTCCCATTCGGTCCGGGTCACCCGGCGGGCGCCGTGTTCGCAGCTGAGAAGCCGCCCCTGCCGGTCGCGGGTGTGACCGTTGGCGTAGTTCGAGGGTTGGCGGAAGGTGGTCACCCCGTCCTCGGTCCAGCGCAGGATGCGGTTGTTCGGGATATCCGAGAACAGAAGGCAGCCCTGGTCGCCGATCCAGACCGGCCCTTCGACCCAGTCAAACCCGGTGGCCAGGCGTTTCAGGGGCGCGTTGCCCATGACGAAGGTGCCGAAGGCGGGGTCGTGGATTTCGAAGAAGGACATGGGGTGACTCCTCGGTGCCAGTTGTCGGCGACCCTGCGGGCGGGGTCAAACCGAAACGCGGTCAATCAGCGAACACGATCTGCGCCTTCATCGCCTGCGTCCGGTCCGAAGCGAGGCGGAAGGCGTCTTCGGCCTTTGCCAGCGGGACGGTGTGGGTGATGAGGGGCCTCACGTCGATCAGGCGATTCTGCATCAGGCCGACGCCCACGGCGAATTCGGGGTGGAAGCGGAAGCTGCCGCGCAGGTCGAGTTCCTTGGCGGTGATCGCCATCATCGGAAGCGTCATGTCGCCGCCGAGGCCGAGTTGCAGGATCACCCCGCGCGGGCGGAGGGCGGCGATGCCGGAGGCGAGGGCTGCGGCGACGCCGGTGCATTCGTAGAGGACGTCGAAGTACCCCTTGTCGGGGGTGTAGGCTGATAGGGCCTCGGGGTCTTTGGCGGTGTTGATCACGCGGTCTGCGCCGACCTTGGCGGCCAGCGACAGGGTGAAGTCGGAAAGGTCGGTCGCGACGATCTCGGCGGCTCCGGCGCGACGGGCGGCGAGGACGGAGAGGGTGCCGATGGGTCCGCAGCCGGTGACGAGGACTTTCTTCCCGAGCATGTCACCCGCCCGGCGGGTGGCGTGGAGGGTGACGGCGAGGGGTTCGGCCATGGCGGCCTCGCCCGCGGTCAGGCCGGTCGCGTCAACGCATTGGCTGGCGTCGGCGGTCAGGATTTCGCGGAAGGCGCCCTGGATGTGGGGGAAGGGCATGGCGCTGCCATAAAAGCGCATGTTCAGGCAATGGTTGGGCAGGCCTTCCAGGCAGAACTTGCAAGCGCCGCAGGGGCGGGAGGGGGAGACGGCGACGAGTTGGCCTTTGGTGAAGGCGGTGGTGCCGGGGTCTTCGACATAGGCCGAGACCTCGTGACCGAGGATCATCGGTTCCTTCAGGCGGACGGCTCCGAAACCGCCGTGGTTGTAGTAGTGCAGGTCGGACCCGCAGACGCCTCCGGTGGCGAGGCGCAGGCGAAGCTGGCCGGGGAGAAGCGCTTCTTCGGGCCGCTCCTCGATCCGCAGGTCCTTCGCGGCATGGATGACGATTGCCTTCACAGCTGCACCGGCGTCAGCAAAGGTTGGTCCGCGAAATGGGCGGTCAGGTTGTCGCGCATCAGTTTGCCCATCGCCTTGCGGGTGTCGACGGTGCCCGAGCCGTGGTGGGGCTGGAGGAGAATGTTGGGCGCAGTCAGGAAGCGGGGGTTCAGGTTCGGCTCGCCTTCGAAGACGTCGAGCGCAGCCCCGGCGATCTGGCCCTGTTCAAGCGCGTCGAGAAGGGCGGCTTCATCGACGTTGGCGGCGCGGCTGATGTTGATCAGCGTGCCGTCGGGGCCGAGGGCCTTGAGAACCTGAGCATTGACGATGTGGCGGGTCTCGGGCGTGGCGGCCAAGGCCACGAACAGGTGGTCGCAGTTCCGCGCGAGGTCGACGGCGTCGGGGATGTAGGTCCAGCCCTCGGCCCCCGGTTTGGGGCTGCGGGCGGAATAGGCGATCTGCATGCCGAAGCCTTCGCAGCGCCGGGCGATGGCGGCGCCGATGCGGCCAAGGCCGAGGATACCCGCGCGGGTACCGGAGACTTTGCGGGTCAGCGGCGGGCCGCCCTTGGCCGCCCAGTCACCCGACCGGACCCAGGCGTCTGCCGGGACCACACGCCGCACCAGGGCCAAGAGCATGGCCATGGCAATGTCGGCGACGTCGTCGGTCAGGACGTCGGGGGTGTTCGTCACCCTGATCCCGCGCGCTCGGCAGGATGGCAGGTGCACGGCGTCGTAACCCACGCCGAAGACCGAGATCAGTTCCAGATTCGGGCAGGCGGCGATCATCGCCTGAGACGCGCCAAGGTCACCGCGCGTGGCGATGGCGCGGATATTGGGGCCGACCTTGGCAAGGAAGGTGTCGCGGTCGGCGGCCTCCCACCAGCGGTGCATGGTGAAGGCGGCGTCGAGGGCGGTCTGGTCCCATTCGGGGTAGGTGCCGACCTGCAGGAGTTCCGGTTTGGACATGGGTTCACTCGATGATGGGGCCAAGCGCTTGACAGGTCTTGTTATCGATAACATAAACGGGACGACAGAGGCTTGTCGAGAGCGAAGTGAAGGGGAGGCCGGACGTGGGACATCGGTTGTTCGATCTGACCGGGCGCCGGGCGCTGATCACCGGATCGTCGCAGGGGATCGGGTTTGCGCTGGCCGAAGGGCTGGCCGAGGCGGGCGCGCAAGTGGTGCTGAACGGGCGGGATGCGGGCAAGCTGGCCGCCGCTGCAGCGCGGATCAAGGGGGCCGAGGTGCTTGCATTTGACGCGACGGATCACGGTGCAGTGCGGGCGGCGGTGGATGCGTTCGAGGCGACGGGCAAACCGATCGACATTCTGGTGAACAACGCCGGAATGCAGCACCGCGCGCCATTGGAGGACTTTCCGGCCGAGGCGTTCGAGCGGCTGTTGCAGACGAATATCGCGACCGTCTTCCATGTGGGGCAGGCCGTCGCGCGGCACATGATTGCGCGGGGGCGGGGGAAGATCATCAACATCGCGTCGGTCCAGACTGCCTTGGCCCGGCCGGGGATCGCGCCTTACACGGCGACGAAGGGGGCGGTCGGCAACCTGACCAAGGGGATGGCGACGGACTGGGCCAAGCATGGGTTGCAGTGCAATGCGATTGCTCCGGGGTATTTCGACACGCCGCTGAATGCAGCGCTGGTGGCGGACCCGACGTTTTCCGCCTGGCTGGAGAAGCGGACGCCTGCGGGGCGCTGGGGGAAGGTGGAAGAGTTGCAAGGAGCCTGCGTGTTCCTTGCGTCGGACGGGGCATCGTTCGTCAACGGGCATATCCTGTATGTCGACGGCGGGATCACGGCGTCGCTATGAGCTTGCGCGTCGTGATCATGGGGGTGGCAGGCTGCGGCAAGTCGTCGGTGGGCGAAGGCCTGTCGGCGCGGCTTGGGGTGCCGTATCGGGATGGGGATGACCTGCATACGCCGGAAGCGGTGGAAAAGATGCGGGCGGGGATACCTCTGACGGATGACGACCGCTGGCCGTGGCTGGACCGGGCGGCTTCCGTGTTGGCGGCTGAGGCTCCGGTCATCGTCGGATGTTCGGCGCTGAAGCGGGTGTATCGCGACCGGATTCGCTCCGGGGCGGGCGAGCCGGTGCGGTTCGTGCATCTGGCGGGCAGCCGTGAGGTTATTACAAAGCGGATGGCGGCGCGGACGGGGCATTACATGCCGACGTCGCTCCTCGACAGCCAGTTCGCGGCGCTGGAGGCCCCGGGGCCGGAAGAGGCGCTGACGGTGGATATCGACCAGCCGCTGGAGGCGATCATCGACCAGATCGCCGCGCAGCTTGAAGGAGCCAAGCCATGACCATCGCCCTGATCGGAGCCGGAGCGATGGGGGGTGCCATTGGCGCGCGGCTGGTGGCGACCGGGACTGCGCTGAAGGTGTTCGATCTGGACCCGGTGAAGGTGGCGGCTTTGGTTGCGGCGGGTGCGACGTCTGCGCCCTCGGCAGCGGAGGCGGCGCGGGGGGCGAAGGCGGTGATCCTGTCGCTGAACGCGCCGCGGATCGTCCGCGCGGCGGTCTTCGGGCCGGGGGGCGTGGCCGATGGGGCGGCCAAGGGGACGCTGGTCATTGATATGTCCTCCATTGATCCCGAGGCGACGAAGGCGCTGGCGACAGAGGCTTCGGAGCGTGGGCTGCGGTGGGTCGATAGCCCCCTGTCGGGCGGCATCCCGAAGGCCGCGACGGGGGAATTGACGCTGATGCAGGGCGGTGAGCCGCAGGATGTGGCGGAGGCTCAGGGCGTGCTGGCAGGCGTGGCCTCGAACCAGACGCGGATGGGCGGGCCGGGGGCGGGGCAGACGACCAAGCTGATCAACCAGGTGCTGTGCGGGCTGGGGTTCCTGGCGGTGGCTGAGGCGACGGCGCTGGCCGAGGCGGCGGGGGTGGATGCGGCGATGATCCCGAAGGCCCTTGCGGGCGGGCGGGCGGATAGTGCGATCCTGCAGGAATACATGCCGCGCATGGCCGCGCGGGATTACCGGCGGACCGGGCGGATCGACAACATGGTCAAGGATCTGAACGGGGCGGCGGACCTGGCGCGGGCGACCGGGACGGCGATGCCGCTGACCGCGCTTTGCGCCGAGGTGCACCGGATGCTGACGGCGGCGGGTCTGGGCGGCGAGGATCAGGCGGCGCTGATGGAGTTTTTCAAGGGGCCACGAAAGGATTTGACGCAATGATCACCCGTTATGCGCTGTTTGAGGGCACCCTGCAGGAGGGGCACGAGGAGGCCTTCCGGCGCGATGTCCTGGCCGAAATCCTGCCGGTCTGGCGGCGGTTTCCGGGGGCGCTTGCGGTGCATGTCACGTTCTTGGAGGACCGCGACGAGGGCGCCCCCGAATACCCTCTCATCCTCGCTATCGATTGGCCCGACCGCGCCACGGTGGACGCTTTCCTGGCCCACCCGATCCGCAAGGAAGGCCGCGCGGCGACGGAAGGCGTGCTGGCGCGGCACTTCACCGGGCGCATCCATCACCACGTCACCACGGCCCATAGCTTCGCCCCCACCCCATGACCCCGCCCCGCAAGACCCCGACCATGGCCGACGTTGCCCGGATCGCCGGGGTCTCGCCGATGACGGTCAGCCGGGCCTTCAAGCGCGACACCTCGGTTTCCGAGGCGACGCGCGAGGCGATCCTGAAGGCGGCCGAGGAGATCGGCTATGTCTTCGACTCGGCGGCCTCGTCCTTGCGGTCGCAAAAGACCGATTTCGTCGCGGTGACGATCCCGTCGATCAACAACGCCAACTTCGCCGAAACGCTGCGCGGGTTGTCCGAGGGGCTGAAGGCGCGGGGGTTGCAGATCCTTTTGGGCTACACCGACTATGACATCCACGAGGAGGAGCGGCTGATCGAGCAACTGCTCCGCCGGAGGCCCGAGGCAATCGTGGTGACGGGGGGCAAGCACACGCCGCGTTCGCGTCGTCTTTTGGAGAATGCCGGGCTGCCGGTGATCGAGACCTGGGACCTTCCCGCCGCGCCCATCGGGCATGTGGTGGGCTTTTCCAACGCCGAAGCCGTGCGCGGGATGATCGACCATTTCGTGGCGGAAGGCGTGACGCGGATCGCCTTCATCGGCGGGGATGCTGATCGCGACACCCGGGGGACCGACCGGCGTGAAGGGTTCGTAGCGGCAATGCGGGCGCAGGGGCTGGATGCCAGCCGCCTGATCGACGCCGGGACGCCGCCGATTTCGATGCGTGAGGGGGCGGATGCGATGGGGCGGCTGCTGGACCGTCTGCCCGACACTCAGGCGGTGATCTGCGTGTCCGACCTGTCGGCCTTTGGCGCGCTGACGGAATGTCAGCGGCGAGGGGTCAAGGTTCCCGAAGACATCTGGATCGCGGGGTTCGGCGATTACGAGATTGCCGAGGTCTCGGTCCCGGCGCTGACCACGATCAACCCCTTCCCGCGCGAGATCGGGGCGCGTGCGGCGGCGCTGATCCTTGACGTGCTGGACGGGCGGCAGGTCGGGCCCGCAACGGTGGCGATCCGGCCGGAACTGCTGATCCGGCAGTCCAGCCGCTAGGCCTCGCGATCAGGCGGTGGAGTGGCGGGAGCGCAGGAACAGGTACAACGGCAGGCCGCAGCTGACCCCGATGCAGAAGGTGGCGGGGATTGCCACGAGGTCGGTCCAGGTGCGGCGGCTGGCGGCTTCAACCACCACCCAGACGGTCAGCGCGATGGCGGCGATGGTCAGGTCCCAGGTGAGACCAGTGGTCGAGGCATTGACGTACCAGGCGTCGATCAGGCCAGAGAGGCCCGTCCCGGTCTCGCGCATGTGTTTCAGGAACCAGTACATCGGATGCACCGCGCCCCAGGCGGCCAAGGCCAGGTAAGTCATGCGCAGCGGGGTCACTTGAGCACCATGCCGACCCGAACCTCGCCCGACACGTCAAGGCCGCGCGATGGTGCCTCGGGCGGACCGTCGGCGCCGCAAGCGGCAAGGATCAGGCAGGCAAGCAGGGCGAGACGGGGCATGGAGGTATCCTTCGGTCAGTTTTCGACGGTAACGTTCACATCCCCGATCTTGCCGGACAAGGCAGGATTCACTGACACGCCATTGTCGCCGAAGGTCATGTTGGTGGACAGCATCGGGTTCTGGCAGGCCGCCAGGGCAAGAAGCGCGGGCAGAAGAACGGCTTTCATCACGAACCTCCGGATCGGGGCGTCAAAGGTAGCACCAACCCGCGCAAGCGTCATCCCAGCGCCTGTTTCCAGCGGGCGACTTGCGCCCGGACCTGATCCGGTGCGGTCCCGCCATAGGAGGTGCGGCTGCGGATGGAATTCTCGACACCGAGGACCGAGTAGATTTCTTGCGTGATGCCGGGGTGGACGCTGTTCATTTCCTGCAGCGACAGGTCGGGCAGGTCGCAGCCCTTCTGCTCGGCCATCGCCACCAGCGCGCCGGTCACGTGATGCGCCTCGCGGAAGGGCAGGTTCAGCGACTTGACCAGCCAGTCGGCAAGGTCGGTCGCGGTGGAGAACCCGCTGGCGGCGGCGGCCCTCAGTGTGTCGCGGTTGGCGGTCATGTCCGAGACCATGCCGGTCATCGCGGCAAGGCCCAGCATCAGGCTGTCCGCGGCGTCGAAGACCTGTTCCTTGTCCTCTTGCATGTCCTTGGAATAAGTCAGCGCGAGGCCCTTCATGATGGTGAAAAGCGCGACGGTGGCCCCGAGGATGCGGCCGAGCTTCGCGCGGAGGAGTTCCGCCGCATCAGGGTTCTTCTTCTGCGGCATGATGGAGCTGCCCGTGGTCCAGCGGTCCGACAGGCGGACAAAGCGGAACTGGGCGCTGGACCAGATCACCAGCTCTTCGGCAAAGCGTGACAGGTGCATGGCAGAGATCGAGGCGGACGCAAGGAACTCCAACGCGAAGTCGCGGTCGGAAACCGAGTCGAGGCTGTTGGCGGTGGGCCGGTCAAAGCCCAGGGCGCTGGCCGTGGCGTGGCGGTCGATGGGGAACGAAGTCCCGGCCAGCGCGGCGGCGCCGAGGGGGCATTCGTTCATGCGGCGGCGGGCGTCCTGGAACCGGGAGCGGTCGCGGGCGAACATCTCGACATAGGCCATCATGTGGTGGCCCCAGGTCACGGGCTGGGCGGTCTGCAGATGGGTGAAGCCCGGCATGACCCAGTCGGCCCCGGCCTCGGCCTGCGCGAGGAAGGCCTGCATCAGCCCGGTCAGCCCATCGATGGCCTGATCGCACTGGTCGCGGACCCAAAGCCGGAAGTCGACGGCGACCTGATCGTTGCGCGACCGCCCGGTGTGGAGCCGCTTGCCAGCCTCGCCGATACGGTCGGTCAGGCGGGCCTCGATGTTCAGGTGGATGTCTTCAAGGTCAGTGGTGAACGGGAACTTCCCTGTTTCAATCTCTGACAAGATCGAGAGCAGGCCTTCCCCAATCGCATCGGCGTCCATATGAGAGATTATGCCCTGCGCCGCGAGCATTGCTGCATGGGCCCGGCTGCCCGCGATGTCCTGGGCGTAGAGTCGCTGGTCGAACCCGATCGAGGCGTTGATCGCCGTCATGATCGCGCTTGGACCTTCGGCAAAGCGCCCGCCCCACATCGTATTGGCGGCTTTCGGATCGCGGGGGTTGGACATGAGCGGGGCTTTCTGGGGTGGCAAACGTGCGTAAATTGCTGGTCGTCCTTTATACGGCCTTGATCCTTGGTGCAAACGCGGCTTGGGCAGACGTGGCCGCCCTGCGCGACGGCGACATGAAAAAGCTGGTGCTCCTGGACGCGCCCATGACGCTGCCCGAGGCGGTGCTGCTGGATGCCGAGGACGGCGAGCATTCCCTGGCCGATTACAAGGGCAAGTGGGTGGTGCTGAACTTCTGGGCCACCTGGTGCGCGCCGTGTCGGCACGAGATGCCGTCGCTGGACCGGCTGCAGGTGGCGATGCCCGAGATCGCGGTGGTCCCGGTGGCCACGGGACGCAACGCGGTGGAGGGGATCAAGCGGTTCTTCGAGGAGGCCGGGGTGAAAAACCTGCCGATCCTGCGCGACCCGCAGTCTGATCTGGCGCGCGGGATGCGTGTGATGGGTCTGCCGGTGACGGTGATCCTGAACCCCGAGGGGCAGGAGGTCGCCCGCCTGATTGGCGATGCCGAATGGGACAGCGACAGCGCCAAGGCGGTGCTGGGGGCGCTGGCGGCGGGGCAGTGACAAATTCCTTCGAAGGAATTTGCAAATCCTTTCGAAAAGATTTGCGCCTAGAGGTCGAACGTCGCGAAGACCGGAACGTGGTCTGAGGGCTGCTCCCACCCCCGCACCGGGCGCAGGATGCGGCTGCCGGAGGCCGCGCCGGAGATGTCGGGTGTCGCCCAGATGTGGTCCAGGCGGCGGCCCTTGTCGGCGCCGTCCCAGTCGGGGCTGCGGTAGCTCCACCAGCTGTAAAGCCGTCCCTGGGGGATGTCCTGGCGGGTGATGTCCTGCCAGCGGCCTGACTCCATCGTCTCGCCCAGATGCGCGACCTCAATGGGGGTGTGGCTGACGATCTTTAGCAGCGCCTTGTGGTCCCAGACATCATCTTCGCGGGGGGCGATGTTCAGGTCGCCGACCAGGATCGCCTTGTGCGGCCGGTCGGCGCGGAAGTGGTCACGCATGTGGGTCAGGAAGTCGAGCTTCTGGCCGAACTTGATGTTCTGCGCGCGGTCCGGAATGTCGCCACCAGCGGGAACATAGAAGTTGTGGATGGTGACGCCGTTTTCCAGCTTGCCCGCAACGTGCCTTGCATGGCCTAGCGTCGCAAAGTCGTGGCCGCCCACGTCTTCTATCGGCAGCTTGGACAGGATCGCGACGCCGTTATAGCCCTTCTGGCCGCGCGCGACGATGTGGCGGTAGCCAAGGGCGTGGAAGCCTTCCAAGGGGATCAGCTCGACCGGGCACTTGCACTCCTGCAGGCAAAGCACATCCGGTGCCTCTTCGGTCAGCAGGCGCGACACCAGCGCCTCGCGCAGGCGGACCGAGTTGATGTTCCAGGTGGCAAGGGTGAAAGGCATTGGGTCCTCAGTCGGCAAGGTCGGACAGGGTGGCGATCAGCGCGGCCTGGAATTCGGCTGGCGCTTCGACCTGGGGAATATGACCAACCTCTGTCAGAATGGAAAGCGGCCCGCCGGTCAATTCGGACAGGCGTTCGCCCTGGGTCAGGGGGGTGGTGGTGTCGCGGTCGCCCCAGAGGAAGGCGACTGGCAGGGTCAGAGCTTGCCATGCCTCGGGTCGGGTGGATTGCGCATCGGTCGGCGGGACCAGAAGCGTGGGCAGCCAGTCGGCAATCGCGGCAGTGGTGCCCGCGCGGCGGCCGGGCTGGTTCAGCATGGTGACGATGTCATCGGTCGCCGCATCCTTGCGATACAGGAACTTGCGCAGCATTGGACCCATGGCGGGCGGGTTCGTCACGGTGGCAGAGACGGCCAGTTCCCGGGTGAAACGGGCGCGAAGCGGCAACGGCAGGGATGCCGCTGAGGTGTGGCTGTCCAGACCGATGGCCCCGGACACGACCACAAGCCCGGCAAAGGCATCGGGGCGCTGCATCACCGCCTCGGCCCCGGCCCCCGCGCCGAAGGAATGCGCGACCAGGATCGGGCGGATGCGCAGCGCATCGACCAGCGCCAGCACGCGGCTGGCCTGGGTGGTCCGGCTGTAGTCGCCCTGCGGGTCGCGGAAGGACCAGCCCATCGGCGGCATGTCGAAGGCAATCGAGCGATAGCCCGCATCCGCCAGCGTCTGTGCCGTCGGCTGCCACATCCGCGACCAGCCGACCGAGCCATGAATGAGAAGGATCGCGGTGCCGTCCTGCGGCCCCAGTTCCTCGACATAGATCGGGCCAAGCGCGGTCTCGACGATCCGGCCTTCCGCCGGTGGGGTGTCGCTGTCTTCGCGGAATGCACCGGCCAGACGCAGCCCGATCAGCAGGGCGATGACCAGCCCGAGAAGAAGCAGGATGAGGATGCCAAGCTTGCGCATGGGTCATGGCTAGCAGGCGTGCCGCACTCCGGCAATCGGGCAAAAAAAGGCCGGGCAAGAAGCCCGGCCAGGTCCAACAGGGAGGATGCCGCGCCATAACCCCGACGCGACCAGGGGAACTTGCTGCACAACCGGTGCATGCGAGAAAGGTAGCAATCAAATCCGGCAACAATAAGCCCTAAGCCGCAAGATTTCGTGTTTGTTGCAAGGCGGTCGCAATAAACCGTGTCCTCGCGGCAACAAAAAAGCCCGGGTCGCAAGGAATGAGACCCGGGCCAGGTCCAACAGGGAGGGAACCGCGTCTTTGCCCCGACGCGGCCAGGGGAACCTTATGCCACCAGCCGATAGCCGCCGCTTTCGGTGACCAGAAGCCGTGCGTTCGAGGGATCGGGCTCGATCTTCTGGCGCAGGCGGTAGATGTGGGTTTCCAGCGTGTGCGTGGTCACGCCCGCGTTGTAACCCCAGACCTCGTGCAAGAGCACATCCCGCGCCACCACGCCCGCGGCCGAGCGGTAGAGGTACTTCAGGATGTTGGTCTCTTTCTCGGTCAGGCGGATCTTCTTGTCCTTCTCGTCGACCAGCATCTTCTGGGCGGGCTTGAAGGTATAGGGCCCAAGCTGGAACACCGCGTCTTCCGACTGTTCATGCGTCCGGAGCTGAGCGCGGATGCGGGCCAGAAGGACCGGGAACTTGAACGGCTTGGTCACATAGTCGTTGGCACCTGCGTCCAGACCCAGGATCGTGTCGCTGTCGGTGTCATGGCCGGTCAGCATCAGGATCGGGCACTTGACGCCCTGCTTGCGCATCCGGCGGCACAGCTCGCGGCCGTCGGTGTCGGGCAGGCCTACATCCAGGATCACCAGATCGAACAGCCCGGCCTTGACCTTCTCCATGCCCTCGGCACCGTTGCCGGCCTCGAAGACATCGAAGTCCTCGGTCATCACCAGCTGCTCGCTGAGTGCTTCGCGCAGATCGTCGTCGTCGTCGACAAGCAGGATCTTTCGCAGTCCGGCCATGGTGTCCTCCATTGCTGCTGGGGGAGAGATGCGCCCCGATCACGACCCCTGCAAGATTTGCAACGAAATGCTCACGCGGTCGTGTCGGTTCCGCGGGCTATGTTTCAATTTCGTCATCCGGCGGCTAAGGATGGCGGCATGACCCTGCGCCTTTCCATCCCCGAACGCCTGACCCGAGCCCGTAGCGACCTGCGCATGGGGGTGCCTGTGCTGCTTTGCGGGGCGAGCCAGGCGGTGCTGGTGGCGGCGGTCGAGACGCTGGATGCCGACCGGCTGGCCGATCTGCGCGGCTACGGGGCACCGGTACTGGCGATCACCGCGCGGCGGGCCGAGACGCTGAAGGCCCGCGCCTATGACGGCGATCTGGCGCGAGTTGTGCCCCCGGTTGATACAGGGCTGGACTGGCTGCGGTCGGTGGCTGACCCGGCGGATGATCTGCGGACGCCAATGAAGGGCCCGCTGCAAACGCTGCGCGAGGGCCCCGCCGATCTGGCCCGCGCGGCGCTGGCGCTGGCCAAGTCGGCGCATCTTCTGCCCGCCGCCCTGATGGTGCCGGTCGAAAACGGCTTGTCGCTGGCGGGGTCGCACGGGCTGACGCTGTTGACCCTGGACGAGATTTCCCCCGCCCTGGCCGCGCTGCCGCCGATGGAAGAGGTCGTCTCGGCCCGGGTGCCGCTGATCGCCTCGAATGCGGGGCGGGTGCACGTGTTTCGCCCCGACGATGGCGGCGAGGAGCATTACGCGATCGAGATCGGCCGCCCGGACCGCGACAAGCCGGTCCTCGCCCGGCTGCATTCGGCCTGCTTTACCGGCGATGTGCTGGGGTCGTTGAAATGCGACTGCGGGCCGCAGTTGCGCGCAGCACTGGCCCAGATGGGGGCCGAGGGCGCAGGGGTGCTTTTGTACCTGAACCAGGAAGGCCGGGGCATCGGGCTTGCGAACAAGATGCGGGCCTATTCCCTGCAGGATCAAGGCTTTGACACGGTCGAGGCGAACCATCGGCTGGGGTTCGAGGATGACGAGCGCGACTTCCGCATCGGGGCGGAAATCCTGCGCAAGCTGGGATTCGGCGCGGTGCGGCTACTGACCAACAACCCGCGCAAGATCGCGATGATGGAAAGCTGCGGCCTGACCGTGACCGAACGCGTGCCGCTAACGGTCGGCGAGACCCCGCAGAACAGCGCCTATCTGCAGACCAAGGCGACGAAGTCGGGCCACCTCTTGTAAGGTCACTCGAACCGGGGTTCCTCGAGCCGTCGCTTGCGGACGTGAATTTCCGGCTCTTCGCCGCCACCTTCGGGGGGGCGCGCATTGAAATAGTGCTTCTGCCAACCCTGCCGCAGCGTTTCGGGATCGTGCTTCGCGTGCAGTTCCAGGAAGGTCGTCCGCGCGTCGCGCCAGGCCTCGTATTCGGCCTTCAGCTCGGGCGCATCTTCCAGACTGCGGATCACCGGTTCGACGGTGTCCAACTGGTAATGCGGGATCAAGGTGATGAAGCAGAACGGCTCGCCCTTCTTGAACCGCGCCCGCCCCGGCCGCGTCATCCGCCAGTTCATCGTGAAGGGGAACGGCAGCCAGTCGGTCTCGATCAGGCCGGTCAGCGGCATGATGGCGTCCTTGACATGGTTCGGCGCGCCCGTGGCCCAGATCGCCCAACCGGGAGGCGTGCGGAACAAATAGCCGGGGTGAAAGGTCAGGACGCCGCCGCCGAAATGCGACAGGGCCAGGCCCTTGGCCTCTTCCGACACCTTCAGCGCCTCGATGCTTGGACTACCGTCCCATTCGACCTGGAAATCGGTGGTGCAACGGATTTCCCAGCCCGAGGTGTTGGCCATCGCAAGGGGCAGGCAGCGATAAGGAAAGCGCTGGTTGAACGCATCCATCCAGTCGCGGTCCGGAATCCCGGCAACCAGCGGCGGGGGCGAGGGCCTGACATAATAACACTCCAACCGCATGCGCTACTCCGGACATTCAGGTGATTTGCGGTCAGCTTATGTGATTGGATTTGACCGCACCACCGTTTCGAATAGATCAGCGGCATGACACCGCAGGATCTGGTCATCACGCCGACGGGCGCCCTGTTTCGCGGGCGCCGCCTTGCCTGTTCGGTCGGGCGCGGTGGAATTGTTCCGGCCGGGGCCAAGCGGGAAGGCGACGGCGCGACGCCCGCGGGTGTGCACCGGCTGGTGGGCATGCTGTACCGTCCCGACCGGCTGGTCCGGCCCACCGACTGGGCGCTGCCGATCGGGCCAATGGATCTGTGGTCGGATGATCCGGCGGACGAGGACTACAACCTCATGGTCCGCACCCCGCACGGGTTCAGCCACGAAAGGCTGCGGCGGGCCGATCCGATGTATGACCTGGTGATCATCACCGACTGGAACTGGCCGCATGCGGAACCGGGCCGGGGCTCGGCGATCTTTGTCCACCAGTGGCGCAGGCCCGGCGCGCCTACCGCCGGCTGTGTCGCGCTGTCGCGCCGCGACCTGCACTGGATCGCCCCGCGCATCACCCATCAGACCCGGCTGATCGTGCGGCTGTAGACCCCTTCCCAAAACGCTTTGACCCGCATAAACTCGGGCCAATCAGGGGGGAGCCATGGCCAGAACGACCAGCGCAGACGATCAGCTTTTCGACTTGCGGCTGGCCCGATCGGCCCCGGACCTGTTCCCGATGCTGGAGGCGCTATATGGCGCGCGGCCCGATTACCCGGCCTTCCGCGACAAGCTGGTCAAGGCCCTGCGCAAGGGTTGGGCCGACCGGCCCGAGGATCTGAAGCGGCTGGACCTCGCCCGCGACCTGGAGCCGGACTGGTTCCAGCGCCCGGGCATGGCGGGTTATGTCTTCTACATCGACCGCTTCAACGGCAACCTTCAGGGCGTGTTGGACAAGCTCGACTACCTGGAGGAGCTGGGCATCACCTATGTCCACCTGATGCCCTGCCTTCGCCCGCGCCCCGGTGACAGTGACGGCGGCTATTCGGTGATGGACTACCGGCAGATCAACCCGGCCTTCGGGACGATGGCGGAGTTCGAAGCGGTCAGCGCGGCGCTGCGCGCTCGGGGGATGTCGCTGTGCGTCGATCTGGTGCTGAACCATACGGCCAAGGAACACGCCTGGGCGAAGAAGGCCGCGAAGGGGGATGCGACCTATCAGGACTACTACCTGATGTTCGATACCCCCGATATGCCGAACCTCTATGAACAGACGCTGGTCGAAGTCTTCCCCGACAATGCCCCCGGAAACTTCACGCATTACCCCGAGATCGGGAAATGGGTCTGGACAACCTTCAACGAACACCAGTGGGACCTGAACTGGGCCAATCCGGCGGTGTTCCTGGAGATCGTCGAGGTCATGCTGTTCCTGGCCAACAAGGGCGTCGACGTGCTGCGGCTGGATGCGGTGGCTTTCATGTGGAAGCGGCTGGGCACGCGCTGCCAGTCCGAGCCTGAGGTCCACATGATCCTGCAGGCCTTGCGGGCCTGTTCGCGCATCGCCTCGGCCGCCGTGCTGCACCTGGAAGAGGCCATCGTCGCCCCCGCCGAGATGCTGCCCTATCTGGGGCGCGGGAAGCATGACGGCAAGGAGGGCAACCTCGCCTACCACAACAGCCTGATGGTGCAGTTCTGGTCCGCATTGGCGACGCGGGATACCAGGCTCATGACTCATGTGCTGGCCACCCATTTCCCCGACCGGCTGACCAATGCGACCTACGCCACTTACATCCGCTGCCACGATGACATCGGCTGGGCTGTGACGGATGAGGACGCAGCGGCGGTCGGTTTGTCGGGGCACGGGCACCGCACCTTCCTGTCGGACTACTACGAGGGCAGCTTCCCCGGCACCTTCGCGAAGGGCGCCCTGTTCCAGGTCAACGAGCAGACCGGGGACAAGCGCATTTCCGGCAGCTTCGCCTCACTGGCCGGGATCGCGCAGGACCCGGAGCTTGCCGTCCAGCGCATCCTGATGGGGCACGCGCTGATCGCGGCCTGGGGAGGGATCCCGCTGATCTACATGGGCGATGAACTCGCCCTGCCGAATGACGAGGGGTATCTCGCGAACCCCGACCATGCCCATGACAGCCGCTGGATCCACCGGCCCCGGATGGACTGGGCGCTGGCCGAAACACGGCATCTGGGCGACACGCCCGCGGCCCGGGTGTTCCGCGGGACCAAGCAGATCCTCGCCCGCCGCGCCGCTACACCGGCCCTGCATGCGGCGGTGCCGGTGCGGGTGGTGACTTCGGGCAACGATGCGATCCTCGCCTTCCAGCGGCTGGCGCCAACCGGGACGCTGCTGGGCCTGTTCAACTTTACCGAACACTGGCAGCACCTGCCCGAGGCCGTGGTTCGCACGCTGGGCGCGCAGGAGATGCACGACGCTTTGTCCGACAAGCGGGTGGAGACGCATGGCGGTCAGATCGCCTTGCCGCCCTATGCCCGAGTCTGGCTGACCTGACGCCTGACGCCGATTTCTTCAAAGAAATCGGACCGGAGCCTTTAAAGGCTCCGATGCGGAGTTTTCGAAAACTCCGCTCCCCGCGTCAGGAAATGCCGACTGGACCCGGTGCGCGGAACCGGACATTCTGCGCGCGGGGCAAATGAAGGGTGCCATATGGCGCTGACAAGACGGGCCGCGCTGTTCGGGGCCGGAGCTGCGGTAGGGGTCGCGGGCAGCAGCTGGATGGGGGCGTCGCTGCCCTCGCTGGACGGGGTGGCGGTCATTGCACCGGCGGGCGGGGAGAAGACCCTCAACGACGCCTCGCAATTGTCGGAAACGCCGATCTTCAAGCATGTCATCGTCAAGGAGCCGCCGGGCGACGCGCTTGTCGCCGCTCTTCGCGCCGAGTTGAAGGCGGCCGAGGCCGCCGGTCGCCCGGTCAATCTGGCGGCTGCCCGGCACTCGATGGGCGGTCAGGCGATCCCGCGCGACGGGCATGCGATTACCTTCGATGCGCCCTTCGTCAGTTTCGAGCCCGGGGAAGAGACCTATACCGTGCAGGCCGGAACCCGCTGGCATCAGGTCATCGGCGCGCTGGACCCGGTCGGGATGTCGCCCAAAGTCATGCAATCAAACGCCGATTTCGGCATCGCCTCGACCTTTTCCGTCGGCGCGCATGGCTGGCCGATGCCTTACGGCCCGATGGGGTCCACGGTGCGGTCGGTCAAGATGGTGCTGGCTGACGGCAGTCTGGTCACCGCCTCGCGGACCGAGAATGCCGATCTCTTCGCGGCAGCGATGGGCGGCTACGGGCTGATCGGCCTCATCACCGAGCTGGAGGTCGAGGCAGTGCCGAACCAGTTGCTGGAGCCTAGCTTCCAGACCATGCCCGCCGCCGATTTCTCAGCGGCCTTCGTCGCGACGGCCAGCGGCGAGGTGCCGATGGCCTATGGCCGGCTGAACATCGACCGCGAGGGGTTCTTCGACGATGCGCTGCTCGTCACGTATCGCCCGGTCGAGGGCGAAATCCCACCGGCGCAGGGGTCGGGCTTCCTGTCCAAAGCCTCGCGCGCGATCTTCCGGGCGCAGCCGGGCAACGAATGGGTGAAGCGCCGCCGCTGGGGGATCGAGACCGGGATCGGCGCGATGCTTGCGGGGGCCTCAAGCCGGTCCAGCCTGATGAACGAACCGGTCATCACGCTGGACGACGGTGACCCAACCCGGACCGACATCCTGCACGAATACTTCGTCGCCCCGGACCGCTTCAACGACTTCATCGCCGCCGCCAAGGCGATCATTCCCGGCAGCTATCAGGAGCTTCTTAACATCACCCTGCGCTGGGTCGCGCAGGACCCGACCGCGCTTTTGTCCTATGCCCCGGCTGGCCCCCGCATTGCCTCGGTCCTCCTCTTCAGCCAGGAGATGACCGCGCGGGCCGAGGCTGACATGGCGCGGATGACGCAGGAAATGATCGAGGCGGTGCTGGCCATCGGCGGCAGCTACTATTTGCCCTACCGGCCCCATGCAACAGTCGACCAGTTCCGCCGCTGCTATGCCAGGTCGGCGGAGTTTGTCGCGCTGAAGCGGCAGGTTGACCCCGGCCTGCGGCTGCGCAACGCGCTTTGGGACAAGTACATGGTGGAGGCCTGAGATGGTGCTGCAACGGAAAGTGGCCTTCGCCTACGCCGTGATCCTCGCGCTGGTGGCCAGTCTGAACTACCTGCCGATCCCGGGGATCGTGGACGATCAGGGCCGGACTTTCGGCATCTTCGCGCTGGATATCTACGACGATGCGCTGCACCTCGCTTCGGCGCTGTGGGCGCTGGCGGCGGCGGTAATCTCGGCCCGGGCCAGCCGGATGTTCCTGATCCTGTTCGGCGCGCTGTACTTCCTGGACGGGCTCCTCGGCTGCTTTGCCGGGTCGGGGTTCCTGGACCTTGGCATCTTCACCTGGGGCTGGCTGGACATTCCCGTGACGCTGAAAGTCCTGTCCTCGGTCCCGCATCTGGTTCTGGGCGGGGTCGCGCTGGCCGTGGGATTGCGGCGGTGAGGGTCCTTTTCCGCCTGATCAAGCGGCTGGTCCTGTTGCTGGTCGTGCTGGTCCTGGCCCTCCTGTCACCCTTGGCCTACATCGAGTTGATGTGCCGCCCCGAAGGCGCTGTCGTGGCGCATGAACCGCTCGTCGGGGCCGACTGGCAGCGGGCCGAGGGGCGGACGCTGCTGACCTATCCGGAATGGCACATCGTCCATGCCTACGCCGATTACGCCGAGGTGATCCGCACCGGCGACCCGCATGACTATGGCTTCTTGTCAGCGATCGGCGGCTTCTGGTCCTCGACCTGCGCGCTGTCGCAGACTTCGGGGCCGCATGGTGGATTTCCGTGGGAAACCAAGCAGATGGTCTACACGATCGGGGTCAGCTTTACCGCCGAACTGGCGCTGAAGGCGGCTTATGAGGAGACCATCGGGCGGCTGGTCGCGGGTCTTCGGGGCGACAGCCGCGCGCCGCTGGACGATCTGTCGGCCCAGCAGGCGGCGGACTACGCGGTCTTCCTGCAGCAGGTGCCGTGGTACAAATGGGACTTCAGTCGCGATGCCGAGGCATTGGGGACGGCCGCGTCCGATGCCCTGAGGGACCGGGAACGCCGGTTTGCGTTGGGGCTCGAATACCGGGCGAAGGCCGGTTATGCGAAGGTGATCGAGGCGGCAGTAGCGGCAGTCGGGGCCGATCAATTGCGGCTCCGCGCCGTCGTCTCTGGCCTGCCCGCCGAGGATCTGGCCGCCCTGCCCGATGTGCAGGTGATCGAGACGCGGCCCGAAGGCGTGGTGATCGAGGCCCCGCGTTATCGCGCCTTCACCAGGCTTGCCGAGGAGATCACGGCCAGAGGCGGCGCCTTCGCCGAGATCGCGGGGAATGACGACATCCTCTTCACCGTCATCACTTCGGACGAAGACTTCCCCGGTGCGATCCATTCCTTCGCGCGGCAGGGCAATCCGGGGTTCCGGCATCTGGTGCTGGTCCCGGTGGCGCAACTGGCCGACGTTCTGCGCGACCTGCCCGACGACGCGCTGGAGCATATCCATGACTACTGACCTTGGCCGCTGGCTGATCGCCGTACCGTTGGTGCTGGCCGGATGGCTGGCCGTGCTGGCCCTCGTCGCCCGGCTGGGGGGTGAGGCGCCTGCCCTCCTGGTGCTATTCCCGCCCGATGGGCTGATCGGCGCCCTGCCCGATGGTGTGGCTGTGGTTGACGCGGGGCCGGTCAGTCTGACGGTCAGCGGAGCGGGCGACCTTGCGGGTCAGCTTTACCGGTTGGGCGCGCCACTGGTCCTGCCGGCCGGGTTGGAAAGCTGCCTGCCGCGGGTCTGACGCCTGTCAGGCCTTGGGCGGATAAGTCCGCGCGCCGAATATCGCACTGCCAACGCGGATGTGGGTCGCGCCATGGGCAATGGCGGTCTCGAAATCGCTGCTCATCCCCATGGACAGGCCCGCAAGCCCGTGGTCGGCGGCCATTCGGGCCAGCATGGCGAAGTGCGGGGTCGCGTCCTGATCTTCGGGCGGGATGCACATCAGGCCTGCGGGCGACAGGTCCATCGCCCGGCAGTCTTTGAGAAACCCCGCAAGGTCGCCCGGCAGGACACCCGCCTTCTGCGGCTCTTCCCCGGTGTTCACCTGCACGAAAAGCTGGGGCAGCGACCCGCGCGCCTGCCCAAGACTGGCCAGCTTCTGCGCCAGCGACGGCCGGTCCAGGGTGTGGATCGCATCGAACAGGTCGAGCGCGACCTTGGCCTTGTTGGTCTGCAAGGGGCCGATCATGTGCAGCTCCAGCGGCCCGAACCGGTCACGCCAGGCGGGCCACTTTCCGGCAGCCTCTTGCACGTAGTTTTCGCCAAAGACCCGGTGACCCTCGGCCAGCACTGCCTCGACCCGGTCGGCGGGCTGGACCTTGGAGACGGCAATGAGCGTCACGGACCTTTCCGCCCGCCCCGCCGCCGTCTCTGCCACGCGCATCCGCGCCAGGATGTCTGCCAATGCCATGATGCCCCCCATTCGCAGGGCAACCTAACCGGGCAGGCCAAAAAGAAAAGAGCGGGCACAAGGCCCGCTCTTTCCGGTTCGTCTGATCCCGAAGGATTAGAACGAGAAGGTCAGGCCGAGGTCGGCGATGGTGTCGGTGCCGTTGTCGACGATACCGCCAGCAACCGCAGCGCCGTTGCCGAGGTCGTAGGAAGCGCCGATACCCATGGTGTCGTTGCCAGCGAAGTCCATGTTGTCCGTCGCGAAGGCGGTCAGCGTGGTCGCGCCGGTCTTGTAGTCGACCGACAGAGCGGCAGCCATGTCAGCAACCGAGTCACGGTCAGCGAGTTTCAGAGCAATGGTCGCGCCACCGAAGGTCGCGGTACCTTTGGCCGAAACTTGCGAGTCGGTGTCATTGTCTTCGTAGCCGAGAGCGATCGAGTAGGCGTCGGTCGCGTACTTCACGGCGACAGAGATGAAGTCGTCGTTAGCCGGGGTCAGCGGGACGGCCGGGTCCGAGATGTTGCCAGCGCCGAGAGCGAAGGTGAAGGCACCAGCCGAGTATTCGTACTGAGCGCCGGTCGAATCGCGGCCGAGCCAGCCGATTTCGTTCCAGTCGCCGATGCCGGTGTAGCCGACGCCCGAGACCTGGCCAACCAGCGAGTCTGCGGCGTTGCCGGTGTCGCCCATGGTCAGCTTGCCGAACGCGCCCGAGATGAACACGGTCGAGTCGCCGTTGTTGGTGTTGCCAACGCCCGACTGGTCGTTACGGACCGAAGCGCCGAACGAGAGGCCGGTGTCGGTTTCGCCCGAAGCGGTGAAGATCACACGGAAACGCGACGAGAATGCGGTTTCCACACCGTCGGCTGCGTCGATCACACCGCTGCCATCGGTGTCGGTGACGTAGTTGTGCACCAGACCCATGCGAGCGGTACCGGTCACGGTCACATCAGCGGCTGCAGCGCCAGCAACCAGCACCAGGGCGGTGGTCGCGAGGAGAACTTGTTTCATGTTTTTCCCTCTTTCTTCAAGGTAAGCCCGCCGCAGGGGAATCCGCAGGGGAATGGATCGTATTTCCACCCTGACGCCCCTGATTGCAACGACGAGGAGCAGGCGGAGCGAAATCGTCGGAAAGTTGGTGCACCTATGCCACAGGTTACCGTCAGCCCATGAACTTGGCCGCCGCTTCACACGCGTAAGGCAGGCGCGAAAGGCCTTGGCAGGCCCCGGACGCTCGGCTAGACAGCAGGCAAGGGTACGAAGGATGGCCGGATGATCTTGCATCAACTCAGCAAAGCGGCGCTTGTGACGGGGCTTGCCTTCACGCTCACCGCCTGCGGCGGCGGTATCGGCAGCGGAAACCTGTTCGGCAAGCGTGGGTCCATCCCGACGGAAGACCAGATGACCCGCAAGGAACGTGCCGACGCGCAGCGCGCCGGCATCGCCAAGGCCCGCGGCGAAGAGGAGAAGGGCTCGACGCTCTGGGATCTGTTCTCGGCCTCTGACAACCCGAACACCACTGTCGAGGTCAACAAGTACATCTGGCAGGCCTCGCTGGAAGTGCTGAACTTCCTGCCCATCGAATCGGTCGATCCGTTCACTGGCGTCATCGTGACCGGCTACGGGCGGCCTCCGGGCGGCGGTCGGGCCTATCGCGCGACGATCTTCGTGCAGGACCCTGCCCTGGACGCGCGCAGCCTGAAGGTGGCGCTGCAGGGCCAGGGCGGCGGCTCAGTCGCCCCGGAAACCGTGCGGGCGATCGAGGATGCGATCCTGACCCGCGCGCGGCAGCTGCGCGTCCGCGACAGCAAGCTTTAAGCGTTTGTCAAAGCCATGTGGGCGGGGAAGGGGTGGACCTTTCCCTTTGCACATGTGTAATTCCGCCCCGCAATCTGCCCGGAATTCCGCATGAGGCTTCTGATGTCGCGCTATGACCCTTCGGTGATCGAACCCCAATGGCAGGACGCCTGGGACAAGGCGGGGGCCTTCACGGCGCGGCGTGATCCGGCCAAGCCCAAGTACTATGTGCTGGAGATGTTCCCGTATCCGTCAGGCCGCATCCATATGGGGCATGTGCGCAACTACACGATGGGCGACGTGGTGGCGCGAACCAAGGCGGCGCAGGGCTATTCGGTGCTGCATCCGATGGGCTGGGATGCGTTCGGGATGCCCGCCGAGAACGCCGCGATGGAGCGGGGGGGGCATCCGAAGGATTGGACCTACGGCAACATCGCGGACATGAAGGCGCAGATGAAGCCTTTGGGCCTGTCGATCGACTGGTCGCGGGAGCTGGCGACCTGCGACCCGGAGTATTACGGCCAGCAGCAGGCGATGTTCATCGACATGATGGAGGCCGGGTTGGTCTACCGGAAGGCCGCCGTGGTCAACTGGGACCCGGTCGACATGACGGTTCTGGCCAACGAGCAGGTGATCGACGGCAAGGGCTGGCGGTCTGGGGCTGCCGTGGAACGGCGCGAGCTGACGCAGTGGTTCTTTAAGATCAGCGACTATTCCGATGAGCTGTTGTCGGCGCTGGACGGGCTGACGAACTGGCCGGAAAAGGTGCGCCTGATGCAGGCGAACTGGATCGGCAAGTCGCGTGGGATCGAGGTCGATTTCCCACTGACCTCCACAGTCGCTGGGCTGTCCGCGCTGACCTGTTATTCAACCCGCCCCGACACTTTGCGCGCGGCGACATTCATGGCCATCGCACCAGAGCATCCGATTGCCCAGGCGCTGGCCAAAGCCGACCCGAAGGTGGCAGCGTTCTGCGAAGAGTGCCGCAAGGGCGGGACCAGCGAGGCGGCTATTGAGACGGCTGAAAAGCTGGGGTTCGACACCGGGCTGACCGTGCGCCACCCGATCTACCCGGAAAGGACTCTGGCGGTCTGGATCGGCAACTTCGTGTTGATGGAATACGGCACAGGCGCGATCTACTGCTGCCCCGGCCATGACCAGCGCGACCTTGATTTCGCTCGGAAATATGGTCTCCCGGTGGTCAACGCCTTCCATATGCCGGGCGAGACGAACGATATCGGGACCGAGGCTCTGGTGCCTGCCAAGGACGTGACCGTCGCCTATGACAGCCACTTCACCGGCATCACCCTGTCCACCGCTTACGATGCCATCGAGACCTCGATTGACTGGATGGAAGCGCGGGGTCTGGGCAAGGGGCAGGTCAAGTTCCGCCTGCGCGACTGGGGGGTCTCCCGCCAGCGCTATTGGGGCTGCCCGATTCCGGTGATCCACTGCGCGTCCTGCGGCGTGGTGCCGGAAGACAAGAAGAACCTGCCGATCGAGCTGCCCTATGACGTCAGCTTTGACGTCCCCGGCAACCCGCTGGACCGCCACCCGACCTGGCGCGACTGCCAGTGCCCGAAGTGCGGCGCCAAGGCCCGGCGCGAGACGGACACGATGGACACCTTCGTCGATTCGTCCTGGTACTACGCCCGCTTTACCGCCCCCCGCGCGACTACCCCCACAGTGCTGGAAGACGCGGACTACTGGATGAACGTCGACCAGTACATCGGCGGGATCGAGCATGCGATCCTGCACCTCCTCTACTCCCGCTTCTTCGCCCGGGCGATGCACAAGACCGGCCACCTGCCTGCGAAAGCCATTGAGCCGTTCAATGCGCTCTTCACCCAGGGCATGGTCACGCATGAAATCTACCGGTCGAAGGATGCCGCCGGCCGCCCGGTCTACCACCTGCCCGAGGACGTGCTGCGCTTCAACATCCGCAACGAAGCGGTCGCCTTCCTGAAGGTCGATCACCAGACCGACCTGTCCGAGCTGAGCGAAGACCAGCTGCAGGACGTCCTGCTGGAAGCCGCGGGCACTCCGGTCGAGATCGTGCCTTCGGCCAAGATGTCGAAGTCGAAGAAGAACGTCGTCGACCCGATGAACATCATCGCCCAGTTCGGCGCGGATACCGCCCGCTGGTTCGTGATGTCGGACAGCCCGCCGGAACGGGACGTGGAATGGACGGCCTCGGGCGCCGAGGGGGCCTTCAAGCACCTCAGCCGCGTCTGGGCGCTGTCGGCCCGCATCGGCGACATGCCGGCGGATCACAAGGGCGAGGGCGATACCGACCTGGCAAAAGCCACTGCCAAGGCCATCGACGAGGTCACGAAGGGCATCGAGGGCTTTGCCTTCAACAAGGCCATCGCCACGCTGTACGGATTCACCAACACCATCGCGAAGGCCAATGCCTCGACCCCGGTGATGAAGGACGCGATCCGCACGCTGGCCAAGCTGATGTCGCCGATGACCCCGCACCTGGCCGAGGAAATCTGGGCGATCCACGGCGGCGGCGGGCTTTGCGCGCAAGGCGCCTGGCCCAAGGCCGACCCTGCCCTTCTGATCGACGACACGGTGACCCTGCCGATCCAGATCAACGGCAAGCGCCGGGCGGAAATCAGCGTTCCGAAGGATATGCCGGCTGCAGAGGTTGAAAAGCTGGCGCTGGCGGATGAGGATGTGGTCAGGTTCCTTGCCGGTCAGCCGGTGAAGAAGATCATCGTCGTCCCGGGCCGCATCATCAATGTCGTCGTCTGATCGCACTGCCCCTCACCCTAACCCTCTCCCCCGGGGGGAGAGGGAACCTGTCGCGCTTGTCATTGGACAAAGCGCACCAGGACCGCGGCAGGTTGGGGCGGAACCCCTGCCGACCCGCGCAACGGGTGCCCTTTTCCGGGAGGGAAAGGCTTTGAGCCGCCGCTTCGTCTTCCTCGCCCCGCTTGCGCTGGCGGCTTGCGGCTTTACCCCCGCGCTGGCCCCGAATGGCCCGGCGACCGCACTGCTTGAGACGGTCTATGTCCAGGACCCGACCGACAAGAACGGCTTTGACCTTGTCGAACGGCTGGAAGAACGGCTTGGCCGGCCCGAGAACCCGCGCTATGATCTGACCTATACCATCGTCACCGAAACCGTCGGGGTCGGGATCACCACCGACAACCAGATCACCCGCTACAACCTGAAGGGCGTGATCGACTATTCGCTGACCGACCGCGCCTCGGGCGCGCGGGTCACGGGCGGGCGGGTGCAGAACTTCACCGCCTATGCCGCCACCGGGTCCACCGTCGCGGGTCTTGCGGCCGAGGAAGACGCCGCCTACCGGCTGATGCGGATTCTGGCTGACCAGATCACCGCCCAGCTGATCGCGGCTTCGGCCAATCTGCCATGATCCTGAAGGGGGCCGAGGCCGCCCGCTATTGTGCAAAGCCCGATCCGGGCCGCGCGGGCCTGTTGATCTTTGGCGCCGATGCGATGCGGGTCGCGCTGAAACGGCAGGACGCGATTGCCGCGCTGATCGGGCCAGAGGGCGAGGCCGAAATGCGCCTGACCCGGATGGCTGGCGGCGATCTGCGCAAGGATGCAAGCCTGCTGCTGGATGCGATCAAGGCGGTGGGCTTCTTTCCGGGGGCCCGCGTGGCCTTTGTCGAGGACGCGACGGACGGTCTTTCGGACACCATCGCCACCGCGCTGAAGGAATGGAAGCCGGGCGACGCTTTCATCGTCATCACGGCGGGGGGGCTGACGGGCAAATCCGCGCTGAAGACCCTTTTCGAAAAGCATCCGAACGCCGTCAGCATCGGGCTCTACGACGATCCACCCAGCCGCGAGGAAATCGAGGACGCGCTGAAGAAGGCGGGTCTCAAGGACATCGACCGCGAGGCGATGACCGACCTCAACACTTTGGCCCGCGCGCTGGACCCCGGCGACTTCCGCCAGACGCTGGAAAAGATTGCGCTGTACAAATACCGCGACGACACCCCCCTGACCCCCGCCGATGTCGCCGCCATGGCCCCCGCGACGATCGAGGCCGAGGTCGACGACCTGATCGACGCCGTGGCCGAGGCGCGCAGCACCGCCATCGGCCCGCTGTTCCGGCGGCTGGAGGGGCAGGGCGTCCTGCCGGTCACCATCTGCATCGGCGCGCTGCGGCATTTCCGCATCCTCCACGCCGCGGCGACCGATCCGGGCGGCCCCGGCGCGGGGATTCAGAAGGCGCGCGTCAATTTCAAGCAGAAGGACGCGATGGGACGGCAAGCCGGGCAATGGGGCACCCGCGCGCTGGAGCAGGCGGTGGCGATCCTGTTGGAAACCGACCTGACCCTGCGATCCACCAGCAAGGCACCCGGCATGGCGGTGATGGAACGCGCGCTGATCCGCATCGCGATGACGCGTCGTTAGGCGCCGATTTCTTTGAAGAAATCGTTCCGGAGTTTTCGAAAACTCCGGCGCCTCACACCCGGCGGATGGTCCCGGTCAGGGGAACAGCGGCGGACAAAGTGTTCGAAATCGTCCCGTATTTCAGGATGTTGCGATGCAGTAGGTCAAGCCGCGCATCGTTTTCGGGCGTGTCGACCGTAATCTCATACCGGATCGCGATCAGCTTTGGCGGCGCATCCTGGCGGTCGGCCTGCAAGGAGACGCTCATCCCGTCCAGCTGGAACTTCAGCGTCGGCAGCACCCGCTCCGCCCCCTTGATCATGCAGGCCGCCAGCGCCGCCAGCAAAAGCTCCACCGGGTTCAGCGCATCCTTGCGGCCCTCGATGTCGGTCCCCAGCCGGACCTCGGCACCGTGAGAGCTGGCAAGGCTGCCGGTAGCATCCAGTCGGCGGGCAGTGACGTCGTATTGCATGGGACCTCGCAGTTGACAGTCGGGGACTGGGGCCGACAATGCAGCCAGATCGCCACCCGCGCCTTGATCCGGCGCAAAGCGAGGACCCCTTGACCGCATTCTCCGACCTGCACGCCCGTTGCGCGGCCCTTGGCACGCGGCTCTTCACCGTGACAACCGTGGATGAAGAGGCCGAGCTCGCGCGCCGGGTCTTTACCTCGCATCCGGTCGAGTACCCGCTTTCGGGCACCAAGCCGCTGACAAAGGACGGCTGGTACGACGCGACCATAGCAGGGCGGCGAACCTTTGTCGCGAATACCCCGCCAGAGTTTGCGAAGTACTTCTTCGACCACGAACTGATTGTGTCCCTTGGCCTCGGCTCCTGCATCAACGTGCCGGTGGTGGACGGGGATCGCGTGCTGGGCACCGTGAACATTCTGGCCGAGGCCGGGCACTTCACGCCCGAAAGACTTGCGGCCTATGAGGCCCTGGTGGCCGTTGCCTCCCCTGATCTGGCAGTCGAGTTGCGCTGATGGCGAAAGAGATGACCCCGGTCGAGGCCTTCCTCGCCCCGCTGGCGAAGATCGCCCGCAAGCAGCGCGACATTGAAGGGCTGGTGTTCTGGGGCGGGGACGAAGGCTGGGACCCCTCGCCGTCCGAGGCGCTGGAAGCCGAAGAGATCGTGTTCTACGCCGAGGGCCTGTTGATCGACGGCTTCCACATGGACTGGGCGCTTGTTGCCGAGGGTGAGGGCGTGGGCCACTTGCGCCTGTGCTTCTGGCAGGACGGCGCGCCGCCACCCCCCGTCGCCGCGCCCTGGACGGTCGAAGCGGAGGGGCGCTGGCAGCCCGTCTAGGCCCTCGACAGGATCAGCCCGGCCATCACCAGACCGGCGGCGGCGATGCGGGTCGGCGTGATCTCGCGCGCGGTGACACCCAGGGCACCGGTCGCGTCGATCACCATCGCAGCCGTCATCTGGCCCAGGATCAACGCGGCGACCATTGTCAGCACGCCAAGCTGCGACACGCCCCAGACCGCGCTCAGGACATACCAGGCACCGAAGCAGCCGCCGATCAGCGTCCAGGCCGGGACCTGCGGCAGTTTCAGGAAGGTCGCACCCTGCCCCTGTGCCATCGCGATCACGAAAAGGACGACGAACCCCACGCCGAAGGACACGGCCGCAGCAGGGACCGGGCCGCCGAGTTCGCGCGCCAGGGCGGCATTCACCGGGGCCTGCACGGCAATGGCCACACCACCCAGCACAACTGCCAACAATACCCAGATCATCCCTGCCTCCGTTTCCTTTTTCGCCACAAAGCCACAGCGGCAAGGGCGCTGCAACCCTTGCCATGCGGCCATCTATCAGGCAGATAATACACAAGGACCTATCGCGGATTCCGATGGCATTCACTCTGCGCCAGCTTCAATTCTTCGTCGGCGCCGCCGAGGCCGGCTCGGTCTCTGGCGCGGCGCGAGCGCTGTCGATCAGCCAATCCTCGGTAACCGAGGCGATCCGCGGGCTGGAGGACGATCTGGGCGTGATCCTGTTCGACCGGCAGGCGCGTGGCATCCTCCTCACGCACAAGGGCTCGGCCCTCCTGCGCCATGCCCGGCAGATTCTGGCGGATGTGGCGACCGCGCGGACGACGTTCCAGACCGAGGCGGAAACCGCCACGGGACGCCTGTCGCTGGGGGTGACCAGCCTTGTCGCGGGTTATGTCCTGTCCGACATCCTGCAGCGCTATCGCCGCGCCCATCCGCAGGTCGAACTGACGGTGATCGAGGACAGCGGCGAATACCTGCAGCACCTTCTGATCGGCGGCGAACTGGACGTGGCGGTGCTGCTGACCTCGTCAGTGCACGACCGGATGGCGTTGAATGTCGAGACGCTTCTGGTGTCACCCTACCGGCTGTGGCTGCCGCTGGGCCATCCGCTGGCGCAGCAGGAAAGCATAGCGCTGGAAGAGCTTGCCGGGTCGCCGATGATCCAGCTGATGGTGGACGAGATCGAGGAATCCACTCGCCGCCTGACCGCCGCCTTGCCGGTGAAACCGCAGATCGCCTTCCGCACCCGCAGCGTCGAGGCGGTGCGGTCCCTGGTCGCCACCGGCGCGGGCCTCGCGATCCTGCCCAGCCTCGTCTACCGCCCGTGGAGCCTTGAAGGCGACCGGATCGAGATCCGCGACGTGTCGGGTGACTTGCCTTCGGTGCAGGTCGGTCTGGCCTGGCGCAAGGGCGCGCCGCTGACCGGGCCTGCGTCGAACTTCATCCGTTCGGCGCAAAGCACGGCGGTAGCGCGACCGGGATAAGTGCCAGGCGCAGGTCAGGCAGCGACGGGCAGAAGCTCGACCCCGGCGATCCGGGCCAGATGCTCCATCCGGCGCCGGAATTCGGGCAGGAACCCATGCGCGCGGGAAAATGCCCAGGCGTTGCGGCTGGCCACCGCAATCGCAGCCGGGTCGCGCGCCAGATCGGCGATGCGGTCGGCAAGCGCCTTGGCCTGGCCCAGCGGGACACCCCAGCCCGCCCGCGATTCGCCGTTCAGCCGTTCCCACATCCGGTTGTCATAGCTGGCCACGGCAACGCCACAGCCCATCGCCTCGACATAGGTGCAGGACGGGTCGGCTTGCCGATGGCATCCGATGAAAATGTCCGCCTGCGTGCGGGTAAAGGGCACCAGCTCGGTCTCGAAATCGACGGCCCGGTGCAGCCTGACCCGCGACGGCTCCTTCAGGCGCTGGATGCCGGCGGCAAGCTCGCCCTCCAGCGCGCCGGTGCCGAAAACGTCCAGCGTGAAGTCCACCCCCCGCTCGATCAGCCTTTGTGCCACGGGAAGCAGGTCCTGCGCGCCCTTCATCTGCTCCAACCGGCCCGAGAAGATCAGCCGCAGCGGCCCATCCGCCGCCCGCCACGCCTCACGCGCGGCCATCTCGGCCTCGGTCGCGAACAGGTCCGGCGTCATGCGGCCGTCGAGGAACAACATGCTGTCGGAAGTCATCGCCGCGTAGGCGTCGTAGGCCGGATACCCGTTGGCCTGCAGCCCATGCGCCACCCGGAACGAGTGTTCGCGCCGCTTTTCCTGCTGGCGCAGCCAGAGCCCGCCCTTCAACCGCCCCAGCATCCCGCGACTGCGATCAAGGCTGAGGATCTGCATCCGGGTTTCCGGCGTGTATTCTATGACATAGACGATCTTCTGCCCGGGCTTGAGATGGTCGGTCAGGCTGAGACAGTGGAAATCGTCACCCCCGGCATACATCAGACCGAATCCGTCCAGGTGACGGGCGCACAGCTCTTCGGTCGGGTCGAGAAGCAGAAGGTCGAAAGGCAGCTCGCTGCGGTCGTAATCGCGCCCGAAGGGAATCGCTGGCGCTCCGCGGCGCAGGGCTACGGTGATACGGGATGGCCAGTAGGCCTGCTGGACGCGCATTCCTTCGACGAACTTCACATCCAGACGCAACCTGTCGCCGGTCTCAATCACCGGCGCCGGTGCAATCATCAGCATCCTTACCATCCAAATACCACCCAATGTCCTGATTAACTAAGCAGACTCTCAATCCACACAAGCGGGAAAATCCGAAACAATATGGTCTCGGAACCACGCATCGGTAATGCCGATATCTGGCTTCAGTTTTTTGTTATTGTGAAAGTTTCGTGGCGACTTACGGTTTTTTCAAGTCCGCGAGAACGGACTCTCTGCGCATGCAAGAGACACACCAACGGGAGCCTGACATGAACCACCTCAGACTGATGGGAACCACGACCCTTGCGCTTCTGACCGGACTTTCCCCGGTTCTTGCCCAGGTCACCGAGATCGGTGCGCCCGAGGGCCAGGTCAACATCGTGGCCTGGCCGGGCTATATCGAGCGCGGCGAAACCGACAAGGCCTTCGACTGGGTGACCAAGTTCGAAGCCGCGAGCGGTTGCAAGGTCAACGTCAAGACCGCCAACACCTCGGACGAGATGGTTGCCCTGATGAACGAGGGCGGCTTCGACCTTGTCACTGCTTCGGGCGACGCAAGCTTGCGTCTGGTGGCTGGTGACCGGGTCCAGCCGATCAACATCGACCTGATCCCGTCCTGGTCCACCGTCGACGACCGCCTGAAGGACGCGCCCTGGCACACGGTCGACGGCGTCCACTACGGCGTGCCCTACATGTGGGGGCCGAACGTGTTGATGTACAACACCGAGGTCTTCAAGGAGCCGCCGACCTCGTGGAACGTCGTGTTCGAAGAGCAGAACCTGCCCGACGGCAAGTCGAACAAGGGCCGCGTCCAGGCCTATGACGGCCCGATCCACGTTGCCGACGCGGCGCAGTACCTGATGTTCCACAAGCCCGAGCTTGGGATCAAATCGCCCTACGAGCTGAACGAAGACCAGTACAAGGCAGCACTTGACCTGTTGCGCGCCCAGCGCGACCTGACCAGCCGCTACTGGCATGACGCCTTCATCCAGATGGATGACTTCAAGAACGAAGGTGTCGTCGCCTCGGGCTCCTGGCCGTTCCAGGTGAACCTCCTCAAGGCCGAAGGCCTGCCGATCGCCTCGACGATCCCGCAGGAAGGCGCCACGGGCTGGGCCGACACGACGATGATGCATGTCGATGCGGCGAACCCGAACTGCTCGTACCTGTGGATGGAACATTCGCTGGCCTCGAACCTGCAGGCCGACCTGTCGGTCTGGTTCGGCGCCAACCCCGCCGTGCCGGCAGCCTGCACGGACGGCCGCGGCATGGCGACGGCCGAAAGCTGCACGGCGAACGGTCTGGACGACTTCGACAAGATCCGGTTCTGGACCACTCCGGTCTCGAACTGCTCTCAGGGTGACGGGGCCTGCGTGCCCTATTACCGCTGGGTCTCGGACTACATCGGCGTGATCGGCGGCCGGTAATCGCAACATCCCAGGGTGCGCCTTCGCGGCGCACCTTCCTTCAACCAGCGGTGCGCAATGACTGCGCACCCTACGGATGCCCCATGACCGCTGCTGTCGAATTCCTCAACGTCTCCCGCCATTTCGGCCCGGTGAAGGCCGTCGATGGCGTCGATCTGACGATCGCCGAGGGCTCGTTCTTCGCCATGCTGGGGCCCTCCGGTTCGGGCAAGACCACCTGCCTGCGGCTGATCTCGGGATTTGAAAAGCCCACCGGCGGCACGATCCGCATCTTCGGCGAGGATGTGTCGAACACCCCGCCGCATCTGCGCAACGTGAACACCGTCTTCCAGGACTACGCCCTGTTCCCGCACATGAACGTGCGCGACAACGTGGCCTACGGGCTGATGGTCAAGGGCATGGGCCGCGCCCAGCGCCATGCGAAGGCCGAAGAGATGCTGGCCCTGGTCCATCTCGACGCCTACGGCGACCGCAAACCCGCCCAGCTTTCCGGCGGCCAGCGGCAGCGCGTGGCACTTGCCCGCGCCCTGGTGAACGAACCCCGCGTGCTGCTGCTGGACGAACCCCTCGGCGCGCTGGACCTGAAACTGCGCGAGGCGATGCAGGACGAGCTGAAGGCCCTGCAAAAGCGGCTTGGCCTGACCTTCGTCTTCGTCACCCACGACCAGCACGAGGCGCTGTCGATGGCCGACAGCCTCGCCGTGTTCAATGAAGGCCGCATCGCCCAGATCGGCACCCCGCAGGATGTCTACGACCGCCCTGCCACCCGGTTCGTCGCGGACTTTGTCGGCTCCTCCAACGTCCTGCCACCCGAGCTGACCCGCGCCCTCGGCGGCCCCGCCCAATGGTCTTCGCTTCGCCCCGAGGCGACCCGCCTTGCCGCCACCGGCCCCTTGACCGGCACCGTCACCGCGCTGCGCTACCTCGGCTCGGGGACCCGCGTCGTCCTTGATGCCAACGGCACCGAGATCGCCGCCATGGTCCCGGCAGGCCAACCCGTCCCCGCCGAAGGCACCAGCACCGCCATCGCCTTCGACCCGCAAGCGCTCCACCTGATGGGAGAGGCCTGATGCGCCGCGCCCCGTCCAGACGTCCCAGGGGGCGTTGCCCCCTCGCCCTTCGGGCTCACCCCCAGGATATTTTCGGACAGATGAAATCCCCCAACGCTTTCATCTGTCCTGCAAATATCCCCGCCGGAGGCTCCCGCCCGCGCCAATCTTCCCACGGTCAAAAGCCAGGCGCCCAAAATTCTTCCTTCAAGAATTTTTCCGGCCAAAGGGCGCATCCATGACCACCTCGGCAATCCTGCCCGCCAAAGGCCCCGCCGACCGCCTCACCGCCCTTTTCTGGCGGCATCCCCGCGTGCTGCTCGCCCTCCTCCTTACCCCGCCGCTCCTCTGGCTGGGCGTGGTCTACCTCGGCTCGCTCGCGGCACTCCTCCTCCAGTCCTTCTACTCGATCGACGAATTCTCCGGCGTGGTGAAGGAAGAGTTCACCCTGAAGACTTACGGAGAGCTGCTGCGCCCGTCGAACTTCGACATCCTGGTCCGGACCGTGACCATGGCTGCCGCCGTGACCCTTGCCTGCGCCGCGCTGGCATTCCCCATCGCCTACTACGCCGCCCGCTACGCCAAGGGCCACTGGAAGGCCGCCTTCTATCTCGGCGTCATGCTGCCCCTGTGGTCCAGCTACCTCGTCAAGGTCTACGCCTGGAAGCTGATCCTGGCCAAGGAAGGCATCATCGGCTGGGCCGCCGAGCAGACCCATACCTCCTGGATCATCGACGGCATCCTGTCGATCCCGGGCTTTGAATCCTCGTCGCTCTCCACTTCCCCCATCGGGACCTTCATGGTCTTCGTCTACATCTGGCTGCCCTACATGATCCTGCCGATGCAGGCCGCCCTTGAACGCGTGCCGAACTCGATGCTCGAAGCCTCGGCCGACCTCGGCGCCACCCGGGCACAGACCTTCCGCACCGTGATCCTGCCTCTCGCCCTGCCCGGAGTCATCGCGGGCTCGATCTTCACCTTCTCCTTGACCTTGGGCGACTACATCATCCCGCAGATCATCGGCAATTCCGCCAACTTCATCGGCATGGCCGTCTACCAGCTGCAGGGCACCGCCGGGAACATTCCGCTTGCCGCCGCTTTCGCCGTGGTGCCGATCCTGATCATGCTCGTCTACCTCGGGATCGCCCGCCGCATGGGGGCTTTCGATGCTCTCTGACCGCTCTCCCCTCTCGCTTCGCGCGGCGGCTATCGGAGGCCTCCTGTTCCTCCACCTGCCGATCCTCCTCATCTTCCTCTACGCCTTCACGACCGAGGAGCGCAGCTTCCAGTTCCCGCCCCCCGGCCTGACCACCCAGTGGTTCGGCGTCGCCTGGAACGACCGCCCCGACATCTGGCCACCGCTCTGGCTGTCCCTGAAGGTCGCGACCATCGCCACCGCCATCGCGCTTGTCCTTGGCACCCTCGTCGCCGCCGCGATGACCCGGACCGCCTTCTTCGGCCGCGACCAGATCTCGCTCCTGATCCTCCTTCCCATCGCGCTCCCCGGCGTCATAACCGGCATGGCACTTCGGTCGGCCTTCGGGGTGATGGACATCCCGTTTTCCACCTGGACCATCGTGCTTGGCCACGCGACCTTCTGCATCGTCATCGTCTACAACAACGCCGTTGCCCGTCTCCGCCGCCTGTCCGGCGGGATCATGGAGGCCTCGGCCGACCTTGGCGCCAACGCCTTCCAGACCTTCCGCCACGTCCTGCTGCCCAACATGGGCTCCGCCCTCCTTGCGGGCGGCATGCTCGCCTTCGCTCTCAGCTTCGACGAGGTCATCGTCACCATCTTCACCGCAGGCTCGGGCGAGGGATCGAAGACCCTGCCGATCTGGATGCTTGACGAACTGATCCGCCCACGCCAGCGCCCCGTCACCAACGTCGTCGCCATCGTCGTCTTCGCGGCAACGTTCCTTCCCATCCTCGCAGCCTACTACCTCACCCGCGGCGGGTCCGAGACCGCCGGCATGGGCAAATAGGGAGACCTTCCATGGACACACTTTCCACCATCGACACCGCACTCCTCATCGGGTCCGCCTTCGAGGCCGGACAGGAAACGCGTGAGCCGATCCTGAACCCCCGCACCGGTGGCTTGATCCTTGAGGTGCCCGAGGCCTCGACCGCCCAGGTCGACCGCGCCGTCGCTGCCGCCCGCAAGGCCTTCGAGGGTTGGTCGCGGACGACCCCGGCGGAACGGTCCTCGGCTCTGCTGCGGATCGCCGACCGGATCGAGGCCGAGGCCGAAGCCTTCGCGAGCCTTGAGGCGCTGAACTGCGGCAAACCGATCAACGCCGCGCTGAACGACGAAATCCCCGCCATCGTCGACTGCTTCCGCTATTTCGCCGGTGCGGTCCGCTGCATGACCGGCACCGTCGCGGGGGAATACCTGTCGGGCCACACCTCGATGATCCGCCGTGATCCCGTTGGAGTGGTGGCGTCAATTGCGCCGTGGAACTATCCCATGATGATGATGGCCTGGAAGCTTGGCCCTGCCATTGGCGGCGGCAACACCGTAGTGTTCAAGCCGTCCGAACAGACCCCGCTCACCGCTCTGAAACTGGCGCATATCCTGGCCGATGTCCTGCCCGAAGGTGTGGTCAACGTCGTCGCGGGCCGGGGCCAGACCGTCGGCAGCTACCTCATCAACCATCCCCAGGTGGACATGATCTCGCTGACCGGAGACGTGGCGACCGGCAAGAAGATGCTGGATGCGGCGGCGAAGACGGTGAAGCGCACCCACCTTGAACTTGGCGGCAAGGCCCCCGTCGTGGTCTTCGACGACGCCGACGTGGATGCCGTGGTTGAAGGCCTCCGCGCGTTCAGCTTCTACAACGCCGGTCAGGACTGCACTGCAGCCTGCCGGGTCTATGCCGGGAAGAAGATCTACGACACCCTTGTCGCAGAGCTTACCTCGGCGGCGTCGTCCATCGTTCTGGGGGCGGAGGACGACGCCACCAATGAAATCGGCCCGCTGATCAGCCAGCGCCAGCGCGACCGGGTGGCCAGCTTCGTCAACCGCGCACGCGAACTGAACCACGTCCAGATCACCACGGGCGGCGAGGCGATGGACCAGGGCTTCTACTACCGCCCCACGGTCGTCGCCGGGGCCAAGCAGGACGACGAAATCGTCCGGCGCGAGGTCTTCGGCCCGGTGGTGTCGGTCACGCCGTTCAGTGACGTGGATGACGCGGTGACCTGGGCGAACGACAGCGACTACGGGCTGGCTTCAAGCGTGTGGACCCGCGATGTGGGCCGGGCGATGGCGACAGCGGCACGGCTGCGCTACGGCTGCACCTGGATCAACACCCACTTCATGCTGACCAACGAAATGCCCCACGGCGGGTTGAAACAAAGCGGCTACGGCAAGGACATGAGCGCCTACGCGCTGGAGGATTATACGGTCGTGCGGCATGTGATGGTGAAGCATGGGTAAAGGCCACAATTAGGCCTCTTCACAGTATGATCCTTGGTCAGGACGAGCTAACCCGGATAACCCACATGGCAGTGGTCAGCGCCGACGAAAAGTGGATTGTGCACGTTGCCACTTCCCTCGGGATTCGGGTGGAGGTTGCGCCTCGGATTGCCTTGTCCGACGGCCAGAGCGTCCAACCTTGGGCGCGAGTGATTGACTTCGGTGCCGCGAACGGAATGCTGATCTTCGCGGAGTGGGCCGAGTGTCGAGACCACGCAGAGGAACTTACTGGCGCTGGTTACGGTTTCAGCACTTTCCGGGAACCTCCAAATTCACCACCAGCTGACTTTAGTTCGGTACAGGAAATGCTCTGTGACTGGACATGGACCGGCCCTTCATCGTTGAAGCCGGACTGGGTAGTTTAGCCTTTGGGATTCGCCTGCCTTCTTCCACTTGCCCGATTTGTCCCGCGACAAATCGGGCCGCGCCTGCCTGCCCCTGGCAGGCGCGTTTCCGCGCCCGCCCAGGCAGACGCGCCCCAATTTTCCAACTGACGAGCCTTGCCCAACACCCCTTGGCTTCCGGCTTGCGCCTTCAGCCAACTGCCCGGGCGACTGTCCACCGGACTGTCACCTGATCGAGCAGGGTCCGACTTTCACGGGTTGGGATTTGCCATAACTCGGGCTTTGGACAGATCCTAACAAACCCCTAACGTCCGCGATCAAACAGTTGATCCGGAAAGGTTTTCCGATTTTGTCCACCGTGGACAGATTTCAGAACCGTTCCGCCCGCAGCACCTCGGCATCGGTCACCCCGATCACTCCGATATGCCGGTCCACCACCGAAAACGCCGCCTCCAGAAGCCCGTCCAGCCGCTCCGGCCGGATCAGGCAGACCACCGCGACCATGCCTGACCGCCCGACCTGCCCGTCCCTGCTCCACCGCCCGGACCGCCCCGACCCGCCGAGGACCGGCAGCACGGTGAACCCGGTCACGCCCGCCTTCTCCAGGGCCGCCGTCAACCGCCCCTCCATCGGCGCCTCGATGATGATTTCCACTCGCTTCGCCAAGTGCGTCTGCATGCTTCAGCCCCCCACAGCCTGCGCCACGGCCACCCAGGCCGGAATACCGATCACCAGATTGAAGGGGAAGGTTACCCCCAGCGACAAGGTCAGGTAGATCGACGGGTTCGCATCCGGCAGTGCCACCCGCATTGCCGCCGGCACCGCGATATAGCTGGCAGACCCCGCCAGCACCATCATCAGCGCCACGCCGCCGGTCGACAGGCCCAGAAGCAGCCCTGCTGCCAGCCCGAAGCCAGCCCCCACGACCGGCATCACCAGCCCGAACAGAAGGACCCCGGCGGTCAGCACCCCCTTCGCCCCCCGCATCCCCCGGCCCGCAACCAGCCCCATGTCCAGAAGGAACAGGCAAAGCACCCCCTGGAAGGGCGCGACGATGAACGCCTCGATCCGCTGCATCCCCGGGTCGCCGGTGACAAGCCCGATCAGGAACGACCCGACCAGCAGCACGATGGACCCGTTCAGCAGGATCTCGCGCCAGAGATCTGCGTCGATCTTTTCCGCGCGCCCGCCGCCCCGGCTGGCCAGATACAGCGCCGAGATGATCGCCGGGGCCTCCATCGCGGCGGCGACGGCGACCATGTAGCCCTCGGCCACCAGCCCCGCTGCCTGCACGACCGAAGACCCGGTCACGAAGGTCACGATCGAGATCGACCCGTAATGCGCCGCCACCGCCGCTGCATCGGTCGCCGACAGGCGGGTCATCCCCTTCAGCAGCGCAAAGGCCACGAACGGGATCAGGAAGGACAGGATCACCCCGGCCACCAGCGCGGCGATCAGCGTGCCATCCAGCCCGTGATCCGCGACCGCGACCCCGCCCTTGAAGCCGATGGAGAACAGAAGGTAGATCGACATCCCCTTCGCCACCGCCTCGGGGATCGTCAACTCACTGCGCGCCAAAGCCGCGAACAGCCCCAGCGCAAAGCACAAAATCATTGGCGTCAGCAGGTTCGTCCCTGCCAGCGTCAGCATGTCCTGCATACCGTCCCCCGTTTCAAGCCGATATGGAGTTGCCTTTGCAAACCGCAACCCCTCCGGGGGATAAGTCCTGTTTCGTTCTTTCCCGACTCAGGGTGGCCTGCTACAGATGGGGGCATGACCCTTCACACCCCCAAGATAACGGGCGTTTCCGGCCGTCCGGTGATCCGGCAACTGGACGAGGCCGCGATCAACCGCATCGCGGCGGGTGAGGTCGTGGAACGTCCGGCCTCGGCTGTGAAAGAGCTTGTGGAGAACGCGCTGGACGCAGGCGCGTCGCGGATTCAGGTGGATATCGCCGATGGCGGCAAGACGCTGATCCGGGTGACGGATGACGGCTGCGGAATGACGGCGGAAGACCTGCCGCTGGCCCTGTCCCGCCATGCGACGTCGAAGATCGACGGGTCGGATCTCCTCGACATCCGCAGTTTCGGGTTCCGGGGCGAGGCCTTGCCGTCCCTGGGTGCCGTGGGGCGGCTGACCATCACCTCCCGCGCCGAGGGCGATGCCGCCCAGATCGCTTGTGAGGGCAGCCGGATGTCCCCCGTGAAGCCCGCCGCGCTGACCCGGGGCACGGTGGTCGAACTGCGCGACCTGTTCTTCGCCACCCCAGCGCGGCTGAAATTCCTCCGCTCTGACCGGGCCGAGTTGCAGGCGGTGACGGAAGTCATCCGCCGCCTCGCCATGGCCGAACCCCTTGTCGGCTTCACTTTGCGCGACGTGACGGGCGGCGAAGCGCGCACCCTGTTCCGCGCCGACCCGGCGAACGGCGATCTGTTCGACGCGTTGCAGTCCCGGTTGGCATCCGTCATCGGCCGCGATTTCACCGACAATGCCTTGCGGATCGACGCTGAGCGGGACGGGCTGCGCCTGCAGGGGTATGCCGCGCTGCCGACCTATTCGCGGGGGTCCTCGGCGCAGCAATACCTGTTCGTCAATGGTCGCCCGGTCCTGGACCGGATGCTCTACGGTGCGCTGCGGGCCGCCTATTTCGACGTCCTGTCGCGTGACCGCCACCCCGCCGCCGTGCTGAACCTGATCGCCGACCCGCAGCGCGTCGATGTGAACGTGCACCCCGCCAAGGCCGAGGTCCGGTTCCGTGAGCCTGATGCCGCGCGCAGCCTGATCATCACTGCACTCAAGTCCGCGCTGACGGGGGCAGGCCACCGCGCCTCATCCACAGTCGGGACCGCCACGCTGGACGCTTTCCGTGCCGAGCCGCGTGTGTACCAGATGGACCGGCCCAGCCAGCCCACCTTGTCGCGCGCTTACGCCTTCCAGGCCCCCGGTTTCGCCGAGGCTCCGCAGGCCGCCGCCTTTACCGATGTCCAAGCGCCAGCGCCGGACGAGGCCCCCCAAGCGCACCCCCTCGGCGCCGCCCGCGCCCAGCTGCACGAAAACTACATCGTCGCGCAGACCGCGACCGGCATTGTCATCGTCGACCAGCACGCCGCGCACGAACGCCTTGTCTATGAACGCCTGAAACGTCAAATGGCTGAGAGCGGCATCCGCGCCCAGGCGCTATTGATCCCCGAGATCGTCGATCTGTCGCCCACCGACGCCGCCCGCCTTCTGGACGCCGCCCCGGCGCTGGCCGAGGTCGGGCTGACCATCGAACCCTTCGGCGGCTCAGCAGTCTCGATCCGCGAAACTCCCGCTGTCCTGGGCCCGGTCAATGGCCAGGCCCTGATCCGCGACATCCTCGACGAGTTGGCTGACCAAGGCGACAGCCAACTGGTCCGCGCGAAGGTCGACGCGATCCTGTCCCGGATGGCCTGCCACGGCTCGGTCCGTTCCGGCCGCCAGATGCGGCCCGAGGAAATGAACGCCCTTCTGCGCGAGATGGAGGCGACGCCCTTGTCCGGCCAGTGCAACCACGGGCGGCCCACTTATGTGGAGCTGTCCCTCCACGACATCGAACGACTGTTTGGCCGCCGATGATCACGCTCTTTGGCCAGACCTATCAGTGGAACGACCCCGAGATCCTGCTTCTCGGTGGCGTGGCCTTGGCACTTGTCGGCCTGCTCCTTCTGATCTTGCGCAGCGTCAGCCGGTCGGCAACCGCTGCCGAGCCGTTGATGCGCGAGATCGGCTGGCTCTCCTCGCGCCTGCAACAGCTTGGCGACGGGCAGCAGCAGCTTGCCGGTGGCCTGCACCATGTGTCAGAGGCGCAGGCGGTCAGCCAGTCAGCCATGCTGAAGGTGATGGAACAGCGTTTGGCCGAAGTGCAGCGCCAGATGACCGAGGCTCTGCACGGCACCTCGACCCGGACAGCGCGATCGTTGGGTGAACTGCAGACCCGGCTGGAAACCATCGACAAGGCGCAGGCGAATATCGAGAAGCTGTCGGGCAACGTGCTTAGCCTGCAGGACATCCTGTCGAACAAGCAGACCCGTGGGGCTTTCGGGGAAATCCAGTTGCATGACATCGTGCAAAAGGCCCTGCCGAAGGACGCCTACACGATGCAGGCCACGCTTTCGAACGGGAGGCGGGCGGACTGCCTGATCCACCTGCCCAATCCCCCCGGCCCCATCGTCATCGACGCCAAGTTCCCGCTGGAGGCCTACGAAGCGATCCGTCGCGCCGACACCCCGCGCGGGGTGGTCGAGGCCGCGCAACAGATGCGCACGGCTGTCCGCGCGCATATCCGTGCCATCGCCGAGAAATACATCATCGAAGGCGAAACGGCCGACGGCGCGCTGATGTTCCTGCCCTCGGAAGCGGTCTACGCGGAACTGCACGCGAACTTCCCCGAACTGGTGCGGGAGGGCTTTGCCGTGAAGGTTTGGATCGTCTCGCCCACCACCTGCATGGCGACGCTGAACACGATGCGGGCCGTGCTGAAAGACGCCCGCATGCGCGAACAAGCCGGGGCGATCCGCAAGGAGCTGGCGCTGCTTTATGCCGATGTCGACCGCCTGGGCACCCGCGTCGAAAGCCTGGACCGGCATTTCGGGCAGGCGGCGAAGGACATCGAGGACATCAAGGTGTCGTCCGAAAAGGCCGGCAAGCGCGCCCGCCGCCTGGACAACTTCGACTTCGAGGAACTGGCCCCAGACACCCCGGCCAAGGTGATCGGCCCGACCGCAGCCGAATGATGCGCCACCTTACCCCTACGGACTACACAAGCCAGCCCTGGAAGAACGGGCGCGGCACCACGACCGAGCTATGGCGGCTTGAACGCGACTGCCAGCTTCTGGTGCGGCTAAGCCGGGCGGCGGTGGTCGAAGATGGGCCGTTCTCGCTGTTCCCGGGGATCGAGCGGAACCTGACCGTCCTCTCCGGCCCCGGCTTCCGGCTGACCGGAGGCGGCCTGGATTTCCGCTGCGAGCCGCTGGTCCCGATGGCCTTTCCCGGCGATGCCGAGGTCATGGCGACCGAAACCAAAGGCCAGCAGTCCGACGATTTCAACGTGATGACCGCTCGGGCGTTGCCGAAGCCGAGCGTTACCGTCATGCAGAACGCGCAGCTTTCCGAAGGCGGGCTCTTGGCGCTGTATGCCCTTGGGCCCTGTCGGATGAACGGGGTGGACGTCGCGCGCGATCATCTGATCCTGACGGACGGACCTGTTACTCTGGCCGGAAACTCGCCCGTCCTTGCGGTTCGGATACTCGGACTTGATCTTGACGTGCGCAGCTAACCCTAAGAATTCTCGCCGAAAATTCTTGGGCTCGCCTAACTGTCAGATCCTGAGCAGCGGCTGCGCCAGACGCGGGATCAGCCCTCGGAACCGCAGCGGAGCATCGGTCGCTGCGAGGCAGATGCAATCCTGGCCAGCCAGCGCGACCGGGGTATGTTCCATCTCTTCATCTGCAATCTCGATGTCGCCGCGGTCAAAGCGGTCGTTATCGTCGGCAAAGGCGCCCTGCAGGACCAGCGTCAGCTCCATCCCCCGGTGGCCGTGATCAGGCACCGCCTTGCCCGCCGGGATGAACAGCAGTCGCACGGTCGCGTCCTTGCCGGTGGGCAGGATCGCCTGCTTCACCCCACCGCCGACCTTGCGCCAGCGCACTGCCGACAGGTCACCGCCGATATAGTCGGCCAGAGGTGCCGGGAAAATCCCCGCCGGCTTCAGCGGTTCCGACTTCGTCGCCTGCGGCAGGCCTTCGATCCGCGCCAGGGCCCTGGACAGTGCGTCCTCGCCCATCGCGATCTCGTCCGCTTCCTCCAGAAGCGTGCCGCCCACGGCGTCGAACGACCCAAGCCTTGCCCGGCATTCGTCACACAGCGACACATGCGTCGCGACGACCAGATTGAACGCCTCGGGCAGCTGGCCGGCTGCGTAGCCCATCAAGAGCTGGTCCGAGAGATGGTGGCGTATCGTCATGTCCCTACTTCGTCCTTCAACCCATCTGATGGCGCAACTTGTCCAGCGCCAGCCGAATCCGCGATTTGATCGTCCCCAGGGGAAGCCCCGTCTCGGCTGCGATCTCGCTGTGCGAGAGGTCGCCGTAGAAGGCACGCTCGATCAGTGTTCTCTGTGGCGTGGGCAACGCAGCCAATGCGCGCCCCAGCCGTTCCGTCTCTTGCTGGGCTTCCAGAACCTCGGCCTGATCAGGCTCGGGCTCGGGACCCCAGTCCAATTCCTCCGGCTCGGCCCGGCGCGCCTTGCGCAGCGCGTCGATCCGCCGGTTGCGGGCGATGGTATAGACCCAGGTCGCCACACTGGCACGGGACGGGTCGAAGAGATGCGCCTTCTGCCAGAGCGTCGCCATGACGTCCTGAGCGCATTCCTCGGCCAGCGCCGCACCGGCCCCCGACTTCATCAGGAAGGCCTTCACCCGGGGGGCAAAGTGCCGAAAGAGCGCCGCAAAGGCCGCCCTGTCCTGATGGTCGCGCACCTTCACCAGAAGGTGGGCCCAGTCCGTCTCATCTTCCGCCTTCGCCAACGACCCGTCCCTTTTCTGGCGCAAACCCGTCCGTCCACCTATGCCCTGTGGCAGCGGCGGCAAGGCCTGCTCCGTCATAGCGGTTCTGCTGGCGTCAAGCATCATGAAGCTTCTACGCCGACAACCCGCGGCCGGATCATTTTTCAGCGAATTGGCGCAGGCCGGCAACAAGTCAAGACTTTGTGTCAACTTCGTTTGACAGTTCCTTGGCATCTGCGACGTTAACGGAACCTGACACGAAACTTTCGCCTCCCCTTTTCGTAGGTCTGGAGGCAGGGGTGATCCGATCAGGCGCCCGTCACGTAATCATGTAAAGACCAATCCAGGGAACGCCGCCTAAATGCCCTTCGAACAGTTCGGACCCGCCCCCCGCCGCATCGCCGTGATCGGAGGCGGGATTTCCGGGATGGCCGCCGCGCATATGCTGGCTGACCGCAACTCCGTCGTCCTGTTCGAAGCCGAGCCGCGACTGGGCGGTCATGCGCGGACCGTCATCGCGGGCAAGCGCCGCGACCAGCCGGTGGATACCGGGTTCATCGTCTTCAACCGGGTCAACTATCCCCATCTCGTCCGGCTGTTCGAAAAGCTTGAGGTTCCGGTGACCGAAAGCACCATGTCCTTTGGTGCCTCGATCCGCGGCGGCGCCATCGAATATGGCCTCGCCTCGATGGACACGATCTTTGCCCAGCGGTGGAATGCGCTGAACCCGCGTTTCCTGCGGATGCTGACCGATATCATGCACTTCAACCGCAACGCCGAGGCTGTGGCCAACGATTCCGCCATGACGATTGGTGAGCTTCTGGGGCGGCTTGGCACCGGCAGCTACTTCCGCGACCATTACATCACGCCGTTCTCGGGGGCGATCTGGTCGACGCCGACGGCCGGTATCCTCGACTTCCCCGCCCAGGCACTGGTCCGCTTCTTCCGAAACCATGCGCTGATGGATTATGAGGGTCAGCACCAGTGGTACACTGTGCAGGGCGGTTCGATCGAATACGTCCGCCGCCTGCAGGCCGCGATGACCGCGCAAGGGGTGGACATCCGCACCGGCAGTCCTGTCGCCAGCGTGCGGCGTGAGGCTGGGTCGGTCTTCGTCCGCGCCCACGGGTCCGAAGCGGAGCTTTTCGATGACGTGGTTTTCGCCACCCATTCCGACATCACGCTGAAGCTTCTGGCAGACGGCACCCCAGCCGAGACCTCGGCGCTGGCCGCCATCCGCTACCAGCCGAACGAGGCCGTCCTCCACTCCGACACCAGCCTGATGCCGAAGTCGCGCAAGGTCTGGTCGTCGTGGTCCTACGTCGAGCCGAAGTCCGGCCCGGGCGACCGCATCGACCTGACCTACTGGATGAACTCCTTGCAGCCGATCCCGCAGGATGATCCGATGTTCGTGACACTGAACACCACGCGGCCAATCCGGGACGACCTGGTGCATGACGTGAACACCTTCCATCACCCCGTGTTCGACGTGGCCGCCTTCGCCGCGCAAGACCGGTTGCGGATGATGAACGGCACCCGCAACACCTGGTTCTGCGGCGCCTGGATGAAGAACGGCTTTCACGAGGACGGCTTCGCCTCGGCGGTGGACGTGGTGCAGGCAATGGCCGAACGCCACGCCTTCCGGCTGGTGGCATGACCGGCAGACAGGATACGGGGGTCCAGCGGATCCCGGCGGAAACCTTCCACGGCCGCAAGGGCACGGTGAAGAACGCCTTCCGCTACTCCGTGGACTATCTGCTGCTTGACCCTGCGAAAGCCAAAGGTCCGGCACTCTTTTCGCGCAACCGGGGCAACCTGATGTCGGTGCATGACGCCGACCACGGCGGGACGCCCGGCCAGGGCACCGGAGCCGCCTGGGCGCGTGAGGTGCTGACGCAGCACGGGCTTGCCGCCGACCGCCTCCTCCTCCTCGCCCAGCCGCGCCTTCTCGGCCACGTCTTCAACCCGGTCTCTTTCTGGCTGTCCTACGACCACCTCGGTCACCTGCGCGCCGTGATCGCCGAGGTCACCAACACCTACGGCGACCGCCATTCCTACCTCTGCCACCGCGAAGACCGCGCCCCGATTACCCGCGAGGACACGATCCAGGCGCAGAAGATCTTCCACGTCTCGCCGTTCCAGCCCGTGGCCGGGACCTATGTCTTCCGGTTCGACATCCGCCCCGACCGAATCGGCATCTGGATCGACTACACCACCCCCGGCGGCGGCCTCTTCACCAACCTCATCGGCCCGCGCGAGCCCCTGAGCAATCGAGGCATCCTCGCTTCCGCCCTGCGTCGCCCCTTCGGCTCGCGCCGGGTCCTGGCATTGATCCACTGGCAGGCGCTGAAGCTCTGGGCGAAGAAGGCCAAGTTCAACGACCGCCCTACGCCCCCCGCAGAAGACATCTCGCGCTGATGCGCCACCCCTTCGTCTTTCACCTGTTCCCAAATATCCCCGCCGGAGGCAAACCCGAGTGTTTCTGCGTTCTTCACGCAGAAACGCGAGACAAAAGGCTTGCGCCACAAGGCGCTCAATTTCCTGGCCGCCGATGACCACCCGCCTCCCCGCCTGGTCGCTTTTTGCCGCCCTGATCGCGATGGCGGGCCTGCCGATCTACATCCACGCACCGAAGTTCTACGTCGACACCTACGGCACCTCGCTGGCTGCCATGGGCTTCACCCTCGCCGCCCTCCGACTGATCGACGTGGTGCAGGACCCGCTCCTCGGCTGGCTGGCCGAGGCGACCCGCCCCCAGCGCCGCCTGACCATCGCCATCGCCACCACCCTGATGGCCGCCGCCCTCTGGGGTCTCTTCGCCGTCACGCCTCCCGCCGCACCGCTCCTCTGGTTCGCGCTGACCCTGACCGTCCTCTTCTCGGCCTTCTCCTACCTCACGATCTGCTTCTACGCCGAAGGCGTGACCAAGGCCCAAACCCTCGGCCCCCAGGGCCACATCCGCCTCGCCGGCTGGCGTGAGGGCGGCTCGCTCCTCGGCGTCTGCCTCGCTGCCACCGCCCCCGTCGCCCTTGCCGCGCTGACCGCCCAGCCCTTCGCCGCCTTCGCGCTGATCTTCGCTGTCGTGGCCCTCCTCGCCACCCTCGCCATGCATCGCGAATGGCAAGGCACCCCGGCCGGGACCACGCCCAATCCCCTTGACCTCTTCCGCCCCGTCCTCGCCGACCCGCTCTCCCGCCGCCTGCTCCTGATCGCGCTTCTCAACGCCTCGCCGGTCGCCGTCACTTCCACTCTCTTCCTGTTCTTCGTCGAAAGCCGCCTCGCCCTCCCCGGCTATGAAGGCCCGCTCCTCCTCCTCTTTTTCCTCGCCGCCGCGGCCTCCACCCCGGTCTGGAGCCATCTCGCCCGCAAGCACGGGCCGAAGCCCATCCTCCTCGCCGCGATGACCCTTGCCATCGCCAGCTTCCTCTGGACGCTCACGCTGGGGACCGGCGACCTGATCCCCTTCGCCCTCATCTGTGCCACCTCGGGGGCAGCGCTTGGGGCCGACCTCACGCTGCTGCCTGCGATCTTCGCCCAAAGGCTTGCGCAGACCGGCACGCCCGAGGCCGCCGCCTTCGGCCTGTGGTCCTTCGTCTCGAAACTGTCCCTCGCCCTCGCCGCCCTCACCATCCTGCCCGCGCTGCAGGCCGCAGGCTTCCAGCCCGGCCAATCCAACCCCGAAACCGCACTTCAGACCCTCACACTGATCTATGCGGGCCTTCCTTGCGTATTGAAGGTAACTGCAATCGTGCTTCTCGCCCGGACCCCGCTGACCATGCCGCTGAAGGATGCCATCCGATGACCCCGATCCTCTCCGCTCTGGCAGGAGCGTTGATCGTCATCGCTCTTCTGGCGCTGAAGCAGCGCTACGCCTCCTTTGCCGCGCAAGAGCCGGCCGATTATCGCGACAAGGGTCCCGATTTCGATCTGTGCAAGCACCTCTCCGGTCCCATGAGTTGCGAAGGGGTGATCTTCGGCCCGACCGGCCGGGTCACCTCGCGCTTTGTGGCCGACATGCAGGGGACCTGGACCGGCACCACCGGCACCTTGGCCGAGGTTTTTCGCTATGACAGCGGCTCGGTCCAGCACCGGGCCTGGACGCTGGCGCTGGGGCCCGACGGCACGATCACGGCCACCGCCCCGGACGTCGTCGGCCAAGGCACCGGCCGCGTCGAAGGCTCCGGCGTCCTCCTCCGCTACCGCATCCGCCTGACGCCCGAGGCCGGGGGCCATGTTCTGGACGTGACCGACTGGATGTACGTGCTGGAAAACGGCACGATCATGAACCGGTCGCAGTTCCGCAAGTTCGGCATCAAGGTGGCGGAACTGGTCGCTACCATGCGCCCGGTCGCGGTCGAAGCGCGGCAACTGGCCGCTGCGGAATGAGGGATTTCAAGGGCAAACGCTACTGGCTGGTCGGCGCGTCGGAAGGTCTGGGACTTGCTCTGGCGAAACTTCTTAGCGAGGCCGGGGCGGAACTGATCCTGTCGGCTCGCAGCGAAGACAGCCTGAAGACCGCCGCCGCAAGCTTGCCCGGCCCCGCGACGATCCTGCCCGTCGACGTCGGCTCCAGCGACTCGGTCGCCGCCGCCGCTGCCCAACTCCCCGACCTCGACGGCATGGTCTTCCTCGCCGGCGTCTACTGGCCGATGCGCGCGCAAGACTGGGACGCCAAATCCGCCGAGGCGATGGCCAACATCAACTTCACCGGCTGCATGCGTGTCGTCGGCGCGGCGCTTCCCCCGATGGTCGCGCGCGACAGAGGCCATATCGTCATCACCGGCTCGCTCTCGGGCTTTCGCGGCCTGCCCGGCGCCATCGGCTACGCCGCCTCCAAGGCCGGGACGATGGTGCTGGCCGAAAGCCTGTACGCCGATCTGCGCAAGTCCGGGGTCACGGTGCAGCTGGCCAATCCTGGTTTCATCCGCACCCGGCTGACTGCGAAGAACGATTTCACCATGCCGTTCATCATGGAACCCGAAGCCGCCGCCCGGATCATGTTCCGCCACCTGCAAAGCGGCGGCTTCAAGGTCAGCTTCCCGACCCTGTTCAGCTGGCTTTTCCGCGGCGGCAATTTCATGCCCGACTGGCTGTACTACCGCATCTTCCCCCCCGCAAACTGACATCCCGCCCGCAAACGGTTGCGCGCTGGAACACTGATGCCCTAGCCTTGCCCCAACGGGTCGGTTGGTGGGTCGTGCACAACCGTCAACCTTTTCGGCACCTACGTCATACGTCTGCCGAGTTGACAGCGCCCGCACATTTACTTAACAAAGCAAGTAAGAGGGGAGGGAATGTCGTGCCGCATATCCAGATCGACTATTCTTCCAATCTTGAGGCGCGGCTGGATATGGCAGGCCTGTGCAGGGTGCTGCGTGATGCGGCCGTTGCGACCGGAATTCTGCCACTGGCGGGCATTAGGGTCCGCGCCACCGCCTGCACCCATGTCGTGATCGCCGACGGCAATCCGGACCATGCTTTCCTCGACATCTCGCTGCGTCTGCGCGGCGGGCGCAGCGAGAAGGCGAAGGCCGAAGCCACCGCCGATATCTTTGCCGCCGCCGAAGCCTATTGCGCCAAGGTTCTGGAGACCTCGTCCTTCATGCTCTCGTTCGAGATGCGCGAAATCGACCCCGCGTTGTCGCCCAAGACCTCCTCGATCCGCCGTTACCTGCCAGGAGAAACCCCGTGACCGATCTTGCCACCCATCTGGCGAAACTCGACGGCCATCTGGCCCGGTTCCGGGAGACGGGCATCCTGAACCTGATCAACGGGCAGGACGTCAGCGGGGGTGATTGGTTCGAGACCCGCTCTCCGGTTGACGAAAGCCTGATCGCCCGCGTGGCGCTGGGGACGGCAGAGACGGTCAATCAGGCGGCCAAGGCGGCCAAGGCGGCGTTCCCGGCCTGGGCCGCGCTGGCGGGGGACAAGCGCAAGGCGATCCTGCACAGCATCGCCGACGGGATCGAGGCGCGGGCCGAGGAGATTGCGCTGTGCGAATGCTGGGACACCGGGCAGGCCTGGCGCTTCATGTCCAAGGCAGCGTTGCGCGGGGCCGAGAACTTCCGCTTCTTCGCTGATCTGGCCCCGGGCGCGCGGGATGGGCAAAGCCTGCCGACCAAGGACCACCTGAACATCACGAGCCGTCACCCTATCGGCCCGGTGGGGGTGATCACCCCCTGGAATACACCCTTCATGCTGTCGACCTGGAAGATCGCCCCGGCTTTGGCTGCGGGCTGTACGGTCGTTCACAAACCGGCCGAGTTCAGCCCCCTGACCGCGCGCCTGCTGGCCGAGATCTGTCACGAGGCGGGCCTGCCCCCCGGCGTGTTGAACCTGGTCAACGGGATGGGTGAGGGTGCGGGGAAGGCCCTGACGGAACATCCCGACATCAAGGCGATTGCGTTTGTGGGTGAATCCCGCACCGGCTCCATGATCATGAAGCAAGGCGCGGACACGCTGAAGCGGGTCCATTTCGAGCTTGGTGGCAAGAACCCGGTGATCGTGTTCGACGACGCCGATCTGGACCGAGCCCTGGATGCCGCGATCTTCATGATCTACTCGCTGAACGGCGAACGCTGCACCTCCTCCAGCCGCCTTCTGGTGCAGGACAGCATCGCCGACCGGTTCCATAAGATGCTGGTCAGCCGGGTCAACTCGATCAGGGTCGGTCACCCGCTGGACCCCGCGACCGAGATGGGGCCGCTGATCCACCAGACGCATTTCGACAAGGTCACCTCTTACGTCGGCATCGGACAACAGGACGGCGCGACCCTTGCCGCAGGTGGCACCCGGGTCGGCGATGCGGGCTGGTTCATCCGTCCGACCCTGTTCACGAACGCCCGTTCGGATATGCGAATCGCGCAGGAAGAGGTGTTCGGGCCGTTCCTCACCTCGATCACCTTCAAGGACGAAGCCGAGGCGCTGCGGATCGCCAATGACGTGGCCTACGGGCTGACCGGATACCTCTGGACCAACGACCTGACCCGCGCGCTGCGCTTCAGCGAACGGCTGGAGGCCGGGATGATCTGGGTGAACAGCGAAAACGTGCGCCACCTGCCGACGCCGTTTGGCGGGGTCAAGGCCAGCGGCATTGGGCGCGATGGCGGCGACTGGTCGTTCGAATTCTACATGGAACAGAAGAACGTGGCCTTCGCCCTGGGCCAGCACAAGATTCAACGCCTGGGAGCCTGACATGCCCATCCCCGCCCCCAACCTGAACGCCCCTTTCAACATCGTCCGCCTGTCCCATGTCGAGTTGAAGGTGACCGACCTTGCCTGGAGTCGGGCCTACTATGTCGACACGCTGGGCCTGCAGGTGACGCATGAAGACGCCTCGACAATCTACCTTCGCGCGATGGAGGAGCGGGGCCATCATTGCATGATCCTGCGCCAGTCAGCCGAGCCCTCGGTGGGCGTGCTTGGCTTCAAGGTCTGGTCCGAAGACGACCTCGACCGCGCCGCGCATTGGTTCACGGCGCGCGGCCTGCCCGTCGCCTGGACCGAGCGTCCCTTCATGGGCCGCGTCCTCGCCACCCGCGACCCCTGGGGTGTGCCGCTGGAGTTCTACACCCGGATGGACCGCCTGCCGCCGATCCACCAGCAGTACAAGCTTTACCGCGGGGTCAAACCGCTGCGGATCGACCACTTCAACCTCTTCTCGTCCAACGTCGACAAGGCGGTGGAGTTCTACGGCGACATGGGTTTCCGCGTCACCGAGTATACGGCGGATGAGGAAACCGGCCGCACCTGGGCCGCCTGGATGCATAGGAAGGGCGGCGTCCACGACATCGCTTTCACCAACGGTACGGGGCCGCGCCTGCATCACACGGCGTTCTGGGTCCCGACGCCCTTGAACATCATCGACCTGCTCGACCTGATGTCTACCACCGGCTACCTTGCGAACATCGAACGCGGGCCGGGCCGCCACGGGATTTCCAACGCGTTCTTCCTGTACATCCGCGACAGGGACGGCCACCGGACCGAGATCTATTGCTCCGACTACCAGACCTGCGACCCGGACCTGGAGCCGATCAAGTGGGACCTGAAAGACCCGCAGCGCCAGACGCTTTGGGGTTCCCCCGCCCCGCGGTCGTGGTTCGAACTCGGCTCGACCTTTGACGGGGCTACGCTGGCCGACAGCGACCTGAAAGCAACCCCGATCATCGCGCCATGAACCTTGTCACGTTCACTGCCGAGGGCTGCCAGAACTGGGGCGTCACCGCGCCGGGGGGCGTCCTGGCGCTATCGGGCGAGTTTCCCCAGTGGCGGACCCTGCGCAACGTGATCGAGGCCGGGGCGATCCGGCAGGTCCTTGCGGCGGGGCAGGGACGTGGGCCAAGCCACGCCGAAGGCACCTTCACCTGGGACATCCCGGTCCCTGACCCCGAAAAGATCATCTGCGTCGGGGTGAACTTCCCCGACCGCAATGCTGAATACAAGGACGGGCAGGACGCGCCGCCCAACATGTCGCTGTTCCCGCGCTTTGCCCGCAGCTTCACCGGCCATGGGGCACCGCTGATCCGCCCGCCGGAAAGTCTGCAACTCGACTACGAAGGCGAAATCGCGGTCATCATCGGCAAAGGCGGCCGCCGCATCCCGGAAGCCGAGGCCTTGTCGCATATCGCCGCCCTGACCCTCTGCAACGAAGGCACCATCCGCGACTGGGTGCGGCATGCCAAGTTCAACGTGACACAGGGCAAGAACTGGGACCGCTCGGGCGCGCTTGGCCCTTGGGCCGTGCCCTTCACCGATCCCGCGCAGATCGTGGACGTGGCGCTGGAAACCCGGGTGAACGGAGAGCTTCGGCAGTCCGACCGCACGGGCCGTATGCTGTTCCCCGTCGCCCGACAGATCGCCTACATCTCGACCTTCACCACGCTCGTCCCCGGCGACATCATCGTGACCGGCACCCCCACCGGCGCGGGTGCGAGGTTCGACCCGCCCATCTGGCTGAAACCCGGCGACACCATCGAAGTCACCGCCCAAGGCATCGGCACTTTGCGGAACGGGGTGGCGGACGAATGACCCCCGACCAGATCACCGCCGCCGCGGAACGGCTGTTGCAGGCCGAGCGGACCGGGGTGCAATGCGGGCTCCTATCCCTTCTCCATCCCGAGATGACACTTGACGACGCCTATGCCGTGCAGGCCGAACTCGTTGCCCGCAAACGTGCAGGCGGAGCCAAGGCAATCGGCTGGAAGATCGGGCTGACAAGCCGCGCTATGCGGCAGGCGCTGAATATCACCACGCCGGACTCCGGTGTCCTGCTGGACGACATGCTGTTTGCCGACGGAGCGACCGTGCCGAAGGGCCGCTTCATCCAGCCACGGATCGAGGCCGAGATCGCCTTTGTGATGAAGTCCCCGCTGGCAGGCCATCAGGTGACGCGGGAAGAGGTTCTGGCCGCGACCGATTACGTCGCCCCCAGCCTGGAGATCCTCGACACCCGCATCCTGCGGGCCGACCCCGCCACCGGAAAGGCCCGGATCATCACCGACACGGTCAGCGACAACGCCGCCAATGCCGGGATCGTCCTTGGTCACCAGCGCCATGTCGTCGGAGCGGTCGACCTGCGCTGGGTCGGCGCCATCGTGACCCGCGACGGAATTGTCGAGGAGACAGGGCTTGGCGCAGGTGTGCTGAACGATCCGGTGACCGGCATCCTCTGGCTTGTCCACCGGCTGGCCACCTACGGGATGGGAATCGCAGCCGGGGAAATCCTGCTGTCGGGAAGCTTCATCCGGCCGATCGAAGCCCCGCCCGGCAGCCGCTTCCGCGCTGATTTCGGCGCGTTTGGCCAGGTCTCCCTGAACTTCGCCTGAACGCCGCGAGCCTCGCTCAGCCCGGCATCGGCAGGCCAAGGATCGACCGTGCGGTGCGCCAATCGGCCACCGGGCGCTCGTACGTGTCGCACAGATCGACCACCCGCTGCACCAACGCCGCGTTGGAGGGCGCCAGCGTCGTCTTGTCCAACCGCACGTTGTCCTCCAGCCCCGTCCGCGCATGCCCACCAGAGGACACCGCCCAGTCGTTCAGAACGATCTGGTTCGGCCCGATCCCCGCCGCACACCAGGGCGCATCCGCGCCGAACAGACGCTGCACCGTCTTGATGTAATAGTCGAACACCTCGCGGTCGGCGGGCATCGCGTTCTTTACGCCCATCACGAACTGCACATAGGGCCGGTCGGCGATCTGGCCCTTGTCCCACATCTCTTTGGCCTTGAGGATATGCGACAGATCGAACGCCTCGATCTCGGGCTTCACGCCATGCTTGACCATTTCAGCGGCCAGCCAGTCGACCAGATCGGGCGGGTTCTCGTAGACGCGGGTCGGAAAGTTGTTCGACCCGACCGAAAGCGAGGCCATGTCCGGCCGCAGGGGCAGCATGCCCCCCCGCGTCTGGCCCGCGCCCGACCGGCCGCCGGTCGACAGCTGCACGATCATGCCGGGGCAGTGCTTCTCCAATCCCTCTTTCAGCGCGGCGAACCTTTCGGGGTCCGAAGTCGGGGTCTCGTCCGCGTTGCGCACATGGCAATGCGCAATGGTCGCGCCGGCTTCGAACGCCTCATGAGTGCTTTCGATCTGTTCGGCAACCGTGATCGGCACCGCCGGATTGTCGGCCTTGCGCGGCAAGGATCCGGTGATCGCCACGCAGATGATGCAGGGTTTTCCAGCGACGTCGGTCATCAGTCATACATCCAGAAAGTCGGTTTTTGCTTCGCCCGTCGGGCGAAACATAATGCGATACTTAACGGAAGCCAGCGCAGGCGCCAGCGGGTCTGTTGACGTGATCGGACTTAGCCTGCCAGACCTTTCGGGTCGCGCGCCAGCCGCATCGCTTCGGCCAGCACGGCATGATCGCCGATCTGGTTCATCAGGATCAGGATCAGCCGGGCGTTCAGCGCGTGGCTTTCGGCCTCGCTCAGCCCGTCATGGGTGGCAATCAGCTGGGCGTAACTTTCGTCGGGCCGGGTCAGGTTGGGGGTGGCAATCAACACCGGGTCACTCCTTTCCCATGGCACGGCCAAGCGCAGCGGTAACCGCCGCCTCGTCATAGTGGTCCCAGCGGGCCGCGACATGCTGGTCTGGGCGGATCAGGTAGACCGCCGATGGGGCTTCCCCCAGATAACGGGCGGCGACCTCGGGCGTGGCCTGCAGCGCCAGGCGGGGCACCGTCAGGCCTTGGGCGCTCAGGCTTTCCGGCGCGTCGGTGTTGATCGTCATGAGAGTGAAGCCGCGCCCAAGCCGTTGCAGCAGCCACCCACCATTGACCGGCGCATCCGGGCAGGGGCTGCCGGGGCGGGTTCGGGCAGGCATGTCGGCATGGTCAGGCCCGTTCAGCGCCGAGCCATCATAGCTGCAGGGCACCGACAGCCGACCCGAATTCACCACGGTCCGGGCGAATGGCAGGTGTTCGGCCAGGGCCAGCACGGCGTTGCGGAACAGTTTCGACACCGGGGTCTTCGGCGTGATGAAATCGGTCGCTCGGGTCGAGTTCAGGATGTTCTCATCCGCGCCATGCACCCGTTCTCGGTCATAGCTGTCCAGCAGGGTATCAGGAGCGGTTCCATCCACGACCAGCGCCAGTTTCCAGGCCAGGTTGTCGACGTCCTGAATGCCTGAATTCGCCCCCCGCGCCCCGAAGGGCGAGACCTGATGCGCGCTGTCCCCCGCGAACAACACCCGGCCATGGCGGAACGTCTCCATCCGGCGGCACTGGAAAGTGTAGATCGAACACCAGTCCAGCTCGTACTCGACCCCCGGCCCCAGCATCGCATCCACTCGCTTGCGGATACTGGCAGGCTCCAGCTCTTTCGCCCGGTCGATATTCCAGCCGAGTTGAAAGTCGATCCGCCAGATGTCGTCTGGCTGCTTGTGGAGCAGCGCCGAGTCGCCCGACTTGAAATGCGGCTCGAACCAGAACCAGCGTTCGGTCGGGAAATCGGCCTTCATCTTCACGTCGGCGATCAGGAAGTTGTCCTCGAACACGCGCCCGTCGAAGCTTAGCCCCAGCATGCCGCGCACCGGGCTGCGCGCTCCGTCGCAAGCGATCAGCCAGTCGGTTTCCAGCTGGTAGGGGCCGTCCGGGGTCATCACGTCCAGCGTCACATGATCCGCCGCCGGAGTCACCGCATCGACCCGGTTCCGGCCCCGCAACTCGATGGGCGCACCCTCGGCCTGCGCCTGCACGATGGCGTCATGCAGGAACTTCTCGAACCAGGGTTGCTGCAAGTTGATGAAGGCCGGGAAGGCATGGCCGCCTTCGGGCGACAGGTTGAATTCGTACAGGAGCCGGTCATCGTGAAACACCTTGCCGACGTTCCACTGCACGCCCTTGTCCAGCATCGGCCCCGCCGCGCCCAGCCGGTCGCAGATTTCCAGCGTGCGCTTGGCAAAGCACAGGGCCCGGCTGCCTAAGCCCGCGCCCTCGTGGTCGTCCAGCAGCACCACCGGCACCCCGCGCCGACCCAGGTCCAACGCGGTGGCAAGACCAATGGGCCCCCCGCCCACGATCACCACCTTCCGACGCACCGGGGTCGCCGCGTCCTGATCCGGCGATTTCGCGTAGGGGTACAGGCGGAAGGCAACCGCATACCGTTCCGGAACCAGCGCAGTCATGTCGTCCTCCCCCTTTGACCTTCAGCCCTGCAGCGCCGCCCACATCTCCAGGTCGCGCGCGGCGGTCCAGATGCGGGGATGGCTGATGCCGCGTGCCTCGTCGTAGGCCCGGGCCACGTTGAACGGCAGGCAATGTTCGTAGATCGCGTAGTCCTTGAACTTCGGATCGCATTCCGAGCGGCAGGCGTCCCACGCTTCCTTGAGCGACCCATTCCGCGCCGCGACCCGGGCAACCGGCTTGTAGGTGCTTTCGACAAAGTCCTTCGTCCGGTCCAGCGCAGCATTGACCGCCGCGCGTCCCACAACCGCATCCCCCCGACCGGGGGCGATGGCATCCAGATCATAGGCCCGGATCGCCTCCAGCGTGCCACCCCAGTCGACGAAATGGCCATCGCCGCAATAGCAGGCGGAATGCGCCTCGACGATATCGCCGGTGAACATCACGTTCTGATCCGGCACATGGATCACCGCATCCCCCGCCGTATGCGCGCGGCCAAGCTGGAGGATATCGACCCGCCGCTTGCCCAGCCAGACCGTCATCTTGCCGTTGAAGGTCGTTGTGGGCCAGGTCAGCCCGGGGATGCTTTCATGCCCCTGAAACAGCCGGGGAAAGCGCTGGAACTCGCTGTCCCAGTCTTCCTGCCCACGTTCCGCCACCATGTTGCGGGCGGCCTCCGACATGATGACCTGCGGCGCGTTGAAGGCCGACGCGCCCAAGACCCGGACAGCGTGATAATGCGTCAGAACCACATGGCTGATAGGCTTGTCGGTCACTCCCCGGATGCAGTCGATCACCTTCTGTGCCAGCCGTGGCGTCGCCTGTGCCTCGACCACCATCACAGAGTCATCGCCGATGATGACGCCCGAGTTCGGGTCCCCCTCGGCGGTAAAGGCATAGAGGCCCTCACCGATCTCGGTGAAGCTGATTGTCTTCTCGCTCAGGTCGCCCTGCGATGCGAAAGCCTTTGCCATGCGTCCTGTCCCTATCTTGCGTAGGGGTCTGTCAACGCCGGGATCACCTTGCCCGTGCAGTCGCCAAACCCGATGATATACCCGTCACCCTTGCACTGTCCGCGCAGGGAGAGGGTGTCGTTGTCCTGAATGAAGCTGCGGGTGCCGCCCGCGATTGGAAACGGTTCCTTCCCGCCCCAGGACAGTTCCAGAAGGCTCCCACGTGAGTCCTTCGTCGGGCCCGAGATCGTGCCGGACCCCAGAAGGTCCCCCACATTCATCGCGCAGCCCGAGGTCGTGTGATGCGCCAGCTGCTGCGGGGCCGAGTAGTACATCTCGGCATAGTTGGTCCGCGCGATGACAGTTTCCCGCCCACCCTCAGGGGTGAAGCCAACCTCCAGCGCGATGTCGTACAACATCGGCCTCGGCTCATGCAGGTACGGCAGCAGCGGCTTTTCCCGCGCGGGGGTCGAGGTCCGGAACGGCTCCAGCGCCGCCTTCATCACGATCCAGGGGGAAACCGTCGTCGCCGTCGCCTTGGCCTGGAACGGGCCAAGCGGCTGGTATTCCCAAGCCTGGATATCCCGGGCCGACCAATCGTTCAGCAGGACATAGCCGAAGATCATCTCGTCCGCTTCGGCCACCGTCACCGGCTGGCCATGGGTCGAGGGCTGGCCGACCACCGCACCCATCTCCAGCTCGATATCGAACCGGGCCGAGGGCGCAAAACGCGGGGCGGCGTCTTCCGGCCCCTTCACCTGCCCCCAGGGGCGGCGGACCGGCGTGCCTGAGACGACGACCGAGGATGCCCGCCCGTTGTAGCCGATCGGGATATGCAGCCAGTTCGGCGGCAGGGCATTCTCCGCCCCGCGGAACATGGTGCCGACATTGGTGGCGTGGTGTCGCCCTGCGTAGAAGTCGGTGTATTCGCTGACCAGGAACGGCAGATGCAAGGTCGCCCCCGCGCGCGGCACCAGATGCGGCTCCACCCCTTTGCGGGACGCCGACCCTTCCGCCAGCAGCCCCGTCACCTGCACCCGCAGATCGGCCCAGACGGCCGGGCCTGCCTCCATCACCTCGTTCCAGAACGGCACGTCCAGGAACGGACCCCCGGCCAGAGTGACCAGACCCTCTTCCTCAAGCGCCGCGACATCCAGGATGAAATCGCCAATGGCCATGCCACAGCGCGGCTCGTCATCGTCCAGTGAGAACACCCCACACGGCAGGTTGTTCAGCGGGAACGGATGGTCCGGCGCGTTGGCGCTTTCGACCCAGGACCGCAAAAGGCTCATAGCGCTATCTCCATTCCGTCGCGCGCGACGATGACCGGCCCGGCATAGGCCACCCCAGCCCGCGCTTGCCACATGGCGTCGGTAAAGGCCGGATCGTCGACCGGCACCTGATGGTTCAGGACCAGCTTCCCCACCCCGGCCAAGGCCGCCACCTTGCCCACATCGTCAATCATCGTGTGGCTGCCCACCAGATGCGCCCGCAGCTTCTCGCCCCCGCCTGTCCGCTGCAGGATCGCCTCGATCCCCTCGGGCAACAGCGCCTCATGCACCAGCACATCGGCCCCGCTGGCAAAGTCGCCAAGGCCCGGATCAAAGACCGTATCGCCCGAGAAGACCACCGTTTTGCGACCTTCGAACCGATAGGCAAAGGAATGTTCGACCGGAGGATGCGTCGTCCAGTAGGCGCTTACCTTCAACCCCTCGAACGGCACCTCACCCGCATCGACCTCCACCACTTCGACCAGATCGGCCAATGGGACCCGTCCGTCATCCACGACGCGCAGATGGATATCCATCGCCATTGCCGCCTGGAACCCCGCCCAGTATGCGCGCAGACCCGGAGGGCCATAGACCCGGATCCGGTCCTTCCGCCCCGAGACCCAGGCCGTATGGATCAGCCCGCCCAACTCCAGCACATGGTCGGAATGCAGATGGGTGACGAAGACCACCGCCAGCCGGTTCAGCGCCACCCCGGCATCGACCAGTCCCCGCGTCACGCCGAGGCCCGCGTCGATGACGATGACCTGCCCGTCCAGCTGCAGCAGCGAGGACGACGGCATTGACGCCCCCGCCCGCACGGACGGGCCGCCCTTCACCCCAAGGGTCACGATCCGGTTCACGCCTGCGCCTGTCACTTGATGCCGGGCGTCCCGTCGAACTTCTTCTCCAGGGACCCCCAGCAGTCGATGTAATCCTCTTGCGCATGGCCGTTGGTGGCGGCCCAGGGCGTCAGGTGCTGTGGAAACCGCGTCTCGAACATGAAGCTCATCGTCTCGTCCAGCTTCTCCGGCTTAAGCGCCGCGTTCGAGGCACCCTCAAACGCGTTCCGGTCCGGCCCGTGCGGGATCATGCAGTTGTGCAGGCTCATTCCGCCCGGGACAAAGCCCTTGGGCTTGGCGTCGTAGATGCCGTAGATATTGCCCATCAGTTCCGACATGACGTTCTTGTGGTACCACGGCGGGCGGAAGGTGTTTTCCGCCACCATCCAGCGTTCGCGGAACAGGACAAAGTCTATGTTCGCCGTCCCCTCGATACCGGACGGAGCGGTCAGGACCGTGAAGATCGACGGATCGGGATGGTCGAACAGGATCGCCCCCACCGGGCAATAGGTGCGCAGGTCATACTTCACCGGCGCATAGTTGCCATGCCAGGCCACCACATCCAGCGGGCTGTGGTCGATCTCGGTGACATGGAACATGCCCGCCCATTTGACATAGACCTTGGACGGAGCGTCCCTATCCTCGAACGCCGCGACCGGGGTCTTGAAGTCCCGCCGGTTCGCCATGCAGTTGGCCCCAATCGGCCCCCGCCCCGGCAGGGCGAACTTCTGGCCGTAATTCTCGCAGACGAACCCCCGCGCCGGGCCTTCCAGCACCTCGACCCGATAGACCAGACCCCGCGGCAGGATGGCGATCTCCCGCGGCTCCAGGTCGATGATCCCCAGTTCGGTGCAGAACCGCAGGCGGCCTTCCTGCGGGACGACCAGCAATTCGCCATCGGCCGAATAGAAGTACTCGTCCTGCATCGACTGGTTGACCAGGTACATGTGGCTGGCCATCCCGGTCTGGGTCGACACATCCCCCGCCGTGGTCATCGTCCGCATCCCCGTGACCCAGGTCAGCGGCTCGGCCGGAACAGTGACGGGGTCCCAGCGGTACTGGCCGAGGCTCATGATCTCCGGGTCGATCAGCGGGGCGGATTTCCACAGCGGCACGGCAATCCGCTTGAACCGGTGCGTGTGCTTGACCGAAGGCCGGATGCGGTAGCACCAGGTCCGCTCGTTCTGGTGGCTGGGCGCGGTGAAGGCCGTCCCAGACAGCTGTTCGCCATAAAGTCCGTAGTTGCACTTCTGCGGGCTGTTCATGCCCTGCGGCAGGGCGCCCGGCAGGGCCTCGGTCTCGAAGTCATTGCCGAAGCCCGGCATGTAACCTTCATGCGGACCGGCAACAGAGACGGCCCGGATCATGCCCTTGGGCAAGGAATGACTGGTCATGCGCTCCTCCAGGATGGTGGTATACAACCCGCGCCCAGAGGCAGGGTGAATGACGACTTGCACTTTAGTTGCGGATGCAACAAAGTCAATAAGAAGTTGCACTAGCAACTATTGGAGAGGTGAATGCCCGAGACTGTGCTTTACGATTACTGGCGGTCCTCCGCGGCCTACCGCGTGCGCATCGCGCTGAACCTTCTGGGCCTTATCTACCGGTCGGTCCCGGTGGACCTGACAGCCGGAGAGCAGACGGACGCCGACAATCTGGCGCGCAATCCGCAAGGGTTGGTGCCGACCCTGGATATCGACGGCATCCGCCTGACCCAGTCGCTGGCGATCCTCGAATACCTAGATGAGACCCGCTCTGCCCTCTGGCTGCCGTCCGACCCGGCAGCGCGGGCTACGGTTCGGGCCATGGCCCATGCCATCGCGATCGACATCCACCCGGTCTGCAATCTTCGCGTGGCTCGCCATGCCGTTACCTTGGGCGCGTCGATGGAGGGCTGGATGCAGCATTTCATCGGTCTTGGCCTGCAGGGGTTGGAAGGCCTGTTGCAGCAGCATGCCACGGGCCGATACTGCTTTGGCGACCGGGTGACGCTGCCCGACCTCTGCCTCATCCCGCAGGTCTACAACGCGCACCGCTGGGGGGTGAGCCTTGTCCAGACCCCGCGCATTGCCGCCGTAGCCGATGCTTTGGAAGCCTTGCCGGCGTTTCAGGCCGCGCATCCCGACCGGGTCAGGCCCGCGGGATGACTTGGGTCGCCCAGCTGTGCCATGCTAGGACCCGGACAGGACAAGGATGTCGGCCCAAAGATGACTGACCAGAACAGCGGCTTCGACCTTGACGATTTCCTGCCTTACCTCCTGAACCAGGCGGCCGAGGCGACGTCCCACGGCTTCCAGTCGATCTACCGCGACCGTTACGGCTTTACCCGCACGCAATGGCGGGTGATGGCCAATCTTGGCAAGTTCGGCGCGATGACGGCGCGCGACATCTGCGCCATCAGCCATATCGAGAAGACCAAGGTCAGCCGGGCCGTCGCCGCGCTGGAAGAGGCCGCCATGCTGCTCCGCACCCCCAGCGAGAGCGACCGTCGCGCCGAGATGCTGTCGCTGACTGCAAAAGGCCAGGCCACCTTTGCCGAGCTTGGCAAGCTGGCTCTCGGCTTCGACGATCAATTGCGAACCGCCCTCGGGTCCGCCGAGGCCGAAAGGTTTGCCTCAATCCTGCGGCGGCTGGCAACGGGTTCGGCCCAAACCGGCGATCCGGCGGACTGACCCTGCAGTCCGGCCCGCGTCAGATCGACGCTAACCCCGATTCCAACCCCGACAGGATTTTCGCCACGTCGGCCTCCGAGATGATCAGCGGCGGGGACAGGATGATGTTGTTGCCCGACACCCGGATCATCACCCCCGCCTCATAGGTCGCGCGATGCACTTTGCCGATGGTCTTCTTGTCGATCGGAGCCTTTGTCGCCCGATCCGACACCAGTTCCAGCGCGCACATCAGCCCATGCCCGCCGCGCACGTCGCCGATGACCTCATGCCGCGCCATCAGGGCCTGCAACCCGGCATACAGCTGATCGCCCCGCGCCGCCGCGTTCTTGTGGACCTGCAGCCGCTCGGTTTCATGCAGGCAGGCGATGGCCGCCGCGGCCCCGACCGGATGCCCGGAATAGGTATAGCCCGACCCGATGGCCCCCTTGCCGCTGGTGTCCTTCTCGAAGACCTCGGCCACGGCTTCCGACACCATGACCGCCCCGAACGGGAAGTAGCCGTTGGTGATCGCCTT
>LNFM01004580.1_pt1 | contig 67172 bp, 62 predicted proteins | sample 596031 | NCBI WGS metagenome assembly LNFM01 (sample SAMN04254537, study PRJNA301005) | activated carbon metagenome | isolation source: dual media filters at the Ann Arbor, Michigan drinking water treatment plant | place: USA: Ann Arbor
ATCTTCGAGGGCACCTCGGAGATCCAGCAGCGCATCATCTCCGATCACCTGCTCGGCAAGCAAAAGGCGGCCTCCGCATGACCGACATCGACCGTTTCATCGCCACCCCGCCGTCGCTCGCCTTCGCCTTTGCCATCGAGGCCAGGGTGGCGCCGATCCGCGATCTCGGGCAGACCGCCCGCGGCCATCGTCGGATCGTCGACATCCTGGGCGGCCGGGTGCACGGCCCGCGCCTCGCGGGAGAGATCCTGCCAGGCGGCGCCGACTGGCAGATCGTGCGGCCCGACGGCACGATCGAGGTAGTGGCGCGCTACACCATCCGCAGCAGCTCGGGCGCCCTGGTCTACGTGCAGAACGAAGGTCTGCGCGTCGCCAGCCCGGAGATCGTGGCGCGCATGTCGCGCGGCGAGCCGGTGCCGCCCGACAGCTATCGCTTCCGCACCACGCCGCGTTTCGAGACCGCCGAGCCGACGCTCGAGTGGCTCGAACCGTCGCTGTTCGTCGGCGTCGCCACGCGCGCGCCGGACGGCGTCGCCATCGGCTTCCACGAGGTGCTGTAGCGTCTGCGTGCCGGCCGAGGCCGGCCGCGACTGGAGAGATCACGATCGCTCGGCCAGCGCGATGCGGGCGAGCCAGTCGTCGACCAGGGGCGCGAGCAGGTTGGGCGTCTCGACCGGCCAGCTGTGGTCGGCGCAATCGAGCACGGCGAAGGTGGCGCGCGGATAACTCTCGAGGATCGCCCAGGCATCGCGATAACCCACGGTGGTGTCCTGCCGGCCGGCGATGACGAGGGTGGGCGCCGCGAAGCCGCGCTCCTCGGCCGCGAGGTCGAACGAGAAGCCGTAGCGCCTTGGATCGGCGCGGATCTCGCCGGCGAGCGGCGCCGTCGCCGCGAGCGCCGGCTGGTACAGGGTCCGCGACTTCTGCCGCGCCGCGTCGAGATAGCCGGGCGCCTGCACGAGGACGTTGCCCAGCGCCGTCCGCTCCGGCTCGGGGACGGCGGCGATGAGAGCGTCGTCGCGCACCACGGGCGCGAACGCCGGCAAGGTGCGCCGCGTGGTGTCGGCGATGACGGCGGGCTGGCGCAACAGCAGGCCGGTCACCTGTGCCCGGCGACGGACAGCCACGGCACGCGCCAGGTAGCCGCCCAGCGACGTGCCGGCGAGCAGGAAGCGCTCGCCGCCGACGACGCGATCGATGAAGGCGAGCACCGCGCCCAGCATGTCGTCCTGGTTGGCGATGGCCTTCGCCGTCGAGCGGCCCATGCCGGGCAGGTCGGGATAGAGGCGGCGCCAGCCGGGACGAGCCTCGAAAATCGGCTCGTAGTCGACGAGCTCCAGCCGGTGGTCGAGCGTCCAACCGTGGAGAAAGACGATCGGCCGTCCTGCTCCCCGCTCCTCGTAGTGAACCGTCGCGCTGCCCAGCTCGCACTGCATTGTCTCTCCCCCGCCGACCCGGTCAGCTCGATGAAGCCAGAGCATGTTCGTCCCGGCTGCACCAGTCTCCTGCGCCGGCGCTGGAAGCACGCCACTTCATGATCGCCAGCTCTTCGGTTCTCCTCCCCAGCGAAGCTGGGGAGGTGTCGGCGTAATCGCCGACGGAGGGGTCATGAGCCACGAGTCTGGAGCCCATGACCCCTCCGTCGCCGTAAGACGGCGACACCTCCCCACGCGACGCGTGGGGAGACGCCCCGCACGCCGGCGCGCACCACAATGCTGGGAAGATCGGGGCGGTACCCGCCCCGATCTTCATAGGAGTTCCCCACCGGCCCGAGGGCCGACCCGCCGTGTCAAGAAACTGGCGGCAGGCCGCCGGTTTCTTACTAGGTGCCGGCGTAGTCGCCGACGGAGGGGTCATGAGCCTCAGTCCCGCTGCCCATGACCCCTCCGTCGCCGTAAGACCCTTCGGCTTCGCTCAGGGCAGGCGGCGACACCTCCCCAAGCTACGCTTGGGGAGGAATCATGAAAGCGCCTCGGTCAGCGTGCGGTGGAAGTGGACGATCGCGCTCTCGAACCTGCCGAAGGTGAAGGCCTCGTTGGCGCCGCTGCCGAGGCCGCGCTGGATGGCCTGGACCACCGCGCGATCCTCGGCGGCGCCGGTGTTGCCGACGAACTCGGCATCGCGCCGCGCCTCGGCGAGGGCGGCCGGATCGTCGCCGCCGCCATTCGTCAGCGTGTAGGTGATCTGACGCGTGCGATCGACCGCGAGCGGCTCGATGATCACCACGTTGGTGTGACGCGACAGGACGGTGATCAGGACATTGGGGAACAGGTGATAGACGTACGTCAGCAGCCCGTCGACGCGACGCTCGGCGGGCGGCACCTTGGCCAACTTCCTGATGCGCTGGAAGGGATACGTCACGCGACTGTTGCGGCCGAACAGGTCGATGACGTTCAGGTTGTCGAAGCCGTACGGCAGGAAGCTTTCGGGGTGCGTCGACTTGATGTGGTAACCCTCGATGAAGCTCTCGAGCAGGACTTTCCAATTCACCTCGAACTCGCGCTCGGCCGAGGCGAACAGGCGCTGATCGGGCGAGATCAGGCTGGCGAGGCCTCCCAGCGAATCGTCGCCCAGCGCCGGCTCGTCCTGGGTGACGAACACCAGGCCGAACCGTTCGCTCGCCGTCACCGGCACGAGCGGATGGGCTTCCTTGTCGAAGCCGGGAAAGCCCTCCTCGTGCGGGATGTGCCGCAAGCGGCCCTCGAGGTTGTACGTCCAGCCGTGATAGCGGCAGACGAAGGCGCGGGCGCAGCCGCTGCCCGCCGCCACCTGCATGCCGCGATGGCGGCAGGCGTTTCGGAACGCCCGGACCGTGCCGTCGACGCCGCGCACCGCGACGACCGGCGTGCCGGCACAGTCGCGGGCGACGTAGGAGCCGACTTCCGGCAAGGCGGCTGTCGGGCAGAACGGCGTCGGGGACCGGCGGAGCACGCGCTCGATCTCGGCGGCGAGCCGCTGCGGCGAGCGGTAGTTGGCGACCGGCTCGCGCCACACCTGGTCGCCGAGATCGGTGGTGCCGTTCGCGATGTGGTCGAGCACCCGCTGCGCGACCGACTGATCATCCATGGCAGGGTTCATATCCGGTCCCGTCCTGTTGGCCCGGCCGACGATACGCCAAGGCCCGCCGACAACAAATGAAAGCGGCCTTTGCGCGAATGAGCGCCGTTCACGTCGTGCTGCCGACCTGAATTTGGACCCCGCCACCAAGGCTGTCGAGGCATCGCAACCTGTTCCGATCGTCTCCATGTTGCACGAATGCAACATGGGCGCATGATTGATGCCGGACCCACGGCCGGCCTACCCGGCCCGGCCTCAATTGAGCCAAAGTGTGATGGTCACTTCAGGCCCACAACATTTTGAGTCCAGGTCCCAGAGAACAGGTCGTGTGGTCAGGCACTGAGGCGGTACCCCAGACAATGCGGAACTTCCCGCGGCGGCATTTCCTGTCGCTGTGCCTGATCGCGCCGGGGGCCTTGGCGGGTATCGCGGACGAGGCGATCGCGCAAACCGTCGACTCGCGCCACTGGCACGGCGCGATGGCGGCCACGCGCCAGCCCGAGCACGTCGTTGCGGCCACGCCGTCCGAATGGCGCAGCCTGTGGAGCCGGGTCGGGATCGCACCACCGGAAAATTTCGAGCAAGGTCGCCACAACGCGGTCGGCATCTTTCTCGGGCGTCGTGCCAGCGAGGGCTATTCCATCAACATCATCTCGGCGAATCGTCGGCGCGATCGCATCGTCGTGGTGTTCGAGGAGCGCATGCCGGCCGACATCATGACCGCCCAGCGCACCAACCCGACGACGCGCCCGGTCTCGAACGTGCCAGGTCTCGCCGGCCCGGGATTCAGCGGACCGAGTGCCGGATTCGGCGGGCCGGCCGCAGGTTTCGCGGCACCGGGGGCAGCCGCCACGGCGCCGCCGCCTCCGCCGGGTGCCAGCGTCCGTCCGCCCAGCCAGCCGACATCACCTTGGGCGATCGTGCTCATCAACCGCGTCGACCTGCCGGTTTCGGTCGAGCAGCGGCTGTTCCGCTGACGGCGCTCTTGGGTGCGTCCTCTGTCGGCGGGCGATGACGGAGGAGATTCCCGCCACGCCGGGGCGAACCTCGATGCTGTGCAGAACGGGGCGATGGCCGCCCCGACTTTCACTGGCAAAGGAATGCGCCGCCCCCGCTACTCCGCGGCCTGCCGCTCGCCCGCCATGTAGCGCCGGCTGAGCTTGACGTAGCCGTCGACGACGTCCGCGAAGGTCTCGTAGTCCTTCTCGGTGAGGTCACGCATCTTCCTGGCCGGACTGCCGGCCCACAACTCGCCGCTGCGCACGATCTTGCCCGGCGTCACCAGTGCGCCGGCCGCGACCATGGCGCGGCTCTCGACGACGGCGCCATCGAGCACGCTCGAATGCATGCCGACGAAGGCCTCGTCCTGGATTTCGCAGGCATGCAGAAGCGCCATGTGGCCGACCGAGACGTTGCGGCCGACGATCGTCATCAGACCGCGCTTGGCGATATGGACGACAGTGCCGTCCTGCAGGTTCGAGCCCTCGCCGATTCGGATGCCCGGCCCGTCGCCGCGCAGGATGCAACCGAACCAGATGCTGACATTGGCGCCAATCTCGACGTCGCCGACGAGCGTGGCATTGGCAGCGATGAAGGCCGACCTGTCGACCCTCGGCGCGAACCCGCCGAACGGGACGATCAGGCCGGACATCGATGCTTGCGGCGCGCCGATCAGCGCTTCGAGAACTGGAAGCGACGACGGGCGCCGGCCCGGCCGTACTTCTTGCGCTCGACGACACGGCTGTCGCGCGTCAGGAAGCCGCTCGCCTTCATGGCGCCGCGCAGCGCCGGCTCGAACTTGGCAAGCGCCTGGGAGATGCCATGGCGCACCGCGCCGGCCTGACCCGACAGCCCGCCGCCCGAGACGGTGGCGACCACGTCGAACTGCTCGCGCCGCTGCGTGACGTCGAACGGCTGCTGGATGACCATCTGCTGCGTCGGACGGGCGAAGTAGACCGTCTGGTCGCGACCGTTGATGGTGATCTTGCCGGTGCCGGGCTTCACCCAGACCCGGGCGACGGCGTTCTTGCGTCGGCCGGTGGCGTAGGCGCGGCCCTGCGCGTCGACTTCCCGCTCGCGCACGGCGGCCGGCGTGGTCGTGCCAGCGAGCGGTGCCTTCTTCAACTCGGCAAAGGATGAAAGTTCGGTAGCCATGTCAGCCGATCCTCGAGTTCTTGCGGTTCAGGGCAGCGACGTCGAGCTTCTCCGGCTGCTGCGCCTCGTGCTCGTGGTTGGGCCCCTTGAAGACGCGCAGGTTCTTCATCTGGGCGCGACCCAGCGGGCCGCGCGTGATCATGCGCTCAACCGCCTTGACGATGACGCGCTCGGGGAAGCGGCCTTCGAGGCGCTTGCCAAGGGTTTCGCCCTTGATGCCGCCGGGATGGCCGGTGTGCCAGTAGAAGTACTCGCGCTCGGCCTTGCGGCCGGTCAGGCGCACCTTCTCGGCATTGACGACGACGATGTTGTCGCCGCAATCGATGTGCGGCGTGAAGGTCGGCTTGTGCTTGCCGCGCAGGCGCATGGCGATGATCGAGGCGAGGCGGCCGAGCACCAGCCCGTCGGCGTCGATCAGCACCCACTTCTTCTGCACGTCGGCAGTTTTGAGACTGAAGGTTTTCATGGGTCTTTCTTCCGTGAGCGCGGGCTTATGCGCATAAATGCGCGCCCTGTCAATCACTTGAGACCGCGGTAATATATTACCTCACATCACTGGCATGACGATCAAGGTCCTCCTGTGTCAGGATGTAGCATGACCGAAGCTATCGACGAGCCCGTGCTCCTGCGCCGCGACGAAGGTCGCGTCGCCATCCTCACGCTCAATCGGCCGAGGGCGATGAACGCGCTGTCGGGCGCCCTCATCGATGCCCTGCAGGCCGAGCTCGACGAGCTCGCCCGGGACAAGGAGATCCGCTGCGTCGTCATAGAGGCGGTCGGCCGCGCGTTCTGCGCCGGGCACGATCTGCGCGAGGTCCGCTCGACCGACGATTACGGCTTTCACCACGACCTGCTGACGCGCTGCTCGGCGATGATGATGTCGATCCGCCGCCTGCCCCAGCCGGTCATCGCCAAGGTGCACGCCATTGCCACGGCCGCCGGCTGCCAACTCGTCGCAGCGTGCGATCTGGCGATCGCCTCGAGCGACGCCAAGTTCGCCACGCCGGGAGTCAATATCGGCCTGTTCTGCGGCACGCCATCGGTGCCGCTCGGGCGCAATGTCGGTTCCAAGCGGGCGCTCGACATGCTGTTCACCGGCGAGCCGATCAATGCCGAAAGCGCCCTGCGTGACGGCCTGGTCAGTCGCGTCGTTCCGCCGGCCGAGCTCGAGGGCACGACGATGGCGGTCGCCCGCACGATTGCCAGCAAGTCGCCCATGGTCCTGGCCCAAGGCAAGGAGCTGTTCCACAAGCACATGGAGATGGATGTCGAGAAAGCCTACGCCTACGCCACCGCTTACATGGCCGGCGCCGTAAAGCGCGAGGACGCCAAGCTCGGCATCGACGCCTTCGTGAACAAGCAGGGCCCGCCCGATTGGACGGGACGCTGAGCCGCCCGAGGGTCGCTGTCACCCGCTCCTGCCCGCGCCTGCCCGCGCCTGCCCAACGAACAGGCACGAACACCGCCCTGCGGCAGCCTTCAGCAATCTCCCTCGCCCGAGGGGTCGCCATGAGTTAGGTTTCCAGCGGGAAGGGCCGACGTGACCAAGATCGGCAGGGCACCAAGGAGGCTTCTTGGATACGTTGGAGCGCGCCGTCAGGTCGATCGACTGGGTCAATCGCTGGGTCGGCAGTATCGTGGCATGGCTGACCCTGGGTACGGTTGTGATCTGCGGCTCCGTCGTGACGCTGCGCTATGCTGCGGGGCAAGGCCACGTCTGGATGCAGGAGCTCTACGTCTGGACCCATGCCATGACATTCCTGCTGGCAGGGGGGTTCGCCTATCTGCTGAACGCCCACGTGCGGGTCGACATCTTCTACGCGAGGCTCGGACCGCGCGGCAAAGCCTGGGTCGACCTGTTCGGCGTGGTCTTCCTCCTCTTTCCATGGCTCGTCCTGCTCGGGTGGACGTCGTGGACCTATGTCTCCTACTCCTGGATAACCAGCGAGATTTCGGTGCAGAGCAACGGCATGCCGGCCATGTACGTGCTCAAGTCGTCGATACTCGGCTTCGTCGTCCTGGTCGGCCTGCAGGGAGTGGCCTGGATGGGCCGCTCGATCCTGGTGCTGGCGGGCCGCGAGCCGCCACCCAGCGAGACCCTGACCGGACCTCTGGGCTGAGGCGCCCCTCATCATGTCCCAAGTCTTCATCGCCGACGTGCTCGCCGTCGCCTTGTTCATCGTCGCCACCTTCGGCGTGCTGCTGGGCTTTCCCATCGCCTTCAGCCTGGCCGGCTTCTCGCTGTTCTTCGCCGCGCTCGGCTGGGCGCTCGGGGTCTTCGATCCGATCATCCTGACCAGCCTGCCATCGCGCTATTTCGGCCTGATGACCAACGAGGTGCTGGTCGCGGTGCCGCTGTTCATCTTCATGGGAGCGGTGCTGGAACGCTCGAAGATCGCCGAGGCGCTGCTCGAGACCATGGGCCAGCTGTTCGGCACGATGCGCGGCGGGCTCGCCATCTCGGTTGTGATCGTCGGCGCCCTGCTCGCGGCGTCGACCGGCGTGGTCGGCGCCACCGTCGTCACCATGGGGCTGCTCAGCCTGCCGGCGATGATGCGTGCCGGCTACAATCCGGGGCTCGCCACCGGCGTCATCTGCGCCTCGGGGACGCTGGGCCAGATCATCCCGCCCTCGGTGATCCTGATCTTCGTCGGCGACCTGCTGATGGGCGCCAACCTGCTCGCCGGCCAGCGCACCGGCAAGCCGCTCGATCCCGTTTCGGTCGGCGATCTGTTCGCCGGCGCCTTCCTGCCGGGGCTCACCCTGGTCGCGCTTTACATCCTGTACATCCTCGTGCTGGCCGTGGTGCGGCCGCGCGACTGCCCGGCGATGGTCATGACCGACGCCGAGCGCGCCTCGCTCGGCCGCCGCTTCGTGCGCGCCCTGATCCCGCCGCTGCTGCTGATCATCGCCGTCCTGGGCTCGATCCTGGGCGGCATCGCCACGCCGACCGAGGCGGCCTCGATCGGCGCCGTCGGCGCGATGGTGCTGGCGGCCTTCAATCGCGCCTTCTCGTTCGCCACCCTGCTCGCGGTCATGCGCAACACCGCGGTGATCAGCGCCCTGGTGTTCGGCATCGTGCTCGGCGTGTCGGTGTTCTCGCTGGTCTTCCGCGGGCTGGGCGGAGAGCACCTGGTCGAGCAGGTTCTGGCCGATGTGCCGGGCGGCGCCTTCGGCGCCGTGATGGCCGTCATGTTGGTGATGTTCGTCCTCGGCTTCTTCATGGACACGATCGAGATCGTGCTGATCGTCGTGCCCATCACGGCGCCCGCGATCATCGCCATGGGAATCAGCCCGGTGTGGCTCGGCGTGATGATCGGCGTCAACCTGCAGACCGCGTTCCTGACGCCGCCGGTCGGCTTCGCCCTGTTCTATATGCGCGCCGTCGCGCCGGCCTCGATCACCACCGGCGCCATCTACCGCGGCATCATCCCGTTCGTTGGCCTCCAGGTGGCGGCGATCGCCCTCCTCTGGTGGCAGCCGCAGCTTGCGACCTGGCTGCCGAAGGTGGTCTTTCCGGACGCCATTCCCGCGTCGAGCCCCGCCGGCGGCCCGCCTGGATCGGTGCTCGACGACATCCTGAAGAACCCGTCCGGCGGCGCGCCGGCGCCGTCGGCCTCGCCGCTCGACCAGCTGCTGAACCAGCCGACGCCGTCCGACAAGCCGTCGGCTGGCGATCCCGTGCTCGACCGCCTGCTCAAAAAGAGCGACTGACGCAACGAGGGCCGGCGTTGCCGCCGGCCCTCGCCATCGCGATTGCGAGAGAGGATCGTCAGGTCGGCCGGAAGCCGACCAAGCGCGCATTGAGGTACTCCTGCAGGCCGATCCGGGTCCACGCCATCTGCTCGCGCTGGAACTTGTAGTACGAGTCGAGGGTCTTCTTGGTCAGCGCATCGCCGCTGTCGCGAAGCTCCTGCAGCACCTCGCTCCAGGCCTTGCCATAGGCCTTGATGAAGTCCTCCGGCAGGTGCTTGAGCTGCACGTTGTGCTGCTTGATCAGCACCTCGAGCGCGCCGGCGTTGCTGGCGTCGTTCTCGGCGGTGAGCTGGACGTGCTCATCGGAGCAGGCCCAGGCGAAGATCTGCTGGATGTCCTTGGGCAGCGAGTCGAACTTCGCCTTGTTGACCGATATCTCGTTCAAGGTCGCCGGCTCGTGCAGGCCGGGCCAGTAGTAATACTTGGTGACCTTGTAGAAGCCTGCGGCCAGGTCCTGCCAGGGCCCGACCCATTCGGTGGCATCGATAGCACCTGACTGCAGGGCGCCGAAAATCTCGCCCACCGGAAGGTTGACGATCGTGGCCCCCAGCTTGCGCAGCGCTTCGCCGCCGAAACCGGGGATGCGCATCTTGAGACCCTTGAAGTCGGCGGCCGACTTGATCTCCTTGTTGAACCAGCCGGCCATCTGCACGCTGGTCGAGCCGGCGAGAAAGCCCTTGAGGCCGAATGTGGCGTAGGTCTCGTCCCACAGCTGCTGGCCGCCTCCATAGCGCAGCCAGGCCACGCTCTCGTAGTTGGTCATGCCGAACGGCACCGTGGTGTAGAGGCTGAGGATCTTGGCCTTGTTCTGCCAGTAGTACGGCGTCGAATGCATGACGTCGGCGGTGCCGCGCTGGACCGCATCGAATGCCTCGAAGGCCGGCACGAGCTCGCCGGCGGCGAAGACCTTGATGGTCAGCCGGCCGCCCGTGACCTCGGCAATGTTCTTGGCGAAACGTTCCGCGGCCGTGCCGCCGCCGGGGAACATCTTCGGCCAACTCGTCACCATGCGCCATTCCTGGCGGCCCTGCGAGATGGCCGGTGAGGCCAACGTCGTCGACACGGCCGTCGCGGCAATGCCACCCGCCGCCACCTTGCCCAACTTGCGCCGCTTGATCTTGTCCATCGTCCTGATCCTCCCAATAGTGAAGCCCTGATCTACTCCCCGCACAGCTTGGTCACGAACGGTGATAGCCCGTGCCCATGTAACTGTCATCCTACCGCCACCGACTCGCTTCGCGCATCATCAAACAGCCGCCTCGGGGGCAATTCCGCGAGCCCTCCCGCGTGGTCGGCCTGGCCTCGGCAGATGAAGGCCCACGCGGCGGCGGCGTGTGCCCACATTTCAGGCGCCCTGGCTCGCTCGTGACGACCGCCCCTTCGCGAAGGTTCGGAGGCCGCGCGCCAGCCTGCCACATCCCGACGGCCATCCTGTCGCGAGATTGCAGCGGTGCCTCTTCGTCGCGCCACGGCATCGAGAGTTAGATGACTTGCCATCTATTGGCAAGTCATGGAATATTCGCGCATGCCTTCTCGTCCTGCCGCCACGCGCGACGCCTTCGGCTCGCTGCTGGCGCGGGCGGCCCGCCAGTGGCGACGCGCCGCCGACCTTCGCCTGCAGCCCTACGCCTTGACCGAGGCGACCTGGCTGCCGCTGATCCGCATCGCGCGCGCGCCGACGCCGCCGCGCCAGAAGGACCTCGCCAAATCGATGTCGCTCGACGGCTCGTCGGTCGTGCGTCTGCTCGACAGTCTCGAGGCGGCCGGGCTGGTCCAGCGCCGGGAAGGCGAGCACGACCGGCGCGCCAAGATCATCGTGCTGACGCCACGCGGCCGCGAAATCGCCGACCAAGTCGAGGCGATCGCGCGCCGCATCCGCAGCGACGCGCTGGCAGGCTTGCCCGCGAAGGACATCGAGACGGCGACCCGCGTGCTCGAGCACGTCTGCCGCGTGCTCGACCCCGTTGCGGGAGCCGATGCGTGAGCGCGCCGCTCTGGCTGCTGACGCTGATAACCTTCAGCGGCACGTTCGCCATGCACAGCTTCGTGCCGGCCCTGCCCGCGGCGGCGGCGGCGCTGGGCGCCAGCCTGGGCGAGATGCAGGCGACGATGAGCGTCTACATCTTCGGCCTCGCCGTCGGCCAGCTCGCCTATGGGCCGCTGTCCGACCGCTTCGGACGCCGGCCAGTCCTGATGGCGGGCCTCGTGCTCTATGCCGGTGCCGGCCTCGCCGCTGCTCTCGCGCCGGATGCCCATGCCCTGATCGTGTCCCGCCTGCTGCAGGCATTGGGCGGCAGCGCCGGGCTGGTGATCGGCCGGGCCATCGTTCGCGATTCGGCACTGCCCCACGAGGCCGGGAGACGCCTGGCGGTGATGAACTTGATGATCGTGCTCGGCCCGGGCCTGGCACCGCTGGTCGGCGGCGCCCTCGCCGCGACCCTGGGCTGGCGCTCGATCCTGTTCGGCCTGGCGCTGCTCGGGGTCCTCAACCTTCTGTTCTCCTGGCGGCTCCTGCCCGAGACGAGATCGCCCGGGAACATGCCCGGGATGTCGGCCCTCGCCCGTAACTACGGGCGCCTTCTCGTGACGCCGGCCTTCGTCGGCTTCGCCATCGGCGGCGGCTGCGCGACGACATCGATGTACGCCTTCCTCGGCGCTTCCCCATTCATCTTCATGCAGCAGCTGAATCGGCCGGACTACGAGGTCGGCCTTTACCCCGCGATCGTCATGGCCGGCGTGTGGCTGGGAACGGTCGCCGCGACGCGCCTCATTCGCCGGCTGCCGATCGATCGGTTGGCCGTGGCGGCAAACCTGCTGAGCGTCCTCGCCTCGTTCGTCTTCCTGGGCGCGGTGTTGTCGGACCAGCTGACCGTGCTGCTGGCGATCACACCGATGTTCGTGTTCGGCATCGGTGTCGGCATTGCCTCGCCGGCTGCGCTCACTCAGGCGCTCGGCGTCGATCCGTCGGTCATCGGCTCTGCGTCGGGCCTCTACGGCTTCTCGCAGATGGGCGTCGGCGCGATCTGCACCGCCCTGGTGGGCATCGGGACGAATCCGGCCCTCACGACGGCGCTCATCCTGGTCGGCGCCGGCGCGATTGGTCAGATCGCGTTCTGGATCGCGATGCGCCGGAAGGCAGCCGGCTGACCGGCGGCTATTGCCGCCAGTCCGTGCCCTTGCCCTCGATCAGGCGCACCGCCGCCTTCCAGTCGGAGACGCCGAACTCGGGCGAGGCGCGCTGCTGGCGGGCCCGCTCGCCGTAGCGCCGGACGATCTCGTCGTCGATCGGCGCCGGCTCCTCGTCGAGGCCGCGGGCGATGATCTCGACCTCGCAGGCGCGCTCCAGCATGTAGAGCCGGCGCAGGGCCGCCGGGATGGTGGCGCCGACCGAGAGCAGGCCGTGATTGCGCAAGACGACCGAGCTGCCTTTCTGGCAGGTGATGCCGAGCGCCTCGCATTCCTCTTCCGACGTCGGCATGCCGTACTCGTGATAGACGACCTCGTCGAGCACGGCGAGCGCGTCCTGGCTGATCGGCCGCAGGCCCTTCTTCAGCACCGAGATCCCGGTGCCGGCACGAGTGTGGGTGTGCATGACGCAATTGACGTCGGGCCGCGCCTTGTAGACGCCGCTGTGGATGGTGAAGCCCGCCTGGTTGAAGCTGCCGTCGTCGCTGTAGACCTTGCCGTCGAGGTCCATCTTCACGAGGCTCGATGCGGTGATCTCGTGGAACAGGTCGCCGTAGTTGTTGATCAGGAAGCACTTCGGATCGTCGGCGATGCGCACCGTCATGTGCGTGTTGATGGTGTCGGTCCAGCCGTACACGTCGGTGATCCGATAGAGCGCGGCGAGGTCGCAGCGCGCCTGCCACTCGGCATCGGTCATGTTGAGACGGCTCTGCTGAACAACGGTATCCATCGCTGCATCCCCTTCGTTAGCCGACGTTCATGCCCTTCATGAAGGTCGACGGAACCACGCTCTTCACCGATTGCGCACGCTTGGCGAGCCAATAGGCCTGCGCAGGCGGCACCGAGCCGAACTGCTTGTCGACCCCGAGCTTCTGCGCGGCGTCCATCGGCCAGTTGGGATTGTAAAGCAACTCACGGGCCAGGGCGATCAGGTCTGCCCTGCCCTCCTGCAGGATCTGCTCTGCCTGATCGGCATGGACGATCAGCCCGACCGCCATGCTCATGATGTCGGCCTCCCGGCGCAACCGCTCGGCGTAGGGCACCTGGTAGCCGTAGGTCACGGGGCCGGCGCTCACCACCGGCGAGCCGCGCATGCCGCCCGAGCTGCAGTCGATCACGTCGACGCCCTTCGGCTTCAGGATCTTTGCCAGGGCGACGCTCTGCGCGGGCCCCCAGCCGGCATCGTCCTCGACCGAGAAGCGCACGAACAGCGGCTTGCCGGCGGGCCAGTGGGCCCGGACGCTTTCCACGACCTCGATGCAGAAGCGCATCCGGTTGAGCTCGCTGCCGCCGTACTCGTCGTTGCGCAGGTTGGAGAACGGCGAGAGGAACTGGTGGATCAGGTAGCCGTGCGCGGCGTGGACATCGAGCACGTCGAAGCCGGCCTCGTGGGCCCGCCGGGCCGCCTGTCCCCAGCGCTCGACCACCTCGGGGATCTCGGCGCGCGTCAGCGCACGCGGCGTCGGATCGGTCTCCGGCGAGCTGCGGTCGCTCGAGGACACCAGCTCCCAGGCCTCCCAATCGTCGATCTCCGGCGACGGCGTGAGCGGCGCTCCGCCCTCCCACGGCCGGAGGCGGCGGGCCTTGCGCCCCGAGTGACCGAGCTGGATGCCCGGCACGGCGTTGTGCTTGCGGATGAACTCGACACAGCGCCGCAGGCCGGGGACGAAGGCGTCGTCCCAGATGCCGAGGTCTCCGACCGTGCCGCAGCCGCGCCGCTCGACCTTTGTCGATTCCATGATCACCAGGCCGGCGCCGCCGGCGGCATAGCGGCCGGCATTCATCAGGTGCCAGTCGGTGGCGAACCCCTTGACCGCCGAGTACTGGTGCATCGGCGCCACCACGACGCGGTTCTTCAGCGTCACGTCACGCAGGGAAATCGGTTCGAAAAGCAGGGGTCCCGCCATGTATACTCCTTGCATGACCGCCGTCAGCCATGATCGCTATGAGGATTCCTACCTGCGCAAAATCCTGCGCGAGTGCAAGACAATCGCCATGGTCGGCGCCTCGGCGAACTGGAATCGGCCCAGCTATTTCGCCATGAAATACCTGCTCGACCGCGGCTACCGGGTGATTCCGGTCAATCCTGCCGCCGCCGGCCAGGAGATCATGGGGCAGAAGGTCTACGCCTCGCTGGCAGAGCTGCCGGCCAGGGCCGACATGGTCGACATCTTCCGCAATTCGGATGCGGCCGGCCCGATCACCGACGACGCGATCGCGCACGGCGCCAAGGTTGTTTGGATGCAGCTCGGCGTGGTCAACGAGGAAGCGGCCAACCGGGCAGAAGCCGCCGGCCTGAAGGTCGTCATGAACCGGTGCCCCAAGATCGAGCATTCCCGCCTCGCCGGCACCATCGAATGGCATGGCATCGCCAGCGGCGTGATCTCGAGCAGGAAGCGGGCGCTGTAACACTTGTCATCCTGAGCGCAGCAAAGGATCTCATCACCGCTGGCCAAGCGCGAGCCTCGCATGCCAGGCGATGAGTTCCTCCGCTCAGGATGACGAATGGAGGGGGAAACGCATGAAGTTCGGTGTCTTCGATCACATGGATCGTGCCGGCGCCAATCTCGGCCGGCAGTTCGACGAGCGGCTGCGGCTGATCGAGCTCTACGAGAAGGCGGGGTTCCACGCCTATCACCTCGCCGAGCATCACGCGACGCCGCTCGGCATGGCGCCCTCGCCCAGCGTCTTCCTCGCCGCGGTGGCGCAGCGCACCAGCCGGCTGCGCTTCGGCCCGCTGGTCTACACGGTCAACCTCTACCATCCGCTGCGCCTGATCGACGAGATCTGCATGCTCGACCAGATGAGCGGCGGCCGGCTCGAGCTCGGCATCGGTCGCGGCATCTCGCCTTACGAGGTCGGCTACTACGGCGTCGATCCCGCCACCGGACCGGAGCGCTTCGCCGAGGCGCTCGACGTGATCCTGAAGGGCCTGACCCAGCCGCGGCTCGATCATGCGGGCAAATACTTCACCTTCAAGGACGTGCCGATGGAGATGCAGCCCATCCAGCGGCCCTACCCGCCATTATGGTACGGCGCCAACTCGCTGGAGAGCGCCGACCGGCTGGCCAGCCAGGCGTGCAACACCGTGGTCGGCATGCGGGCCGACGGCGTCGGCCAGTTCGCGGCGCGCTATCGCGCGGCATGGCAGACGCTCGGTCGCGATCCGCAGGCAATGCCTCTGATCGGCCTCAGCCGGCACATTCTGGTCGGCGACACCGATCGCGAGGCTCAGGCAGCTGCCAAACGGGCCTTCCTGCAGTGGTACGACGCCCTGATCCATCTGTGGCGGGCGCATGGCGTCGGCCTGCCGCGTCAGCTGATTCCCGCCGAGTTCGAGGACGCGCTGGCCCAAGGTTACATCATCGCCGGCTCGCCCTCTACAGTGCGCGACCGCATGAAGAAGGACAACGAGACTGCCGGCATCAACTACAGCCTGTGCCGCCTCGCGTTCGGCGACCTGACCTTCGAGGAGTCGGCGCACTCGCTCGAGCTGTTCGCGCGCGAGGTCATGCCGGCATTGTGACCATGGCGCTGTGAGCTGCCTCGCCGCACAATGCCGGCCCCCAGACTTCGAAAGCTCAGAACGCCTTGCTGAAGGTGAATACCACGCGTGCTTCGCAGTTGCGGGTGTTGGCGCAGTTGGCGACGCCGAGATTGGTATCGACATAGGCAACCGCCAGGTCGAAGCCATACACGTTCGCAGCGAGGCCGATCTGCCAATCCCAGTAGTTGTCGACCCCGATCTCGTAGCTGGGAAAGCGCCCGACATACTGATTGCCGAGCGAGCCGAAGAGCCTGAACGACACGTTCTCGTTGATCTGAACAAATCTCAATGGGATCGTGATCTGACCCCATTTGTACCAGGCGTCACCCGAGTTGGCGTAGAAGTTGGGGCTGTAGTAGACGGCCGCCTTCGCCTGGAAGAGTCCGAAATCGTAACCTGCGACCAGGCTGAACTCGTTGAAGTCGTAGTAAAGATCGGCGGGAGCGCCCAGGTAGTTGTAGCGCACGAAGCCGAGGTCGAACGTCAGCCTCTCGTTCAGGGCCTTGCCCTTGAAGCCGGCAAGCAGATCGACCTCGGTGGTGCTGCCGGGCGAGGAGAAGTTGCTGCCCCACACCCCGACATAGGCACTGACGGCCAAATCCTGGCCGAACGACGGCGTCTCGTAGCCGAAGGACGGCTGGAAGGCGATCTGACGTGCCGTCTGCGAGATGCCGCGGAACGAGTAGTCGGTCGCGAATGTGAAGCTCGCGTTGAAGGTCCCTCCAAAGGGGCCGTTCCAGCCTTCTTTCTCGGCGGGCGTGGTCAATGTCGGCGCTGGCTGGTCCGGCGTCGGAATCGATTGCGGTGCTGGTGTTTGCGCATGAACCGCGGCGGCAGCGACCATGCACGCCACGCAGCCAAGAACCCCGCGCAGCGAGTTCCTCTTCATCCCCCCGTCTCCCCCAACTTATTGCCATGACACCCCGGCTTGGAGCCGGTGAGAACGATTGCTTTTGACTTTTCGTCGCCGAGCGCCTTCTACGCGAAGAGGGAATTGTTGAGCATTCGATAGAAGGCAGTCAGATTCCCGATATCCGTCTCGAACCAATCGGCTATCCACGCATGATAGGCGCGGGCAGCCTCGTCGCCGGGGGCCTTGCCCTGTAGAACGCCGGCGATGAGATGGCCGGACATCACTCCCGTCATGAGCGCCTTCAGGACACCCCGCGACGACGTCGGATCGAGGATGGCCGCGGCATCCCCGACCATGAACCACCCGGGCCCTGCCGCACTGTCGGCCATGCGCCAGGTCATGTCCGCTCCGCGTGTTCGGGAGAGCGGAGTCAACGCGCGAAATTCCTCCGGCAGCCAGTCGGCGTCCGGCACCGCGCCGAAATCCAGCCGGGTCCATTGATACTTTCTGTGATTCACACGCGCCGTCCAGGTCCACCCCGTTTGGTCGGCCACGAGGGCCGGCGCCGCATCGCGCACCGGACAGGTACCTTCCATGTATCCGTACCTCACGATCAGCCGCGGCGAGCGCGCAGGGCTGTCGACGCCCAAGGCGCGCCCCAGCCATCTCGCCCGGCCCGACCCGTCGACCACCACGCGAGCGACGACCGGGCCGTCGTCCGTCATGACACCGTTCAGCCTTGCCTCACCGAGCAGAGGCGCGGTGGCGGCGCAGGGTTGCCGGACATCGACGCCCAGCTCGCGGGCGCGCGCCAGCAGAAGGGAGTCGAAGTCGGCGCGAGAGACCTGCATGCCGCTCCAGGGCCCGTCCCCGTCGGCACCGTAGGGCTCGTACCGGCGTGGGGAGCCCCACTCGATCCAGATTCCTTCGTGACGCGCTCCGATGACCGTCGGCAACCTTTCGGAAAGGCCTAGCTGCGCCAGCAACGGCTCCGCGCCGGGATGCAGGGTTTCTCCCGGGCGTTCGCTGGCGAAGACGTCGCGTTCGAGCAGCACGACTCGCAAGCCCCGAGAGGCACAGGCGATCGCCGCGGCGCTGCCCGCCGGCCCGCCCCCGACGACGACTACGTCGGCATCGAGGTGTCTTTCGACCATGTCCCGCCATTTCGTTGCAGCAGCACCACGGATCCGCTCACGTAGGCGATCGCCTCTTCCAGCATCTCGACACGGACCGTGTAGGTCGGCTGGCCCGGTCCCGCCTTGGCATCGGTCTCCGCAACTTCCTTGCCCCAGCGGAAGACATGAAACCGGAACAGGGGCCCCTTCGGGAGGGCAACGCCCGCCTGCCCTTCGGCGGCGGCGGACTCGGCATCGCCATGGGGGATCTTGCTAAACGACAGGACTGCCCATTTCGACTTGGCTTGCAGGACCTTCTGCGGGGCCGTTCCGAGTTTGTCTCCGACGAATTCGGGGTCACGAACCCCGAGTGCCCAGTACACGGCCGCCATGGCCATGGTTCGCGCCTTGTATTCGGCGATATCGATGCGCGAGGTAAGCGCCGCGGTCATGGTGCCCAGCATGGCGATATAGTCGACATGCCAGGCATCGGCATAGATTGCGTGCCGCAGCGGGCCGACCTGCTCGACACGCGGACCGCGCACGCCATCCCATGGCATGTACGTACCGTCGGCAAGAGGGGTAATCCCGATCTCCTGATCGGTCAGTGGCGTGATCGTCGGATAGGGGTACTTGATACCGCCGACTTCCTTGTCGGGAGCGAAGACGCGTGTTCCATCCGGCGCAACGCCCGGCCAGTAGTTGCCCAGCGCGGCGCACAGCTTGGCATCCTCGATGAATGGCGATCCGAGACCGTAGCCGGCCATGAATCGCTGCAAGGGCCTGCCGTCGCCCGAAAAATGAATGCCCTGGCTGGTGTCCCACCCCGGATCGAACATGCCTGGAGATCCGTCGGGCAGACCCGTCTTGGCGCTGCTCACGGGCCCATTCGGGATTTGCACAGGGCCGAGTTCCGGTACGGGATGGCAGACGATTGCCGTGACGCTGTCGTCCTCCACGCTGAACCCGGCGGGCAGGAAAATGTTGGCCGCGATGCGAGTCTGAGACAAGGCAAACGGCGGTATCACCCACAAGGCTGCCCGCACCTTTTCCGGCACCTCGCGCTGCCACCAGAGCATCAGCTCCCTTTGATTGATCTCCGGGAAGAAATCGGGCAGGCCCACCATGGCATAGGCGGGCAGTCGCGCGTCGACCTTCCCGTCGAGCTGGGGACAGAGCGCCTCTACCCAGCCGTCGCCGGAGCTGTCGGTGAAGTGCAGGGCGTCATAACCGCCCTTGCGAAGGGTCTGCTTGAGGTCGGGCCTATGATTCAGGTTCTCGACCGTTCCATCCGGCATCATCCGGTGACGCATGTTGACGAACTGCGGGGCAAGTCGCTGGAAATCCTGCCCGGCGTCGGCCAGGTAGCGCGGCACGTCATAGGTCGATTCGGCCAGGGTCTGAATCGACGAGAGCTGAAGATTCTGGCGGACGGAAGTATGTCGTCCATCGACCGGAAAGGTAAGGGGCTTCCCCTTGTACTCGGCAGGTGCAACGAGTGGGCCAGGCCGGGGTTCGAGCACGCCTGCCCCGAACTCGGCGCGCCGGGAGATCGATCCGATCTTCTCGTCCTTGATCACGAAGGGATGATGCTCGAGCTCCTCGCCTCGCCAGTTGTTCTTCAGCCCGCGAACGTCGAGGTACTTGTGAAACATCGAGATCAGGTCGTTGCGCAAGCCACTGTTGATCCGAACGTCGAGATCGAGCCCCTCGAGGCACTCCGGACCACTGAACAGCTTGTGCAGCGGAACCCAGAACTGGCGTTTGTCGTCGCCCGGCTGCGCGTCCTGCGGACCGAACCTGGTCCATGCGCCGCTCAGCTGCACCGCCAGATAGGCGGCATAGCGTCGTGGCACGACGCGGAACTCGAATGGCTTGTCCTGCACGGCAGTCGTGAAGTTTCGCCGCTTTGCATCGTAAAGCGGCTCGGCCGTTCCAAGGCGTCCGATCCCGGACCGCGAGAAGCACAGCTGGGCGTGCCGCCCGTGAACCCCGCGCGGCGCATTGTGATACTGCAAGGCATAGACGACGATTCCCAAAGGGTGACCGGCGGCTTGTCGCCGGAGCTCCTCGATGGTCGGCGGCGAAACGCCGTAGACGTAGTTCTCGACGGCCTCGATCTCCACCATAGTGGGAAAGCCGGCGAGCTCGATCCCGCTGCGGTCTGCCACGACCGCAGGTGACGCGAAGGCGTGATAGAGCAAGCTTCGGTCAGGCGAACCCGCCTCGACTGCCCGTGCGCCGGCAACGGCGAAATCACCGAAACCCGGATAGGTGCGGTCGATGCGGGCGAGTTTCCTTCCCAGCATGGCCGGGAGGTCGCCCGCCGTGATGTCGAGCTCGCCGCCGGTCACATCCAGCAGCATCTGGTGCCAGCCCAACGGCGCGAGACGCCGGCAGGCTGCCGCGACACGATCGCCCAACGATTGCGGGTCTGCCGCGAGAGCGTGCGGCCCCGGCCCGATCAATGCCCCGCCGATGCTGACGGTCGCGTACCTGAGAAACCCCCGACGTGTCGCCCTTTGCTTCATTGTACTCGCCCCAAACGAATATTGTGCCGTGCCCAAGGGCGCCCTACCCGTCGCCGCCATGCAAGTACAGCAGGCAGCACAATCACCTTCCTGTCATGCCCTGGCAAGCCACGGCCAACGCGCGACGCGTCATTTGCCGGCGCCGCGGATCGCCCAAACAGAAGAAGCCCGCGGTCCCACTTACACGTGAACCGCGGGCTTCCCGCCCCCTCCATGAACGCGCCCGGCTGCGGGTTCCCCGTCTAGCGGCGCGCGCCCCCCTGCTGAAGGAGTCGACTGCCAAGTCGAGGGGGCTCGGTAAGACAAAGCCGGCGGTGGTGGGGCCACCGCCGGCTCATCGAGAGGATCAGCTACGCCGCCCGGGGAGAGATAGCGACGAACCTGGTCATCCCCTCTCGATACACTTTCATCAGCACCGGCTTGCCGGTGTCCTTGGCTTCCTTGAGCTTCTCGGCAGCCGCCTTCGGGCTGTCGACGGCCTCGCGACCGACCTGCTGCAGGATGTCACCCGCCTTCAGGCCCATCTCCTCGGCCGGGCTGCCCGCCTCGACCGAGGCGATCAGCGCGCCCTTGACCGAGTCGTCCAGCTTCATTTCCTGCCGCGCCTCCTTGGAGATCGGCGCCAGCGACACGCCGTAGGAAGGCTCGGCCTTCTTCTCGGCCTTCTCGGCCTTCGCCTTGACGATGCCGCCCTCTTCCTTCTGGTCGCCGACCTTGGCGGTGACGGTCATGTCCTTGCCGTCGCGCCACACGCCGAGCTTGACCGAGGTGCCGGGCTTCATCGCCGAGATCATGCGGGTCAGGTCCTTGATCGTGTCGACGTTCTTGCCGTCGACGCTCACGATCACGTCACCCGACTTGATGCCGGCGGCCAGCGCCGGGCTTTCCGGCTGGACCTGGGCCACCAGGGCGCCCTTCTCGCCGTTGAACGACATGCTCTGGGCGAGCTCGCCGGTCATCGGCTGGATCTGCACACCCAGCAGGCCGCGCTCGACCTTGCCGTTGACCTTGAGCTGGGCCACCACCGGCTCGGCCAGGCTGGCCGGGATGGCAAAGCCCAGGCCGACGCTGCCGCCGGTCGGCGAGAAGATGGCGGTGTTGATGCCGATCACCTTGCCTTCCATGTCGAACAGCGGACCGCCCGAGTTGCCGCGGTTGATGGCGGCGTCGGTCTGGATGTAGTCGTCGAACGGACCGGAGTGGATGTCGCGGCCGCGCGCCGACACGATGCCCGTGGTCACGGTGCCACCGAGGCCGAACGGGTTGCCGACCGCCATCACCGCCTGGCCGACCCGCACCTTGTTGGCGTCGCCGAAGGCGACGAATGGCAGCGGCTTGTCGCTCTCGACCTTGAGCAGGGCGAGATCGGTCTTCTCGTCGCCGCCCACCATCTTGGCGTCGAGCTTGCGGCCGTCGGCCAGGGTCACGACGATCTTGTCGGCCTTGCCGACGACGTGATGGTTGGTCACGATCCAGCCCGCGGCGTCGACGATGAAGCCGGTGCCGACCGCTTCCGCCTTCTGATTGCCGCGCGGCTGCGGCTTCATCGGGCGCATCGGCTGGCCGAAGCGCTCGGAGAAGCGCTGCATGAACTCTTCCATCTGCTTCTGCTGCGAGCGATCCGACATCCGGACCTCGTCGTCATCGGCAGCGGCGGCCTTCATGGTCACGGCCACGTTCACGACCGCGGGCGTCACCTTGGCAGCGAGATCGGAGAAATCCTGCACGCCCGACACGGTCGGGGCGGTCGGAGCCGCGGCAATCGCCGCCGGCGCCGAGAACAGGGGGGCGATGAGCGCCGGCGCGGTCAGCGCCGTCGTCAGCGCCAGGGCTGAAAGTATGGTCCTGGTCTTCGTCATCTCATCCTCCTTGAAGGGGCTTGGCAGGAGGGAATATGGGACTGGGCCCATGGCGCCCGGATGGCCGCCGCATTGAATGTTTGTATAGTTGGGGAACGTTGCTTTTGCCGGGAAAACCGCGCAAACGGCGCGGTGTTCGGCCCCTTTGCCCCGATATGGACGGCGTCTTTGCGGCGTTTTCCCGGCCTGGCAAGGGAGCGATGGTCAGCAGCGGGTGGCGACGTGAAGATCCTCCTCGTCGAAGACGACAAGCAGACGTCCGACTACATCAGCAAGGGCTTGCGTGAGCACGGCCACGTCGTCGATCGCGCCGACAACGGGCGCGACGGCCTCTATCTCGCGACGGGCGAGAAGTACGACGTCATCATCGTAGACCGCATGCTGCCGGCGATGGACGGGCTGTCGCTGGTCAAAGCGGCGCGCGCCTCGCAGGTCCGCACGCCGGTGCTGTTCCTCACGACCATGGGCGGCATCGACGATCGCGTGAACGGCTTCGAGGCCGGCGGCGACGACTATCTCGTGAAGCCCTTCGCCTTCGCCGAGTTGCTGGCGCGGGTCGGCGCGCTCGCGCGCCGGCCGCCGATCGTGGCGACGACCTCCCTCAGTGTCGGCGACCTGCAGGTCGATCTGCTGACCCGCACGGTGATGCGGGCCGGCAAGCGACTCGACCTGCTGGCGCAGGAGTTCAAGATCCTGGAATACCTGATGCGCCACGCCGGCGAGGTGGTGACGCGCACCATGCTGCTGGAGAAGGTCTGGGACTTCCATTTCGATCCCAAGACCAACATCGTCGAGACCCACATCAGCCGCCTGCGCTCGAAGATCGACAAGGGCTTCGACAAGCCCCTGCTGCACACCGTCCGGGGAGCAGGCTATGTCATCCGCGCCCAGGACTAGCCACGGTCAGGCTGGCCAAGGTCAGGCCGTCGAGCCGGCCACGACCTTCGGGCAGACCATCTCGCGCATCCTGCGCTCGGCCAGCTTCCGGCTGACCCTGTTCTACGCCGTGCTGTTCATGGCGTCGGCCGGCACGCTGTTCGCCGCGGTCTACTGGATCGCCACGGCGGCGATGCAGGACGACATGGCGGCGGTTCTGCGCTCCGAGGCCTATCAGCTGGCCGACGTCCATCGCCGCACCGGGCCCAAGGGACTTACCGACCAGATCACGCGGCGCATCAGCTTTCGCACGCGCGGGCCGATCTTCTACCTGCTTCAGGCGCCGGGCGGCCGCGTCGTGGTCGGCAACCTGCCGGGCATGCCGCCGGTCAACGGCGCGATCGACTTCGTGCCCCAGAGCGATGCGCCGGAGGCCGATGGGGAGCGGGCCAAGCTCACCGGCTTCGGCCTCACCCTGCCCGACGGCGCCTTCCTCCTGGTCGCCCAGGACGCCAACCGCCTCACCGACATGCAGCACGCCATCATCACGGCGTTCGCCTGGGCGAGCGGGCTTACCCTGCTGCTCGCGATCGCCGGCGGCGCCCTGATCGGCTCCAGCTTCCTCGGCCGCATCGATGCGATCACCCGCACCAGCCGGACGATCATGGAAGGTGATCTCTCGGCGCGCATACCGGCGCGCGGCACCAACGACGAGATCGACCAGCTGGTCGCCAGCCTCAATGCCATGCTGTCCCGCATCCAGCAGCTGATGGACGGCTTGCGCCAGGTCTCGAGCGACATCGCCCATGACCTGCGCACGCCCCTGGGACGCCTGCGTCAGCACCTGGAGGACGCACGCGAGCGCGCCACGACGACGCGCGAGTACGAAGCTGCAACCGATTCGGCGATCGTCGAGGCCGACGCGCTGCTTGAAACCTTCTCCGCGCTGCTGCGCATCGCCCAGATCGAGGCCGGGGCACAGCGCAGCGCCTTCACCCAGGTCGATCTCTCGGCGCTGGCGCGCAGCATCGCCGAGGCCTACCGACCGGCCGCGGAGGATGCCGACCACCGGCTCGATTGCAGGATCGACGACGGCATCGTCGTGACCGGCGACCGTCAGCTGCTCGCCCAGATGATCTCGAACCTGGTCGAGAACGCGCTCAATCACACCCCTGCCCGCTCGACCGTGTCGCTGGCGCTGGCCAAGGCGGCTTCAGGGTTCACGCTGGAAATTGCCGACAACGGCCCCGGCATTCCACCCGACGAGCACGACAAGGTGTTCGACCGCTTCTACCGCCTCGACCGCAGCCGCTCGACCGCCGGCAGCGGCCTCGGCCTTCCCCTGGTGAAGGCCATCGCCGGCCTGCACGGCCTCACCATCCGCCTCGAGGACCGAAAGCCAGGGCTCGGCGTGGTGATCGGCGCGTGACGCCTCTTTTCCTCCCCAGCGAAGCTGGGGAGGAGGGTGATCAGCGTGATCGCTTCTTGCGCGCTGGAAGTCAGCAGGCCCTGACGCGGGCGATCTCGTCGCGCAGCTCGTCGACCTCGGCGGCGAGGTTCTCGTACTGACGCGCCTGTGCCACGGACACGATCGACAGGTGCAGGACGGTCGACTGCAGATAAGCGATCAGCGCCGCCTGGTAGCCGGTGTCCAATTGCGACAGGGCCTGAAGATGGCGCTTCGCCTCGATGGCGCGCCGTGCCGCGTCCGCCAGCTCGCGCGATAGGGTGGTGTCGTCGATCATGCCGCTCTCCGCTGCGTAGGCCTGTGGGCCGCTTGCGAAGTCAACTCGTGGGAGCGGCCGATGTTGCGCCTGCGAAGCCCGGGTGAACGGATTTCAATAGGCGGTAGTTCGTTCCCCCTTCGGGCGCACAAGCGCTGGCTGCGGCGGTTCAAACGCGGGTCGCGGCAGTTGTCGTGGGCGTGCACAGACGCCACACTGCCGGCATGAAGAAGACCACGCGCCCGTTATTCGCTTATGTCGGCAGCTACACGACGCCGGAACGGCGTGGCCATGGCAATGGCATCAACGTCTATCGGGTCGATCGCACCAGCGGTGCGTTCACCCATGTTCAGCACCATGGCGACCTCGAGAATCCATCTTTTCTCGCCATCAATGCCGACGGGACGCGGCTCTACTCGGTGCACGGCGATCGCACCGAAGCCAATTCGTTCGTCATCGAGCCCATGACCGGCCACATCTCGCCGCTCAATCGTCAGCCGACGGGTGGCTACAACCCCGTTCACCTCGCCTTCGACGCGACCGGCCGATACCTCGCGGTGTGCAACTACGGCACCGATTCGCTGGCCGTGCTGCCGATCGCCGACGACGGCAGCCTCCTGCCCTATCGCACGCTGACGACCGACAGCATTGCATGTGCGTGCATCACATCCCGCTCGATCGCCAGGGACGCTTCTTCTACGTGCCCTGCAAGGGCTCCGACGTCGTCATCGCCTACCGGCTCGACACCAGGAAAAAGATCCTGGTCGAGTCGTCTCGCGTGAAAGCCCGTCCTGGCGCCGCCCCGCGCCATATCGACTTCCATCCGCGCAAGGCCTTGGCCTACGTGATCAACGAGCTCGATTCGACGCTCACCACCTATCGCCAGAATCGCGAGACCGGCGCCCTGTTGCCCTTGCAGACCATCCCCTCGACGCCCTCCGAGTTCACCGGTTACAGCACCGGCGCCGAGATCTGGGTCGATCGTGCGGGCCGCAACGTCTATGTCTCCAATCGCGGCCATGACAGCATCGGCGTGTTCGGCATCGATCCCGGCAAGGGGACCCTGACGCCGCGCCAGTGGGTGCCGACCCATGGCAGCACACCGCGTTTCTTCGCCTTCGATCCCGATCAGCGCTTCCTCTATGTCGCCAACCAGGATGGCCGCTCGATCGTCGGCTACCGGGTGGGTCGCGATGGCCGGCTGACGCCGACCCGTCTCAGGGTCAAGGTCGGCAGCCCGGCCTGCATCGTGTTCAGCAACACTTAACCTTGCTCGGAGGCGACACGTTTCCCATTCTCCCCCGTCATCTCAGGGCGTTGTGCATGACATAAAAGCCGTCATCCCGACCGGAGCCGCGCGTAGCGCGGCGCAGTGGAGGGACCTCTCTTACTGCAGCTTCGGCAAGAAAGGTCCCTCGACTGCGCCGCGCTACGCGCGGCTTCACTCGGGATGACGGGAATTTCTGGGAATATGCGAATGCTCCGCCCGACTACGGCGGAAGCCAATGAATTTCAGGAGCCCTTCGTGAGCAACAAGACCTACGGCTTCGAGACGCTGTCGATCCACGCCGGTGCCGCCCCCGACGCCACGACCGGCGCACGCGCCTTGCCGATCTACCAGACCACGGCCTACACCTTCGATGACGCCGACCACGCGGCCGCGCTGTTCAACCTGCAGACCGTGGGTTTCATCTACTCGCGGCTCACCAACCCGACCAACGCCGCGCTCGAGACCAGGCTGGCGACCCTCGAGGGCGGGCGCGGCTGCACCGTCACCTCGTCCGGCCATGCGGCACAGGTGCTGGCGCTGTTTCCGCTGATGTCGCCGGGCGCCGAGATCGTCGCTTCCTCGCGCCTCTACGGCGGCTCGCTGCAGCAGATGCGCAACACCTATCCCAAGTTCGGCTGGAAGGCCAAGATCGTCGACGCCGACCAACCGGACAATTTCAGGCGCGCGGCGAACGAGAGGACGCGGTGCTTCTTCATCGAGAGCCTGGCAAACCCCGGTGGCGTGGTGAGCGACCTCGAGGCGATCACCCGCATCGCCGAGTCGGTCGGCGTGCCGCTGCTGGTCGACAACACGCTGGCCACGCCCTACCTCTGCAAGCCGATCGACTACGGCGCGACCCTGATCGTCCATTCGACCACCAAGTTCCTCAGCGGCACCGGCACCTCGATGGGCGGCGCCGTGGTCGATTCGGGCAAGTTCGACTGGACGCGTGGCGGAAGGTTCCCGAGCCTCGCCGGACCCGAGCCTGCCTATCACGGGCTGAACTTCTTCGAGACCTTCGGCGACATGGCCTACACCTTCCACAGCCACGCCGTCGGCCTGCGCGATCTCGGCCCCAGCCAGGCGCCGTTCAACTCCTGGATCACCATGCTCGGCATGGAGACGCTCGGCCTGCGCATGGAGCGCCACTGCGCCAACGCGCTCGCCGTGGCGCGCTTCCTCGAGACCCATCCGGCGGTGGCCTGGGTCAGTTACGCCGGCCTGCCTTCGAACAGATACTTCACGCTGGCGCAGAAATATCTGCCCAAGGGCGCAGGCTCGGTGTTCACGTTCGGAGTCAAGGGCGGCTACGATGTGGGGGTGAAGGTGGTCGACAACGTCGACCTGTTCTCGCATCTCGCCAACATCGGCGACGCCAAGAGCCTGATCATCCATCCCGCCTCGACCACCCATCGCCAGCTTACCGACGAGCAGCGCGTCGCGGCCGGTGCCGGCCCCGACGTGCTGCGCCTGTCGATCGGCATCGAGACGGTGGACGACATCATCCGCGATCTGGCGCAAGCTCTCGACAAGGCGACGACGTGACGGTGCAAGCCGTCGGCAAGGCAACGAATTCGATGGTGCAGGCTCTCGACGAGGCGATGGTGCGATGCTGAGCAAATCCGATAACGACCTTCTCACCCTGACCGGGCCCGGCGCCCCGATGGGCGACCTGCTGCGCCGCTTCTGGATGCCGGCCCTGCTCTCGGCCGAGCTGCCCGAGCGCGACGGGCCGCCCAGGAAGATCAAGATCCTGGGCGAGGATCTCCTGGCCTTTCGCGCCACAGACGGCCGAGTCGGCATCGTCGAGCCGCATTGCCCGCATCGCGGCGCCAATCTTTACTACGGCCGCAACGAGGAATGCGGCATCCGCTGCGCCTTCCACGGCTGGAAGTTCGACGTCGACGGCACCTGCGTCGACCTGCCGACCTCGCCGCCCGAATCGACCTACAAGGACACGATCAGGCTCCTCGCCTACCCGACACGCGAATGGGGCGACATGATCTGGGTCTACATGGGCCCGCGCGATCACATGCCCGAGCTGCCGCAGCTCGAGCTCGGCCTGCTGCCGGCGGGACACCGCTACGTCACCAAGAAATGGCAGGACTGCAACTGGGTGCAGAGCGTCGAGGGGGCGCTCGACACGGCGCACTTCTCGTTCCTGCATGCCGTGCTGGCCAAGGACGAGTCCGTGGCGCGCGCCGCGCTGGCCAAGGCTGCGATCGCCGACCAGTCGAAGCCCGACGATCGCATCCGCTGGATCCACAACGACCCACGGCCGAAATTCACCATCCACGGCCACGATGCCGGCCTGCTGATCGGCGCGGCCCGCAAGACCGACGGCGCCGACCTCTACTGGCGCATCTCGCAATTCCTGATGCCCAACCACGCCTACACGCCGACGGCTTTCCCGGGCGAGATCTACTATGGCCAGTGCTGGGTGCCGGTCGACGACGTGTCGTGCTGGATCTACACCTACTGCTGGAATCCCGACCGGCCCTTCACCAACTCCGAGCGCGCCAAGTTCGACGGCGGCTTCAACGTCCATGCCGAGGTCGATGCCGACTACATGCCGCTGCGCAATCCGCGCAACGACTACCGGCTCGACCGGCAGGCACAGAAGACGGTGAGCTTCACCGGCATCGAGGGCGTCAGCGAGCAGGACGCCGCCATCCAGGACAGCATGGGCCCCATCCAGAACCGCACGCGCGAGCATCTCGGGCCGACCGATGTCGCCATCGTCGAGTTCCGCAAGCTTCTGATGAGCAGCGCGCGCGCCCTGGGCAAGGGCGAGACGCCGAAGGCGGCGGGCAAGGCAGGCAGGTATGCCGTGCGCGCCGGTGGCTGGGTCGCCGGTCCGGACAAGGACCTGGTCGCGGTCATGACCGAGCGCTTCGGCCACCGCGACGGCTATGTCGGCAACCACTACGGGCTGGGTGACTGATGCTGAGCAAGGCTGACAACGAGTTCCTGACCCGCGGCGGGCCCGGCACGCCGATGGGCGACCTGCTGCGCCGCTTCTGGATGCCGGCCCTGCTTTCGGACGAGCTGCCCGAGCGCGACGGGCCGCCGAAGAAGATCAGGATCCTGGGCGAGGACCTCCTGGCATTCCGTGCGACCGACGGCCGGGTCGGCATTGTCGAGCCGCACTGCCCGCATCGCGGCGCCAATCTCTACCATGGCCGTAACGAGGAGTGCGGCATCCGCTGCGCCTTCCACGGCTGGAAGTTCGACGTCGACGGCACCTGCGTCGATCTGCCGACATCACCGCCGGAGTCGACCTACAAGGACACGATCAGGCTCCTCGCCTATCCGACGCGCGAATGGGGCGACATGATCTGGGTTTACATGGGCCCGCGCGAGCGCATGCCCGAGCTGCCCCAGCTCGAGCTGGGGCTGGTGCCGGTGGCACAGCGCTACGTCTCGAAGAAGTGGCAGGACTGCAACTGGGTACAGAGCCTCGAGGGCGCGATCGACACCGCCCACTTTTCCTTCCTGCACAAGGTGCCGACCAGGGACGAGAAGACCAGGCTCGAGATCTTCCGCAGCACCTCGGCCATCGGTGCCGGACAGGAGCTGCAGGACCGTATCCGCTGGGTGATGGACGACCCGCGCCCGAAATTCGCGATCTCCGGCCACGATACCGGGCTTGTCATCGGCGCGGCGCGCAAGACGGATTCCGAGGACAAGTACTGGCGCATCTCGCAGTTCCTGATGCCCAACCACGCGCTCGTCCCGGTCGCCTTTCCGGGCGATGTCTATCACGGGCAGTGCTGGGTGCCGGTCGATGACGTGAACTGCTGGATTTACACCTACAGCTGGCTGCCCGACCGGCCGTTCACCAACTCCGAGCGCGAGAAGTACGCGCGCGGCCTCAGCCTGCACGCCGAGGTCGATGCCGACTACGTGCCGGTGCGCAACATCCGCAACGACTACATGCTCGACCGCGCCAAGCAGAAGACGGAGAGCTTCACCGGGATCATGGGCGTGAGCGAGCAGGATGCGGCGATCCAGGACAGCCAGGGGCCGATCCAGGACCGCACGCGCGAGCATCTCGGCCCGACCGATCTCGGCATCGTCGAGTTCCGCAAGTTGGTGATGGGCGCTGCGCGGGCTCTGCAAAAAGGCGAGGAGCCGAAGGCGACGCGGAGCGCCCGGCGCTACGCCGTGCGCGCCGGCGGCTGGATGGCGCCGCCCGAGCGCGATCTCGATCAGGTCATGACCGAGCGTTTCGGCCACCGGCACGGCTATGTCGGAAACGAGCACGGGCTGGGGGATTGAGTTAGACCGTCGCGCGGCGCTGCATTATCGTCCGACGCCGTAACGGCGGGGGAGACATTCCGTGACGATCAAGATCTATGGGCCATCGGCCTCTCGGGCATCGCGTGCATTGTGGATCGTGCACGAGCTCGGCATCCCGTTCGAGCACGTTGCCGTCGAGATGAAGGACCTGAAGAGCGCCGAGTATCTCAAGGTCAATCCCAACGGCAAGGTGCCGACCCTGGTCGACGGCGATTTCAAGCTGTTCGAATCCATGGCCATCAACCTCTATCTCGCCGAGAAGCACGGCAAGGACGGCTTCTTCCCGGCGAGTGCCGAGGACCGCGCGCTGTGCACCCAGTGGAGCTTCTGGGGCATGACCGAGATCGAGAAGTCCCTGCTCACCGTCCTGATCGACATGTTCATGACGCCGCCCGACAAGAAGAAGCCGGAGGCGGTGGCCGAGGCGCTGAAGGCGCTTCCCAAGCCGTTCGGCGTGCTGAACGGCGCGCTCGAGGGGCGAGACTACCTGTTGGGCTCGACCTTCACCGTGGGCGACCTGAACCTGGCGTCGATCTGCAGCTGGGCCAAGCCCATCAGGTACGATTTCAGCCCCTTCCCCAACGTCCAGGCCTGGCTCGACCGCTGCCTCGCCCGCCCGGCCTACAAGGCGGCGAGGAAGTGAGCTTCCTCCTATGAAGATCGGGGCGGTACCCGCCCCGATCTTCATAGGAGTTCCCCACCGGCCCGAGGGCCGAGCCGCCGTGTCAAGAAACTGGCGGCAAGCCGCCAGTTTCTTACTAGGAAGACTGCTGAGGCCCCCTACTCCGCCGGCTGCGCCGCCGCCGAGATGGCGCGCTGTGCCTCTGCACGCTCGCCGCCGGGCAGCAGCAGCGCGACCAGCGTGATCAGCAGGGCGACGCCGGCCAGGCCGTAGAACAGCAGATCGAGCTCGCCCGTCTCCTTGCGCACCCAGGCGATCAGCAGGATGGCGATCGGGCCGGTGCCCAGCGCGACCACGAACTTCGCGCCGAAGCCCAGCCCGTGGTAGCGGCTTGGAGTGTAGCGCGCGATCAGGATGTTCTCGATCGGGCCGGTCGCCGAGCTCAGCACGGCCGAGGCTATGGCGCCCAGGATGGCGAGATAGCCGTTGCCCAGGGCCAGCGCGATCATGGCGAGGATCTGCAAGGCCGAGGCGACGAGATAGGTCGCCTTGAGCGGAAAGCGATCGATGATCGTGCGGCCCATGGCGTACTGCGCAAAGCCCGAGACGACGTAGATCATCGACGTGGCGAGCCCGACCCACAGCACGGCCTGGGTCACCACGCCCCATGACGCCAGCCCGGCGCGCAGGTTTTCGATGTCGCCGGCCAGCCGGGTCTCGAACACCAGGGCGGCGCCGAACATCACGGCGGTCCAGATGATCCCCTCGAGCGCCATGGTGACGGAGAGGACGGAAAAGACCCGCCAGAACTCGCTTCGGCCTGCTTGCGCACCGGCGGTCGCCGGCATCGGCCGGTCCCCGACCCGCCCGCGCCGGATCTCCCAGAGCAGCCCGGCGCCAACGATCAGGCAGACGATTCCGGGCACGATGAAGGCCGCCCGCCACGAGGCCAGCGTGATCAGCACGCCGGGCACGATGCCGTAGAGGGCCAGGCCGGCGCTGCCCCACAGGCCGTTGACACCCATGGCATGGCCCTGCCTGCGCGCGGTGCGGATGATCCAGCCGATGCCGGCGGAGTGGTAGATGGCGCCGAACACGCCCAGGCCGCACAGCGCCACCGACAGCATCAGCGTGTCACCCGTGGGCACCAGGCCGCACAGGATCGACGAGACGCCGAGGCCGAAGAACATGATCACCATGGTCAGCGGTGCGCCGATACGGTCCGACAGCCAGCCGGCCGGCAGGGACATGATACCGAGCAGAACGGTGGCGGGCGCGTAAAGCTCGAGCAGGTTCTCCGCCGGAATGTCCCAGGCGACAGCCAGGGTCAGCACGATGACGGCATAGAACGCCGTCATCATGTGCATCAGCGCATGGCCGATCGAGGAAAACACAAGGACACGCCGGCCCATGGCCGGGTCGGCGGAAGCGACGCTCGTCATGGTGCCTGTATCTTCCTTGCCCGTTCCCTGTGCAAGGCGGCTTGCGGCATCGCTGCCATTCGCGCTAAAGCCGCTCTGCCGGGGCGGCATGCCGTGGCACCGGTCGGGGCGTAGCGCAGTCTGGTAGCGCATCAGTCTGGGGGACTGGGGGTCGTCGGTTCAAATCCGGCCGCCCCGACCAATCCGACGAGAGGCGGTCGGACATGAGCCGTGTACTTCGACCGAACTGGGTTGAAGATTTCGCTGCGGCTCCAGCCGACTTGTGAGTCGGCTCAGCCGATCTCGACGACGGACTGCCCGCCGGACAGCTGCTTCACCACGGCCGCGAACCGCTCCCGAAACACCGACAACAGAACATGGTTCGGAACGTTGCCGGTGGAAACGATCAGGATTGGCGGCGGCGGCGCGAGGTTCAGGAAGTCCGAGTCCTTGGTGACGATCACCGCACTCTTGGCGATGGCATAGGCGGCGATGGCTTCGTCCTGCGCGGAAGGTGTCAGGACGAACGCCACATGGTCCGCGTCGTGGCCCTGCGACGCAATCCAGCGCGCCAGCGAAGGCGGCAACTGCGCGTCCACGAGAAAACGCATCGACTAATCCGGCGCGAAGGCAAGTCTCTGATCGGTCGCCTTCGCGGCGTAGGCAATCGCCGCCTGTATATCCTCTCGCTCCAGATACGGAAAATCGGCGAGGATCTGCTCGGCAGTCATCCCCCCCGCGAGCATGCTCAGGACATCGCTGACGCGGATCCGCATTCCCCTGATCGTCGGCTTGCCGAAGCAGATCTTGGGGTCGACGGTCACCCGGGGAAAAATTTCCGCGCTCACGTTGTCAGAATAGCGCTTGCTGGGCCTTGCCACCACCCACGCTTTGACGTTCCCGGCTCCACCATCAGCGTTCGTCGCGTCCAGCCTGGGCAGGAAGCCGGCCCATCCGAAGCTGGCCGGTGCGCAAGCGAACCGAGCGCACACCTCTGCTAGGGTCCCCTCGAATGAACCCGGGGGAGACGCTTGTCGTCGCCATGGCGGCGGGGCAGGTCGGCGGGCTGCTGCCGCACGTCGCCGTGCCGTCGGCCATGCCGGCGTTCCTCATTCCCGAGTGGGGGCTGAGCTATCCCGAGGCGGGCTTGATGGCGAGCGCCTATGCCATAGGCTACATGCTCGCGGCTCTCGTCCTGACCACGCTGACCGACCGCATCGACGCCCGCAGGATACTGGTCATCGGATCGCTGCTGCATGCGGCCGGCACGGTGTGCTTCGGCCTGTTCGCCCAGGGGCATGCTGTCGGCGATGCTCTTCTGGGGCCTCACCGGGCTGGGCTTCGCCGACGCTTACATGCCGGGACTGAAGGCGTTCACCGACCGGCTCGGCCCGGGCGACGGATCGCGCAGCGTAAGGATCTACACCGCGGCCTTCTCGTTCGGGATCGGCAGATGGCCGATCCAGCCGGGATGACGCTACTGCTTCGGGGCGTCCGCCTGGACGCCCCGACCCTGCCGATCGCGACCCGAGGCGGCGGTCAGTCCGCCGCGCGCGGCAGCGGCTCGGGCTCGAGCGCCGCCAGGACCTTGGGAGGCGACATCGGCAGGCTGTGGAAGCGCATGCCGAGCGCCCCATGGAGGGCATTGGCGACCGCCGCCATGACGGGAACCAGCGGCACCTCGCCGACGCCGCGCACGCCCTGGGGATGCTTGGGATTGGGGATCTCGATCATCACGGCATCGAGCATCGGCAGGTCCGACGTGACGGGCATGCGATAGTCGAGGAAGCCCGCGTTATCGAGCTTGCCGTTCTTGTCGTAGATGTACTCCTCGCTCAGCGCCCAGCCGATTCCCTGGGCGACGCCGCCCTGCAGCTGGCCCTCGACGTAGTCGGGATGGATCGCGCGGCCGACATCCTGGAAGGCTGTGTAGCGCACGACCCAGACACGTCCCGTGGCAGGGTCGACCTCGACGTCGCAGATATGGGTGCCGAAGCCACCTTCCGCGCCGATCGTGTTGCTCGCCGCGGCCTCGCCGATCGGCCCGCCGGTCTCGCTCGCGCGTGCCGCGAGCTGGGCCAGCGACAGCGGATCGAACTTGCCGGCGTTGTCGCCAGCCGGCTTGGCCTCGCCGTTGTCCCAGGTGACGGCGTCGGGATCGATCTTCCAGATCTTGGCCGCGCGGCGACGCAGGTCGGTAATGACCTTCTCCGCGGCCTGCGTGACCACCATGGCAGAGGCGAACGTGACGCGGCTGCCGCCCGTCAGGTTCGAGAAGCCGACACTGTTGGTGTCGCCGATCAGCACCGTCACCTTGCTGTGGTCGATGCCCAGAATCTCGGCTGCGATGTTGGCGGTCGAGGCGCGCGAGCCGCCGATGTCGGGATGGCCGGTCATCACCACGACCGTGCCGTCCTCGTTGATGCGCATGGTGGCGCTCGACTCGCCACCGGCGTTGAACCAGTAGCCGCTCGCCACGCCACGGCCCTGGTTGGGCTTGAGCGGCGCCTTGTAGTGCGGATGCGCGAGCGCCTGCTTCACCGTCTCCTGGTAGCCCATGACCGGGTAGACCGGGCCATGGACCGCCTTGGTGCCCTGCTTGGCGGCGTTCTTGAGGCGCAGCTCGAGCGGATCCATCTTGAGCTTCTCGGCCAACTCGTCCAGCACGCACTCGACGGCATAGGCGCCGATCGGCGCGCCCGGGGCACGGTAGGCCGCGACCTTCGAGCGGTTGGAGACCACGTCGTAGCCCTTGGTGTAGGCGTTGGGGATGTCGTAGGGCCCGAAGGCACACCCGGCGGCGCCGCGGATCGGCGAGCCCGGGAAGGCGCCGGCCTGCAGCCAATAAATTCCCTGGCCGGCAACGATCGTGCCGTCCTTCTTGGCGCCGATCTTGACCGTGCTCACCGAGCCCGAGGTCGGGCCGGACGCGCGGAAAACCTCCTCGCGCGACATCACCATCTTGACCGGCCGGCCCGACTTGCGCGCCAGGATCAGCGCCAGCGGCTCCAGGTAGACGATCGTCTTGCCGCCGAAGCCGCCGCCGATCTCGGCCGGGATGGCGCGGATGTCGCTCTGCGCCATCCCGGTCATCAAGGAGCACATGGCGCGGACCATGAACTGGCCCTGGCTCGAGCTCCAGATGGTGGCCTTGCCGTCGACGACGCTGACCAGGCAGGCATGCGGCTCGATGTAGCCCTGGTGCACGGCCTCGGTCTTGAAGCGGCGCTCGACGATCACGTCGGCTTCCTTGAAGCCCGCCTCGACGTCGCCCTTCTTGTGCTCGAGCGTGCCTGCGATGTTAGAGGGCTTGCCCTCGAACTTGATGTGGTCGTGCAGCGGGGTCGCACCGGGCTTCATCGCGTCCTCGACGTCGATCGCCCACGGCAGGACCTCGTAGTCGACCTTGATGAGCCCGAGGGCCTCGGCCGCGATCGCCTGGGTGGTCGCGGCGACGGCGGCCACGGGATGGCCGTGGAACAGCGCCCTCTCGCGCGCCATCACGTTGCGGCACATCCAGCGCATGTCCTGGATGCCCAGCATCACCGGCCCCTTGTCGATCGGGAAGTCGACGATGTCCTTGGCCGTCACGACAGCCTTGACGCCCGGGAACGCCTCGGCCGCCGAGGTGTCGATCGACTTGATGCGGGCATGCGGATGGGGGCTGCGCAGCACCTTGCCCCAGATCATGTCGGGCATGGTGGTGTCGGCGGCATAGGCCGCCCGTCCCGTGACCTTGTCCGCGCCATCGGGTCTGGGTGTACGCTTGCCAATCCACTTGTTGTCGGTGTCGGTCATGGCTGTTCGTCCTGTTCGTGCGGTGAGCGATTCGGTATGACCCGATGATCAGAACGAGTCGGGAGCGCGAGATCAAGCCCTGCGTGCATGATCTCTGCGCATCCTGGTATCCTGACAATGACTGGACGACGCGGCGTGCTCTTGTGCTGGGGGGCGCGCCACTCCCGTGGCCGATCATCTTTTGCGCCAAGCAAAGACGCGCCACTGGAGTGGCGCCCCCATAGGCGCTGACTTTGGCCGGTCCGGCAAAGTCTCCTTATCCTGAGGAGGTCGCGTAGCGACCGTCTCGAAGGATGGGCGACACACGAGATCGGTGGAAAACCGGCGTCGTAGCCCGATTCGCAGCCGACCAAAGGGCGAAGGTTACTTCGCCCTAATCGAGACGCGGCCCTCCCGGCCGCTCCTCAGGGTGAGGTCTTCGGTCGGCGCGCCTCGGCGTGTGAACTACCGAGCGTCCGCAATCCCTCGCCCTGATGCTGTCAACTTGCAGACCAGCCAGTCCGGTTTGAGCGGGTTGTTGAACCACGGCTCGGCCCAGCCTACCTTCAGGCAGCGCCTCACTAGGGCAGAATCGACTTCTTGCCCGTCAAGATCGAACAGCGGGAGCTTGCCGCCTGGTTGGGTGAGCCCCCGCCGCAGGTAGAGCAACTCGGACAGAGTCGGAGGCGTGATCTCCAACTCGTTGTCGTTCAATGCCTCGAGATGAAATAGGTGCGTCCAGTCAGGAACGCGATCCAAATCTGCGAACACGGCGGCGTCCCCCTCTGACGTTGCCGTTGAGAAAAAAATTAAAGCAAATCAGGTGGTTACAGATCCTTCTTCGCGTTCTCCACCCGACCACGTGGGTAACCGAACTCCTGGCAAGGCCGACTCACCGCCCCCCGGCGGCTTGTCAGGCCGTGCGTCAGTTGTTCGCCTTGAGCGTGCTGCGCAACTGGGTCAGCGCCTGCTCGAGGTCCTCGAGCACGGCTTCGATTTCGCGCCGCTTATGAAGATCGAGCATGGTCGCCCGCGGCGTGCTGGTCGCCGGCTGCGGTCCGGTGCGCGGCAGCGGCTGCCGCTGGTTGCCTTGAGCCATCGCCTCGGCCCGCGCCGATACGATCCGCAGGCTTTCCAGCGCACTTTCGGCGGCCAGATCGAGCCGCTGCTGCTGAGGCGGCAGCCGCCCGCGGCCTTCCTTGAGCAGTCGCTGGACACCCTTGATGGTGTAGCCATCCTCGTACAGCAGGGATCGGATCCGGCGCAGGAGATCGATATCCTCCGGCCGGTAGTAACGCCGGCCGCCGCCGCGCTTCAGCGGACGGACCTGGCTGAACTTGCTTTCCCAAAAGCGTAGCACGTGCTGAGGCACGTCGAGCTCGGTGGCGACCTCGCTTATGGTGCGAAACGCCTGCGCCGATTTCTCGACCCGCCTTTCCGTGGCCTGAACCGAAACGGCCATGACCTACCCCCCGATAGACTACTGTCCCTTACTCTCGTCGGGCGCTCCATTGATCAGAGATTTGAGAACGTTCGACGCTCGAAAGACGAGTACCCGCCGGGGTAGGATCGGGACCTCCTGCCCGGTCTTTGGATTGCGGCCGACACGCTGGCCTTTGTCGCGAACCGTGAAGCTTCCAAATGACGAGACCTTCACCGATTCGCCGCGCGCCAAGGCTTCGACAACCTCTGACAAGATTGTCTCGACCAGGTCGCTCGATTCATTGCGAGACAGGCCCACTTCCTGGAACACCGACTCGCTCAGATCAGCACGCGTAATCGTCCGGGCTTCCATCCGGTACCCTCTTTCCCCCTTAGTTAATCCTTACTCTAAGGTGGGAAAGCGGTCAATATCAGGAGGATAGACGCTGGCCTTTAATTGGCGTCTGTTCGCCTTCCGTTGCCTTTCGCGCGTCTTGACGCCGTCTACCAGCGGACCAGCGAGGCCCCCCAGGCCAATCCTCCGCCAATTCCCTCGAGCAGCAGCAGGTCGCCGCGCTTGATCCGGCCGTCCTTGACGGCGACGTCGAGGGCGAGAGGGATCGAGGCGGCCGAGGTATTGGCGTGATGGTCGACCGTGACGACGACGCGCTCGGGCGGCAGGCCAAGCTTGCGGCCGGTGCCGTCGATGATCCGCTTGTTGGCCTGGTGAGGCACCAGCCAGTCGATGTCCGTGGCCTGAAGACCCGCCTTCGCCAGCACCTCGCCGACCACCGCCGCCATGTTGACCACGGCATGCTTGAAAACTTCCTTGCCCTCCATGCGCAGGAAGCCGGTGGTCTTGGTCGAAGACGGGCCGCCATCGACATACAGGATGTCGTGCTGTCGGCCGTCGGAGTGGAGCGCGTTGGCGAGAATGCCGCGATCGGCCGAGGTGCCTTTGCCCTGCTCGGCCTTGAGCACGATTGCGCCGGCGCCATCCCCGAAGAGCACGCAGGTGCCGCGGTCGTTCCAGTCGAGGATGCGCGAGAAGGTCTCTGCGCCGATCACCAACGCCGTCGAGGCAACGCCGTTCTTGAGCAGGCTGTCGGCCACCGACACGCCATAGACGAAGCCGGCGCATACCGCCTGGACATCGAAGGCCGCCCCCCTGGTCATGCCGAGAGCCGCCTGCACGCGCGTCGCGGTGGCGGGAAACGTCTCGTCGGGCGTGGCCGTGGCAAGCACGATCAGATCGAGATCGGCGACGCCGATCCCGGCATGGTCGAGCGCGCGCTGCGACGCCTTGATCGCGAGATGGGAGGTGAACTCGCCCTCGGCGGCGATATGGCGCTGGCGGATGCCGGTGCGCTGGCGGATCCATTCGTCCGACGTCTCCAGGGTCCTGGCAAGCTCGTCGTTGGTGACGACCCTTTCCGGCAGGTAGGCGCCGCACCCCTGAACGACCGAACGAATCACGCAGCCCCTCCGCTTGCCTGCAGCGCCGACGTCGCTGGCGCCTCGGCCGACCGCACCTGCTGCAGCTTGCCCAATCCCTCGATCAGCTTGCTCTTGTACTCGTAGCGCACCAGGTCGACGGCGACGCCGATGGCGTAAGCGAAGCCCAGCTCATCCGTGCCGCCATGGCTCTTCACGCACACACCGTCGAGGCCAAGGAAGACGGCGCCGTTGCGCCGTCGCGGATCAACGCGCTTGCTCAGCTTCACCCAGGCACCTGACGCAAACAGGTATCCGATCTTGGCGAAGGTCGATGTCCGGAAGGCGTCGCGCACGAACTGGGTGTAGAGCTTCGCGGTACCTTCGATCGTCTTCAACGCAACATTGCCGGTGAAGCCGTCGGCCACTACCACATCCGTCGTACCAGCACCGATATCATTTCCTTCAACGAAGCCGTGGAAGTCGACCGGCGAGCCCTCTAGCCGCAGCATCGCGGCGGCCTGGCGCAGTTCCTCGTGCCCCTTGAGTTCCTCCGATCCGACATTGAGCAAGCCGACCTTCGGACGGTCAAGGCCGAGCAGGACCTGTGCGAACACGCTGCCCATGACGGCGAACTCGGCAAGATTGTCCGCATCGCAATCGAGATTGGCGCCGAGGTCGAGCATCACCGTCTCGCCGCGTGCTGTCGGCAGCAACGACGCCAGCGCCGGCCGGTGGGCGCCTTCCAGCATCCGCATCGCGACCATCGAGATCGCCAGGAAGGCGCCTGTGTTGCCGGCCGACACTACAGTGTCGGCGCGACCCTGGGCTGCGGCTTCGACCGCGAGCCACATGCTAGACTTGCGACGACGGCGCAGCGCGAACGACGGCTTGTCGTCGGCCAGCACGGCGTCTTCCGCCGGGACGATCTCCAGCACCGACGCCAGGCCCTTGCGCTTGTCGACCAGTGGCGTCAGTCGCGCTTGATCCCCGAACAACAGGAAGGTCGTGCCCGGATAGCGTTCGCGGGCGATATCGGCGCCGGCCACCACGACGTCGGGGGCGTGGTCACCACCCATGCCGTCGAGCGCCAGGACGATCTTGTCCCCGCTCACTACGTCTTCCCGCTTGTCGGGTGCCAGCGCATCGCCGGCAGCGTGCCTGGACTACTTCTCGGCCGACGCGCTGTCGGCCAGGACCGGCATATCCTCGCGATAGTATCCGCAATGCGAGCAGACCGAGTGCGGCCGCTTGAGCTCGCCGCAATTCTTGCACTCGACATGGGCCATCGAGGGAATGGCGTGATGAGCCCGACGCATGTTGCGGCGGGACTTCGAAACCTTCTTCTTGGGAACTGCCATGACGATCTCCACGACGGAGCGGCCCCGATGCCAGCCCCGGAAAACACTGCAGCCGCGCTCTGGCGGCGCGGCGGGCCGGCTTCTCTAGCCAAAACCCACCATCACCGCAAGAATTTAGCGCCCGCGGCCGGGTTTGTCTCTGAGTGCCGCAAGGCCGGCAAAGGGATGGCGGCGCTGGTCCGGCGGGCCGCGGCGGCCATGATTGCGCGGTTTGGGCAGCACATCCTCGAGCCTGGCACCCGGCCGGCGGGGATACGGGTCGGCGGCGAGCGACAGCTGCTCGGCGATGATCTCGCCGACGTCGAGCAGGTTTCCCGTCAATGGTTCCGGCGCGTCGGCCTGTGCGCTCAGCACCGCCTCGCCATTCTCGGGGTCGCGGTCGTCGGCAAGATCCTTCTTGAAGACGATGCGGAAAGCGTCGTCGAGATCCTGGTTCACGGGGTCGAGCGAGAGAACGCAGGCCTGCACGATCCGCCCACGCAGGCGCCCCTCGACGACGATCTGGCCGCCCAGCCGATGGTCGACGGTGACCCGGGCCGACAAGGCCGGCAGGCCGAGGAACCCGAAACGCTTGGCCAGTGCCGCCCGCTCGCTGTCGCTGGCGACGATCTCGAGGGCCGCGCCGCCCGACCCCATCCGATCCAGGTCGACGATTCTTTCGATTTCTGATTTTGGTTCTTTTTCAGGTGCTTGAGACATTTTTATGATCTACTTGACCAAGAGATTGCGCGGTGTTTCAGCGAGCCATGCAGCATGCTGCCGCACGTGGTCGGCCAGCCGTTCCACGGCCCGATCGTCGACCGGTGGCCTACCGCCATAGGCGTTGCGGCGCAAGACCTCGGGCAACTGCCCGGGGGTTCCCGCGAGCGCCTCGCGATAGGCGAGCGCCCGCCCGTGGAGGCCTTCCGCCATGATCTTGATGCGCCTCCCGACGCCCAGGTCCTGGACGCCGATCTCGCGCAAGGTGAGATCGAGGTGGCGGAACATGGCGTCGAAAAACGCCTGCGCCAAGACGTCGCCGTCGGGTTCCCGGCGCAGGCGGTCGATCGTCAAGGCGGCATGCAAGGCGAGCGAATCGAAGCGTCCATCGAGGGTGTCGGGGATGCCGCAGGCCTCGAACAGAACCGGGGCACGGGCCCGTTCGGCGGTTCGGGCGTACAGCGCGGCGGCAAAGGCGTCCTCGGGCTTGCGGCGGCGGAACACGGACCTCGACCTCCTGCGGCGCGGTTGACCTGCCGCGCCCGTCGCGACATCTTCCGCCCGGCCCTTCTCTCCGACGAAACCAAGAACCAGTCCATGCGTCGCGCCGTCCCGCTTGCCCTCGCCCCCCTTGCGCTCGCCCTCGTCGCCATCACCGGGTGCAACGACGTCTCCATCATCCGCGGCTTCTCGCCGTCGCCCGGCACGGTCGACAAGCTCGAGGTCAACAGCCAGAGCCGCGAGGACGTTCAACGCCTGATCGGATCGCCGTCGGCGGTCGCGACGTTCAACCCGAACGTCTGGTACTACATCAGCGAGAAGCAGGAATACTGGGGTCCCTACCGGCCTTGGATCAGCGAGCAGAACGTCATCCAGATCACGTTCAACGAGTCCGGCCGGATCTCGTCGCTCAGGTACTACGACCTGGAGGACGCCCAGAACATCACCATGGTCGCGCGGATCACGCCGACGTCGGGCAAGGAGCTTACCGTCCTCGAGCAGCTCCTGGGCAACGTCGGCAAGTTCACCGGACCGGCCAAGCAGACCGGCGGCAACCCCGGCGCACCGACCGGCGGCGGCGGCTGACGACGGGTCCTTTCCTGGATTGACAAACGAAAAGCCCCGGCCTTGCGGCCGGGGCTTTTGCCTTGGCAGGCGCCAACCAGCTCAGTGCGCGAGCACGGCGAGCAGCAGCAGGGCTACGATGTTGGTGATCTTGATCATCGGGTTCACCGCCGGGCCGGCGGTGTCCTTGTAGGGATCGCCGACGGTGTCTCCGGTGACGGCAGCCTTGTGGGCTTCCGAGCCCTTGCCGCCGAAGTGACCCTCCTCGATGTACTTCTTGGCGTTGTCCCAGGCACCGCCGCCCGCCGTCATCGAGATGGCGACGAACAGGCCGGTGACGATGACGCCGAGCAGCATCGCGCCGACCGCGGCGAACGCGTCGGCGCGGTTGGCGATGGCGCTGATGACGATGAACAGCACGATCGGCGACAGCACCGGCAGCAGCGACGGGATCATCATCTCCTTGATCGCGGCCTTGGTGAGCATGTCGACGGCGCGGCCGTAATCCGGCCGGTCGGTGCCCGCCATGATGCCGGGCTTTTCCTTGAACTGCCGGCGGACTTCCTCGACGACCGACTGGGCGGCACGGCCGACCGCCAGCATCGACATGCCGCCGAAGAGATACGGCAGCAGGCCGCCGACCAGCAGGCCGACGACGACGTAGGGATTCTTGAGCGAGAAATCCACCGCCGTGATCCCGAGCTTGCCTTGGGCGATGAAGTAGTCGAGGTCCGAGGTGTAGGCGGCGAACAGCACCAAGGCGCCGAGACCGGCCGAGGCGATGGCATAGCCCTTGGTGACGGCCTTGGTGGTGTTGCCGACGGCGTCAAGCGCGTCGGTGTTCTTGCGCACTTCCTTCGGCAGCCCCGCCATCTCGGCGATGCCGCCGGCATTGTCGGTGACCGGGCCGTAGGCGTCGAGCGCCACCACCATGCCGGCCAGCGCCAGCATGGCGGTGGTCGCGATGGCGATGCCGAACAGGCCGGCCAGCAGGTAGCAGATCACGATGCCGCTGCAGATCAGCAGCGCCGGCAGGGCGGTGGCTTCCATCGACATCGCGAGGCCGGCGATGACGTTGGTGCCGTGGCCGGTGACCGAGGCCTGCGCCACCGCCTTGACGGGGCGGTAGTCGGTGCCGGTGTAGTATTCGGTGATCCACACGATCAGGCCGGTGACGGCGAGGCCGACCAGGGAGCACCAGAACAAGGTGGCACCGCTGAAGGTGCGATCGCCGACCTTGAGCACCGTCCCGGTGCCGACGACCCATTCGGTCACGAACCAGATCGCCGGGATCGACAGCACGGCGGCCGCGATCACCCCTTTGTACATCGCCCACATGATGTTGCCGTCGGAGCCGAGGCGAACGAAGTAGGTGCCGATGATCGACGTGATGATGCAGACGCCGCCGATGGCCAGCGGGTAGAGCATCAGCTTGGCGACAAGGGCCTGGTTGCCCGTGAAGAAGATCGAGGCCAGCACCATCGTGGCGACGATCGTCACGGCGTAGGTCTCGAACAGGTCGGCCGCCATGCCCGCGCAGTCGCCGACGTTGTCGCCCACGTTGTCGGCAATGGTCGCCGGGTTGCGCGGGTCGTCCTCCGGAATGCCGGCTTCGACCTTGCCGACCATGTCGCCGCCGACGTCGGCGCCCTTGGTGAAAATACCGCCGCCCAAGCGGGCGAAGATCGAGATCAGCGAGGCGCCGAAGCCCAGCGCCACCAGCGCGTCGATCATCTCGCGGCTGCCGATGGTCACGCCCATCTTGACCAGCACGGAAAAGTAGCCGACGACGCCCAGCAGGGCCAATCCGGCGACCAGCATGCCGGTGACCGCGCCTGCCTTGAAGGCGAGGTCGAGGCCTTGTCCCAGGCTCTTCTGGGCAGCGACGGCTGTACGCACGTTGGCGCGCACCGAGACGTTCATGCCGATGAACCCGGTTGCGCCAGACAGCACAGCGCCGATCAGAAAGCCGATCGCAGCATACTTGCCGAGCAGGATGAAGAGCAGCACGAGGACGATCACGCCGACGATGGCGATTGTGGTGTACTGGCGGCGCAGGTAGGCGGCGGCGCCCTCCTGCACGGCCTGAGCAATCTCCTGCATCCGCGCAGTGCCCGAATCGGCCGCCATGACCCGCGAGGCGGTGACGACGCCGTACAAGACGGCGATGACACCGCACGCGATGACGGCCCATAGGATGGTGGACATATTGAGTTAACCTGTTGTTTTTACGGCGATCTCCGCCCGGCGCGTGCTGAAGTACGGTTTCTCCCCGGCGCTGGGCGGGCCGGAAAATGGCAGAACGCTTCCCGGTTCGCAACCCGCGTCGGGAAAAACCCCGTTGCCTCAAGGGCTTGGCTTCCGGCCTGCGACCTCGGCTCTACGTCCGCGACGGGCGCAACAGGCGATAGGCGCTGATCACGGCGAGCGCGACGACAACCAGCGCCAGGGCAAAGTAGTTGAGCATCGCCCAGCCCTCGAGCTCGAGCACGACGCTGGCCATCAGGCTCGCCACGGTGGTCGTCCCGAAGACCATGAAATCGTTGAACGCCTGCGCCTTGCCGCGTTCCGCCGGCCGATAGGTCGTGGTGAGCAGCGTCGTTGCGCCGACGAACATGAAGTTCCACCCGACCCCGTTCAGGCCGAGCGCAATGCGGAAATGCCAGACCGTCTCGCCCATCAGGGCGACGACGACGCCAGCCACCAGCAGGGCGATGCCCGCGGTCATTGTATTGAAGAGCCCGAAGCGCTGGATCAGGTGGCCGGTGAAGAAGGCCGGCACGAACATGCCCATGACGTGGACGAAGATCGTGATCGGTGCCTCTCCCTTGTCGAGGCCGCACATGACGATGGCGAGCGGCGATGCCGCCATCACGAAAGACATGACGCCGAAGGCGATCATGCCGCCGGCGGCGGCCACCAGGTACGCCGGCTGGCTCACGATCGTGAGCAGCGGCCGCTGCGGGCCACTGACATCCTCCGCCTTGACCGCCGGGAACTCGATGAAGCCCAGCACCACGAACACGACGGCATGGACCACGATGACGGCGCAGAAGCTCGCCTGGAAGGTCGGCAGCCACAAGTCAGGGGTGATGCGGGCGAGACCCGGTCCGAGGATACCGGCGATGACGCCGCCGGCGGTCACGTAGGAAATCGCCTGGGCGCGGAAGTGCCCGGGCGCCAGCTCGACGGCAGCAAAGCGGTAGAGCTGCATGTTGGCGATGCCGTAGCCCATCATCAGGCCGCCCAGGCACATGATCGGGAAGCTGGCGAGCCCGAGGCCGATTGCTGCGCACGATGCGCCGGCCATGCCCATCACCGAGCCCGAGCGAAAGCCGAGCTTGCGGCCCCGTCGCATCATCAGCAGCGAGGCCGGAAAGACCGACAGCATGACCCCGAGATGCTGCATGGTGACCGGAAGGTTGGCCCACATGCGCATGTCGGGAGAGACGATGGTCAGCACCGCCAGCGCCGACGAGGCGAACATCAGCGTGTTGCTGCTCTGGGTCAGCGCCTGGCAGATCGCCAGCAAGGCGATGTTGCGCAGCGCACGACGCGGCATGGCCCCTCCGGTAGACGCTGCCGCCGTTCTCTCTACCTTGTTCGACCCATCCATTGGGGGCGCACCATAATCGCCGTCCTTTCCCGCCCCAAGCGATTAGAAGTAGGGCCGGCGCAGCCCAGATCTGCTATTTCCGAGCGACTCGATGTAATATTGGCCCGGTGAACCGGCCATGGACAGGCGGGCGGCCGGGTTTCAAGATCGCTCTCCACCTCCCCGAGGCTTGCACGGCAGCAATGACCGACGACGCGCCGACTGCGAAACGACCAGAAGTCGATCGCACCGAACATCACGCGGCCCTGGCGGCCGGCGTGATGATCGGACGGTATCGCATCGAGTCGGTGCTGGGCCTCGGCGGATTCGGCATCACCTATCGCTGCTACGACACCCATCTTCGCCGCGATGTCGCGGTCAAGGAATACCTGCCGACCGGCATCGCCATCCGCCACGAGAGCTCGACCGTGCTGCCGCGGTCGACCGAGATGTCGACCGACTTCGTGTGGGGGCGAAATCGCTTCCTCGACGAGGCGCGCACGATCGCGAAGCTGGGGCACGTGCCGGCGGTCGTCCGGGTGCACGATTTCCTCGAGGCGTTCGGCACGGCTTACGTCGTGATGGAGCTGCTCTCGGGCGAGACGATGTCGCAACGCCTGAAGAGCGAGCCACAGCTTTCGCAAGCCGCCATCGATCGCATCCTGCCGCCGCTGCTCGACGGCCTCGAGCAGATCCACACCGCAGGCTTCCTGCATCGCGACATCAAGCCGGCCAACATCATCCTCGGGCCGGGCGATGCCGCGACCTTGATCGACTTCGGCGCGTCGCGAGTAGCCATCGCCGACCGCTCGCAGGCGCTCACCGCCGTGTTCACGCCGGGCTATGCCGCGCCGGAGCAATCGACCTCGGGCAAGCAAGGTCCGTGGACCGACATATACGGGCTGGCGGCGACGCTCTTCACTGCGGTGACCGGCAAGGTTCCGCCGAGCGTCATGGAGCGGGTGTTCGAGGGCGCCACGGTGTTTCCGCCGGAAGCCGTCGTGCACGGCTACTCGACCGGCCTGCTGTCGGGCATCGATGCCGGCCTGCGCCTGCCGATCGAAGCCAGGCCGCAAAGCATCGCGGCATGGCGCGAGATCCTCTTCAGCAGGCAAGAGCCTGCCGCCGATGTGGCTCCCGCGGCGACACCTTCAGGCGCATCGCCGACTGCACCCGCTATCGCCTCCCCCAATCGCCCTAGATACGGGTTGCTTGCGGGCGCCCTCGTCGGTGCGCTGGGGGTCGGCTATGCGTTGTTCGCCCTCACGGCGCGCGACGAGCGGGCTGCGACTGCATCGACGCCGCCATCAGCGACCGCGTCGACGGCGGCGAACGGTTCGACTGCCTACAGCCCGGCCTCGACGCCACAGCCTGCGCCGGTGCAGTCCGCGACCGCCTCGCCACCCGCTCCCCCTTTGCCCACGCCGGCCACGACACCGTCCACGACCTCGCTGCCACCCTCCGCACCGTCGCCTGCGGCGACGACGGATGCACCGACCCCTCCGCCGGGCGCAACGCCGGCACCGGCTTCCACGGCCACGCCACCTCCTTTGCCGGCTGCCACCGCGACTCCTGGAGCAGGCCCTCTGCCCGCCACGACGGCATCGCCGCCATCGCCCGCCTCGGCTGTCGCGGCCACGTCACCGGCTCAGTCGACCGCGGCGCCGACACCGGCACCAGCCTCGGCCCCTCCGCCCGCCCCGGTCGTACCGCCGCCCCTGCCGACCGCGACACCGACACCGGCACCATCCGCCGCAGCCGCACCACCGGCTCCGCCGACATCGGCCTCGGCGCCGACGGCAGTCGCTCCCTCCGATCCCGCTCTGGCTCCTGCTGCAACGCCGACGGCACCGGCGGATCGGACGGCCGCACCGACGCCTGCTGCTCCTCGACCTGCGCCTGTTGCAGCGACTGCCCCCGTCCTCGATGAGCCGAAGGTGCAGGATGCCGATTCGCGCGCCATCGAGGAGGGTCAAAGTCGCCGGGATCGCCCGGTGCTGGAGGCTGCACGACCGGAAGAGCCGAAGAAGAGCGAGGAGCAACTGAAGGTGGAAGCCGAGCACGCGGAAGCGACGTTGAAGCTCAGCACGCGCGATCGGCAGAAGATTCAGGTCGCTCTCACCTCTCTGGGCTTCGATGCCGGCGGCGCCGACGGCGTGTTCGGCCCCCGCACCCGCACCAAGATCGCCGATTGGCAGAGCGCAAACGGCGAGCCGCCGACCGGCTTCATCAGTGCCGACGACAAGGCGACGCTCTTCACCAAGGCGGCGCCGGCCATTGCACGTTGGGAAGAAGCGCAGCGTCGCGCCTATCTCGAGGAGCAGCGCCGCCTGGAGGAGCTGCGCAGACAGCCGCCGCCACCCCCGCCGCAGCCCAAGAGAACGTGGCGCTGGCCCTGGGAAGATCGGAACACATATCCGTAGACACGTTCCGATCAGTTCGATCAGGTCGAAGTGGAGGGTGCTTCGCTTGCCTGGCTAGAAATGGACGTAGCCGCGACGCTCGGCGCGGGCCGGTCGTCCCCCGATGGTCAGCCGTACGCCACGACCTTCGCCCAGGGTGCCGATCTTCGTAACCACCACGTCCGCGGCACTCGCTGCCTGCAGCAATGCCCGGCGCCGGCGTTTCGGCAGGGCGAACACGAGCTCGTAGTCGTCGCCGCCTCCCAGTATCTCCGGCCACAGACCGGAATCGGCGATGACGGCGCGGCGGGCCGCGGCTGACAGTGGCACGCAATCCCGCTCGATGACGACGCCTAGCCCGGACGCATCCCCGATGTGGCCGGCGTCGGCCAGCAGGCCGTCGGAAATATCCGCCGCCGCCGTGGCGATGCCGACGAGGCGGGGACCGAACGTGGTGCGCGGCTGCGGCTGGCGGAAGCGACGCTCGAGCGCCGGGCTCGCGAGCTGGCCGCGGGCGGCGCGCAGGCCCAATGCACCGTCGCCGATGGTGCCGCTCACCCACAGCTCGTCGCCGGCGCGCGCTCCGGCTCGGGTCAGCCCCCGCCCGCGCGGCACTTTCCCGAAGGCCGTAATCGTGATGGTGAGCGGTCCTGGCGAAACCACAGTGTCTCCGCCGCAGAGGACGATGCCGTAGCGACGCTGGTCGGCCGCTAGCCCGCGCGCGAAGCGGGCGATCCACGCCTCGGTCCACGTCTCGGGCAGCGCCAGCGAGAGCTGGTAGACGAACGGCGTACCGCCTCCGGCGGCGAGATCCGAGAGGCATACGCGCAGCGACTTGGCGCCGACAAGCTCGGACGGTGTCGGTCTTGACGACGAGATCGTGCCGCGAGTCGCCCGGGAGAAAGGCGTTGTCGCTCTCGAGGCCGCCGGCGCCGGCAAAGCCCTTGGCCAGCGGTGCAAAATAGCGGGCGATCAGCTCGAACTCGCCGATGCGCCTGGCACGCGCCATCGGCCGATCAGCTTGCCAGCTCGGTGGGGCGGGCCGTACGTCCGACCCGATCGAGCACCGAGTTGACGAAGCTGGGCTCGCCCTGATCGTAGAAGGCGTGGGCTATCTCGACATACTCGTTGATCGCCACCCGGAGCGGCACGTCCTTGCGGTGCAGGAGCTCGTAGGCGCCGGCGAGCAGGATGGCACGCACCAGGCGATCGATGCGCGCCCATGTCCAGTCCTTGGCCAGCGCCGCCGACACTGTCTGCTCGAGCTCGTCCTTGTTGGCGACGGTGCCTTCGACCACGTCCTTGAACAGCGGCCGGTCGGCATCGCGCCGCATGCCGCCCTCGCCCGCCTCGCCGGTGCGAACCTTCAGGAACTGCTCGACGATCTCGCCGGGACCGTGCGCGCCCTCCTGCCACTGATACAGGGCCTGCACCGCCGCAAGCCGCGCGGCCTGTCGGCGGCTCGGCGTCGCCTGCTGGCTCATCGCGGCGGCCAGCGCCGGCGCAGTGCCACCATGGCGAGACAGGCGTGAGCGGAGTCGCCGCCCTTGTCGCCGCGATCGATGAAGGCTCGCGCCTGCGCTTGCTCGAAATTGTTCACGGTGACGATGCCATAGCCGATGGCGAGCTTGCCTTGAACCGCCAGATCCATCAGGGCACGTGCGCTCTCGCCGCACACATAGTCGTAGTGCGAGGTTTCGCCGCGGATGACGCAGCCCAGCGCCACAAAGCCGTCGTAGTGGCGTGCCGCCAGGGCAACGGCGCCCGGGATCTCGAAGGCGCCCGGCACGACGATGCGCTCGAAGACCGCGCCATTGCGCACGATCTCGCGCTCCGCGCCGGCGATCAGGGCATCGGCGATCTCCGGGTAATAGCGCGATTCCACCACCAGGATGCGCGCGCCTGCCACGCCGGCGACCGGCGGCCTGGCCGTCGGCGTCTCCGTTCGTGTCGACATGGCTAGCGTGCCGCGCGGCCGGGAACCGGCTTCTGGCCGACGATCTTGAGGCCGAAGCCCTCCAGACCGACGACGCTCCGGCGGCTGTTGCTCAGCAGCACCATTTCCTTGACGCCGAGATCGATCAGGATCTGGGCGCCGACGCCATAGTCGCGTAGCTCGCCGCCCGACGGCGCGATCGGCTCGCCGGCGCGCCGGCGCTGCTCGGCCAGCATCACTGTCAACGGCTCGCGGATCAGAACGATGACGCCGCGCCCCTCCTCGGCGATCAGCTTCATCGACGCCTCGATCTCGCCACCGCGGCCGGTGTCGCGCTGGCCCAGCGCGTCGGTGAAGATGTTGACGGCATGCATGCGCACGGTGACCGGCCCGCCGCTCGCCGGGTCACCCTTCACCAGGGCGATGTGCTGCGCCAGCGTCACCTTGTTCACGTAGATGACGCAGCGGAAGTCGCCGCCATAGATGCTCTCGAAGGTGGTCTCCGAGAGCCGCTTGACGATCGAATCGTAGCGCCGCCGGTAGGCGATCAGGTCGGCGATGGTGCCGATCTTGAGGCCATGGCGCTGGGCGAAGGTGATGAGGTCGTTGCGACGGGCCATCGTGCCGTCGTCGTTCATGATCTCGCAGATCACGCCGGCCGGCGTGAGGCCGGCAAGGCGCGCCAGGTCGACCGCGGCCTCGGTGTGGCCGGTGCGCTCCAGCGTGCCGCCATCGCGAGCCACCAGCGGGAAGACGTGGCCCGGCGAGACGATGTCCTGAGGCCCGCACGACGGGTCGATCGCGACCGACACGGTGCGCGCCCGGTCGGCGGCCGAGATCCCGGTGGTCACGCCCTCGCGCGCCTCGATCGACACGGTGAAGGCCGTCTGGTGCCGGGTGCCGTTGTTGCGCGCCATCAGCGCCAGCCCGAGCTGCTCGACCCGCTCGCGGGTCAACGCCAGGCAGATCAGGCCGCGCGCATGCTTGGCCATGAAGTTGATGGCCTCCGGCGTCGCCCACTGGGCGGGGATCACGAGGTCGCCTTCGTTCTCGCGATCTTCGTCGTCGACAAGGATGAACATCCGGCCGCGCCGGGCTTCCTCGATGATGTCCTCGGCCGCAGCCTTCACCTCCGAGAAGGTGATCCGCCAGGCATCCTTTTCGAGCGCGCTCATGATCTTCCGTGCTCCAACAGTCGCTGAACGTATCGCGCGAGCATGTCGACCTCAAGGTTGACGCGCTGGCCGACCTTGGCCTGTCCCAGGGTCGTGACCGCCTGGGTGTGCGAGATGACGTTGATGCCGAAGCGGTTGCCGTCGACCTCGTTCACCGTGAGCGAGATACCGTCGACCGCGATCGAGCCCTTGGCCGCGATGAAGCGCGCCAGCTCGGCCGGCGCCTCGAACACGAAGCGCACGCTGCCGCCTTCCGGCGTCATCGAGACGATGCTGCCGACGCCGTCGACGTGCCCGTAGACCAGGTGGCCGCCCAACTCGTCGCCCAGCTTGAGCGACAGCTCGAGATTGAGCCGGCTGCCCTGGCGCCAGTCCCCGAGATGGGTCTTGGCGAGGCTTTCGCCGGAAACCTCGACGGCGAACCAGTCCTTGCCCTTCTCGACCACGGTCAGGCAGCAGCCCGAGCAGGCGATCGACGCGCCGATGGCGATCGGCGCCATATCGTGCCTCGTCCGTACCGCGAAGCGGCGATCGCCCTGGTTGCCGCCGGGGGTCATGGCGGTGATCTCGCCGACGTCGGTGACGATTCCCGTGAACATGCGCGTACTTAGGCCCCTCGGGTCCAGGTTTCCAGCGTGTCGCCGCCGACGATACGTGTCGCGACCAAGGTGAACCGGGTCGCGAAACCCAGCCGCTCGAGCGCCAACGGGCCGACCGCAGAGCGGCTGTCGCCACCCAGCACCAGGCCACCTCGGAAGATGCTGAGGCGATCGACCTCGCCTGCCCTGAGGAACGCCGCCGCCACCTCGCCTCCGCCTTCGACTATGAGGCGCATGATACCACGGGCGCCGAGCGCGCGGGCGGCGCCCGTGACGTCGACCCGTCCTGCCGGATCGGAAGCGACCTCGATGAGCTCGACGCCCAGCGCCTGCAGGGCCTCGCGCCTGGCCGCGGGCGCGGCCGGGGTGCACATCAGCCAGACCGGATGAGCGCGGGCCGTCGACGCCAGCTTCGAGGTCGGCGCGAGGCGTGCCCGCGAATCGAGCACGATCCGTATCGGCGAGTATCGTGCCAGGCCCGGCAGGCGGCAGGTCAGCTCGGGATCGTCCTGCGCCACGGTGTTGGCGCCGACCAGGATGGCGTCGTGCGTCGCCCGCATGCGGTGCCCCCAGGCCCGCGCTTGCGGACCGGTGATCCACTGGCTCTCGCCTGACGCCGTGGCGACCCGGCCATCGAGCGACGTGGCGAGCTTGAGATGGATCAGCGGTCTGCCCTCGCGCACGCGCAGCAGGAAGCCGGCGTTGATCTCGGCCGCCTCCGCCGCCCCCTCGCCGACCTCGACCGCGACGCCGGCGCCGCGCAGCCGGGCGTGGCCCTGGCCGTTGACCAGTGGATTGGGATCCTCGAGCGCCGAGACGACGCAGGAAACGCCCGCCGCGATCAGGGCGTCGGCGCAGGGCGGCGAGCGGCCGTGATGCGAGCAGGGTTCAAGGGTGACGTAGACCGTGGCGCCCTTCGCCAGGTCGCCGGCCTGCCGCAACGCATCGACCTCGGCATGCGGGCGGCCGCCATCCTGGGTGCGGCCACGGCCGACCACCCGGCCATCGCGCACGATCACGCAGCCGACGGCCGGGTTGGGCCACGTGCGCCCCAACGATCGGCGCGCCAGCGCGAGCGCCGCGCGCATCATCCGGTCAGTCCTTGAGGCTGGCCGTCTCGGCGAGATCGGAGATGAACTCCTCGAAGTCCCGGGCCTCGCGGAAATTGCGGTAGACCGAGGCGAAGCGGACATAGGCGACCGGATCGAGCGCGCGCAGCGCGTCCATCACCAGCTCGCCGATCTGCGTCGAGGGGATCTCGCTCTCGCCGGAGCTTTCGAGGCGGCGCACGATGCCGTTGACGACACGCTCCACCCGCTCCGGGTCGACCGGCCGCTTGCGGCAGGCGACCGAGATCGAGCGCGCGAGCTTGTCGCGGTCGAAGGCGACGCGCTGGCCGTTCTTCTTGATCACGGTGAGCTCGCGCAGTTGCACGCGCTCGAACGTGGTGAAGCGCGACCCGCAGGACGGGCAATAGCGCCGCCGGCGGATCGCCGAGTTGTCATCGGTCGGTCGCGAGTCCTTAACCTGGGTGTCCTCGTGACCGCAGAATGGACAGCGCATGTTCTCCCCCCCCCGTTTTTGCCTGCGCTCTTGTCAGTCGCGGTAGATCGGAAAGCGGGCGCAGAGCGCGTGCACCTTGGTGCGCACTTGGCTCTCCACCTGGGCGTCGCCGTCCGGCCCGTTGCGGGCGATGCCGTCGAGCACGTCGGCGATCAGATGGCCGATCTGGCGGAACTCGGCGACGCCGAAGCCGCGCGTCGTGCCGGCCGGCGAGCCCAGCCGCACGCCCGACGTCACGGTGAACTTCTCCGGATCGCCCGGGATGCTGTTCTTGTTCACCGTGATGCCGGCGCGGTCGAGCACTTTTTCCGCCGCCACGCCGGTCGCCTTCTTGGGCCTGAGGTCGACCAGCATGACGTGGCTGTCGGTGCCGCCGGAGACGATGGCGAGGCCGCGCTCGATCAGCGACGCCGAGAGCGCGCGCGCGTTGTCGACGACGTTGTGGGCATAGGTCTTGAACTCGGGGCGCAGCGCCTCGCCCAGCGCCACGGCCTTGGCGGCGATGATGTGCATCAGCGGACCGCCCTGCAGGCCGGGGAACACCGCCGAGTTGATCTTCTTGCCGACCTCGACGTCGTTCGACAGCACCATGCCGCCGCGCGGGCCGCGCAGGGTCTTGTGTGTCGTCGTCGTCACGACATGGGCGTGCGGCAGCGGGCTCGGATAGACGCCGGCGGCGACCAGGCCAGCGTAGTGCGCCACGTCGACCATGAACCAGGCGCCGATCTCGTCGGCCACCTTGCGGAAGCGCGCCCAGTCGATGTGACGGGAATAGGCCGACGCGCCGGCGACGATCAGCCTGGGCTTCTCGCGCCGCGCCACTTCCTCCATCTGCTCGTAATCGATCAGATGGCTGTCGGGCTTGACGCCGTACGACACCACCTTGAACCATTTGCCCGACTGGTTGGCCGGCGATCCGTGCGTGAGATGGCCGCCCTGGTCGAGCGCCATGCCCATGAAGGTGTCGCCGGGCTTCAGCAGCGCCATGAACACGGCCTGGTTGGCCTGCGCGCCGGAATGCGGCTGCACGTTGGCAAAGCTGCACTCGAACAGCTTGCAGGCGCGATCGATTGCGATCTGCTCGGCCTTATCGACCTCCTCGCAGCCGCCGTAGTAGCGCCGGCCGGGGTAGCCTTCGGCGTACTTGTTGGTCAGCACCGAGCCGGCGGCCTCGAGCACCGCCCGGGAGACGATGTTCTCCGAGGCAATCAGCTCGATCTGCTCGCGCTGGCGGTGCAACTCGCCCTTGAGGACGGCGTCGATCGCCGGATCCGACTCGGCAAGGTCGCGCGTGAACATCGGCAACGGCGCGTCGCTCAACTTGGCAGCAGCTTGACTCATCTTTGGCAACCCTTCGAAAGCTTCTCGACTCGCCGCACGTGGCGACCACCATCCCAGCCGGTTTTCAGAAAGACCTGAAGCGCCTCGCGCGCCACCTCGACGCCTATCAGCCGCTGGCCGAACGCAACCACGTTGGCGTCGTTGTGCTCGCGCGCCAGACGTGCAGACGTCGCGTCGTGGACCACCGCTGCCCGGACGTTGGGATTGCGGTTGGCGGCTATCGAGATGCCGATCCCGGTCCCGCAGACGAGAACGCCGCGCTCTGCCCTGCCCGACGCGATGGCCTCGGCCATGGCCTTGCCAAAGTCAGGATAGTCGACCGATTCCGTCGAGCCGGTGCCAAGATCGAGCACCTCGTGTCCCGCGGTCTGCAGGTCGCGCTTGAGAATCTCCTTGAGATCGAAGCCGGCATGATCCGACGCGACCGCGATGGCGCTCTCCGTCATCTCGACGGCTGGTCCCTTTCTAGCTGTTGATCCTCCGTTACCATATCGGGGGTGACGATGTCACCGTTCCCCCAAAATCATGGAGTGCCGACTACAAGGCGTTGAATCGGTTCGGGAAAATGGCGAGGCCGTGGCTGGCGCCTGCTGCAGGTGGCATCAGCTTCCAGCGTCATCCAATATTGACAACGTCAAAATGCAACCCTCCCCCCGCAATCGGGCCCCGTAATCCGGGGGAGCTGAGACAGGGAAAATGCGAACAGTTTCTCCGTAGAGACGGGAGCCGGAGCATGCCATGGCTGGCGGCGAGCGCCGCTCACGCGCCGAAAAGGTATATCGAGCCCCAATTCTTGCTGTCGCTGCGGTCGCTTGCGGTCGCAGCCTTTCGAATCGAGGGGTTGGAGCGACCGCAAGCGAAGGTCTCTTGCGGTCGCACTGCCGGTCTTCCGGTCGCATCGGCGCGTGCGCGCTCCCGTGCCGCTCGCTTGCGAGCGCCCTCGAAGCATCCGCCTGAAAACTTGCGTCATTTGCGTCACAGCGTCATTGGCCTTTGAAATCAGGACCTTGGCCGTGGCGCAACGGCGTGACGTTACGTCGGCAGGGTGTCGGTTTGCGTCGATGCTGGCGATCACGGTCGTGTCTTCGAAGCGCGCGGGGCATGAGCTCACTGCCTGGGAGCGCGCCACCTGAGGCGGAGTAATCTCCGCCGTGATGGCGCCTCTTGGGATCGGTGATCGAGAAGATGAGCGCCATCTTGGCGGAGGTTACTCCCGCCACCCGTGGCGCGCTCCCGGCAATGAGGTCGAAGGGGCAAGTTGGCGCCCGTGAGAGTCGAGGCCGAATCTTGCGTCCGTTGCGTCCGTGCGTCAGCAGCCTTTGGAATCAAGGAGTTGGCGCTGACGCAAGCGAAAATCGCTGCGTCAGCGGGAAGGCGGCGTGCGTCAGCGCTGTTGAACAGGGTTGGGGCCGCTGGTTCGGTCTGCATCTTGCCGGACGCAGTTTGTCACGACACCGCGCGCGATGGCAGGCGCGCCAGCCGCGTTGGCTCTCTTCTGCAGCCACGACTTTGTGCACCTGATTGCATGCGTCATTGCACGCGTCGCCCTCCCGGCGGTAGCGCCGCCCTCGTCCGACTATGTCCACATTCGACGCGAAGGCAAGACGCCCCAGCCGCCCGTCGTCTCTTACCGCAAGTGGCCGGCTGCCCTGACAGGAGCGCCCCCTATGAGGCGGGCCGCGGGAGAGGTGCCGGAGTGGTCGATCGGGACGGTCTCGAAAACCGTTGTGCGTGCATAGGATGGATTGATCTTCTCGGCCTTGGCGATCTCCTTTGATCGTCGCGTACCGGCCAGTCTCCAGCATCTTCTGCCATCGGAACGCGCGGGCAATGACCTTGACCCGCGTGCTGTCGACGTGGGCGGCATGGGCGCGCCGTCTGGTGCCAGGACCAGCTTGCGTCCGCCACGCTTGCGGACGCCGAAGGGCAACTTGATGGTGACCACAATGGACTCTGGTCCAGGAACTAGGCGGCCCTCCGGAGGTCGCCGAGTTCGTGGACGACTTGCCCAAGCCCCTGCGTCCGCAGCTACAGCTCGAGCCTGTCTGGCTTGAGCTCGATCCGCTGGACCAGCAGCGGACAATGCGAGCGTGCTCGGCGGGAAACAATTCCTCCCAAGCGGGTCGAGCCGATCGAGGGCCTCGCGGACCTTCGCCTCATGCAACTCGGCTGTGGCCCCTTCCGCCTGTGCAGCGCGCCACGTCGCCATGACGACCTCCGGCAACTTCTGCAGCGCCCGGAGCTGGTCGATGACGGGGGCCTCTGATACTGGCAACCGAGACGCGCCGGTTCTAGTCGTGCGCCGCCTGTCGTGCGCTTGCCTCGCCCTTTCGGGGCGGCCTGACGTGGAATCGGTACAGCTTGTGGGCCCCCAAGGCGTGGGTAAGTGGCCGTTTCGCAGATGCCCGCAATGCGGGCACTGAGGAGGTGCCGCGTCAGATATCAATCTCTGTTTTCCCAGATCTAAGGAAATCCAGGAAGCCAATGCCGCGATACCTGAGGGTCTGCTGCACGCTGAGCAGGATGCAGTAGTCGGCCGTTCCCTTCGCTGTGCTGCTGGCCATGGTGTTGCGCAGGCGGGTGAACGCTCGGACAGCGTGCTCAGCGTTGTTGTTGTTCCAGGGAACACCGTCGTAGTGCAGGAAGGTAAACAGGTTCTCGCGATTTTTGCCAATCCTCTTCTGAAGCGCTGCCGCCACCCCGGTGGAGCAGGGCATGGCGGCAACCTCGTCGAAAAAGCGCTCGGCCGCTCGCCTGTGCTTTGCCAGGTGATGCTTTTTCAGGCCCCACCTGTCGACGGTCTCAACGATCTCCCGCAGGAGCGAGCCGAATTGCCGGGCAATAGACGCCAGTTCGTCATCGAAGGGTTGCTTGAGAAGGTCCTCGTTGATGTCTCTCATTAGGTGGATGAGGCACTTTTGCTGGCGACAGGGAATGCCGTCGTACCCACCGTAAAAGTCACTAAGGGCTTGTCACAAAATAAACGCTTCATTGTGAGCAGGCATTGAGAGGCTGCCGTGGAATTATGGTGTAGTTCCAGTCGGGATGAAAAGCATTGTACTTGATCTTGATCTTTGCGAGCTCGGGTCCTGAGACTTTGTGTCCCTTGGGATATTGATTGACATCGATGGCGGAGACGATGTTGAGGCCTGCGGTCGTCTTGGTGGCGGCGATCAGCTGGACGATGACCTTGTGCGTAAGCAAGGGTTTGCCGCGCCAGTTCTGGCTGATGAAGGCGAACATGCGGTGCTCGATGCGGTTCCATTTGCTGGTGCCGGGTGGGTGATGAGCGACAGTGATGGTCAGTCCGGTCTGATCGGCGAGTTTCTGCAACTCGACCTTCCATAGCCTGACGCGCGCTCCATTGCTGCCGCCGCAATCGGCGGTGATGAGCAGGCGCGTGGCCGCGGGATATCGCTTTCGGCCCATGCGCCGCCACCAGCGACGGATGCTCTCCACGGCGAAGGCTGCGGTGTCGTGATTGATGCCGACACTGACCCAGCCTTCGTTGGCGGCGATGTCGTAGACCCCATAGGGGACGGCTCTGCCCTTACCGGGGATGACGAAGTCGTGGACGCGGACCGCCTCGGGCCGGCCCTTGCGCCGCAGTTCCCGACCGTTGTTCTTGAAATCGCCGACCAGCTCCTTCTTCTTGGTGTCGACCGAGATGGCCGGCTGCCTGCCACGGCGAAAGCGCCGGATGGCATTGTTGATGTGCTCGAACTGGTCGTCTCGATCGGGATGCTGGCGACCTTCGCGGGTCTTGGCGTTGGCTTGCAGGCTGAAGCCGAGGTCCTTGAGCAGGCGGCCGACCAGGCTGCGGCTGGCGCGAAATCCTCGCTCGGCAAGAGCCGCCGACAGATGGCGGTGGCTGCGGCTGACCCACAGCAGGTCGGCCTGCGGATCGCCGCGCGTAGCCGACGCCACCAGACGCAGCAAGGCCTTGCGTAAGCCTGCTTGCTCGACACTTGCCGCCTTGCGGCCGCCGCCGCTACGACGGATCAGGCCGTGAGGCCATTCCGTCGCCTCTCTGTCGAGGTCCTTGAGGCCTCGTCCGATCGTGCTGCGGGCGATGCCCGTAAGCTGCGACACCAAGGCGATGCCGCCGCGCCCGGCGGCGCGCGCCTCGCTGGCCGCGAATAGGCGCAGGCCCTTCTCATCGAGATGGCCAGCCACGGCCTCATAGCGCATACGAATAGCGTCGGAGTCGATCACTCACACAAGATATCGTATTACTTGCAGGCTTTGTATCTATCGGTTGATTCTTTAAATGCGTTATTCAACCCGTCTCGATTCGATTATTTCGTGACGGGCCCTAACCAGCACTCCTTCGAATCCTGTCAGGATGTCCTTCAGTACGGAGGACTCTCGTGAAGGGGAATAAACATACGCAACCGAGGTTAGGTTGGTGAAGACCCAAACATAGTGGCCACCACCGTAGACCACCCCCTTTGTCTCGTCCGAGTGGACGAGATGGCCTCCCGTAATCTGCCGCAAAATGGAACGGTACATCGGCTCATACATCCGCGCGGCCTCAGCTTTCAAATCGTGAACCGTCGTGGCTACCATGTTTACCCCGAACACCTGCGCGAGATGCTCGCTGATCTTCTGGTTTGACAGGCGCTGCTCGATGACGAGATAGATTATGTAGGCGCGAAGAGTGGGGCCATACTTCGTCTTCTGCTGGAAGATCGTCTTCTCGGCACGGCAGATTCCGCACCGATGTCGTCGGTAGCGATATCGGATTATCCACCGCTTGATCCCACCCTTAACAAACTTTAGGTCATAAAGAATCTTGACCGTCTCGCCGAAGGACCAGAGCTTCAAAGAACCGCATTTCGGGCAACCTTCCGGCTTGTCATCTACAGCTACCTCTTGGTTGGCGGAGGTGGTCGCCCTGGAAAGTCGCGTCCTGCGAGTCGATTTGGCGATTGTCTTGTCGGTGCGAATATAGACGCGCGAACGTTGGTAGTTCCAATAAGCCGCTGCGTTGATCTTCTCGAACTCTGGAAGGGCGCATTGCAGTTTGCCAAATGTCCTCTGGAACGGCACTTCCAGCGAGCCCACGTGGATCGTGTCGAGCCCTTGTTCGCTGTTCTCGCCGCTAAGGCCGACCAAGGCCTCGGTCACGATTTGGGCGGCATGGCAATCGTCACTATTGTAGCCGATAAGTTCCTGCTTGAGGGTGTCGTCGCTCGTCAGTTCCCAGTGGCGCCGGGCAAGGATCGCTGCCTGGCCAGACGAGTGTGGCCATTGCCATTCGAAGCCCAGCCACCGGGCGACCTCTTTCAGACCGTTGGTGTGTGTGGGGAAATAGACTCGTCCGTAAATGATCGCGAGAATGTTCACCGCCCGCTCGATCAACCGGTCGACGAAGTTGGTATCGCCGTCTTCCGGCGGCCACCGTTCCCTCATCTGTCTAAGAAAGCGGCTCTCGTACGCGCCGTAATGGAAGAGCCGAGGGTCTTCGAACTGACGGAGGATGTCGAGACATTGTCGCCACATTCGGCCTTCGTCCTCGGGGCGGTCGGCCCAGAACGACCACTGCACGGGTTCTCCGGTACCATGGTGGCGAAGGCCTACCAAATAGTAGAAGTTGCGGTCCGGCGCGCCCTCAACATCGATGAAGAGTGAGTCACCGCCGGAAGGGACTACCGGCGTGCCGACAACATGAATCTTGCCTTTCTTCAGCGCGAGGGCTTTGAGCTTGTGATCGTGCCGGGCTTGCAACTCGGTTCGTCGCGGCGTCGATCTTGGTCGGCTCTTACGCCGCGGCCTGTAGCCATAAGACAGCTGGGTGATCGTCGTGATGCCTTTGTCTCTAAATTTGGTCCGCTCCTTCGGCGTGATAGCACTGAGCAGGGACAGGTCGTCCCTTTCGATAGAGATGCTGCGGCAGCGCGACTGGTATTCGCATGCGGGGCAATGCTTGTTCAGAATCGGACTCGATGCGGCTGGCGATTCTGCTAATGCTACCATGGTGTCTAGGATCTCCCGCGCTTTCGAAAGCAGGGGCACAATGTTGACGCGCTTCAGCCGAGAGTGTTGGCCATGTGCAATGTGTCCGGTGGCTGGCATTGGACAGCGCGGCCCTTGGGAAACCGCCAAGGCCGCGAAGGCGAGCAGTAGCTCATCGGATTTGTCGATCCGCTCCCAGGGGGAATATAGAATGGGGATAACATGCGGGTAGCCGCTCGGCCGCTCGGCGCCTCGACGCTGGTGCATGGGTTTGTTGGTACTCCATACGGACGATTCAGCGTCGATGGTCGGTGAGGAGTCAGCAACGGGGGCAACGCGGTCAACCTCTGCCTTTGCCTTGTATGCATCGGCTACGCTTGCACGCATTGATGACCAGAACTTGTCGCTGGGAATTTCGCCGGTGTGCACGAGCCATCCCTTTGTGGGACATTGCAAATGGGCAGCGAACGTCGCTGCCGTGATTTCTGGGCTCAACGCCATCTCCGATCCCTCTTGAGGTGAGGCTATGGGTGCCTAGTCTAGGATTGCCCGCTTGTTTCAACCATGCGACAGGGAACGTCGCCATAGCTTCGGCGACCGCTGGCCACCCGTTCGAACGCCCATCCAGGATCGCCTCCACCGTCCTGCGGCGCACCCTTTGGGTGAGACAGCGAAAAGGCGTGTCACCGCCGCCTGACCGTGATCCCCGCGGCCTCGCGGTCCCAGGTCCGGTCGGAGATGCCACGCTCGCGAAGCTTGTATTTCTGGATCTTGCCGTTCTCGGTCGCCGGCAGGGTGTCGACGAACTCGAGGAAGCGCGGCACCGCGAAGTAAGGCATCCGGGTCTCGCAGAAGCGGATCACGGCCACCGGGTCGAGCGTGCTGCCCGCCTGCAGGACGACGGCCGCCATGACCTCGTCCTCGGCGAGCTCGGACCGCACGGGGAAGGCGGCCGCCGTGGCGATCTCGGGATGGCTCAGCAGCACCTGCTCGACCTCGAACGAGGACACGTTCTCGCCGCGCCGGCGGATGGCGTCCTTGAGGCGGTCGACGAAGCGGAAGTAGCCGTCGGGCTCGCGGATGACCCTGTCGCCACTGTGGAACCAGAGATTGCGCCACGCCTCCACGGTCTTCTCCGGCGTGCCGAAATAGCCGGTGCCGAACGCGAACGGCGCCTCGGCCCGCAGGATGAGCTCGCCCGGCGTGCCATCCGGCACCTCGTTGTCGTCGTCGTCGACCACGCGCGCGGCAAACCCCTCGAAGATTCGTCCCATGGTGCCTGGCTTCTGCTCGCCGAGCGGCGTGCCGATGACGAAGTTGGTCTCGGTCGAGCCGTAGCCGTCGAGCAGGCCGATGCCGGTGCGCTGGGTGAACTCGGCATGGAAATGCCCGGGTACGCCGGGCGCCAGCGCGATGCGCGTCGAATGACGCTGCTCGTCCGGATGCGGATCGCGCGACAGCAGGATCGGCACCATCGCGCCCAGCAGATAGGTCACCGTGGCCTGCCGCTCCGCCAGCGTGGTCCAGAAGGCCGAGGCGGAGAACCTGCTTTCGAAGCTCGCCGTGGCGCCAGTCAGCATCGCCTGGAAGAAAGTGTTCAGGGCATTGGTGTGAAAGAGTGGAAGCGTCGTGCAGAGGACGTCGCTCTCGCCGACGCCCAGCAGATGCGCGGTGTTGACGCCCCACCAGAAGAACTGGGCGTGCGGGCAGCACACCCCCTTGGACGGCCCGGTAGTGCCCGAGGTGTAGAGGATGGCCAGAGTATCGCTCGGCCGCGCCGGCCCGGCGGCAATCGCCTCGCCCAGGGGCGGCAGCACCTGGGCCGGCACGGCGCACGGCATCGCGCCGATGGGCTGGTCGATGATCCAGATTGCCTGAACCGGCAATGTCGCCAGATCGACATGGTCGAGGGCACTCAGCAGGGCCGCCTCGATGACCAGCAGCCGGGCGCCGGAATTTTCCAGGATGTGGCGCAGCTGCAGGCCGCGCGAGGCGGTGTTGATCGGCACCAGGATGGCGCCGAGCCAGGCCGTGCCGAGGAATATCTCGATGAACTCCGGCCGGTTCTCGCAGATCAGGGCGACGCGGTCGCCCGACCGCACGCCGGCCTCGTGGAGGCGGCCGGCAGCGCGGGCAGCAAGCTGCGGGGCGTCGGCAAAGCTCCAGCGCTTGCCGCCGGATTGCACGAGCGGCCTGGCGCCGAACTTGTCGGCCTGGGCCTGCAGCATCGCCGCGACGCTGCGCTCGCCCGGCGCGAAGAAGCGGCCGGCATCGAGGGGTTCGCGCGCCATGGTCACAGCACCGGCGGCCGGACGAGGCCGAGACCGCGCAGCAGTGTCGTGAACGCCGCCAGCCGCTCGAGGCGATGACTGTCCAGATCGAGCTTGTCGTAGTCGAGAAAACCGCGTCCGGTCTTCATGCCGATGTTCCCCTCATGCATGTTGCGCTCGACGATCGCCGGCGCGGCGTAGCGTTCGTTGCCCAGGGCCTGGGTAAGATAGCGGCTGGCGTAGTAGAGGATGTCGCCGCCGCCCCAGTCGATGAACTCGAGCAGGCCGAGCACGGCGAAGCGCAGGCCGAAGCCGTACTTGACTGCCTTGTCGATCTCCTCGGCTGAGGCCACCCCCTCCTCCACCATGCGCGCCGCCTCGTTCATGGCGAGCGCTTGGATGCGCGGCACGATGTAGCCCGGGGTCGCCGCACAGAGCACGGTGACCTTGCCGATCCCGTCGAGCAGAGCGCGCAGCGTCTGGACCACGTCCGTGCTCGTCGCCTTGCCGGCCGACAGCTCGACCAGCGGCATCAGGTAGGGCGGGTTGAGCCAGTGGGCGTTGAGGAAGCGCTCGCGATGCTCGATCGCCTCGGCGAGGTCGTCGACCGGTCGCCGCCCGGCGAGACGCGACACCAGCGCGAGCGCCGTCCGCTTCTGCTCGAGCACTTCCGGCACGCCTTCGAAGATGAAGCCGGCGTCCGGCAGAACGGCACCGGCCTCGCTCGACGGAACGACGCGCACGAGGGCGGCGATGGCGGGCACCTGGTCGGCGGCGCAGAGTCCGAGGCGCGCCAATGTGCCCAGGGTCGCGGCGATCTCGCCCTGCGCTTCACGCGCCAGTGACACGAACTGCTCGGCGGGACGTTCCTTCAGGTCGACCAAGGCGACGTCGTGCCCGGCATAGGCAAACACCACCGCAAGACCACGGCCCATGCGTCCCGCACCCACCAGGGCGATCGGCTCTCTCATGCGAAGCCCTCGCGCAGCAGCTTCTGCAGGCCGGCGCGGTCGAGGTCGCCGAGGCCGAGGCTCGCCAGGGTACGGCCCGTCCGGGAGAAGTCTTCGCCGCAGATCGCGCCGCCGATCGACAGGAAGGCCTCGACCAGGGGCACCTCGACGCCGGCGAGCCGCGCCGTCGAGGCAAGCAACGCCAACCCCATGCGCACGTCCTCGATCATGTAGCGATGCTCGCGCAGGACGATGCTCTCGCGCCAGTCCCCCGACTTGGTCAACCGCTCGTGCGAGCCGCGGCCGTACATCCATTCCGGTCCGGTCGCGGCATAGTGGTCGGCCAGCGGAAAATGCGGGGCGCCATAGCCCAGGGCCTCGCGAACCGCCATGCGCTCTCGGTCGAGAGCGTCGGTCACGCGACGGACCGCTGGCTGCGTGCCTTCGTTGTGGATGTCCCACCTCTCGAAGTGCTCGAGCGGGGCGGCGTTCATGACGATGAGCGGTGGATGGATGATCGGCCCGGCATTCATCAGCGCGCCGGACAGTGCATCGCCGCACGGCCGGATCGCCTCCGGGAAGGCCCGTGAGAGGACCGCCAACGCCGCATCGGCACGCGACAGCGGAAAGACGCCGGTCGGCAGATGCTTTCCGCGGGCCGAGATCTGCACCTCGTACGGCCCGTGCTTGCGTGCGAGCCAGGGCAAGGTGCCGGTCTCGGCAAACGCCAGCCGTGCGCGATTGCCCGACTGCCACGCCGCCTTGGCGAACACGAATGACCCGAACGTTCCCGGCGGCAGGAATACCACCTGCCCGTCAACCAGATGCGGCGCCAGGCGCTCGGCAATGTCGGGCTGGGCGAAGGCGGGCGTCGGGCAGACGATCAACTCGGCGTCGCGGACAGCCTCGGAAATGTCGGTCGTGACGAGGGCCGGCGTTGCCGTGTGGCTGCCGCGGAAATCCTTGACCGTGATGGTGCCGCCGGCGGCGCGGTGGCTGGCAACCGCGGCGGCGTCGCGGCGCCACATGCGCACGGTGTGTCCAGCCAACGCGAAGTCGCCGGCCGCCGCAAACGATCCGTTGCCGCCGCCTAGGACTGCAATTTCCAAGACTGTCCCCTCACTGGCGCTAACATTGGTCGAAGGCCCAACAAAATCCTCATCCTGAGGAGGCCGCGTAGCGGCCGTCTCGAAGGATGGGCCACACAGCGGATCCTTGAAAAAGCGTGTTGCAAGACCCGCTCTGTTGCCGACCCTTCGAGACGCGGCCCTCCGGGCCACTCCTCAGGGTGAGGTCCCTTTGTAAGTTGGCGCCTCTGGACAGTCCCCTTCCGCAGCAACCTTGCATCGCTCACCCCTTCCCATGCAGGTCGAGATTGCGCTGCAGTAGCGTCAGATTCTGCAGGAGCTCCGATTTCGCCTCGACGCTGAGCTCGCCCAGGATCGACACCACCCACTCCTCGTGCCGGCGTGCCATGCGCAGGAACGCCTCGCGGCCCTTGCGCGTCAGCCTCACGATCATGCTGCGGCGGTCGTCGGGATCCTCGTGGCGCGACACCAGCCCTGCCTCGCCGAGCTTGTCGACCAGCCCGGTTACCGCGCCGTTGGACACGAGAAGCCGCCTCGACAGTTCCGACATGGAGAGGCCGTCGGGAAAGCGCTCGAGCTGCGCCAGGACGTCGAAACGGGCGAGCGAGGTGCCGAATTCCTTGCGCAGGCGCTGGCCGAGGATGTTCTCCATCTTGCCGGAGCAGCCGAGCAGGCGCAGCCATACCCTGAGCTCGAGATGTCCCTTTTGCGTTGGCGCCGCTCCGCTCTCGGCGATCCGCGCCTCGCCATTGGAGCGGTAGCGCATCCTGCCATTGGACGACCTCGAGACGGGTTCGGTCATGATCGCGTCCCTTCAGATGACCAGGGTACCGACGCTGGCGCCGCCGCAGACATAGAGAACCTGGCCGGTGATGAAGGACGCCTCGCGGCTGGCGAAGAACTTGACCGCCGCTGCGACATCCTCGGGCTGGCCGAGTCGCCGCATCGGAATGGCCGCCGCCAGGGCTGTCTCGCGCTCGCTGCCGGCCGGGATGATCTCGTGGAACATGTGCGTGCCCCGGACCGGGCCAGGCGCCACCATGTTGACGGTGATGCCGAACGGCGCAAGCTCGAGTGCCCAGGTGCGCCCCATGCCGATGATGCCGGCCTTGGTGGCGGAATAGGCTGTGCGACCCGTGGCACCCAGCGCCGCCCGGGAGGAGATCAGCACGACCCGGCCAAAGCCCTCCTGCTTCATGTGCGGCAGCGTCGCGCCGAGCAGCGTCAGTGCAGCACCGAGATGGAGCTGGGCCAAAGCCGCGATGTCGGCCGCCGTCGTGCTCTCGACCGCACTGGGCCTGATGACCCCGGCATTGTGCACGAGGTGCGTCACGCGATGCTCGCGGGCGATTGCGGCCGCCGCTGCTTCGGTGGCCCGGGCATCGAGCAGATCGACCGTCCGCGCCTCGAGTTGCGGATGAGACCATCCCGGCTTCTCCAGCGCGAGCGAGATCACGCGATAGCCGTCCGCCAGCAGCGCCTTGGCGATGGCGGCGCCGATGCCGCCGCTGGCGCCGGTGACGATCGCGGTGCCGGCGCCGCTCACGCGCGCTTCTCCGCGCGTGGCACCAGGGCAAGAACGCGCAGTGGGCTGCCCGACCCTCGCCGGATCTTGAGCGGCGCCGCCAGGATCACCGCGCCGGTCGGCGGCAACCGGTCGAGATTGGCCAGGCACTGCAGCCCGTACCGGCCCTTGCCGTGCATGTAAAAGTGCGCCGGATACGGCGGGTTGAAATGGAACGCCTGCCCCGCGTCGGTGCCGATCGTCTCGGTGCCGAGGCCGTGCAGGTCGCGCTGCTCGACCAGGAAGCGCACGACCTCGGGACACGGGCCCGGCGTATGCTGGCCGTCCTCGCGCATGTTGACGTAGTCGCGGCCGCTGCGCTTCGACCAGTCGGTGCGCAGCAGCACCCAGCTGCGCGGCGGGATGCGCCCGTGCAGGATTTCCCAAGCCTCGACGTCGGCGACCGTCAGCTCGTAGTCGGCATTGGCGGCCGACTGCTGCGAGATGTCGATCACGACGGCCGGCGCGATGAAGTTGGCGACCGGGATGGTGTCGACGGAATTCTCGGGCAGGTCCTTGCCCGAGATCCAGTGCACTGGCGCGTCGAAGTGCGTGCCGGTGTGCTCGCCCATGGAGATGTTGTTCCAGTACCAGGCGGACCCGCGTTCGTCGTAGCGCGACACCTCCTCCATGCGGAATGGCGCGCACTGGCCGAGCTCGGGCGGCATCACGATGGTCGGAAAATCGGGCGACAGCGTGT
>LNFM01001609.1_pt1 | contig 67160 bp, 63 predicted proteins | sample 596031 | NCBI WGS metagenome assembly LNFM01 (sample SAMN04254537, study PRJNA301005) | activated carbon metagenome | isolation source: dual media filters at the Ann Arbor, Michigan drinking water treatment plant | place: USA: Ann Arbor
AGCGCCTGCTGCGCCTGTACAAGGAAGTCGCGGGCAAGAGCCCGAGCAAGGGCCAGCTGCCGTTCTCCACCGACTGGTTCATGACCTGGCAGCCCAACATCCACGCCAGCCTCTTTCTGAACACGCATGAATACCTGAACAAGGTCGCGGCGCTCGACGAGATCGACACCGTCATCAAGGCCTACCAGCTCTACCTGGAGCAGATGCAGAGCCAGGGCCTGGAGCCGCTGCTCAGCGTCACGCGCGCCTGGCGCCTGGTGAAGTTCGTCGACAACGGCATGCTGACGATGACCGCCTGCAGCAAGTGCGGCGGCCACTTCGTGACGCACCCGCACGAGATCGCCCGCCATTACGTGTGCGGCCTGTGCAATCCGCCGGCGCGCGCCGGCAAGGGCAAGCTCGCCGGCTCGCTGCAGTTCGGCAAGGCCGACGCCGAACTGGCCGAGGCGCACTGAATCGGTCCGCGGCCGCGGCAGACTTCACGTCGTCGGCTCAAGCCGGTGCCGGCACGGCCGACAACCTGTAGGTAGCTGGTTTCATTGCACGTCTCCTCCTGGCACAGGTCACTGTGCTTTCAGCGGGCCCCCTGGGGCCCGCTTTTTTTCGTCTCGCGCCAGGGCCGCCGACGGGCCGTACTAAAGACTGTGGCGCCCGATGCCGAAAAACGGAAAACGCGCCGGTTTCCGGGGCGCTTCAGGACACCCCACCACGCCGTGAAGCTCGTCGCCTTTTCTGCGCAGTACCTGCGCCTGCACGAACCGCTGCCCTTCGGGCTGCGCGACGCCCAGGGCCGGTTGTTGCTGGCCGCGGGGCTGACGGTGCAGGACCGCTCGCAGCTCGAGGAGCTGTCGGCGCAACCGCTGTTCGCGATGGAAAGCGAAGCTGCCGAGTGGAACCGCCGCCTCGCCGCGGCCGTGGACCTGAAGATCCGCCAGGGCGCGTCGCTGAAGGACGTGGCCGCCGTGCGCCCGGACACCACGCCGCGCGACACCAGGCCGCTGGCCCTGGGGCTGGCCGAGGAGTGGCAGGAGCTCGTGGCGCAGCTCGACGCCGCGCTGCGCGACCTGCGTCCCGGCTCCGACTGGCGCAGCCGCGTCTTCACGGCGCACCTGCGCGCGCGCCAGCTGGCCCAGCGGCGGCTCGACGCCTCGCTCTACCACCTGGTCTACGAAGCCGCGCACGCGAGCTTCAAGTACAGCTGCAACCACGCGCTGCTGACGATGCTGATCTGCGAGCAGGCCGCGCCGCTGCTGGGCTGGCCGCAGCCCTGGGTCGACAGCCTCGGCCGCGCGGCGCTGACGATGAACGTGGCCATGCAGAAGCTGCAGGACCAGCTGGCCACCAGCCCGATGAAGCCCACGGCCGAGCAGCGCGCCGAGATCGACAGCCACGCCGTGCGCAGCGCGCAGATGCTGAAGGACGCCGGCTTCGGTGACCCGCTGTGCCTGGCGGTGGTGGAACTGCACCACGACGCCACGCTGGCCGACACCCCGCTGGCCGAGCTGCCGCCCGAGCGCCAGCTGGCGCGCCTGCTGCGCCGCGTCGACATCTTCGTGGCCAAGATCAGCCAGCGTGCCACGCGGGCCGCGATGTCGCCGGTGCAGGCCGCGCGCGAGGCCTGCCTGGGCAGCCAGGGCGTGCCCGACGAGATTGGTGGCGCCTTGCTGAAGGCCGTGGGCCTGTACCCGCCGGGCAGCTTCGTCGAGCTGGTCAGCGGCGAGATCGGCATCGTCGTGGCGCGCGGTCGCCGCGCCAACCTGCCATACGTGGCCTCGCTGGTGTCGGCCTCGGGCACGCCGCTGGGCGAACCCGCGCTGCGCGACACGCTGGACCAGCGCCACGCCGTGCGCGGTGCGGTGCCGGCCCACCGCGTGAAGGTCAGGCCCGCGCACGATCGGCTGCTGGCGCTGCGCTGATCCGCGGCTGCCGACCCGCGGTGCCCGCGAGTGCGCGGCTTTCACGGGCCATTTCCACCCCCTTGCGAGAGGGCGTCCGCTCCACACTGGACGCCTCGCGCCATGCCCTCTTCATGAAGACCCTCGTGCTCCATTCCGTGCCTGTCTGGCCCTGGCCCTGGCCGTTGCCGGCACTGGCCGCTTGGTCCGGCGCCTGGGCTGCGTGGGCCGTGCTGGTCTGGCTGGACCTGCCTGCCGCGCTGGCGCTGGCCGGCGGCGCGGCCACCGGGGCGGGCCTGGCACTCACCTGCACCGGTCCCTGGCGGCGTGGCATGGCGGCCGCGGGCTTCCCGCTGTCGGCCTGGGTGCTGGGTGCGGCCGTGGCCTGGCCCGCGTGGGCCTGGCTGGCGCTGCTGGCGCCGCTGCTGCTGGCCTACCCGCTGCGCGCCTGGCGCGACGCGCCTTTCTTTCCCACGCCCGCGGGCGCGTTGCAGGGTCTGCCGCAGCTGCTGGGCCCGGGGGCTGCGCCGGCGCGTGTGCTGGACGCCGGCTGCGGCCTGGGCCATGGCCTGCGCGCGCTGCGCCGCCAGTGGCCGCAGGCCCGCTTCGAGGGCGTGGAGTGGAGCCCCTTGCTGGCCATCGCGGCGCGCCTGGTCTGCCCTTGGGCGCGGGTTCGCCAGGGCGACATGTGGGCGCAGGGCTGGGCCGACCAGGATCTGGTCTACGTGTTCCAGCGGCCCGAGAGCATGGCCCGCGTCTGGCACAAGGCGCAGGCCGAGATGGTGCCGGGCAGCTGGCTCGTCAGCCTGGAGTTCGCGGTGCCGGGCGTGGAGCCGCATGCCCAGCTGGCGGCCGAGGGGCAGCGCCCGGTGTGGATCTACCGGCCCGTGCCCGCAAAAGCGGCCAGACCTCGCTCAACCACCGAGGGTACCGGCCGATAACCCTCCCATGCCTCACCGGTTGCACGTCAGTCGTGCACCGCGGAGGTCCTCAGAGTCAAAGCGCGCGGAACAGGACATGTTCGTCATCATCGGTTGGGTTGTCGTGTTCGGTTGCGTGTTCGGGGTGTTCATCGCCCACGGCGGCAACATGGGCCCGATCCTGAAGGCACTGCCTTGGGAAATGGCCATGATCGGCGGCGCCACGCTGGGTGCCTTCCTGGTCAACAACCAGATGAAGGTCATCAAGGCCACGATCGCTGGTGCGCTGAGCTGCTTCAAGGGCAGCAAGTACACCAAGGCACGCTACATGGAGCTGCTGGCGCTGCTGTTCGACATCCTGCAGAAGGCCCGCAAGGAGGGCCTGATGTCGATCGAGAAGGACGTGGAAGAGCCGCACAGCAGCCCGCTGTTCCAGAAGTACCCGACGGTGGGCACCGACCACCACGTCACCGAATTCATCACCGACTACCTGCGCATGATGGTCTCGGGCAACCTGAACGCGCACGAGATCGAGTCCTTGATGGACAACGAGATCGACACCCACCACCAGGAGGCGCACGCCCCGGTGGCGGCCATCCAGCGTGTGGCCGGTGGCCTGCCGGCGTTCGGCATCGTGGCCGCCGTGCTGGGCGTGATCAAGACCATGGGCAGCGTCGGCCAGCCGCCGGCGGTGCTGGGCGCGATGATCGGATCGGCCCTCGTCGGCACGTTCCTGGGCATCCTGCTGGCCTACGCCTTTGCCGAGCCGCTGGCCGGGCTGCTGGAGCAGAAGACCGAAGAGGCCGCCAAGGAGCTGCAGTGCATCAAGACCACGCTGCTGGCCAGCATGCAGGGCTACGCGCCGCAGGTGGCCATCGAGTTCGGTCGCAAGGTGCTGTACTCCGGCGACCGCCCGACGTTCTCTGAACTGGAAAGTCACGTGAAGGGCAAGAAATGATCCCCCCCCGGAGCGCCGGCGGCGCTCCCCCCCAGGGGGGCGCCCCCAGCGGCCCGGCGAAGCCGGTTCCGCGGCGGCCGCTTGAGGGCCGCACCGCTGCGCTGGCCGTGCCTTCGAGCGCCGCGCGCCGCACACCCTTCAGCCTGCAGCTGTGCCTGCCGCTCGGCCCGCCGGTGCTGGGCAAGACGGTGAGGGGCTGACCATGGCCGGTGACGCGAAGAAGCTCCAGCCGATCATCATCAAGCGCGTCAAGAAGGGCGGCCATGCAGCCCATGGCGGCGCCTGGAAGATCGCCTATGCCGACTTCGTGACAGCCATGATGGCCTTCTTCCTGCTCATGTGGCTGCTGGGCAGCACGACCGAGGGCGACAAGAAGGGCATCGCGGACTACTTCGGTTCGCCGCTCAAGCTGGCCCTGATGGCCAGCGGCTCGGGCGCGGGCGACGCGGCGCACCTCGTCAAGGGCGGCGGGCAGGACCTCACGCGCAGCACCGGCCAGGTCAAGCGCGGCGACATCGAGGCCAAGCGCGACACCGTCAACCTGCACCAACTGAAGGCCGAGCAGGTCCGCGCCGAGATCGCGCGCCTGGAGAACCTGCGCAAGAAGATCGAGGCGGCGGTGGCCGCCAGCCCCGAGCTCAAGGCCGTGGCCTCGCAGATCCTGATGGAGATGACCGGCGACGGCCTGCGCATCCAGATCATCGACGAGGACCAGCGCCCGATGTTCGCCAGCGGCAGCGCCACCGTGCAGCCCTACATGCGCGACCTGCTGCGTGCGCTGGGCGGCCTGCTGGCCGAGGTGCCCAACCGGCTCACGCTCGAGGGCCACACCGACGCCATGCCCTTCGGCCGCGGCGAACGCGGCTACAGCAACTGGGAGCTCAGCACCGACCGCGCCAATGCGTCGCGTCGCGACCTGCTGGCCGGCGGCCTGCCCGAGGACCACGTGCTGCGTGTGCAGGGCCTGGCCGCCAGCAACCCGTTCGACCGCAAGGACCCCGCAGCACCGGCCAACCGCCGCATCAGCGTCGTCGTGATGACGCGCGAAGCCGAAGACCGCGTGTTCCGTGTCACGGCATCGCCGCTGGAATCGCTGCCGCCGGAGCCGAGCCCGGCTGCATCGGCCTCAAGTCCTGCGCCACGCCTCCGATAAACCGACCAGTCCCATTTCCCGAGCCAACCGCCCGAGGCCTCACCCCCATGAACACCACAGACCTGAAGTTCCTGATCGTCGACGACTTCTCCACCATGCGGCGCATCGTGCGCGGCCTGCTCAAGGAGATGGGTTGCAACAACGCCGACGAGGCCGAGGACGGCGTCGTGGCGCTGGGCATGCTGAAGGCCGGCAAGTACGACTTCGTGGTGTCGGACATCAACATGCCCAACATGAACGGCTTCGACCTGCTCAAGGCGGTCAAGGCCGACGACAACCTGAAGCACCTGCCGGTGCTGATGGTGACCGCCGAGGCGCGCAAGGAGGACATCGTGCTGGCGGCCCAGAGCGGCGCGGCCGGCTACATCGTCAAGCCCTTCACGAAGGCGACGCTGGAAGAGAAGGTCCAGAAGATCCTGCAAAAACTCGCCGCGACGGCTTGAGGGAGACACCATGAAGATGGATACCTTGGACACCCTGAAACCGGCCGAGTCACCGGCCGCCTCGGCCGACGTCTACCAGCAGATCGGCACCATCACGCGCCTGCTGCACGACACCATGCAGCAGCTCGGCGTGATGCCCAAGCTGCAGATCGCGACCGAGGGCCTGCCCGACGCGCGCAGCCGCCTGAGCTACATCGCCACCAAGACGGCCGACGCCGCCAACAAGGTGCTGAACACGGTCGACCAGGCCAAGGCCGAGCACGTGGCCATCAACGAGGCCACGCGGGCGATGGCGGCGGCGCTCATCAAGGACCCGGTGAAGGCCGTGGCCAGCGGCGCGGTGCTGAACTTCGTGCAGGAGATCGAAGCCCGCACCGCCAGCATCGACGGCCACCTGACCGACATCATGATGGCGCAGGACTTCCACGACCTCACCGGCCAGGTGGTGGCCAAGGTGGTGACGCTGGCCAACGAGCTGGAAGACAGCCTCGTCAAGCTGCTGGTGCAGGTGGTGCCCGACGACAAGCGCGAGCTGGTCGACCCGAACGTGCTCAACGGCCCGGTGGTCAATGCCGAAGGGCGCACCGACGTCGTCACCAACCAGGGCGAGGTCGACGACCTGCTGGCCAGCCTGGGTTTCTGAGTCAGCGGACCCGGATGTAACGGCAGCGCGAACACGCTGCGCTTTACCCCGCTTATCGCGCTCAAGATTCCGCGGCGCGGCTGCACCATGACAGGGCTCCTACAAGGGGCCCTGTTTTGATTTCAGGGGCCTCAACAGGCACCTGACATGGCCGAATCCGCACAAGACCGCAACCTGCCCGCGACACCGCGGAAGATCGAAAAATCGCGCGAAGACGGCCAGGTCGCGCGTTCGCGGGACCTCGGTCACCTGGGCGCTTTGGGCTCCGGCGTGGCGCTGCTGGCCTTCTATGCGCCCGAGTTCTCGGGCGCCAGCGGCCGGCTGCTGCAGACCGGCCTGCGCTTCGACGCGGCGTCGCTCACCGACCCCGGCGCGATGGCGCAGCACCTGAGCGCGCTCGGCCTGCAGATGCTGGTGCTGCTGGCGCCGCTGTTTGCCGTGGTGGTGCTGGTGGCGGTGGCCTCGGGCGTGCTGGCCGGGGGCTGGAACTTCACCTTCAAGGCGCTGGAGCCCAAGTTCGAGAAGCTCAACCCGCTCAGCGGCCTGGGCCGGGTGTTTTCGGTCGATCAGCTGACCGACACGCTGAAGGCCTGCCTGCTGGCGGTGCTGATGGGCATCGTCGGCGCCGTCTACCTGGGTCAGCACTGGATGCGCCACGCCGAGCTGCTGGCCATGCCGCTGCCGGCCGCACTGGCCGCCGCGGGCGAGCTGGTGCTGGGCGGGCTGCTGCTGATCGGCCTCGTGCTGGGCGTCTTTGCGCTGGTGGACGTGCCGCTGCAGCGCCACATGCTGCTCAAGCGCCTGCGCATGAGCGTCGAGGAGCTGAAGAAGGAATTCAAGGACGCCGAGGGCAGCGCCGAGGTCAAGGGCCGCATGAAGCAGCGCATGCGCGAGATGAGCAACCGCCGCATGTTCGCTGCCGTGCCGCTGGCCGACCTGGTGGTGATGAACCCCACCCACTACGCGGTGGCGCTGAAGTACGACGAGTCCAGCATGGCCGCCCCCAAGGTGGTGGCCAAGGGCGCGGACCTGCTGGCGATGCGCATCCGCGACCTGGCGCGCCAGCACAAGGTGCCGGTGCTCGAGGCGCCGCCGCTGGCGCGTGCGCTGTACGCGCACACCGAGGTCGACCAGGAGATCCCGGCGCGCCTGTTCAGCGCCGTGGCGCAGGTGCTGGCCTGGGTGTACGGCCTGCGCGACGCCATGGCGAGCGGCCGCGGCGCCAGCCACCCGGCACAGCCGCCCGTGCCCGAGGTGCCGGCCGACCTGGACCCGCACAACACCCAGACGGAGCCTGAACTGTGAACGGCCTGATGCAGCAGATGAACGTGTGGTTCGGCGGCACCGACGGCGCCCGCGGCCGGGCCATCAAGGGCCTGGTGCTGCCTGGCTTCGTGGTGATGATGCTGGCGATGATGGTGCTGCCGCTGCCGCCCTTCCTGCTGGACCTGCTGTTCACCTTCAACATCGCGCTGGCGCTCGTCGTCATGATGGTCAGCGCGCAGATGGTCAAGCCGCTGGACTTTGCCGCGCTGCCCACGGTGCTGCTGGTGACGACGCTGCTGCGCCTGAGCCTGAACGTGGCCTCCACGCGCGTGGTGCTGATGGAAGGCCACACCGGGCCCGGCGCGGCAGGGCAGGTGATCGAGGCCTTCGGCCACTTCCTGATCGGCGGCAACTTCGCCGTCGGCCTGATCGTGTTCGCGATCCTGGTGGTCATCAACTTCGTGGTCGTGACCAAGGGCGCGGAGCGCATTGCCGAGGTCGGCGCACGGTTCGCGCTGGACGCCATGCCCGGCAAGCAGATGGCGATCGACGCCGACCTCAACGCCGGCCTCATCGACGAGAAGATGGCGCGCCAGCGCCGTTCGGAGGTGGCCGAGGAGGCCGACTTCTTCGGCTCCATGGACGGTGCCAGCAAGTTCGTGCGCGGCGACGCGATGGCCGGCCTGCTGATCCTGTTCATCACCATCGTCGGCGGCTTCATCATCGGCTTGGCCATGCACGGCATGAGCGCCGGCCAGGCCGCCAGCAGCTACGTCACGCTGGCCGTGGGCGACGCGCTGGTGGCGCAGATCCCGGCGCTGCTGATCAGCGTGGCCAGCGCGATGGTGGTGTCGCGCGTGGGCAAGGAGCAGGACATCGGCACGCAGATCCGCGGCCAGGTCTTCGACTCGCCGCAGGCGCTGGCCGTGGCCGCCGGCATCATCGGCCTGCTCGGGCTGGTGCCGGGCATGCCGCACCTCGTGTTCCTGATCATCGGCGCGGCGCTGGGGCTGCTGGCCTGGCAGCTGACCAAGAAGCGCCGGGCCGCCGCGATGCAGCCCGAGCGCACGCCGGGCACCGAGGTGCTGCCGGCCAACGCCGAAGCCAGCTGGGACGACCTCACGCCGGTGGACACGCTGGGCCTGGAGGTCGGCTACCGGCTGATCGCGCTGGTGGACAAGGCGCGCCAGGGCGACCTGCTGGCCCGCATCAAGGGCGTGCGCAAGAAGTTCGCGCAGGACGTGGGTTTCCTGCCGCCGCCGGTGCACATCCGCGACAACCTGGTGGAGCTCAAGCCCGGTGCCTACCGCGTCATGCTGCGCGGCGCGGTGGTGGGCGAGGGCGAGGCCAACCCGGGCCAGTTCCTGGCCATCAATCCGGGTGGTGCCACGCAGCAGCTGCCCGGCATCAAGACCATCGACCCGGCCTTCGGGCTGCCCGCGGTGTGGATCGACGAGCGCCACAAGGAGATGGCGCAAATGGCGGGGTTTACGGTCGTTGATTGCGCCACCGTCGTGGCGACCCATCTTTCACACTTGATGCAAGTGAACGCAGCACGGCTGCTGGGCCGCGTGGAGACCCAGTCGCTCGTGGAACACGTCACCAAGCTGGCCCCCAAACTGATCGAAGACGTCGTGCCCAAGATGGTCGGAATCGCCACCCTGCAACGTGTGCTGCAACTGCTGCTGGAAGAGGGCGTGCACATCCGCGACATGCGATCGATCGTCGAATGCCTGGCCGAACATGCCGCCACGGTCACCGATCCCGCCGAGCTGGCCCGCCGCATCCGCGTGCACCTGGCGCCGGCCATCGTGCAGCAGATCTACGGCGCGGTGAAGGAGCTGGACGTGATTGCGCTCGACCCCGAACTCGAGCGTCTGGTGACCCAGGCGCTGAACAGCCCGCACGGCGCTGCGCTGGACCCCGGCGTGGCCGACACCTTGAGCCGCAGCGCCGCCGACACCGCACGCCGGCAAGAAGATCTCGGCCTGCCGGCCTGCTTGCTGGTGCCCGACCTGATCCGCGCACCCATGGCCCGCCTGCTACGGCGTGCAGCCCCGCGCCTGAAGGTGCTGGGCCACAGCGAGATTCCTGAAACCCATTCGATCCGCATCGGTTCGATCATCGGAAGCACGGCATGAACGTCAAGCGCTTTACCGCCCGCACCAGCCGCGAAGCCCTGGCCCTGGTCCGCCAGGCCTTCGGCGACGACGCCGTCGTGATGAGCACGCGCCCCTGCGCCGAAGGCGTGGAGGTGCTGGCCATGGCACCCGAAAGCGTGCAGCAGCTGGAGCGCGTGGGCGCGCAGCTGGAAGCCGGGCAGGCCCGCCAGGCGCCGACGGCACCCGCCACGCCGCAGGAGCCGCGCCGCCAGAGCAACATCGTGCAGCCGCGCGAGCCGCAACCGCAGGACACACGCGCCGCGGCGCGCTTTCAAGAGCGCCAGGAGCCGTCCTTCGATGGCGCCGTGGCCGACGACGTGGAGCAGCTGCAGATGAGCACGCTGTCGTTCCAGGACTACGTGCGCCAGCGCATGCTGAAGCGCCGCGAAGCCCAGATGGCCGCCGAGCTGCACGAGGAACCCGCGCCGCCGGCACCGCCGCCGGTGGTGTCGCCGATCGCCGCCGCGCGCTCACGCCTGGCCGGCGCGCGCGAGATGCCGGTGCTGCGCGAGGAGCTGCGCGCCAACGAACCCGCGCTCGGCTTCTCGGCCCCGGCGGCTGCGCCGGCCGCCGCGCCGGTCGCGCAGGCCATCGCGCCGCTGCTGGCCGCCGCCGCAGCCGCCGGGCCCGCCACCCCGGGCGCGGGCCGCGCCGACCAGATCGAGATGATGGGCGAGCTGCGCAGCATGCGCGGCCTCATCGAGCAGCGCTTCGGCGCGCTGGCCTTCATGGAGAAGCTGCAGCGCCACCCGCGCCAGGCGCAGCTCGCGCAGCGGCTGTTGGACACCGGCTTCTCGCCGGCGCTGATCCGCAAGCTGGTGGAAGGCCTGCCGGGCGACGTGGACGAGATCACCTGGGCCTCGGGCGTGCTCGAGCGCAACCTGGCCACCGCCGAGCGCGAGGCCGCGCTGGAAGAGTCCGGCGGCGTGTACGCGATGATCGGCGCCACCGGCGTCGGCAAGACCACCAGCACCGCCAAGCTCGCGGCGGCCTTCGCGGCACGCCACGGCGCGGCCGAGCTCGGCCTGATCACGCTGGACGCCTACCGTGTGGCCGCCCACGAGCAGCTGCGCACCTACGGCCGCATCCTCGGCGTGCCGGTGCACACCGCGCACGACCGCGCCAGCCTGGAAGACCTGCTCGACCTGCTGTCGGGCAAGCGCATGGTGCTGATCGACACCGCCGGCATGGCGCAGCGCGACACCCGCACCCGCGAGCTGCTGGAGATGATCTCGCACCGCTCGATCAACCGCCTGCTCGTCGTCAATGCCTCGGCGCAGGGCGAGACCATCGAGGACCAGCTCGCCGCCTACGGCGCGCCGGCCTGCCGCGGCATCATCCTGAGCAAGCTCGACGAAGCCGTGAAGCTGGGCCCCGCGCTCGACTCGATGATCCGCCACAAGCTCAAGGTGCTGGCGGTGGCCAACGGCCAGCGTGTGCCGGAAGACTGGCACCGCCTGTCGGCCAACGCGCTGATCCAGCGCTCGCTGAAGAGCCAGGGCGGCGCGGCGTGGAAGCTCGACGACCACGACGTCAACCTGATCTTCGCCGGCCTGCCGGCTGCCCGCAGCTCTGGCGCCAGCGCCGCCGCGCTCTGATCGCCGGCAGCCCGGACGACACCCCCATGCACGATTTCTACCCGAGCTCCAGGCCCATGCCGCTGGACCAGGCCGACGGCCTGCGCCGCATGTTCGCCAACCGCCAGCGCCGCGTGCTGCCGCTGGTGGCCAACCCGCACGTGGCCTTCAGCGGCCTGGTGCTGGACCGCCTGTCGGCCGTGCTGGCCGCGATGGGCCGGCAGGTGCTGGTGGTGGACGCCGCCGGCAGCTCGCCACCGCCGCCCGAGCTGGCCGCGGTGGACCTGGCGGCCTGCATCGAGACCGTGTCGCCACGCGTGGCCTACCTGCCCGCCAGCGGGCTGCCGATGTCGTACGTGGACACCCGCGGCTGCGCCGGCGGCTTCATCGACGCGGTGCAGCGCGCCGCGCCGCAGGCCGACGTGGTGCTGCTGCACGCCGACGCGCAGGACCTGGCCCGCATCCTGAAGCGCCGCGCCGCACGGCCGCTGCTGGTGGGTGCCGATCACCCCGAGAGCATCAAACACGCCTATGCCGGCGCCAAGCTGCTGGCCAACCGCTGCTCGCTGCTGACCTTCGACCTGCTGCTGGCGGCCTCGCCGCAGTCGCCGCGGGCGGCGTCCATCGCGCAGAGCCTGGCCGGCTGCGCCGAGAACTTCCTCGGCGCCGTGATGTGCCACACCGCGTTGATCGACCCCGCCGGCGAGACCTCGGCCGCGCCCGACGCCGCGCTCGCCGCGCTGCTGGCCGCGCAACTGGCGCTGGACGAACACCTCGACACACCCGTGGCCGCCCGCGCGCCCGCGGCCCCTGCTTACGCCGCCCGCCACGCTTTCTGACAGAGGCATGAACAACATGTACACCGCCAAGGGACAACTCGATTCGGGCGCTCTGCTCAAGCAGTACAGCCCGCTCGTGCGCCGCCTCGCGCACCAGATGATTGCCAAGCTGCCGGCCAACGTGGAACTGGACGACCTGATCCAGGTCGGCATGATCGGCCTGAGCGACGCGCTCAGCCGCTTCGACGCCAGCCAGGGCGTGCAGTTCGAGACCTTCGCCACCCAGCGCATCCGCGGCGCCATGCTCGACGAGCTGCGCGGCAACGACTGGATGAGCCGCGGCGACCGCCGCCACCAGCGCAGCATTGAGGCCGCGGTGCACAAGCTCGAGCAGCGCTTCGGCCGCGCGCCGAGCGAAGGCGAGATCGCCCGCGAGATGGGCCTGAGCCTGATCGAGTACCAGGAGCTGCTGGGCAAGGTGCGTGGCACCCAGCTCATCTACCTCGAAGACATGAGCGGCGACGACGGCGATGACGACTACCTCGACCGTCATGTCATCGACGCCGACGCCAACCCGGTCGCCCGTCTGCAGGACCAGCGCATGCGCCAGGCCCTGGTGGACGCCATCAAGAACCTCCCTGAACGTGAGCAATACGTGATGAGCATGTACTACGAGCACGACATGAACCTGAAGGAGATCGCCGCCGTGCTGGGCGTCACCGAAAGCCGGGTCTGCCAGTTGCACAGCCAGAGCATCGCCAGGCTGCGCACGCGCCTGCGCGAGTGGTGAGTCCTGTGCTTGCCGCCTTCATGCGGGGCCGCACCCCGATCACGACCGAGCCGGTCCTGGCAGCACCGCCTGCCGACCTGTCGGGTGTCATCAAGACCATCCATCAGCGGGCCTCCAACCTCGGCCGTGAGGCTGCCGAGGTGCGGGGCGTGCTGGACGACACGCAGAAGATCGCCACCGCCCAGGCCGTGGCGGTGCAGGCGCTGGCCCGCCAGCTGCAGGACGTGACACGCGCGCAGGCCGGCATTGCCGAGGAGGTCGACCGCGGCCTGCAGGCCGTGGCCCACGTGGGCCACGCGGTGCAGGGCGTGGGCACCGAGGTCGGCGGCATCATCGACACGCTGAAGGGCGTGTCCGAGGCCGCGCAGCAGATCACCCAGGTGGCGTTGCAGACGCGCCTGGTGGCTTTCAACGCGTCGGTGGAAGCCAAGCGTGCCGGCGAAGCCGGACGGGGCTTCGGCGTCGTGGCCGACGCCGTCAAGGACCTTGCCGCTCAGGTGGAGAGTTCGTCCAAGGCCATCATGGGCACGGTCGCCAAGCTCAGCCAGCGTGTGGACGTGCTGTCGCGCGAGGTCAGCCGCGAAGGCCCGCCCGACCAGCACGGGGCGGTGCACCGGGCGCTGGCCGTGGTGGGGCAGGGCGTGCAGCGCATCCAGGACGCCAGCCAGCGCAGCCGCGAGGTCTGCGACGGGCTCGACGGGCAGATGGGCACCATCGAGTCCGAGATGCGCCGCACCACCGCGGCGCTGGACAGCGCGCTGCAGCGCACCGACGGTTTCCTGAAGATCTCGGAGCAGCTGATCGAGGCCGTGGCCGAGTGCGGCGTCGAGACCGCCGACTCGCTCTACATCCACGCCGCGCAGAAGGCCGCCGGCCAGATCGCCACGCTGCTGGAAGACGCCGTCCGTGTGCGTGCCATCACGCTGGAGGCCCTGTACGACGAGCACTACCAGCCGCTGCAAGGCACCCAGCCGCCGCAGGTGACGAGCCGCTTTGTCGACCTCGCCGACCGGCTGTTCCCGCAGGTGCAGGAACAGCTGCTGGGCCTGTCGGACAAGGTCGTGTTCTGCATCGCGGTGGACCGCAACGGCTACGTGGCCTGCCACAACAAGCAGTACAACCAGCCGCAGCGCGCCGGTGACGTGGTGTGGAACACCGCCCACTGCCGCAACCGCCGCATCTTCAACGACCGCACCGGCCTCGCGTCGGCGCGCAACCAGCGCCCGTTCCTGCTGCAGAGCTACCGCCGCGACATGGGCGGCGGCCAGTTCGTCGTGATGAAGGAGGTGGCCGCGCCCATCACGGTGGCGGGCCGGCATTGGGGCGGGCTGCGGCTGGCGTTCAGGTTCTGAGTCGGCGGACGCGCTGGCGTCCGGACCCCAAAGACAAAGACCGGCTTGCGCCGGTCTTTGTCTTTGGGGATTCGCTTCAGGGGCCTTGTCAGGCCAGCAGGCTGCCGCCGGTGTGGGGCTGGCGGTCGCTGCCGCCCGCCGCAGAGTACAGCCCGACCGGGCTGGCCAGGCGCGGCATCAGCACGTCGATGGCGCGGTCGAGCGAGGCCGTGGCGCGGGCCAGGGCCTCGCGCTGGGCTGCCACCTGGCCGCCGGCGTGCGCCAGCCGCTGGCGCAGCGGCGCGGGCACGCCCCCGGCGCGGGCCGCACGGCCGAAGTGGTCGACCGCCGCCGCCAGCGCCAGGTGCAGCCCGGCCGCGGCTTCGTCCAGCGCCGGCACGTCGTGGCGGTGCAGTGCGGCGTTCAAGGCCTGCAACTGGTCTTCCACGGCCTTCAGGGGCTGTTCGAGGGCTGCCGTGGCTTGCACGGCAGCCCTTTCGGGCGTCGACTGCATCATGGCGGGCGCGTGTTCAGCTGGGCTTGCGCGCCAGCAGTTCCTGGGCGTTGACGATCAGCTTGTCGGCGATCGCCTCGGGGTTGACCGCAAACTTGCCGTCGCGGATGGCCTGCGCGATGCGCTCGACCTTGGCGGCGTCGAAGGTGGGGTCGGACGACATGCCCGACAGCTGCGAAGCCGCAGCCGACAGTTCGACCTGCGCGCTGGCTTCGGCCGTGGGCGCGGCGGGGGCCGCAGCCCCCTTGCGCTCGGTGGCCGTGGGGGCGACTGCAGGTTTTGTTTCGAGAGGACCGATCTTCATGATTGACTCCTGTCAGGGGGCACGGGAGCGTGCTGACCCAACGACATGAACGCTGTATCGGACGGACGCGGCCCCGACTTTAGCCCCCTGTTGCAGTTTCTCACCCAACCCCCTTGAACCGGGGGGCGTTGGTGGGCTGAGCCGGCGGGTCACAGCGAGAGCTCCACGCGGCGCTGACCTGCGGCCAGGCCGGTGACGATGCGGCCCGACTCGGTGCGCACGCGCACCGTCTGGCCTTCGATGCCGGCGCCCAGGGCCTGGCCCTCGGCCTGCACGGCGAAGCCGCTGCCCTGGGCCACGATCTGCACCGTCTCGCCCAGCGCAAACCACTGCCGCGGCCGCAGGTCGGTGACGCGCACCGCCTGGCCTGCGGACAAGGGCCGTGCGAGCACACGCCCGGCGAGGTCGGCCGCCTTGGTGTGGGCGGCGGTGGCGCCGGCGGCCCAGTCGACCTCGGACACCAGCAGCTGGCTGGCATCAAGCTGCGCGCCGGCGGGCAGCGGGCTCTCGGCCACCACGGCCGGGGCCCAGACCTGCACCGTCACCGGCAGGTGAACCTGCCAGGCCACGCTGCCCTGCACACAACGAAGGCCGACGCGGCTGCGCCCCCAGGCCGCCACGCCGGCAGGCAGGAAGGCCTGCACGCGGGCGCAGGGTGCCAGCCGCAGCCGGGCGTCCAGCGCGCCGGGCAGCACCACGATGCGGGCACCGGCCGGCGCGAGCGCCCGCGCTGCCTGACCGGCCAGCGTGGTGGCCTCGGCCACGTCCTGCAGCCCCACGCCGGCCTGCGCCGGCAGGAGCGTGCTGCTCAGCGCGGCGGCCCACAGCAGCGGCGCCAGAGCCGACGGGCAGCTCGACACGAAGGGCAGGGGAGGGCGGATGTTCACGAGGTCGACTGTAACCACCGGTTCGGCGGCGCCAGGGCCGGAAATGGGCCTGCAAGCGCCGTCTATTCGTGCTCATGTCGTGGTGGCATGACTTCCAGAATGAACAGCCTGCCCGGAGTCTCTTTCGCATCCGGGGCACCGCGGTCCGCCGCAAGGAGCGCCCATGATTCCCCGTCTCACCGACTCACTGGACTTTCACGGCCAGGCCCTCGCGCTGCGCTCGGAGCGGCAGCGCCTGATCGCCGGCAACATCGCCAACGCTGACACGCCGGGCTACCAGGCACGCGACTTCGACTTCGCCGCCTCGCTGCGCGCGGCGCGCGGCGCCGGCAACGTGGGCGAGGGCATCGCCCGCGGCATCATGAACCCCGGCGGGCAGCTGGCCCCGGTGCTGCGCTACGTGCACCCGAACCAGACCAACCTGGACAGCAACACGGTGGACATGGACCGCGAACGCGGCAACTTCATGGACAACGCGCTGAAGTACGACGCCACGTTGCGCTTCATCAACGGCAACGTGCGCACCACGCTCGACGCCATGAAGAGCCATAACCAGGGTTGATCACGATGAGCCTCCTGAGAATCTTCGACGTCGCCAGCAGCGCCATCAGCGCGCAGAGCCAGCGGCTGAACGTGGTGGCCTCCAACCTGAGCAACGCCGACACCGTGGCCGGGCCCGACGGCGCCGCCTACAAGGCGCGGCAGGTGGTCTTCCAGACCGCGCTGATGGGCCCGCCCGGCCAGCAGCTCGGCGCCGGAGCCAGCGTGGGCGTGCGTGTCAGCACCATCGCCGAGGACAACACCCCCGGCCGCCGCGTGCTCGACCCCAAGCACCCCAGCGCCGACGCCGAAGGCTACGTGACCTACAGCAACGTCAACCCGGTGGAGGAGATGGTCAACATGATCAGCGCCTCGCGCTCCTACCAGAACAGCGTGGAGGTGATGAACACCGCGCGCAGCCTGCTGCAGAAGACCCTGCAGATGGGCCAGGGCTGATCGCGCCCCGCGCGAGCACCCCGCACTGAAAGCCTTTCATGACCACCACCACCGCCGTCAACCCCTACGCCGCGCTCTCGGGCACCAGCGCCGCCACACCCACCGCCAACGAGGCCGGCAGCGCCGACCGCTTCCTGAAGCTGCTGGTCACGCAGATGCAGAACCAGGACCCGCTGAACCCGATGGACAACGCGCAGATCACGAGCCAGATGGCGCAGATCAACACCGTCAACGGCATCGAGCAGCTCAACACCACTTCGTGCAGCTGCAGGCGCTGACCGGCGCCTCGCTGGTGGGGCGCGACGTCACGCTGCAGGGCAACAAGATGAGCGTGGAAGGCGGCAAGGCCCAGGGCGCCTTCGACCTGTCGGGCACCGCCGACCGCGTGAAGGTGGAGGTGCTGAGCCCAGCCGGCCGCGTGGTCGACACGATCGAGCTCAACGCCCAGGGCGCAGGCCGCCACGGCTTCGAGTGGAACGCCGGCACGCGGCCCGACGGCGACCCCTACACCTTCCGCGTCGTCGCCACCCAGGGTGCGGCCGTGGTGCCCAGCACCGCGCTGATGCTCGACCGCGTGCTGTCCGTCAACACCGACGGCACCTCGCTGATGCTCGACACCCAGAACAGCGGCCCGGTCGCCTACCGCGACATCAAGGCCTTCAACTGATTTCCACCCGCAGGACACCCCCATGAGCTTCCAGCAAGGCCTCTCCGGTCTCAACGCCACCAGCAAGAACCTGCAGGTGATCGGCAACAACATCGCCAACGCCAACACCTTCGGCAGCAAGGTGGCGCGGGCCGAGTTCTCGGACATGTACGCGATGGCGCTCAATGGCGCGGGCACCACCAACGTCGGCATCGGCACCAACCTCGCGTCGGTGTCGCAGCAGTTCACGCAGGGCAACATCAAGACGACCGAGAACCCGATGGACCTGTCCATCAACGGGGCCGGCTTCTTCCAGCTGACCGACGGCAAGAGCCCCGTGACCTTCTCGCGCAACGGCCAGTTCAAGGTCGACCGCGAGGGCTACCTCGTCAACAACTCGCAGCAGCGGCTGATGGGCTACGCGGCCGACGCCCAGGGCCAGATCCAGCCCGGCCTGTCGGTGCCGCTGCAGCTGCCCACGGGCGGCGTGGCGCCGTCGCAGACCTCCAGCATCGCACTCGAGATGAACCTCAAGTCGGGCAGCGCGATCACGCTGCCCACCAGCGGCGTGCCGATCGAGTTCAACGACGCCGACACCTACAACAACGCCACCTCGCTGACCGTGTACGACGCCAAGGGCCAGGAAGTGGCGTTGACCTACTACTTCCAGAAGACGGCCGAGGACACCTGGGACGTCTACGCCACCGCCAACGGCACCACGGTCAACGGCGTGCCTGGGGCGCCGCTGCCGGTGACGACACTGAACTTCGCGGCCGACGGCAGCGCGCCGCTCTCGCCGGTGGGGCTGGTGCCCTTCGACGTGCCGGCCACCACCACCAGCGGCGGCGCGCTGACGCTGCCCATCACCGGCATCCAGCTCGACCTGAGCGCGGCCACGCAGTACGGCACGCCCTTCGGCGTCACCGACCTGAAGCAGGACGGCTTTGCCGCCGGCCAGCTGACGGCCATCGTCGTCGAGGGCAACGGCGTGGTCATGGCGCGCTACTCCAACGGCCGCTCCAGCCCGGCCGGGCAGATCGAGGTGGCCAACTTCCGCAACCCGCAGGGCCTGCAGCCGATCGGCGACAACGCCTGGAGCCGCACCTTCGCGTCTGGCGACCCGGTCACCGGCGTGCCCGGCGACGGCAACCTGGGCGTGCTGCAGGCCGGCGCGCTGGAAGAAAGCAACATCGACCTGACCGCCGAGCTCGTGAACATGATCGTGTCGCAGCGCATCTACCAGGCCAACGCGCAGACCATCAAGACGCAGGACCAGGTGCTGCAGACCTTGGTCAACATTCGTTAGCCCCCAAGCTCGCTGGCGCTCGCTACCCCCCGAGGGGGCCGTCTGCCAGCAGCCCGGCGGAGCCGGTTCCGCGGCAGGAAGCTTGATCAAGAAAAGAGGGCCATTCGATGGACCGACTCATTTACCTCTCGATGGCCGGCGCCAAGGCCACGTTGCAGCGCCAGGACACGCTGGCCAACAACTTGGCCAACGCGTCGACCACCGGCTTCCGCGCCGAGATGCAGGCCTTCCGTGCCGTGCCGGTGCGCGGCGAGGGCGCCAGCACGCGGGTCTACGCGCTGGAGTCGACCGTGGGCCACGACACCCGCCCCGGCCCGATGCAGAGCACCGGCCGCTCGCTCGACGTGGCGGTGCAGGGCAGCGCGATGCTGGCCGTGCAGTCGCTCGACGGCACCGAGGCCTACACCCGCGCCGGCTCGCTGCAGGTCAACGCCGAAGGCCAGATCGTCACGTCCACCGGGCTGCCGGTGCAGGGCGACGGCGGGCCCATCAACGTGGGCGTGAATGCGCAGGTGGAGATCGCGGCCGACGGCAGCATCACCTCCACCACCGGCAACGGCCGCCCGCAGCAGGTGGGTCGCCTCAAGCTCGTGACGCCCGAGGCGCCGCTGGCGCGCGGCGCCGACGGCCTGTTCCGCGCCGCCGACGGCGACCTGCCCGCCGACGCCACCGCGCGTGTGCAGAGCGCGGCGCTGGAAGGCTCCAACGTCAGCGCCGTCGAGACCATGGTCGCCATGATCGCCGCGGCGCGTCAGTTCGAGCACCAGATGAAGATGCTGCAGGGCGCCGAGCAGCGCGAGCAGGGCGCCGCGAAGCTGTTGGCGCCGCAGTAACCGTTCAGCTTGCCGTCACGCCGTCACGCGGCGGCGCCCCCCGACCAAGCTTCCTGCCGCGGAACCGGCTTCGCCGGGCCGCCGGCAGACGGCCCCCTTGGGGGGTAGCGAGCGATAGCGAGCTTGGGGGCTCAAAAGAAGGCCGGCTTGCCGGCCTCTTTTTCGCCTCTGCAGGGACTTCAGTCCGGTTGAAGATGCACCATGACTGAAGGAACCCGCCCATGATCCGCTCCCTCTGGATTGCCAAGACCGGCATGGAAGGCCAGCAGACCAAGCTGGACACCATCTCCAACAACCTGGCCAACGTCGGCACCAACGGCTTCAAGCGCGGCGGTGTCGTGTTCGAGGACCTGATGTACCAGAACCTGCGCCCCGCGGGTTCGGCCACGTCCGACCAGAGCCAGCTGCCCACCGGGCTGCAGGTCGGTCTGGGCGTGCGCGTGGCGGCCAGCTCACGCAACTTCAGCCAGGGCAGCCTGCAGCAGACCGGCGGCAGCCTGGACGTGGCCATCAAGGGCCAGGGCTTCTTCCAGATCCAGATGCCCGACGGCACCACCGGCTACACGCGCGACGGCGCCTTCCAGGTCGACGCCAACGGCGCGCTCGTCAACAGCGCGGGTTATGCGGTGCAGCCCGGGATCACGGTGCCGCCCAACGCGCTGCAGGTCACGGTGGGTGCCGACGGCACCGTCAACGCCACCGTCTCGGGCCAGGTCGCACCGCAGGCGCTGGGGCAGCTGCAGCTGGTGTCCTTCATCAACCCGGCCGGCCTGGAGTCGCGCGGCGGCAACCTGTTTGCCGAGACCGCGGCCTCCGGCGCACCCAACGCCGGGGCACCCAACAGCGCCGGGCTCGGCGCGCTGCAGCAGGGCTTCGTCGAGGGCAGCAACGTCAACGTGGTGGAGGAGCTGGTGTCGATGATCGCCACGCAACGCGCCTACGAGCTCAACTCCAAGGCCATCCAGACCTCGGACCAGATGCTGCAGCGTCTGGCGCAGCTGTGAGCCGCGCTCGCTTGAGCCCGGCCGCGGCGCAGGGCGTGCGCCGCACGGCCGCCACGCTGGGCCTGGCATTGCTGTCGGCCCTGAGCGTGCTGCTGGGCGGCTGCAGCTTCATCGGCCCGCGCGTCGAGGTGGCCGACACCCGCCCCGAGCCGCTGACCGCGCCCGCGGTGGTGGCGCCCGGCAACGGGTCCATCTTCCAGGCCAACCAGTACCGCCCGCTGTTCGAAGACCACCGCGCCCGCCTGCCCGGCGACTCGCTCACGGTGCAGATCGCCGAGAAGGTGAACGCCACGCAAAGCAGCACCAGCTCGGTCGACAAGACCGGCACGCTGTCGGGTTCGGTCACCGCGTTGCCCGGCGTGCGGCCGGCCGCCTTCGCACGCGCCACGGCCGAGGGCACCAGCGCCAACACCTTTGCCGGCAAGGGCACCACCGAAAACAGCAACGACTTCAGCGGCACCATCACCGTGCTCGTGCGCGGCGTGCTGCCCAACGGCCACCTGCTGATCGCCGGCGAGAAGCAGATCGGCGTCAACCAGAACGTCGACGTGCTGCGCTTCAGCGGCCAGGTCGATCCGCGCGCCATCCAGGCCGGCAACACCGTGCCCAGCAGCGCCATCGCCAACGTGCGGCTGGAGCAGCGGGGCCGCGGCGCGCAGGCCGAGGCCCAGGCCGTGGGTTGGCTGTCACGCATCTTCCTGAACGTCATGCCGATCTGATGACCGCCATGCAACAGCAACCCGAACGCGCACTGCGCTGGATCATCCTGCTGGCAGCCCTGGCCGCCAGCACCGCGCTGTGGTGGCCGGTGCCGGCGCACGCCGCGGTGCGCATCAAGGAAGTGGCGGCGGTGCAGGGTGTGCGCAGCAACCAGCTGCTGGGCTACGGCCTCGTGGTGGGGCTGGACGGCACCGGCGACCAGGCCACGCAGACGCCTTTCACGACGCAGAGCCTGAACGCGCTGCTGCAGCAGATGGGCGTGACGTTGCCGCCCGGCATGACCATGCAGCCCAAGAACGTGGCCGCGGTGCTGGTGACGGCGCAGCTGCCGGCCTTTGCGCAGCCGGGCCAGAGCGTCGACGTCACCGTGTCCTCGCTCGGCAACAGCAAGAGCCTGCGCGGCGGCACGCTGATCGCCACGCCGCTGAAGGGCGCCGACGGCCAGGTCTATGCCATGGCGCAGGGCAGCCTGGTGGTGGGCGGCGCCGGCGCTGCAGCCGGTGGCTCGCGGGTGCAGATCAACCACCTGGCGGCAGGCCGCATTCCCGAAGGCGCCACCGTGGAGCGCAGCGTGCCCACGACCTCGCTCCAGGGCGACACCATCCGCCTGGGCCTGAACGCCAGCGACTTTGCCACCGCCGGCCGCGTGGCCGACGCCATCAACGCCGCCAAGGGCGCCGGCACCGCGCAGGCGCTGGACGGCCGCAGCGTGCGCGTGCGCATGCCCGAAGGCGAGGGCGGCCGCATCGCCTTCCTGGCCGACATCGAGAACCTGCCGCTGGAGCTGGCGCGCCCCTCGGCCCGCGTGGTGCTGAACGCACGCACCGGCTCGGTGGTGATGAACGAGGCGGTGACGATCGGGCCCTGCGCGGTGGCGCACGGCAACCTCACGGTCACCATCGCCAGCACGCCGGTGGTCAGCCAGCCGGCGCCGCTGTCGGGCGGGCGCACGGTGCAGGCCGAGAAGACCGACATCACCGTCAACCAGCAGGGCAGCGCCATTATCCACATGCCGGCCGGCACACGGCTGAGCGAGGTGGTCAAGGCCCTCAACACGCTGGGCGCCACGCCGATGGACCTGCTGTCCATCCTGCAGGCCATGAAGAGCGCCGGTGCGCTGCACGCAGAGATCGAGGTGATCTGATGGCCGCCATCCCGCAACTCCCGCAGCAGGGCCTGACCTACGACAGCCGCTCGCTCGACGCGCTGCGCTCGCGCGCCTCGGCCGACCCGCGCGCCGCGGCGAAAGAAGCCGCCAAGCAGTTCGAGACGCTCTTCATGAACGAGCTGATGAAGAGCATGCGCAGCACCACGCTGCAAAGCGGGCTGATGGACGACGCCGGTGCCGGCGCCACCTCGGGCCGCAGCATGGGCACCGAGATGCTCGACACGCAGCTGGCGGGCCAGATGGCCGGGCGGCCGGGCGGGCTGTCGGACGCCATCATGAAACAGCTGGAACGGCACATGGGCCTGAGCCCGGGGCCGATCCCGGTCACCGGCTCGGCCAACAACACGCCGGCGCCGCTGGCCGCGCAGCCGCAGCCCACGCGCATTCCGCAAAGCGGTGCGGCCGGCTTCGTGCAGCAGCACACCGCGGCCGCGCGCGAGGCCGAGGCGGCCACCGGCATCCCGGCCAACTTCATGGTCTCGCAGGCGGCGCTGGAGACCGGCTGGGGCCGCAAGGAAATCCGCCACGCCGACGGCACGCCGTCGTTCAACCTGTTCGGCATCAAGGCCACGGGCAGCTGGAAGGGCGCGACGGCCGAGATCACCACCACCGAGTTCATCGACGGCAAGGCGCAGAAGGTCACCGCCAAGTTCCGCGCCTACGGCAGCTACGCGGAGTCGTTTGCCGATTACGCGCGGCTGATGAAGCAGAGCCCGCGCTACCAGGCGGCGGTGAACGGCGCGGCCGGGCTCGCCGGCGCCGGCCGTGCAGGATCGGCCGCGCCGGCCACGCCACCCACCCGCGACGAACGCGCCACCGCCTTTGCCCAGGGCCTGCAGAAGGCCGGCTACGCCACCGACCCGGCCTATGCCGACAAGCTGACACGCGTCATCAACACCACGCTGCGCCTGCAGCGGTCGATCGCCTAGGAGCGCTGAATGGGTGCTTCACCGCTGATGTCGCTGGGCATGAAGGCCATGACGGCCAACTATGCCGCGCTGCAGACCACCGGCCACAACATCGCCAACGCCAACGTGTCGGGCTACTCGCGCCAGCAGGCCGAGCTGGCCACGTCGCAAGGCCAGTTCACCGGGGCGGGCTTCTTCGGCCGTGGTGTGGACGTGGTCTCGGTGAGCCGGTCGCACAACGAATTCCTCGTGCGGGAAGCGGCCAGTGCACGTTCGTTGGCGGCCATGGACGCCTCGCGGCTGGAGCAGCTCAAGCGCCTGGAGACCGTGTTCAAGCCGGGCGAACTCGGCATCGGCAACGCCACCAGCCAGTTCATGAACGCGATGGTCGACCTGTCCAGCCGGCCCGCCGATCTGGCCACGCGCCAGGTGGCGCTGGCCCGTGCCGGTGACCTGGCGTCGCGCTTCGCCGAGGCCGGCACCGCGCTGGACGAGGTGCAGACCAGCGTCAGCGCCGAGCTGCGCACCGCGGTGGCCGAGGTCAACAGTCTCGCCAGGTCGATCGCCGAGACCAACGACCGCATCGCGTCGCTGCGCGGCCTGGGCCAGCCGGCCAACGACCTGCTGGACGAACGGCAGCGGCTGATCTCGCGCCTGTCGGCTCACGTGCAGGTCACGCGCATGGAGGCCGAGGACGGCTCCATGGCGATCTTCATCGGCGGCGGCCAGCGCCTCGTGCTCGGCAGCGAAGCGGCCACGCTGACGGTGCAGCAGGACCCATCCGACCCCTCGCGCGCCGCCATCGCGCTGACCGAAGGCACGACCCAGCGCCCCATGGCCGGCGAGATGCTGGGCGGCGGCATCGGCGGCATGATGCGCTTCCAGAACGAGGACCTGGTGGCCGCGCGCACGCTGATCGGCCGCCTCGCGGCGTCGGTCGGCGGGGCCGTCAACGAGCAGCAGCTGAAGGGCTTGAACCTGCAGTCGCCGCTGGGCGGCGTGCCGTCGTCCGCGCTCTTCGGCATGGGTCCCTCGGCCGCGCTGGCGCATGCCTCGAATGCGCGCGACGCATCGGGCAACCCGGTGGGCGCGGTGACGCTGAGCATCGTCGACCCGTCTGCGTTGCAGGCCAGCGAATACGAACTGCGCGAAACCGCGGTCGGCTCCGGCGCCTGGACGCTGACGCGGCTGAGCGACGGCGTGACCACCGCGGTGAACAGCGGTGACGTCGTCGACGGCATGCAGATCGACCTGGCCACGCAGCCCCCGCAACCCGGCGACCGCTTCCTGCTCCAGCCCGTGACGCGTGCCGCCAACGGCATGGTGCGCCTGCTCGACGACCCGCGCGACCTGGCCGCGGCCTCGCCGCTGGTGGCCACCACCAGCCCAGCCAACACCGGCACCGTCGGCGTGGCCGGCCTGACGGTGACCGCGGCGCCGCTGCCGGTGCCGGGCGCCACCGCGCGCATCACCTTCACCAGCGACACGGGCGACTACACCTGGGAGCTGTTCGACGCCAGCAACACGCTGCTGAACGCCGGCAGCGACACCTGGCAGCCCGGCCAGCCGGTGCCACGGCCGCCGAACGACATCAACGGCTTCAGCGCCCGCTTCAACGGCGTGCCGCGCAACGGCGACGTGGTCACCATCGAGCCCACGCCGGCCTCGGCCGTCTCGTCGAACAACGGCAACGCGCTGGCCATGCTGGCGCTGCGCGACGCCACCCTCACCGGCGGTCGCACCGCCACCGACGCCTGGTCCTACGCGCTGGCCGACATCGGCGTGCGCGTGCAAAGCGGCAAGACGTCGTCCGAGATCTCCGACGCGGTGGCCGGCCAGACCGAGCTCTCGCGCAGCTCGCAGAGCGGCGTCAACCTCGACGAAGAGGCGGCGCGGCTGATCCAGTTCCAGCAGAGCTACCAGGCCGCGGCCAAGATCCTGCAGGTTGCGCAGGCGCTCTTCGACACCTTGCTCGACGTGGCTGGATGAGATGAGTCCCCCCCGTAGCGGCTTCGCCGCTCCCCCCAGGCGGCGACCCCAGCGGCCGGGCGGAGCCCGTCCGCGGCGTCAGCTTGTCGTGCGCCGGCGTCCGCTTGCGGCGCGGGCAGCCGATGGCCGAACCCACTGACCAGGAATCCCATGCGCATCACCTCGGCCAACGCCTTCGAAACCTCGGTCTCCAACCTGCAGCGCCGCCAGCAGGCGCTGACGCAGGCGCAGGAGCAGCTCACCAGCGGCAAGCGCGTGCTGCGGCCCAGCGACGACCCCGCCGCCGCGGCGCAGGCCGAACGGGCGCTGGCTGCGGAATCGCGCAGCAATGCGCAGCTGCGCGCGCTGGACGCCAGCCGGCAGTCGATGCAGCTGGCCGAGAGTGCCCTGGGCCAGGCCGGCGAGCTGATGCAGCGGGCGCGCGACCTGATGGTGTCGGCCGGCAACCCGACCTACACCGACAGCGAGCGGCGCACCATCGGCGAGGCGATTCGCGGCCTGCGCGACGACCTGCTGGCCGTGGCCAACCGCAGCGACGGCGCCGGCCGCCACCTCTTCGGCGGTCAGGGCGCCGACGGTCCGCCGCTGCTCGACAGCCCGGGCGGCGTGGCCTACAACGCCACCGCCGGGCAGCTGATGGCGGCGTCGGGCGAAGCCTCGCCGCTGTCGGTCGACGGGCAGTCGGCGTGGCTGGCCGCACCCGACCCGGCCAACCCCGGCGGCACGCTGTCGGTCTTCGATGTGCTCGACCGCGTGAGCGGCGACCTGCTGACCGCGGGACGCACGTCGGCGCAGATCAGCCAGGGCGTGGGCGACGGGCTGCGCGACATCGACACCACGGCGGCCAACCTGGCGTCCTGGCGCGCACGCACCGGCGAGGCGCTCAACCGCATCGACGGCATCGAGCTGCGCCTGAGCCAGAGCCGGCTCGACGCGCAGGGCGAGCGCTCGGAAGCGGAAGATTTGGACATGTTGCAGGCCATTTCCGACTTCAAGAACCGGCAGACCGGCTACGATGCCGCGTTGAAGACCTACTCCATCGTGCAGCAGATGTCGCTGCTGCAGTACCTGCGTTGACCCCCTGCGCTGATCCGCGGCGCTGACCGCCCCGGCCCACAGGCGCCGGGCCGGCTTCGAGAAACCTGGAACCGCCGCCCCCGGGTGGCCCACGCATGCAAGAACATCCTGTCCTCAGTCAGGTGGCCCTGGGCTACAGCCCGATGATCGATCGCCAGCGCGCGGTCATCGCCACCCGCGTCACGGTGTTTCCGGAGCGTCCCGACGCCAGCCCCGACGCCGCCGCGCTGCTGGCAGCGCTGCAGGAAGTGTGGCCCGCGCCGGCCGAGGGCGAGGACATCAAGCTCACGCTGCGACCGCTGGACCCCGGCGCCGCAGGCCAGCGCAAGGCGGCCCCGGCGGCACAGGCCGGCAGCCTGGCGGCGCACCCGGTGTCGCTCAACATCGCCGGCGAGGCGCTGCTGCGCGCCGTGATGGACGCCAGCCCGCCGCCGCACCTGATGATCGAAGTGCCGGCCTTCATGGCCAACGACCCCGCGCACGCCGCGGCATTGCTGGCCCTGCGCCAGGCCGGTTCGGTGCTGCTCATCAAGGGCCGCCCGCTCAAGCCCCTGACGCCCGAGGTGCTGGCCTGCTTCAGCCACAGCATCGTCGAGGCCGGCGACGACCGCCGCACCGACGTGCCGGCGCCGCCCGGCGTGCGCCAGGTGTCCACGGTGCAGGCCGGCACACGCACCTCGATCGAGGTCGACCAGGCCTTCCAGCGCGGTGCCGTGGCCGTGCTCGGCTGGCCGCTGGACGACCCCGCGCCCAAGCCCAGCGGCCGCAACAGCATGCCCACCGACATCCAGGTGGTGATGGAGCTGATCAACGGCGTCGAGCGCGAGGAGCCGGTGTCCAAGCTCGAGGCCATCCTCAAGCGCGACCCGACGCTGGCGTTCAAGCTGATGCGCTACCTCAACTCGCCGGCCTTCGGGCTGACGGCCGAGATCAACTCCTTCGGCCACGCGATCATGATGCTCGGCTACGCGCGGCTCAAGCGCTGGCTGGCGCTGCTGCTGGCCTCGTCGTCCAAGGGCGCCAATGCCAAGCCGCTGATGCATGCCGCGGTGCGCCGCGGTCTGCTGATGGAAGAGCTCTCGCGCGGCCACGGCGACGCCGAGATGCGCGGCGAGATGTTCATCTGCGGCGTCTTCTCGCTGCTCGACCAGCTCCTGCAGCAGCCCTTCTCGGAGCTGCTGTCCAGCGTGCCCGTGCCCGAGCGCGTGCAGCAGGCGCTGCGTGGCGAAGGCGGTCCCTACGGGCCCTACCTCGACCTCGTGCGCGCCATCGAGCAGGAGGCGGTGTTCGACATCCGCGAGTGCACCGAAGCCCTGATGCTGTCACCGGCCGAGGTCAACCGCTCGGTGCTGGTGGCCTTGCGCGGCGCGCGGCAACTGGACGGATGAGCCGCCTCGGCGTGGCCCGTGCGCTGCCCGCCGATCTGGGGCTGCGCGCGGTGTGGGCGTCGCCGATCGCGGCCGCGTTGCAGGACGCGGCCTTTTGCATCACCGACGCCAACGAGGCCTTCGTCGCGCTGCTGGGCATGCCGCGCGAGCAGCTGATCGGCCTCGACCCGCTGCAGCTGCAACCCGCCGACGACCAGGAGCTCACGCTGCTGCAGCGTGCGGCCTGGGCGCGTGGCAGCGTCGGCGCCGGGCTGTCGCCGGTGCGGCGGCTGATCGACGGCCTCGGACACGAACACTGGGTCCACATGACGCAGGCGCCGCTGGCCGTGCCGGGCCAGGCGCGGCGCTGGATGCTGCTGCTGCAGGACGTGACCGCCGAGCACCGCGCCCGCGAGGACGCCCGCCGCGCCGACGACGAGCTGGCGCAGTGGTTCGAGCTCAGCGGCACCGGCATGCTGGTCTACGACAGCACCGGCCTCATCGTGCGCAGCAACGCGGCCTTCGAGGCGCTGGTGGAGCGTGTGCCCGAGGTGCTGGACGAAGCCTCGCCCGAGCTGCAGGACCTGCTCGGCTGGGAGCAGCGCGCGATGCAGCCGGAGCTGCAGCCCGGCATGCGGCCCGCCGAGCGGCAGGCCCTGGTGCCGCTGCCCGACGGCCGCCGCCGCCGCCTTGCGGCGCGCCTCGCCTGCCACGAGGGCGCGGGCGGCCAGCGCCGCGTGATGGCGGTGGTGGAAGACCGCAGCGCCGAGGACGAACGCGACCTCGCGCAGCTCGAGATGGGCATGATGATGGGCACTGCCAGCATCGGCGTGGCCACCTACGACCCGGCCCGCGGCTGGCTGGCGCCGCCGGCGCAGCCACGCAGCGGCGCGGCTGCGCGGCCCGAGGCCGACGGCGGCGGCACGGCCGCCGCACCGGCCAAGGGCGGCGCGCTGCTGGGCATCAGCCGCGAGCTGGTGGAGCCGGCCTCGCTGCCCGAATACGAACGCCTGCAGCACGCGCTGCGCCACGGCGAGCGCACGGAGGTGCGCTACGCGGTGCGCCACCCCGAGCTGGGCTCGCGCTGGCTGCTCACGCGCGTGGAGCCGGGCGCGCTGGCGGGCGGGCGCACCACCACCTCGGTCGTCACGCTCGACGTCACCGAGCAGGAAAGCGCGCAGCGCCGCAACGAGCAGCTGCTGCGCGAGCTGACGACCATCCTCGACAGCTCCACTGCCGGCATCGCCTACCTGCGCGGGCCGGTGCTGGTGCGCTGCAACCGGCGCTTCGAGCGCATGCTGGGCTTCGAGCCGGGTGCCGCGGCAGGGGCCTCGCTGGAGGAGATCCTGGGCCGCAGCATCGGCCCGCTGGACGGCGTGCGCGACGCGCTGGAGGCGCTGGCGCAGGGCCGCACCTTCGAGGCCGAACTGCCCCTGGTGCGGGCCGAGGGACCGGCGCAGTGGTATTCACTCTCGGTGCGGCGTGCGCAGGCGCAGGGCGGGCAGCTCGAGGCGGTGGCGGTGCTCACCGACATCACGCGGCTGAAGACGCAGCAGGCCGAGCTGGAGCAGCTGCTGCGCGACCGCGAGCTGATGTTCAGCCTGAGCGAGGTCGGCATCGTCTACCAGCGCGGCGCGCGCATCGAACGCGCCAACCAGGCCATGGCCACGCTGACCGGCTGGTCCAGCCCCGAGCTGGCCACGCTGGACGCCGCCGAGCTGTACGAGGACACCCGCGCCTGCGTCGACTTCGAGGCCCGCATCACGCAGGGCCTGCGCGAGCACGGCCGCTTCGGCGCCGAACGGCTGCTGCGCCGCCGCGACGGCCGGCTGCTGTGGGTGCAGGTGGCGGTGCGCCCGGTGGACACCGACGACGCCGAGGCCGGCGTGATCTGCTCCTTCGTCGACATCGACGAACGTCGCCGCGCGCGCGAGACGCTGGCGCTGCAGGCAGAACGCACGCGGGCCATCCTGAACTCGGTGCTGGTGGGCATCGTCACGGTGTCGGAACGCGGCATCGAGTGGATGAACCGCTCGGCGCGGCGCATGTTCGCCGGCGAGCTGGCCGACTTCGTCGGCGAGCCCATCAGCATCGTCGCCACGCCCGAGCCCGAGCACCCGCTGCGCCGCGCCGACTGGCTCAGCCACCTCAAGGAAGGCCAGGCCGAGACCTTCGAGTGCCGCATGCGCGGCCGCGACGGGCGCGAGTTCTGGGTCGTGGGCAACGCGGTGCTGACGCTGCCGGGCTCGGGCGGCGACGGCGATGCGGGACGCGAGGTCACCTTCGCCTTGCTGGACATCGAGCGCCGCCGCCAGGCCGAGGTGAGCATCGCGCAGGCGCAGATCTCGCTGCAGCGCGTGATCGAGACCGCACCGCTGGCCATCGCGCTGTTCGACGGGCGCACGCTGCGCGTGCAGCAGGTCAACCAGAACGCCGGCAGCTTCTTCGGCCGCCCGCTGGAAGCGGTGGCCGGCGCCAGCCCCGAGGCCTGCTGCCCGCCGGCGCTGGCGGCGGCGCTGCGCGAATGGTTGTCCGCCGTGGCCGCCGACGGCCAGCGGCGCCAGCACGAGTGGCGCGCCGAGGCGGGCAGCGGCGACGACGGCGAACGCGTGTGGGACTGCCGCCTGGCGCCGCTGGACGACGGCAGCGACCAGCCGGCGCAGGTGCTGCTGGTGGCCACCGACGTGACCGAGCAGCGCGCCGCCGAACTGGCCCGGCTGCAGGCCGCCATCGCGCAGCGCGAGGTGCTGGTGCGCGAGGTGCACCACCGCATCAAGAACAACCTGCAGGGCGTGGCCGGCCTGCTGCAGCAGACCGCGGTGCGCCGCCCCGAGGTGGCGACCGTGCTGTCCGAGGCCGTGGGCCAGGTGCAGGCCATCGCACAGGTCTACGGGCTGCAGGTCGGCGCCAGCGGCCCGCTGGCGGTGGCCAGCCTGCTGCAGGCCATCGCCAGCTCGGTGCAGCGCACCTTCGGGCGGCCGATCGTGGTGGTGGTGCAGGGCGAGGTGCCGCACCTGCTGCCCGAGGCCGAATCGATCCCCGTGGCGCTGACGCTGAACGAGCTGATGACCAACGCCATCAAGCATGGCAGCGGCGACGACCTGCGCTGCGAGCTGTCGGCGCAGGGCGATGCCATCTGCATCCGCATCGCCGGCACCGCACGGCTGCCGCCGGGCTTCGACGTGTCGCAGGTGCGCGCCGGCGTGGCCGGGCTCGGGCTGGTGCGGGCGCTGCTGCCGCGGCGCAGCGCGACGCTGTCTTTGCGGCAGGAGGGTGCCGAGGTGGTGGCGCAGGTGGATCTGCAGCCGCCGTCGGTGCGATTGCCGGTGCCGGACGATCAGCCACAATCCACGCCATGAACGCCGCCGTCGCCGTCGACAACCCCACCGTGGCCGGCAAGGGCCGCATCCTGGTGGTCGACGACGACCGCCTGGTGCTCGCCACCGTGACACACGGCCTGACGCAGGCCGGCTACGAGGTCATCGACGCTGACAACGGCGACGACGCCATCCTGCTGGCGCGCGAGCACCGGCCGCAGCTGGCGCTGCTGGACATCCGCATGGAAGGCAAGAGCGGCTTCGACGTCGCCGAGACGCTGCGCGACGCCTACGCGATCCCGTTCATGTTCCTGTCGGCCTTCTCCGACGAGGCCACGCTGGCCACCGTGAAGTCGCTGGGCGCGCTGGCCTACCTGGTGAAGCCGCTCGACGTGGGGCAGATCGTGCCCGCGGTGGAGGCCGCGTTCGGCCGCCTGCGCGATGCGCCGGCGGCGCCGCTGCCGGCCACGGCCGCCGCAGCCACGCTGAACCCAGCCGTGCCCGCGCCCGCCGGCGTGCTGGCCGACCCGGTGCCGCTGGCCGTCGGCGTGCTGATGCACCGCCATGCGCTGCCCCGCGCCGAGGCCTGGCGCCGGCTGCAGCGCCTGGCTCAGGAGCACGGCCTCAGCGTACCGGCGCAGGCCGAGCGGCTGCTCGGCGCCGTGGAAGAACTGGCCCGCTCGGGCTGATCGGCCCCGGGCCCGGCCAGGCCGGCCAGAGCCCGTCCCGCCGCGGGCCTCAGCCCGGCAACGTGAAGAAGAACGCCGCGCCGCGGCCGGGCTCGGCCTCGGCCCAGATCTCGCCGCCGTGGCGCTGCACGATGCGCCGCACCGACGCCAGGCCCACGCCATGGCCCGGAAAATCGCTGGCGCTGTGCAGGCGCTGGAAGAGGCCGAAGAGCCGTTCCGCCGAGCGCATGTCGAAGCCGGCGCCGTTGTCGCGCACCACGAAGGCCGTCTGATCGCCATGCGCCTGCGTGCGCATCGACACCTGCGCCTGCGTGCAGCGACCGGTGTACTTCCAGGCGTTGCCGAGCAGGTTCTCCAGCACCAGGCGCAGCAGCGTGGGGTCGCCCCAGGCGGCCAGGCCGGGTTCGATGTCGAACTCGGCGGCGCGATCGGGCGCGCCGCGGCGCAGGTCGTCGACCACGTAGCCGGCCAGCTGCGACAGGTTCACGCGCTGGCGCGCCAGCGGCTGCTGCGACAGCCGCGCCAGCGTCAGCAGCGCGTCGATCATCAGGTTCATGCGCGTGGCGGCGCCGAGCACGCGGTCGAGGTGGTCGTTGCCGACACGGTCGAGGTGGCGGCCGTAGTCCTCTTTCACGATGCGCGTGAAACCCTCCACCACGCGGATCGGCGCGCGCAGGTCGTGCGACAGCGTGAAGCTGAAGGTGTCGGCCTCGTGCGCGTCGGCCTGCGCGGTGGGCTGCTCATCGGGCAGCCGCGTCAGCAGCAGCTGCCGCACGCCGCCCAGCGGCGGACCCAGCGGCGTCAGGCGCCAGCCCGTCAGGTCGCGCGCGGCCGCCTCATCGGCTTCATCGCCGCCTTCGGCCCCGGGCGCCCGGTTCAGGGCCTCGTTGACGGCCGCCGGCAGCTGCAGCCGGGCCTCGCTCAGCGCGCTGCCCGCTGCCAGCTGCGGCCACAGCAGCTGCGCCGGTGCATTCAGCTGCTGCACGAGCCAGCCGGCGCCCTGGTGGCGGGCCAGCAGCGCGGGCAGCGGGTTGGCCTCGAGCAGCGGCGTCAGCGCGCAGGCCGCCAGGCGCAGCGCGTCGTCGTCGTCGATGGGGCGTGCCGTGCCCATGAAGCCGGCAAAGCGGCCGTCGTCGTCGGTCAGCGGCACGCCGCGCAGCTCCCAGCCGTGGTGGCCCTCGAGCGGCAGCGTGCTGTGCAGGCGCAGGCCGGCAAAGGCCTGGCCGGCCTGCAGGCGCTGCTGCAGCGTGGGGTCGGCCGTGGGGCCGTCGAACAGCGCACAGCGGGCGGCCTGCGGCTGGCCCGGCGCCGACCAGCCGAGCAGGCGGTGGCCGCGGTCGGTGTGCCAGCGCCAGTGGGAATGCAGCTGCTCGGTGCCGCGCAGCGCCTCGCGCACGGTGCGCAGCTCGGCGCGGGTGCGGTGGTGCGTGCGGGCAGCGCCGAGCGCATAGGCCAGCCCGGCGGCCAGCGGCAGGGCCAGCAGGCCGATGAGCCAGGCCTCGGCGGCCATCGGGGCAGGGCCGCAGCCGGCCAGAAAGGCCGGCAGCGCCAGCAGCCCGCGCCGGCCCACAAGGCCGCCGGTCACTCCGAGCGGCCTGGCCGGACAGCGAATGGGCATGCGTGGAATTGTACGGACCGCCCCGGCCCGTTCCTGCGCGGCCCGCTCAAGTTGCCGCGCCCGGCGGCCGAAAGTGCGCCCATGGGGCCCGGTCCAGGGCACCCTGGCCGCGTTGCGCGGCCCGGCGGGCCTGCGGGCCACAGGAGAGGCCATGCAGGACTTCGCACGACATCCACAACATCCCCACCCCCGGCCCAGCGTCGAAGCGGTTGTTATCCTCGACGGCCCGCCATGGCGCAGGCACCGGCCCCATGCCGGCCTGCAAGCCGCGATGCGCGCCACACCCTCACCGCGATGAACGCCGAGCCCACCCTGCACCGCCTGGATTCCCAGGCCCTGGCTCGTTTGCGGGAGCTCGATCCCGATGGCCGGCACGGTGTCGTGATGCGCGTGCTGGCGGCGTTCGAGACCTCGCTGATCCGCATGCTGGCGCAGCTGCGGGCCGAAAGCCTGCAAGGCCACGCCGACGTGGTGTCGGGCGTGGCGCACACGCTGAAGTCCTCGTCGGCCAGCGTCGGCGCGCTGGCGCTGTCGAAGGCCTGCGCCGAGGTCGAGGCGCGCCTGCGCGCCGGCGACGCGTCGGCCCTGCAGTCCGACATCGCGCGACTTATCTCCGAAGGCGAGGCGGCGTTGCTGGCGGTTGGAGCTATCCTCAGGCCGTGAGCACCCGCCGCCGATGACGCCCACTCATCCCTTCGCCGACGACGGCTTTCCCGCCCAGCCCGAGGTGCTGCTGGTCGACGACGACGAAGTCAACCTGCTGCTCACGGCGTTGGCGCTGCGCGAGCGCGGCTTCAAGATCACCGAAGCCAGCAGCGGCGAACGGGCGCTGGAGCTGCTGCACGAGTCCCCGCCCGACATCGTGGTGCTCGACGCCATCATGCCCGGCGGCCTGGACGGCTTCGACACCTGCCGCGCGCTGCGCGTGATCCCGGGCTTCGAGAACGTGCCGGTGCTGATGCTCACCGGCCTGGACGACGACGCCTCGATCACCCGCGCCTACCAGGCCGGCGCCACCGACTTCTTCGTCAAGGCCACGCAGTGGAGCCTGCTGGCCGGGCGCCTGCATTACCTGCTGCGCGCCTCGCGCACGCGCATCGAGCTCGAGCGCAGCAAGAGCAAGCTGGCGCGCGCGCAGGACCTGGCGCGCATGGGCAGCTTCGACTGGCGCCGCACCGGCAGCGGCCTGCTGATGTCGCCCGAGGCGCTGCGCGTCTTCGGCTTCGGCCCGCACGAGGCGGTGAGCCTGCGCGTGCTGCTGCGCATGGTGCCGCCCGACGACCGCCGCGGCCTGATGCGCCAGCTGCACGTGGCGCTGCGCCAGACCTCGGTGGTGACCACCGACGTGCCGATCGTGCTGCTCGACGGCCGCCAGCGCATCATCCACGCCGAGGCCGAGCCCGAGTTCAATGAACATGGCCAGGGCGCCGGCTACAGCGGCATCGTGCAGGACGTCACCGACCGCCGCCAGGCCGAGGACAAGATCCGCCAGCTCGCCAACTTCGACGCGCTCACCGGCCTGCCCAACCGCCGCCAGCTCATCTGGCGCGCAGAACGTGCGCTGGAGCAGGCCCGCCGCATGCACCACCAGTGCGCGCTGCTGCTGATCGACCTGGACCGCTTCAAGTTCTACAACGACACCCTGGGCCACGGCGCGGGTGACGAACTGCTGGTGGAGGTGGGCCGCCGCCTGCGCGGCTGCGTGCGCCACAGCGACCAGGTCATGGAAGGCACGCTCGAGGCCGCCGGCCTGCGCTCGCACCGCGCGCTGGAGGCCGTGGGCCGCTACGGCGGCGACGAGTTCGTGGCGCTGCTGCCCGAGGTCACCGACGACACCGACGCCGAGCGCGTGGCCCAGCGCGTGCTGGAGGCGCTGCGCGAGCCGATCTTCGTCAGCGGCCAGGAGTGCTTCGTCACCGCCAGCGTGGGCGCGGCGATCTTCCCGCGCGACGGCGGCTCGGTGGTCGACCTGCTGCGCAACGCCGACGTGGCGATGTACTCGGTCAAGGCGCAGGGCAAGAACTCGGCCGCCATCTACAGCCCGCAGCTGGCCGGGCAGGGGCGCGAGAAGCTCGAGCTCGAGACCGCGCTGCACTGGGCCATCGAACGCGATGAACTGGTGCTGCACTACCAGCCCAAGGTGGACGTGGCGGCCTTCAGGATGGTGGGCGCCGAGGCGCTGATGCGCTGGCAGCGCGGCGGCAAGCTGGTGCCGCCGGGCGACTTCATCCCGCTGGCCGAAGAAACCGGCCTCATCGTGCCGCTGTCGGAGTGGGCGCTGCGCGAAGCGGCGCGCCAGGCGCGGGTGTGGAAGGACGCGTTCGGCTTCGACGACTCGATCGCCGTCAACCTGCCGAGCCGGCTCTTCGAGCGCAGCGACCTCGTGGAGCACATCCACCAGTGCGTCACGCAGCACAACATGCCGCACCGCGTGATCCACCTCGAGATCACCGAAAGCAACCTCATGAAGGAGCTGCAGAACGTCATCCCGGCGCTGCACCGCCTGAACGAGATCGGCGTCGAGATCTCGATCGATGACTTCGGCACCGGCTATTCGTCGCTGGCCTACCTCACCACGCTGCCGATCTCCGAGCTCAAGATCGACCGCAGCTTCGTGCTCAACCTGGGCATCACGCCGCAGAGCAGCGCGGTGGTCACGGCGATCATCGCGCTGGCACGTTCGCTCGGCCTGCGTGTGGTGGCCGAGGGCGTGGAGACGCACCGCCAGAAGGACGTGCTGCAGCGGCTGGGCTGCACCGTGATGCAGGGCTTCCTGTTCAGCCGCGCGGTGGCGCCCGACGAGCTGCAGCGCTGGCTGGAGCAGAACGTGTTTCCGAGCAAGGCGGCGTGGAGCGGCGCCGCGTTCAGGGCCGAGACCACCGATTCCGACGACGCGCCGCGCGCGCTCGGCGGCCGGTCCGGGCGCTAGGCTCCCGTGGACCTGTCCCGCCCGCCCGTGCCGCCTGCCACGGTGGCCAAAGGTGCACTGCGCCGGCTGGCCCAGAGCCAGCTGGAGCCGACGCCCGAAAACTACGCCAAGGCCTATGCCGAAGAATGCGGCCAGCCGCTGGCGCCCGCGGCCGACGCCCGCAGCATCGGCGCCGCCTGGGCGCAGCTGGTCGAGCGGCTGGCCAAGAACCTGTCGCGCGGTGGCCGCCAGTGGACCACCGCGCGGCGCAAGGACAGCCTGCAGCGTGTGCTGGACGGCAGCCGCAGCGACGCCGTGCGCCTGCAGCAGCGCCTGCAGTCGCTGATGACGGCCTGGGAGTCCGACCAACCCTCCGACCCCGCCGCCACCGGCATCGAGGACCCGCCGCTGTCCGGTGCCGCGGCGGCACCGGACAGCGGGCAGTGGCCGCCCCTGGTGGCCGCGCTGGAGGCCACCGTGCGCGTGGCGCTGACCCCGGCCGACCCGGCGGAGCCGCGCGCGGCCGAACTGGCGCAGCAGCTCGGCCGCCTGGCCGCGGCCGTGGCCAGCGACGGTGCGCGACCGGAGCACGTGGCCGCGGTGGCCGAGGCCTGCGAGCAGGCGCGCCGCCTGCTGGGCCAGAGCCACCGGCTGGTAGGGCAGCTGGCGCAGCTGTGCCGCGAGCTCGGCGGCGGCCTGGTCGACCTGGCCGAGGACGACAGCTGGGTGCAGGGCCAGTGCCGCCGCCTGCAGGAGACGCTGGCTGCCGACATGAGCCTGCGCGGCCTGCGCTCGGCCACCGCGCTGCTGCACGAGACGCGGCAGCGCCAGCAGCGTGTGCAGGGCGAACGCCACGCCGCACGCGACGCGCTCAAGCAGCTGATCCACGACATGCTGCTGGAGGTGGGCGAGCTCGGCGAGCACACCGGCCGCTTCCAGCAAGTCACGGCGCAGCACGCGCAGGCCATCGAGCAGGCCGATTCGCTGGAGAGCCTGGCCGGTGTCGTCAAGTCCATGCTCGAGGACACGCGCACCGTGCAGAGCGCAGTGGCGCGCTCGCAGGACAAGCTGCAGGCCGAGCAGGCGCAGGCCACCGAGCTCGAGTTGCGTGTGCGCGAGCTCGAGTCCGAGCTCCGGCGCCTGTCGGACGAAGTGGCCACCGACGTGCTGACGCAGGTGGCCAACCGGCGCGGGCTGATGCAGGCCTTCGACGCCGAGAGCGCGCGCAGCCAGCGCGAGGGCGGCAGCGCGCTGGCCGTGGCGCTGATCGACATCGACAACTTCAAGAAGCTCAACGACAGCCTGGGCCACGCCGCCGGCGACCTGGCACTGCAGCGGCTGGCCGCCGAAGTGAAACAGCGGTTGCGACCGGTGGACCACCTGGCGCGATTCGGCGGCGAGGAGTTCGTGGTGCTGCTGCCGGGCGCCGGGGTCGAGGAAGCGCGTGACGCGCTGACGCGGCTGCAGCGCAGCCTGACCGAGGCCCTGTTCCTGCACGAGGGCAGGGAGGTCTTCGTGACCTTCTCGGCCGGTGTCACGGCCTGGCGCGCGGGTGAAGCGCTGCAGCCGGCGCTGGAGCGCGCCGACGAAGCGCTGTACGAGGCCAAGCGGACCGGCAAGAACCGCACCTGCAGCGCCTGATCCCGCGGCCCCGGCACCGGCACCGGCCCTGGCGGCCGTAGCGCTTGCTCACAAACCCCGACTCAAGCGCGGGCGCCGGCCGGCCGACAACCCGGCCATGGCCCGTCATTGCGGGCGCTTCTTCCGAGGCCGAGACCCCATGAGCGCGTTCCAGAAGCTGATCTCTCCGTTGCGCCATGCCGTGGCCGCGTTCTTTCAGCACGACCTGGCGCTGCGCCGCGACGCCGCCGGCGTGCAGATCGTGCTGGAGCCCAAGGTGGAGGACCCCGCCAAGCCCAGGAAGGGCAAGAAGGTCAGCCGCCAGGAGCTCGCCGTGCGCAAGGACAAGCAGGAGCTGGCCCTGATCCTGGACCAGCTCGGTGCCCTGCTGGCCGAGGTGCCGGAAACACGCGCCGCGCTGCGCCACCTGGTGTTCGTGGAGCACGCGCTCAGCAAGAAGGGCCTGCGTGCGCTGCACAAGCTGCCGCTGGACGTGCTGCAGCGCGCGCTGGAGCAGCTGGAGGGGCTGGTCACCAACTGGTCACCGGCGGGCCTGGCGAGCCTGCGCTCGAAGATGGCCGTGGCCATCATCGACCGCGAGCACATGGATCCCGAGGCCGAGTCCGACGCCTACCGCACCGCGGCGGTGATGGACCCGACGCCGCCACCGGCGCCCGAGGTGCAGGTGGTGAGCGACGACGATGCGCTCGCGGCCGCGTACGCTGCGCTGGGCCCGCTGGGGGCCCCCGGCGAGATCGAGCTGCAGGGCGAGCTCGGGTCGCGCTCGGCCCGGTCGGTGGCGCCGCCGGTGCCGCGGGCCAGCGATTCGGCCGGCGACATCCGGCTGCGCGAAGTCCAGGCCTGATCGCCCCTCGCCCGGCGCTCCCGGCGCCCCCGGCGCCCCCGCGGCGCGCGGGCCGGCGCCGGCGCGTTGTGTGCAGCGGCTGGTGGACGCCGGGCCCGGCGGGTGCTCCAGTGCCTGCCCGCGAGGCCGATAACGAGCAACCCCCCCCTGCATCGGGCCGGCCTCCGTCCGGCCCCGGAGACACCCATGATCCTGACGCTTCGTGCCCGCCTGTTCCTCGGTTTCGGCCTCGTGGTGGCGCTGTTTCTCGTGGTCGTTGCGGCCACCGCCTACAAGGTGGAATCGGTGCGCGACCTCACCTCGGCCATGAAACGCGAGGCCGAACTCGCCACCCTGGCCGGCCAGTGGCAGGGCGACGTGCGGCAGAACTCGGCCCGTTCGCTGGCCGTGGCGCACGCGCCGGGCAAGGACATGTTCGAGTTCTTCAAGGACGCCATGGCCCAGACCTCGCAAGGCACGACGCAGACCCAGAAGGCCTTCCTGGCGCTGGTGGTCGACCCGCAGGCCCGCCAGCGGGCCGAGGAAGTGGGCGCGGTGCGCAAGGAGTGGCTTGCTGCGCGCGACGCCGTCAACGCGCTCAAGGCCAGCGGCGACGACCAGGGCGCCCGGGCTGCCGTGGTGGCGTCGTTCGTGCCGATGACCGATCGCTACCTGAAGGTCACGCAGGCCCTGGTGGATGGCCAGTCCGACCAGGTCCACCGGCTGGAGGCAGCCGTCGCCGAGGCCTTCGCTGCGCTCTACAAGCTGGGCGGCGCCCTGGTGCTGTGCGGCGTGGTGCTGGCGGCGCTGATTTCCTGGCGCTTCAGCCGCGGCCTCGGGCTGTCGCTGACCGCGGCCGGCGTGGCGGCCGAGCGCATCGGCAACGGCGACCTCGCCGAGCCGGTGCGCGTGGAGCGGGCCGACGAGATCGGCCGCCTGATGCTGGCGCTGGAGCGCGCGCGGCTGTCGCTGGCCGGCGTGGTGCACGGCGTGCGCGAGGGCGTGGAGTCGGTGGGCACGGCCAGCGCCGAGATCGCGCACGGCAACGCCGACCTCAGCGCGCGCACCGAGCAGGCGGCGTCCAGCCTGCAGCAGACGGCCAGCTCCATGGAGCAGATCACCGGCACCGTCAAGCAGTCGGCCGACGCCGCGCGCCAGGCCACCGAGATGGCGGCTTCTGCCGCCAGCGCCGCCCAGCGCGGCGGCCGCGTGGTGGGCGACGTGGTGGCCACCATGAACGACATCCAGTCGTCCAGCAAGCGCATCGCCGACATCATCGGCACCATCGACGGCATCGCGTTCCAGACCAACATCCTGGCCCTGAACGCCGCGGTGGAGGCCGCGCGTGCCGGCGAGCAGGGCCGCGGCTTCGCGGTGGTGGCCGGCGAGGTGCGCAACCTCGCGCAGCGCAGTGCCGAGGCGGCGCGCGAGATCAAGTCGCTGATCGGCGCCAGCGTGGAGCGCGTGGAGTCGGGCTCGCGGCTGGTGCAGGGCGCCGGCGCGACGATGGACGAGATCGTCGCCAGCGTGCACCGCGTGTCGCAGATCGTCGCCGAGATCAGCCTCGCCGCGGGTGAGCAGAGCAGCGGCATCCACGAGGTCAACGGCGCCGTGGCGCAACTGGACCAGATGACGCAGCAGAACGCGGCGCTGGTCGAAGAGTCCGCGGCCGCTGCGCAGAGCCTCAGCGAGCAGGCCACGCGGCTGGCCGCGGTGGTGAGCACCTTCAGGCTCGACACGCGCGCCCTGGCGCACTGACCGCCGCCGACGGCTGCAGCCGCGGCCGGCAGGGGCCCCGCGCCGACCGACAATGCGCCATCAGCGCCCCTGCGGCGCACATGGGGCACGAGCATGCTGGGCTGGATATTCAGGAAGAAGGGCACCGCGCCCGCGTCGGCACCCGCCGTGGCGGCCAAGAGCCCGCCGCCGGCCGCCGCCGCGCCGGCACCCACCGTGGACTGGGCCGGTCGGCTGGCGCAGGCCCGCGGTGACGACGATGCGCTGCTGGCGCTGATGCGCACCGCCGGCCTGCCGCTGACCGTGAAGCAGGCGGTCGTGGAGGCGCTGGACGGCGAGGCGGCCTTGAAGGTGGCTGAGCGCGACAGCCGCAGCCACGACCGCCGCATCCACCAGCTCGCCAAGCGCCGCTTGTCGGCCCTGGTGGCCCGGCGCGAGGCCCGCGAGCAGGCGGCGCGTCTGATCGAGGCCGCGCGCGGCCTGCTCGCCGAGGCCGGCGTGGCCGACGTGGCGGTGAACCGCGGCGTGGAGCTCGACCGCGCCTGGCAGGCGCTGGACGCCGACCTGTTGGAGCCCGCCGTGCGCGAGCAGTTTGCAGCGCTCACGGCGCAGCTGGTCGTGCAGATGCGCCAGCGCACCGACCTCGAAGCGCAGCACAAGCGTTGGCACGCCCAGGCCGTGCAGGCGCGGCAGCGCCTGGAGACCACCGCTGCCGAGGCCGCTGCGGGCACGCAGGACCGAGCGGCGCTGGCCGCGGCCGTCGCTGCGCTGCAGGCCGTGCTGGACGCCGCGCCAGCTGCCACCACCCCCGCCGTGGCCACGACGCAGGCCGAACTGCAGCAGGCGCTGCAGCGTGCTGCGGCACTCGACACACACCTCGCCGTGCTGGACCGGCTGCTGGCAGGGCCTGCCGTGGCGACAGGACCGAGCGGGTCGGCGGTGTCTGCACCCCCGGCCAGCACCAGCCCGACTGCAGACCCGGCGGACGCTGCACCCGGCACGCTCGAACCCGAGCCGCCGATCGACGCCCCAGCCGAGGCCGCGGCCGCACCCGCAGCGGCCGACCCGCCCGCAGCCCCGCTGCCCGACGACCCCCAGCGTGCCTGGCGCGAGCTGCCGCCGCTGCAGGACGCCGCGCTGGCAGCGCTGCTGCAGAACCGCCACGCGCGCTGGCAGCAGGCGCAGGCACAGGCTCAGCACGACCGCCAGGCGCAGCGTCGCGAGCAGTCCCGCGTGCGCCAGCGGGCCCGCCAGGGCGAGCAGGGCGCCGCGCTGGCCGAGCACGTGGCGCAGGCCGAAGCCGCGCTCGACGCCGGGCAGCTGGCCGATGCACACCGGCATCTGGACGCCACCTGGGGCGCGCTCGACGACGCCGGCACCGCCGATGCGCTGCGCGTGCGCATCGCCGCGGCGCAGGCCCGGCTGGCGCAGCTGCGCGGCTGGCAGCACTGGGCGGGCGGACGGGCCCGTGACGAGCTGGTGCTGCAGGCCGAGGCGCTGGCCGCAGCCACCGTGGCGCCCGCCGTGCGCCGCGGCGGCCGCAGTCCCGAGCCGGGCGAAGCCCGCGCGTCCGACGAACCCGGCGACGAAACCCTCGCCGAGGCCGAGGCCGAAGTCGCGCGCCTGTCGATCCAGCAGCGGGCCGAGCTGATCGCCACGTTGCGTGCCCGCTGGAAGGACATCGACCGTGTCGGTGGCCCCGGCGGCCAGGCCTTGTGGAGGCGCTTCGACACCGCGCTGAAGGCCGCTGACGAACCGGTGGTCGCGCACAAGGCCGCGCAGCGTGCCGTGCGCGAGGCCAACCTGGCCGCTCGCCTGCAGCTGCTGGACACGCTCGACGCGCTGCAGGGTGCGCCTGGCTCCGCGCCGGCGCAGCCGGCAGCACCGGGGGCGCCGGCCGCCGGGGCCGACGAGACCGCAGCGCCGCCCCCGGCGCCCGACGCGCACGCCCTGGCCACCGGCCTCGACCGCTTCCAGGCCGAGTGGCGCAAGCTCGGACCGATCGAACACACGGTGCCGCGTGCGGCGCGCGACGCGCTGCTGGCGCGGCTGGAGGCCGTGACGGGCCGTGTCGACGCGCCGCTGCAGGCCGCGCGCCGCCAGGCCCGTGCCGAGCGCGAGGCGCTGGTGGCGCGCGCCCACGCGCTGGCCGACGCCGGCGCCGGCCGGGGCCGCGACCTGGTGGCTGAGGTGCGCCAGCTGCAGGCCGACTGGCAGCGCCATGCCAAGGCGCTGCCGCTGGCGCGGGCCGACGAACAGGCGCTGTGGACCGCCTTCAAGGCCGCCATCGATGCGGCTTTTGCAGCCCGCGAGGCCAGCTCCAGGGAACGCGACGCCGAGTTCGAGGCCCACGCCGCAGAGCGCGAGGCGCTGATCGCTCGGCTGCAGCTGCGCCCCGAGGACAGCCCGGCCGCCCAGCGCCGCACGCTGGCGGAGGTCGACGCCGCGTGGCAGCGCTGCGGCCCGGCGCCACGCGCGCGCGCCGCGGCGCTGGAGGCCGGCTTCCGCGCCGCACGCGACACGCTGTCGCAGTGGCTGGACAGCGCGGCGCAGCGCGCGTGGCAGGCCCAGTGCGAGGCGCTCGACGCCAGACTGGCGCTGTGCCAGGGCCGGGAGGCAGAGGGTGCTGCCGACGCCGACCCGGCGGCGCTGGCCGCCGCCTGGCAGGCGCTGCCCGCGTTGCCGGCGCCGCTGGATGAGGCCTTGCGCCGCCGCGCCGGGCTGCTGGCCGCGCCGCCCGCCGCGGCAGCGCCGGCCGCCGACGAGCTGCTGCTGCAGATCGAGACGGCGTGGAACCTGCCCACGCCACCGGCCTACGAAGCCGCGCGCCGCGAGCGCAAGCTGCTGGCCATGAAGGCGGCGCTGGAAGGCCGCGGCGCGGCCGCACCGGTGGACCTGCCCGCCGATGCGGCACTGGCGTTGCTGCTGGGTCGGCGCGACCTGCCCGCCGAGCAGCACGAGCGCCTGCTCGTGGTCATCGCCGCGTGGCGCCGCCGCGGGCCGCAGCCTTCGGCGTCGGGTGCGGGCATCGTGCCCGGTGGTGAACCTTGGCGGAAGCGGTGAGATTCGAACTCACGGGCCCTTGCGGGCCGCCGGTTTTCAAGACCGGTGCAATCGACCACTCTGCCACGCTTCCGGGGAGTGGATTCTAGGCGTGGGTTCAGGCGCCCGGCCGCTGCGCCTGGGTGCAGGGCACCTGCAGCACCTCGCGCCGGCCGCCGTCCACGCGCACCGCGGTCAGGCAGCCGCCCCACACGCAGCCGGTGTCGGTGGCCAGCAGCGTGGGCTGGTTGATGAGCCCGAGCGTGCTCCAGTGGCCGAAGGCGATGGGCTGGCCCGCGGTGGCGCGGCCCGGCACCTCGAACCACGGCAGGTGGCCCGCGGGCGCGGCGCCGGCGCCTTCCTTGGTCTTGAAGTCGAGTCGGCCGTCGGCGGTGCAGAAGCGCAGCCGGGTCAGCGCGTTGATGATGAAACGCTGGCGGTCGGCGCCGGCCAGCGTGGCGCTCCAGCGGGACGGCTCGTTGCCGTACATCTGCGGCAGGAAGCGGCCCAGGTCGGTGCCGCGCAGCAGCGTATGCACCTCGTCGGCCAGCGCCAGCGTGTCCTCGGTGCTCCACTGCGGCACCACGCCAGCGTGCACGCACAGCCAGCCGGCTTCCAGGTGCGCCAGCTTCTGCTGCTTGAGCCAGTCGATCCAGTGCGGCGCATCGTCGGCATCCAGCACGTCGGCGAAGGTGTCGCCCTTGTGCAGCGGGCGCACGCCGTGCGCCACGGCCAGCAGGTGCAGGTCGTGGTTGCCCAGCAGACTCACCACCGCGTCACCCAGCGCCGCCACGCGCCGCAGCACGGCCAGCGATGACGGGCCGCGGTTGACCAGGTCGCCCAGCAGCACGAGCCGGTCGCGCGACGGCGAAAAGCCGATCGCCGCCAGCAGCCGCGCCAGTGCGTCGTCACAGCCCTGCACGTCGCCGGCGAGATAGATCATGGGGTGATTCTGCTACGCTCCGGCCCCTCTTCACCGCTCCCGCTGCACCCTGGCCAGCGGCGCGCATGGACCTCACGCTGCTCGTCTTGCTCATCCTGCTCAACGGGCTGTTTGCCATGTCGGAAATGGCCCTCACCGCCAGCCGCAAGGCGAGGCTGCAGGTCATGGTGGAGGGCAACGAGCCCGGTGCGCAGGCCGCGATGGACCTGCACGAGAACCCGACCAAGTTCCTGTCCACGGTGCAGATCGGCATCACGTCCATCGGCGTGCTCAACGGCATCGTCGGCGAAGCGGCCTTTGCGCAGCCCTTCGGGCAGTGGCTGACGAAGTCCTTCGGCCTCGCGCCGGCCACCGCGAGCCTGGGCGCCACGGCGCTGGTGGTGGTGGTGATCACGATCCTGACCATCATCTTCGGCGAGCTCGTGCCCAAGCGGCTGGGCCAGATGTACCCCGAGCCGGTGGCTCGCCTGGTGGCACGGCCGATGAACTGGCTCAGCGCGGCCACGCGGCCGCTGGTGGCACTGCTGACGCTGAGCACCAATGCCGTGCTGCGCCTGCTGGGCATCTCGGGCGGGCTGTCGCGGTCGGTGACCGAAGAAGAGATCGCGGCCAGCCTGGAAGAGGGCGTGGAGTCGGGCGTGATCGAGGCGCAGGAGCACCAGATGGTGCGCAACGTGTTCCGCCTGGACGACCGCCAGATCGGCTCGATGATGATCCCGCGCACCGAGATCGTCTGGCTCGACGAGACCGAGTCGCTCGAGGACCTGCTGAAGATCGTGGCCGACAGCGGTCACACGCGCTACCCGGTGTGCCGCGGCTCGCTGGACGACGTGCGCGGCGTCGTCGGCGTCGGCAGTCTGCTGCCGCCGCTGGCGCGCGGTGATCGGCCGGTGCTGGCCGACCACCTGGAGCCGCCGGTCTTCGTGCCCGAGACGCTGTCGGGCATGGAGGTGCTGGAGCACTTCCGCGCTGCGGGCACCGCCATCGTCTTCGTCGTCGACGAGTACGGCGCGGTGCAGGGCGTGATCACCGAACGCGACCTGCTCGAGGCCATCACCGGCGAGTTCGGCGACGCCACCGGCGACGACGCCTGGGCGGTGCAGCGGCCCGAGGGCGGCTGGCTGATGGACGGCATGATCCCGGTGCCCGAGCTGAAGGACCGGCTCGAGATCAAGGAGCTGCCCGAAGAGGACCGCGGCCGCTACAACACGCTGGCTGGCATGATCATGCTGTTGCTCGGCCGCCTGCCGCACACCGCCGACGCGGTGGTCTGGGAAGGCTGGCGCTTCGAGGTCGTGGACCTCGATGGCAAACGTGTCGACAAGGTGATGGTCACCCGCACGGAAACCCCTGGAGAAGAGTCTTGATCAATCAGAACCTGCACCGTCAAGCCGTGGCGCTCGACATCAACCAGCACCGCCACCTGAAGCTGCAGGTGCCGGTCACCGACTGGAGCGTGGCCAAGGACCTGAATGCGCTGTTCGTGGCGGCCACCGAGTTCGCCGACGTGGCTCGCGAGTTCCCCATCGTCTTCGTGAAGGCCGGCAAGGAGCCCGACGGCTCGGATGCCATCGCCCCCATCGCGGTGCTGGGCCTGACGCAGGGCCAGAACCTCTACGTCACCGCCGAGCGCTGGCGCGCCGAGTACATGCCGGCGCTGCTGCGCCTGTACCCCTTCTGCATCGCACGCATCGACGAGGAGCGGTTTGCGATCTGCGTCGACATGGCGTTTGCCGGCGCCAACCAGAAGGAAGGCATGCCGCTCTTCAACGACGACGGCACCGCCGCCGAGCTGCTGCAGACCATGCAGAAGCAGCTCGAGGTGCTGGAAGGCGAGATCCAGCGCACGCGCCAGGTGGGCCGCCGCCTGCAGGAGCTGGGCCTGCTGCGCGAGATGCGCTTCGACGCGACGCTGCCGGACGGCCGCACGCACACCGTCGACGGCTTCCTGACCGTGGACGACCAGAAGGCCACCGAGCTGCCCGACGCGGTGGTGGGCGAGCTGCACCGCAGCGGCATCCTCGGGCTGATGCACCTGCACTGGTCGTCGCTGAACAACATGCGCCGGCTGCTCGACTGGCACGTGGAGCGTGCTGCGGCCGCACCGGCCGTGGCCGCCAACGCGGCGAGTGCCGCGCCCTCAGCCTGAGGACATGCCCGGGCCGGCCGGCTGCCCTGCATCGGCCTGCGGCGTGCGCAAGGCCTGCAGCAGCTGCGCCGCCCGCGGCTGGGCCTGCGCGGCCCAGTCGTCGAAGCGCTGGCGCGCGGCGGGGCCGTAGCGGCGGTAGATCGTCCGGCCGACCCAGGCCACCAGCACGATCAGCAGCAGCGACTTCGCGGCGCGGGCCAGCGACACCAGCACGGCGATGCCCATGCCGAGCGCCACCCACTTGAACCACCAGACGCCCTGGTAGGTCATGGCGTTGATGAAGCCGGTCAGGCCGACCACGAAGACGGCCCGCAGCGGCATCAGCAGCGCGTCGACCAGGTGCTGCAGTGGGCGGGTGGCAACAGACAGCGGGTTCATGGCGGGGACTCCCTGGATAGCGGTGGCGAGGACTGCATCGTGCGGATGGCCGGCGGCGGCGGCCAGCGGCGTGCGATGAACGGCGGCTGGGCGGCGCGGGTCGCTGCTGCAGGCGACGCGCGGCGCGGCAACGCCGACAATGTGCGCTTCACCGACACCGAGACCTCCAGAGATGACCGTGCGCCTGGGCAAGCCCCGCAAGACCAGCATCCCCCTCCACACCGTCGAACGCGCCAGCTTTGCAGCGCTGTCGGCCGCGCTCGACGCCCCGGCGCGCCGCTGGCTGCAGACGCTGGGCTTCACCGGCGCGCCCGAGACGCACGCGCTGATTCCCGGCGCCGACGGCAGCCTGCAGGCCGTGTGGGCCGGCGTGCGTGGCGCCGCCGACCCGTGGGTGCTGGCGCTGTTGCCCAAGGCGCTGCCGGCGGGTGCCTACCACCTGGCCGAACCCGGCCTGGCCATCGACCCGGCCGCGGCCGCGATGTCCTGGGAACTGGGCGGCTACACCTTCGACCACTACAAGCCCGCGCGCCGCGAGCCGGCCGAGCTGACGCTGCCAGCCAGTGAGGCGGCGCGCCGCGGCCTGATTTTGGCCGGCGCCATCGCCAGCACGCGCGATCTCGTCAACACGCCGGCGGAGCATCTGAGCCCCGCGGCGCTGGCAGAAGCGGTGCGCCTGGTGGCGCAGCAGCGCGGCGCGAGCTTCAAGCAGACCGTGGGCGATGCGCTGCTGAAGGCCCGCTTCCCGGCCATCCACGCCGTGGGCCGCGCCGCCGATGCCGCCAGCGGCCGCGCGCCGCGGCTGATCGAGCTGAACTGGGGCAAGCCCAAGGACCCGCTGCTCACGCTGGTGGGCAAGGGCGTGTGCTTCGACAGCGGCGGCCTCAACATCAAGGGCGGCGACGGCATGCGCCTGATGAAGAAGGACATGGGCGGTGCGGCCAACGCGCTGGGGCTGGCGCAGATGATCATGGCGCTGAAGCTGCCGGTGCGGCTGCAGCTGCTGATTCCCGCGGTGGAAAACGCCATCGCCGGCAGCGCCTTCCGCCCGGGCGACGTGTTCAAGACACGCAGCGGCCTGCACATCGAGATCGGCAACACCGACGCCGAGGGCCGCGTGATCCTGTGCGACACGCTGAGCTACGCCGCCGAAGGCAAGCCCGCGCTGATCATCGACCTGGCCACGCTGACCGGCGCGGCGCGCGTGGCGCTGGGCCCGCAGCTGCCGGCGCTGTTCTGCCGCGACACGCAGCAGGCGCGCGACCTCGTCGACCTGGGCATGGCGGTGCAGGACCCGCTGTGGCACCTGCCGCTGTGGGCGCCGTACCACGGCAGCATCGAGAGCGACATCGCCGACATCGTCAACACCGGCCGCAACGGCATGGGCGGCGCGATCACCGCGGCGCTGTTCCTGGAGGACTTCGTGCCCGCGGCGCAGGACTGGATGCACATCGACCTGTACGCCTGGAACGAGGGCACGCGCCCGGGGCGGCCGGCGGGCGGCGAGGCGCAGACGCTGCGCACGCTGCTGGCGTATTTGGAGCAGCGCTTCGGGGCCTAAGGGTCCGTGCACGGTGGCGGTGAAGAACTGGCGGTGCTAACGCCCGTTGTTCGTCACATCACCGTCACGGGCCGCAGGCATCATTCATTCACCACAGGCGGCAACCGGCCGCAAGAATGGGCGGAACCTCGGAACCCGTCACCGTCGCCTGTCGTCTTGATTCAGTGCGCTGAGCCTTCAGCGCGCACATCGTGCCCGTACAGCCAGGCGCTCTGGCGCAGCGGGTCGCCTTCGGCAAACGACGCATCGCGCGCGGCCTGCTCGGGGCCGTCGGGCAGGTGGTTGCGGATCTCGCGGCCCCGGCTCATCAGCTGCACCTGGCTGGCCCGCGGCAGGCGGCGCGCCTCAAAGCGCTGCAGCGCCTGCGGCACGGCGTCGGGGCCGACGCCCTTCAAACAATCGGCCAGCACCGCGGCGTCTTCCACGGCCTGTGCCGCGCCCTGCGCAAAAAACGGCAGCATCGCGTGCGCCGCATCGCCCAGCAGCGTGACACGGCCCGCGCTCCAGCGCGGCAGCGGGCTGCGGTCGACCAGCGCCCAGCGGCGGGTGTCGGTGGCGGCGGCCAGCAGCTGCTGCACCGGCGGCGCCCAGCCCGCGAAGGCGGCCTGCATGTCGGCCACCGAGCCTGGCTCGGTCCAGGATTCGGCGCGCCAGTCGCCCGCCGGCACGATGGCCACGATGTTGACCAGCCGGCCGGCCGAGATCGGGTAGTGCACGAGGTGCCGGCCCGGCCCGAGCCACAGCGTCTGCACCGGGCGCAGCGCCATCGCCGGCGCCTGATCGGCCGGCACCAGGCAGCGGAAGGCACACAAGCCCGAGAAGCGGGCGTCTTCATGCGGCGCCACGGCGGGGCGGATGACCGAGTGGATGCCGTCGGCGCCCACCAGCACGTCGGCCTGAACCACGCTCTGGCCGCCGGTGCGGTGGGTGAAGGTGATCTGCACGCCCTGTGCGGTGGCGTGGTGGCCGGCGCAGCGGTGGTCCAGCTTCAGCTGCGCGACCGGCAGCGCCTGCTGCAGCAGCGCCAGCAGGTCGGCGCGGTGCGCCACGTAGCAGTGCGCGCCGTAGAGCTGCAGGCAGGCTTCGCCCATCGGCTGCACGAAGAGCACGCGCCCGTCCTGCCAGCGGCGGAACTCCCAGGCCGCGTCCAGCTGCACCGCCACCCGGCGCAGGCCGGCCGACAGGCCCAGCTCGTCCAGCAGCCGCACCATGTTCGGCGGCACGACGATGCCGGCGCCGGTTTCGCGCAGCTCGCTCGCCTGTTCGTAGACGGTGGCCTGGATGCCGGCCCGCTGCAGGAAGAGCGCCGCGGCGACACCGCCGATGCCGCCGCCGACCAGGGCCACCTGCAGCGTCATGCGGGCTCCGGCTCGGGCTGGGTTCTGCCGGTGGCCGGCGCCGCGGCGCCCTGCGGGCCGTGCAGCGTGCGGTCGATGTCGTCGGCCGTGCGCAGCGTGCGCACCGCGTCGTAGGCGGCCTGCGCTTCAGGGTGGCGGCGGCGCAGCATGTTCAGCCACTGCTTGACACGCCCGCCCCGGTGCCGCGCCTCCACGCGCGGCGCGATGAGGCGGCTGTACAGCGCCAGCAGCGGCAGCAGCTCGGCCCAGGCCGGCGTGCGCTGACCACGCAGCGCCAGCGCCAGGCCGGGGTCGGACACCAGGCCGCGGCCGAGCATCAGCGCATCGCAGTTCGATTCGGCCAGGCAGCGGGCCGCGTCGTCCACGGTCCACACCTCGCCGTTGGCGACCAGCGGGATCGTCACCGCGGCGCGGATCAGCGCGATGCGGTCCCAGTACGCGGGCGGGCGGTAGCCGTGCAGCTTGGTGCGCGCGTGCACCACCAGCTCGGACGCGCCCGCCGAGGCGATGGCCTGCGCGCATTCGATCATGCGGCTGTCGTCGCGGTGGCCCAGGCGCATCTTGGCCGACACGGGCACCTGGGCCGGCACCGCGCGGCGCACCGCGGCCACGATCTCGTGCACCAGCTCGGGTTCGTCCAGCAGCACCGCGCCGCCGCGGTGGCGATTGACCACCTTGGCCGGGCAGCCGAAGTTCAGGTCGATGCCGTCCGGGCCCAGCGTGGCCAGCAGCGCCGCGTTGTCGGCCAGGCAGGCGGGGTCTGACCCCAGCAACTGCGCGCGCACCGGCGTGCCGGCCGGCGTGCGGCTGCCGTTGAGCAGCTCGGGCATCAGCCGTGTGTAGACGCGTTTGGGCAGCAGCTGGTCGGTGATGCGGATGAACTCCGACACGCAGCGGTCAATGCCGCCCACGCGCGTGATCACGTCGCGCAGGCTGTGGTCGAGCACGCCCTCCATCGGGGCGAGCAGGATCAGGCGGGGCTGGGGGGCGGTCACGGGATGCAGCAGGCAGGCGGTGGGCGATTCTGCCCGGCGGCCGACCCCGCAATAACCCTGGCTGGCGCTCGGCGGGCAGGGCTCTAGAATTCGTCGACCGATTGGTCGATTAATCAACGTGCCGCCGTCACCCATGCCCGAAGCCACCGTCCTCGTCTCGACCCTGGGTGCCGTGCGCACGCTCACGCTCAACCGGCCGGCCGCGCTCAACAGCTTCACCGCGGCCATGCACGGCGAGCTGCTGCCGGCGCTGCACGCCGCGGCCGACGACGCGGCCATCCGCTGCGTGGTCATCACCGGCACCGGCCGCGGCTTCTGCGCCGGGCAGGACCTGATGGACCCGGCGATGGTGGGCAACGTCGACGTGGGCGCGGTCATCGAGCGCTTCTACCGCCCGCTGGCCACCCGCGTGCGCACGATGCCGGTGCCGGTGATCGCGGCCGTCAACGGTGTGGCGGCCGGGGCGGGCGCCAACCTGGCGCTGTGCTGCGATTTCGTGGTGGCCGCGCGCAGTGCCAGCTTCATCCAGGCCTTCAGCAAGATCGGCCTCGTGCCCGACTGCGGCGGCACCTGGCTGCTGCCGCGCCTGGTGGGCCGGGCGCGTGCGCTCGGCCTGGCGATGACGGGGGACAGGCTGCCCGCCGACGAGGCCGAACGCATCGGCTTGATCTGGAAATGCGTGGACGACGCGGCCCTGGCCGACAGCGTGGGCGCGCTGGCGCTGAAGCTGGCCGCGATGCCCGCGCGGGCGCTGGCCGAGACCCGTCGTGTGCTCGACAGCGCGATGGCGATGGACTTCGGCGACGCCATCACGCAGGAGGCCGACACCCAGCGCGAACTGGGCCGCGGCGCCGACTTCGCCGAGGGCGTGGCCGCGTTCTTCAACAAGCGCGCCCCCATGTTCAAGGACCGCTGAGCATGACGCCCACTGCCGCCATCGAACCGCTCGATCCGCAGCGCGTGGCCGAGGCGTCGCGCGATGCGATGCACCGCAACGACCGCGCCACGCGCCTGCTCGGCATCGAGATCCAGGCCGTCGGCCCCGGCAGCGCCACACTGAGCATGTGCGTGCGCGAGGACATGCTCAACGGCCACGACATCTGCCACGGCGGCCTGATCACGACGCTGGCCGACAGCGCCTTCGCGTTTGCCTGCAACGCCTACAACGAGCTCACGGTGGCTTCGGGTTTCGACGTCAACCTGATGGCGGCCGCGAAGCTGGGCGACGTGCTCACCGCCACCGCACGCGAGCTCGCCAAGGCCGGCCGCACCGGCGTGTACGACATCGAGGTGCGCAACCAGCACGGGCAGGCCGTGGCGGCCTTTCGCGGCCGCAGCTACACGATGAAAGGCAAGCCGCTCGTCGAAGGCCTGCCGATGGGGAAACAACCATGACGGAGACCTGCGCATGCCCGTGAAGAGCCCGTCCCCCGGCGACCTGGAGCCGATCGAGACCGCCAGCCGCGACGAGCTGCAGGCCCTGCAGCTGCAGCGCGTGCAGTGGAGCCTGCAGCACGCCTACGAGCACGTGCCGCATTACAGGCGCGCCTTCGACGAGCAGGGCGTGCACCCGTCGGACTGCAAGACGCTGGCCGATCTGGCGAAGTTTCCGTTCACCGCCAAGGCCGACCTGCGCGCCAACTACCCGTTCGGCATGTTCGCGGTGCCGCGCGAGCGCGTGGCCCGCATCCACGCCAGCAGCGGCACCACGGGCAAGCCCACCGTGGTGGGCTACACGCAGGCCGACATCGACACCTGGGCCGACCTGGTGGCGCGCAGCATCCGCGCCAGCGGCGGCCGCGCCGGCGACATCGTGCACGTGGCCTATGGCTACGGCCTCTTCACCGGCGGCCTGGGCGCGCACTACGGCGCCGAGCGGCTGGGCTGCACCGTGGTGCCCATGAGTGGCGGCCAGACCGAGAAGCAGGTGCAGCTGATCGAGGACTTCAAGCCCGACATCATCATGGTCACGCCGAGCTACATGCAGGTGATCGTGGAAGAGTTCCGCCGCCAGGGCAAGGACCCGCGCGCGATGTCGGTGAGCGTCGGCATCTTCGGCGCCGAACCCTGGACCGAGGCGATGCGCCGCGACATCGAGCTCAGTGCCGACATCGACGCGGTCGACATCTACGGCCTCAGCGAGGTGATGGGCCCCGGTGTGGCCAACGAGTGCATTGAAGCCAAGGACGGCCCGGTGATCTGGGAGGACCATTTCTACCCCGAGATCGTCGACCCGGTCACCGGTGAAGTCCTGCCGGAGGGCAGCGAAGGCGAGCTCGTCTTCACCACGCTGACCAAGGAGGCGCTGCCGGTCATCCGCTACCGCACACGCGACCTCACACGCCTGTTGCCGCCCACCGCGCGCAGCATGCGCCGCATGGGCAAGATCGTGGGCCGCAGCGACGACATGCTGATCATCCGCGGCGTCAATCTCTTCCCCACGCAGGTGGAAGAGCTGGTGCTGCAGCAGCCGCAGCTGTCGGGCCAGTACCAGCTGGTGCTGAGCCGCGACGCGCTGCTGGACGACGTCACCGTGCGCTGCGAGTTGACGGCCGAGCACCTGGGTGCCGACCGCGACGCGGTGGCACGCGAACTGCAGCACCGCATCAAGACCTTGATCGGCGTCAGCACGCGCGTCAGCGTGGAAATGCCGAATTCCATCGAACGCACGCTGGTGGGCAAGGCCCGCCGCGTGGTGGACCAACGAAGCAAGTAGGAGAGCACCATGTACACACAAGCCATGGACACCGCCCCGAAGGAAGAGCGCAGGCCGATGCGATCGGCCGAAGAGGCACAGCTGGAAGCGCGCTTCGAGGGCCGCATCGACGACGGCGGCTTCATCGAGGCCAAGGACTGGATGCCCGAGCACTACCGCAAGACGCTGGTGCGACAGATCAGCCAGCACGCGCACAGCGAATTTGTCGGCATGCTGCCCGAGAGCAACTGGGTCACGCGTGCGCCCACGCTCAAGCGCAAGGCGATCCTGCTGGCCAAGATCCAGGACGAGGCCGGCCACGGCCTGTACCTGTACGCTGCCGCCGAGACCCTGGGCACCAGCCGCGACCAGTTGCTCGACGCGCTGCACAGCGGCAAGGCCAAGTACAGCAGCATCTTCAACTACCCCACGCTGAGCTGGGCCGACATCGGCGTGATCGGCTGGCTGGTGGACGGCGCGGCGATCATGAACCAGGTGCCGCTGACCCGTTGCAGCTACGCGCCCTATGCCCGCGCGATGGTGCGCATCTGCCGCGAGGAAAGCTTCCACCAGCGCCAGGGCTTCGACGCGCTGATGGTGATGATGAAAGAGGGCACCGACGCGCAGCGCGCGATGGTGCAGGACGCGGTGGACCGCTGGTGGTGGCCGAGCCTGATGATGTTCGGCCCGCCCGACGGCGAAAGCACGCACGGCGCGCAGAGCGCACGCTGGGGCATCAAGCGCATCAGCAACGACGACCTGCGGCAGAAGTTCGTCGACGCCACGGTGGAGCAGGCCAAGGTGCTGGGCGTGACGATGCCCGACCCGCTGCTGCAGTGGAACGAGGCCCGCGGCCACTTCGACTTCGGCCCCATCGACTGGGACGAGTTCTGGCGCGTCGTGGGCGGCCACGGCCCGTGCAACAAGGAACGGCTGGCCGCGCGCGTGAAGGCCTGGGACGACGGCGCCTGGGTGCGCGACGCCGCGATGGCCCATGCGCGCAAGCAGGCGACGAAGGAGCAGGCAGCATGAGCAGCCTGCAGAACAGCACGCAGAACGAATGGCCGCTGTGGGAAGTGTTCGTGCGCGCCAAGGCCGGCCTCGACCACAAGCACTGCGGCAGCCTGCACGCGCCTGACGCGAAGATGGCCGTGCAGCTGGCGCGCGAGGTCTACACCCGCCGGCAAGAGGGCACCAGCGTGTGGGTGGTGAGAAGCAGCGACATCACGGCCAGCGACCCCGCCGACAAGGACATGTACTTCGACCCGGCCGAGGACAAGGTGTACCGCCACCCCACGTTCTACGAGCTGCCCGAGTCCGTGAACCACATGTGAACATGTCCCACCCCCGTAGCGCCTTCGGCGCTCCCCCTCAAGGGGGCGCCGCCAGCGGCCCGGCAGAGCCGGTTCCGCGTCGGCTGCTTGGAAGCACCCCATGTCCATGACCGCCCAAAGCATCCGTCTGAACCTCACGCCCCCGGTGCGCTATGTGCTGCGCATCGCCGACACCTGCCTGATCCATGCCCAGCGCCTGGCCGAATGGTCCGGCCACGGTCCGGTGCTGGAGGAAGACATCGCGCTGTCCAACATGGCGCTGGACCTGCTCGGTCAGGCCCGGGGCCTGCTCACGCACGCGGCGCGACTGGAAGGGCAGGGCTTCGATGAAGACCAGCTGGCCTTCCTGCGCGACGAGCGCGACTACCTCAACCTGACGCTGGCCGAGCAGCCGATGCGCCGCAGCAGTGCGCACGCACCCGGCGGCGACTTTGCCGACACGGTGCTGCGCAACTTCCTGCTCGCCACCTGGCTGAAGGCGATCTGGTCGCGGCTGTCCACCTCGGTCGACGCGGACCTGGCCGCCATCGCCGGCAAGGCGCTGAAGGAGGCGCGTTATCACCAGCAGCACGCTGGCGACTGGGTCGTGCGGCTGGGCGACGGCACCGAAGAATCGGCCCGCCGCATGCGCGCCGCCGTCGAGCGCATCTGGCCCTACACGGCCGAGATGTTCCTGCGCGATGCGGTCGACGACGCCGCTGAAGCCACGTCGCTGGGGCCCGCCCGCGACACGCTGCACGCCGCGTGGCTGGCCGAGGTGGGTGCGGTGCTGGCCGAGGCGCAGCTGGCCGTGCCCAAGACCACGCCGTTCATCAGCACCGGCACGCTCGGCCGCCACAGCGAGCACCTGGGCTTCATGCTGGCCGAGATGCAGAGCCTGCAGCGCCAGCACCCGGGCGGGCGCTGGTGATGGACGCCGCCGCGCCGTCTGGCGTCTCCGCCCGGGAGCAGGCGGCCTGGGCCGCGCTGCAGGGCGTGCCCGACCCCGAGGTGCCGGTGATCTCGGTCTGCGACCTGGGCATCGTGCGCGAGGTGAAGTCCGACGAGCGCGGCACCCACGTCGTGCTGACGCCCACCTACAGCGGCTGCCCGGCCACCGAGGTCATCGCCGACAGCGTGCGCGCCGCGCTGGAGCAGGCGGGCCTTGGACCCGTCACGCTGAGCCAGCGACTGGCGCCGGCCTGGACCACCGACTGGATCACCCCGCAAGGACGCGAGCAACTGCTCGCCTACGGCATCGCGCCGCCGGGCGAGGCCTGCGCCGCCGAAAGCACGAGCCCGATCCGCCTGCGCCCGCGCAACCTGGCGTGCCCGCACTGCGGCAGCCTGCAGACCGAGCGCCTGTCGGCTTTCGGCTCCACGGCCTGCAAGGCGCTGCACCGCTGCCTGGACTGCCGCGAGCCCTTCGAACACTTCAAACCGATATGAGCGCCTCATGAGCGGCCTGCACTTCCACCCCCTGCGCGTGCGCGACGTGCGCCCCGAGGCCGACGACGCGCTGGTCGTGGGCTTCGACGTGCCGGCCGAGCTGGCCGAGACCTTCCGCTTCCAGCCCGGCCAGTACCTCACGCTGCGCACACAGGCCGGCGGCGCAGAACTGAGGCGTTCGTATTCCATCTGTGCCGGCCCCGGCGACGCGCTGCGCGTGGGCGTGCGGCGGGTGCCGGACGGTGCCTTCACCACCTGGCTGCACGGCCAGCTGAAGGCCGGCGACCTGATCGACGTGATGCCGCCGCAGGGCCGCTTCGGGGCCGCGCTGTCGCAGCGGCCCCGGCATGTGCTGGCAGTGGCGGGCGGCAGCGGCATCACGCCGATCCTGTCGATGCTGAAGACGGTGCTGGCCGACGACCCGCAGGCCCGCTGCACGCTGCTCTACGGCAACCGGCGCGCCGCCAGCACGATGTTCAAGGAAGAGCTGGAAGACCTGAAGAACCGCTACCTCACGCGCCTGGTGCTGCACCCGGTGTTCTCGCGCGAGGTGGTCGACAGCCCGCTCAACACCGGGCGGCTGGACGCGGCGAAGATCGCCACGCTGCTGCGCCTGGTGGGCCCGGTGGACCAGGCCTTCATCTGCGGCCCGCACGCGATGAACGACGAGGCCGAGACGGCGCTGAAGGCCGCCGGCGTGGCGCCCGAGTGCATCCACGTGGAGCGCTTCGGCATCCCGCCGGCAGTGGCCGACGCCACGCTGCACGCACCCCAGGCCGGCGACGCCAGCACGGCGGTCATCACCATCGTGCGCGACGGCCTGTCGCGCGACGTGGCCTTCCAGCCCGGTGACGAAAGCATCCTCGCTGCCGCCGGTCGTGCGGGCCTGGACGTGCCGTACTCCTGCCGCTCCGGCGTGTGCGCCACCTGCCGCGCCAAGGTGCTGCAGGGACGCGTGCGCATGGACCGCAACTTCGCGCTCGAGAAGGCCGAGCTGGACGCCGGTTTTGTGCTCACGTGCCAAGCCCACCCGCTGACCGACCGCGTGGTGGTGTCCTTCGACGAGCGCTGAAGCCGCCGGTGGCCCGCCCCCGATCCGCCGGCTTCGAACTGCAGCGCGAGCAGGTGCTGGCCACCGCGGCACAGCTCTTTGCCACGCGCGGCTACACCGCCAGCACCATGCAGGACCTGGCCGCCGCCTGCGGCGTGAGCAAGGCCACGCTCTACCACTACGTGCGCGACAAACACGACCTGCTGGCGCAGATCACGCGCAGCCACGTGGCGCGGCTGGAAGCGCTGGTGGCCGAGGTGCTGGCGCAGCCGCTGGACGCGCAGCAGCGCCTGAGCCAGCTGATCCTGCGTTTCATGCAGGCCTACGCCAGCTCACGGCACGAACACCGCGTGCTGACCGAAGACGTCAAGTTCCTGGCCGACGATGAACAGCAGGTGGTGCTGGCGGCGCAACGCCGCGTGGTGTCGGCCTTTGCCGATGCGGTCGGCGGGCTGCGGCCCGATCTGGTGGGGCCGCGGCTGCACACGCCGATGGCGATGCTGCTCTTCGGCATGATGAACTGGACCTTCACCTGGCTGCGTGACGACGGCGCGCTCACGCATGAGTCGCTCGCGCCGCTGGTGCTGGCGCTGTTTCTGGGTGGGCTGCCGGCCGTGCAGCCGGGTTGAGGGCCGGCGCGGGACGCGGCGCCTTCGCGCCTTGCACCAGCACCATGCCCCGGTCGCGCAACACGCGCTGCGGCCGGGTCGGCGTCGGCAGGCCCCAGCCTTCAGTCGCTTGCGCGGCACCGTGGCAGACCACGCGCACCCCTGCCAGCCCGGCCTGCGCTGCACGCTCCAGCAGCGCTTCGGTGGCGGCCTCGCCCAGGCTCAGCACCAGGTGCTGCCAGCGGCGCTGCACGCGCTCCTGCAGCCAGGCGTCCTCCAGGGCGCGGCGCAGCGAGGCGGGCTCGCTGCCGGCCTCCAGCACGCGGGGCGCCATCGCACCGACGAAGAGGTTGAAGTCGTGCCGCAGCGTGTGCTGCGGCAGCATCTGCGCCAGGGCGCGGCAGCGCGCGCTCCAGCCCGGCGTGGCAAAGCAGCGGGTCACCAGCGCCTGCAGGCCTTGCGCGGCGTTCAGCAGGCGGGTGCGGTTGGGCGGCATCACCGCCAGCGGCAGGCGCGCGGCTTCGGCAAAGGCCAGCGGCGTGGCAAAGGCGCGCAACGCGGCCAAGCGCCACCAGGCGGCGGCGTCCAGGCCCTGCACCGGCTCGCCGGTGACCTCGGCGCTGCGCGCACGGCGCTGGGCCTGCGCGACGTCGACGTCGGTGCGCGCCTGGGCAGCCGCCAGGCTCATCACCGCCAGGTTGCCGGCGGCATAACCGGCCTGCGGGTTCAGCCGCTCCACCACCGCCGCATCGGGCTGGCCGGGCGCGCCGCCCAGCCGGCAGCGACGCACGGGGCACAACGGGGAGTCGATCTGCGCCAGGTGGTTGGGTGTGACCTGCACGGTGTCGAAGGCGATGCCGTGCTGCCAGGCGTGCAGGCGCAGCTGCAGCCACAGGCGGGTGTGGCGGCTGCTGGTCAGCGTGCGGCGGCCGAACACCGCCCGGCCGGCGGTCCAGCCCTGGCCGACGGCCGCGCCGGCTTGCAGCAGGTCGCCGGGCGGCACGAGGCCGTGGTGGGCATGGTCCCAGCCGATGTCGAAGCCCGTACGGTCCACGGGCGCGGCGGCGGGGGTGTCGAGCTGCAGCGGGGCCTGGTTCATCACTCTCTCCTGATGCCGGGGCGACGGGCCCGGCGTGTGAGGAGAGAGTGTGAAGACCGGGTAGCTCATGGCGTGAGCTACCGGAAGAATCAATCCGAATGACCCCGGTTGCGGATCCGGCGGCGGATCTGGCGCACCAGGAGGAGGCCGAGCGCGATGCCGGCGGCATCGGCCAGCAGGTCGGCCGCCGACCCGGTGCGGGTGGGCAGCTGTGTCTGGACCAGCTCGATCAGCAATCCGTACAGCAGCAGGCCACCTGCGATCCACGCTTCTGCCTTCGTGCCGCGCGACCAGGCCAGCGCGGCCACCAGGGCCAGCGTCGCAAAGGCCAGCACATGCTGGAGCTTGTCGGTGTGGGCCGGGCCGTCGAAGGGGCTGCCTGGCAGGAAGGCGAACCCGGCCACGCCGGCCAGCAGCAGCGCCAGCAGCAGCCGCCAGCCGCTGCGGGCATGCGGGTGGAGCAGGTGTCGGATCTGCATCGTGGGGCGGCGCCAGGGTCGTGTTCGGGATTAGGGTGGGCGCCAGAGCCGCCCTAGGGCCGGCGCGGGACGGGTCCGCCACGGCCGATTGTGGATGCGCCCCTGCCGCCTGCATTGATCGAGCGCTGCCGACAGCGCCGCGCCGCGCGCTGCTATACTGAGTGGGTACGCCGGTGTAGCTCAGTTGGTAGAGCAGCGCATTCGTAATGCGAAGGTCAACAGTTCGATTCCGTTCACCGGCACCAATCACCGCAGCCAGAAGCGCTGCAACAAGAAGAAGGGTCTGGCTTGCGCCAGGCCCTTTTTTTCTTGCCGAGCCGCTGACGGCTCGTGTGGCCAGGGCGGCCCGGCCTTTGAAGCCGCCGCTCCCTACAATGGCCCGATGCGCATCCTCATCGCCAACGACGACGGTTACCTCGCCCCCGGATTGGCCGCGCTGGTGCGCGCCTGCGAGGGCCTGGGCCACATCGATGTCATCGCCCCCGAGCAGAACGCCAGCGGCACGTCCAACGCGCTGACGCTGAGCCGGCCGCTGTCGATCTTCGAGGCCCGCGGTGATCACGTGAAGGGCTTCCGGGTCGTCAACGGCACGCCGTCGGACTGCGTGCACGTGGCGCTGACCGGGCTGCTCGATCAGCGGCCCGACCTGGTGCTGTCGGGCATCAACAACGGCGCCAACATGGGCGACGACACGCTGTATTCGGGCACCGTGGCCGCGGCCATGGAGGGCTTCCTGTTCGGCATCCCGGCCATCGCGTTTTCGCAGGCCGTGAAGGGCTGGGGCGAAATCGATGCCGCCGCGGCGGCCGCCCGCTCGGTGATCGACCAGGTGCTGGCCTCCGGGGCGATGGCCACCGCGCCCTGGCTGCTCAACGTCAACATCCCCAACCGCCCCGATGCGGCGGTGCTGCCGCGGCGCATCACGCGGCTGGGCCGCCGCCACGCCAGCGAGCCGGTGATCCGGCAGACCAACCCGCGCGGCGAGGCCATCTACTGGATCGGCCCGGCCGGCGACGCCCGCGAGTGCGGCGAAGGCACCGATTTCCATGCCGTGGCGCAGGGCTGCGTGTCGATCACGCCGCTGCAGGTGGACCTGACCGACCACGCGGCCAGCGCAGGCTGGGCGACGCGCCTGGCGCCGCTGGGTTCATGACGCCGCAGTCGGGCTTTGCCAGGGCCGGGGCCTGCGTGCGCCCTGCGAAGGCCGGCAGGTGAGCCGCCCGCCGCGCTTTCCCCTCGGCCTGGAACGAGTGCAATCGCGGCCCGCCGGCCGCGCCGACGCGCCGGCCATGCTGCGCCCGCAGGCCCCGCTGGAGCACGCGGCCCAGGACCAGGCGCGCCGGGTGGCGCCCAGCGGCCTGGGCATGGACTCGGCGGCGGTGCGGCGGCGCATGGTGGACCGCCTGCGGGCCGCCGGCCTGCACTGCGAGCCGGTGCTGGCCGCGCTGGCGGCCGTCGAGCGCCACCGCTTCGTCGACAGCGCGCTGGCCACGCAGGCCTACGAAGACACGAGCCTGCCGATCGGCCTGTCACAGACGATCTCCAAGCCCTCGGTCGTCGGCCACATGCTGGCCTTGCTGTTCGACGGGGCGGCGGCACGCGAGCACGGTCACCTGGGCCAGGTGCTGGAGATCGGCACCGGCTGCGGCTATCAGGCGGCCTTGCTGCTGCAGGTGTCGCGCGGCGTGGTGTCGATCGAGCGGCTGCAGGGCCTGCACGACAAGGCACGCACCCATCTGGCGGGTTTGCGCCAAGCCGATCTTCGGCTGGTCTTCGGTGACGGCCGCCTGGGCCACGCGCCCCGCGCGCCCTACCAGAGCATCATCGCCGCGGCGGGGGGCGAGTCGCTGCCGCAGGCCTGGCTCGATCAACTCGCCGTGGGTGGCCGCCTGGTGGCACCCATGCAGGCCGGCCCCGGGGCGGGACAGCGGCTGATGATCGTCGACCGCGGCCCGCAGGGCCTGGTGACGCAGCAGCAGGATGCCGTCCACTTCGTCCCTCTAAAATCCGGCACTGAATGAGACTTCTCTTACCCACGATGCACACCACGCCCCGGCTCCTGTCGGCCCTGAGTCTGGCGGTCACGGTGCTGGCTGCAGGTTGCGCCAGCAGCACCCACCGCGCCCCGGTGGAAGAGCGCAGCGCCGCCTCGCGCGCCACCACCAGCGCGCCGAGTGCCGCCGCGCCGGGTTCCGTCCCCGTGCAGGCGGCCGATGTCCCCGCGAAACCCCTGCCGGGCGCAGAGAACGCCGGCAAGCCCGGCTACTACACCGTCAAGCCCGGCGACACGCTGATCCGCGTGGGCCTGGAAAACGGCCAGAACTGGCGCGACATCGCGCGCTGGAGCGCACTCGAGAACCCCAACGTCATCGAGGTCGGGCAGGTCCTGCGGGTCGTGCCACCCGTGGCCGATGCCACAGCCGTGGTGACGCGGCCGGTCGCGCCGGCGGGCCGCGTGGACGGCAAGCCGCTCGACACTCGACCGGGCGCCGCGGTGGCGGCCGCGCCTGTCACCGGCGCTGCTTCAGCTGCGGTGCCGCCGCTGGCCGGGCCTGCGCTCGGCGCAGCGTCCGGACCGGTGGCAGCGGCGCCCGTGCCCACCGCGTCGACCGTGGCGGCACCCGCCGTCGCCGCCCAGGCGCCGCGCGATCCCGACGAAGAAGTCAGCTGGGCCTGGCCGGCCAGCGGCCCCGTGGCCACGGCGTTCGACGACGTCAAGAGCAAGGGCCTGGCCATCACCGGCAAGGCCGGCGACCCGGTGCTGGCCGCCGCCGACGGTCGCGTGGTCTACGCGGGCTCCGGTCTGCGTGGCTACGGCAACCTGGTGATCGTCAAGCACAACGCACTCTTCCTGACCGCCTACGCGCACAACCAGGCGCTGCTGGTGAAGGAAGACCAGGTCGTGCGGCGCGGTCAGAAGATCGCCGAGATGGGTGCCAGCGACGCCGAGCGCGTGCAACTGCACTTCGAGATCCGGCGCCAGGGCAAGCCGGTCGACCCGGCGCGCTTGCTGCCAGCCCGCTGAATCGGGTGACACGCTCGGAGCGCGCGGCGTCGGACGCCTGCGCGCCTGGATAATCCCGCCATGGCACATGGCATGGATTGGTTGACGGTCGAGTCCCTCGACCTCGAGGCGCAGGGCATCGCCCACCGCAGCGACGGCAAGGTGGTCTTCATCGAGGGCGCGCTCCCCACCGAGCGCGTGCAGGTGCAGGTCTCGCGCAAGAAGAACAACTGGGAGCAGGGCCAGATGACGGCCCTGCAGCGTGAGAGCGCACAACGTGTGCGCCCCGGCTGCCCGCATTTCGGGCTGCACGCCGGTTCGTGCGGCGGCTGCAAGATGCAGCACCTGCATCCTGCAGCGCAGGTGGCCGTCAAGCAGCGGGTGTTGGAAGACAACCTCTGGCACCTGGCCAAGGTCAAGCCCGAGCGCATGCTGCGTGCCATCGAAGGCCCGGCCTGGGGCTACCGGGACCGTGCGCGGCTGTCGGTGCGTTTCGTGGCCAAGAAGGGCACGGTGCTGATCGGTTTCCATGAACGCAAGTCGCGTTACGTGGCCGACATGCAGGTGTGCCCGGTGCTGGCGCCATCGGTCAGCGCGATGCTGATGCCGCTGCGCGAACTCATCGGCAGCATGGACCAGCGCGACCGGCTGCCGCAGATCGAACTGGCCGCGGGCGAGGGCGTCACCGCGCTCGTGCTCCGCCACCTGGAGCCGCTGACGCCGGCCGACGCCGACCGGCTGCGTGCCTTTGCCGCCACGCACGGCGTGCAGTGGTGGCTGCAGCCCAAGGGGCCCGACACCGTGCACCTGCTCGACGAGGGCGGGCCGGTGCTGGCCTACCGACTGCCGGAGTTCGGCATCACGATGCCCTTCAAGCCGACCGACTTCACGCAGGTCAACCCGCACATCAACCGCGTGCTGGTGGAGCGGTCCGTGCGGCTGCTCGACCCGGCACCCGACGAGCGTGTGATCGACTGGTTCTGCGGCCTGGGCAACTTCACGCTGCCGCTGGCCACGCGCGCCCGTGAGGTGCTGGGTATCGAGGGCAGCGAGACGCTGGTGGCCCGGGCGCGCGCCAACGCGCAGCTGAACGGACTGGCAGGCCCGACGCGCTTCGAGGCCCGCAATCTGTTCGAGATCACGCCCGAGGACCTGCGAGGCGTGGGCGGGGCGGCTCGCTGGCTGGTCGATCCGCCGCGCGAGGGCGCGTTTGCGCTGGCGAAGGCGCTGGCCGACCTGCATGGCAGCGAGGGCTGGACGGCCCCGCAGCGCATCGTCTACGTGAGTTGCAACCCGGCCACGCTGGCACGCGACGCCGGGCTGCTGGTGCACCAGGCGGGCTACCGCTGCTCGCTGGCGGGCGTGGTCAACATGTTCCCGCACACCGCGCACGTGGAGAGCATGGCAGTGTTCGATCGGGTCGACGTGGCCTGAACCCTGCACGCACAAAAAAACGGGGCCCGAGGGCCCCGTTTTCATGTCTGACGATGAACCGGATCAGTCGTCGCTGCCGCCGCCGATGCCCAGCAGGGCCAGCAGGAACTGGAACACGTTGAAGATGCTGAGGTACACGCCGAGCGTGGCGGTGATGTAGTTGGTCTCGCCACCGTCGCGCACACGCTTCAGGTCGTACAGGATGAAGGCACTGAAGATGCCCATGCCCAGCACGGCCACCACGATCATCAGCGCCGACGACTGGAGGAAGATGTTGGCGATCATGGCCACGAACAGCATCAGCGCGCCGACCGTCAGGAACTTTCCCATGTTGCCCAGGTCGCGCTTGATCACGCTGGACAGCGAGGCCATGACGAAGAAGATCGCCGCGGTGCCGCCGAAGGCCGTCATCACCACGCCCGGGCCGCTGGTAGCGAGCACCACGCTGAGCAGGCGCGACAGCATCAGCCCCATGAAGAACGTGAAGCCCAGCAGGATGGGCACACCGGCCGCCGAGTTCTTGAACTTCTCGATCGCGTACATGAAACCGAAGGCGCCCGCCAGGAAGACCACGAGCCCGATGCCGGGCGACATGGCCCGGGCGATGCCGGTCTGCACGCCGATCCAGGCCCCCAGCACGGTGGGCACCATCGACAGCGCCAACAGCCAGTAGGTGTTGCGCAGCACACGGTTGCGTTCGGCCGCCAGCGCGCCGCCACCGGCGAGGCCAGGATAGTTCTGCACGCTTTGATTCATGAAGCCTCCGGGAAGATGGGTGAGCAGCCATGAGACTGCGAACGCGATTCTAGGTTCCGTCCCGTCCGGGGCAATGTCCTTACGCCAAACGGCAGTTTGGGTGCAGGTTCTTGGTATGGTTGCGGCCATGAAAACACAACCCAACCTGACCCTCGAAGACGTGCGTGCCATCGCTGCTGCTGCCGAGGCCGAGGCGCAAAAGAACCAGTGGGCCGTGACGCTGGCCGTCGTGGACGCCGGGGGCCACCTGCTGTGGCTGCAGCGCCTGGACGGCGCGGCGCCGATCTCGGCCGACATCGCCCCGGCCAAGGCGCGCACCGCGGCGCTGGGCCGGCGCGAAACCAAGGTCTACGAGGACATGATCAACCAGGGCCGCACGTCCTTCCTGAGCGCACCCACGCTGCAGGGCATGCTGGAAGGCGGTGTGCCGATCATGGTGGACGGCCAGTGCGCCGGGGCCGTGGGCGTGAGCGGCGTCAAGAGCAGTGAAGACGCGCAGATCGCACGCGCCGGCATTGCAGCCCTGCTGGGCTGAGCGCTCGCCCGGCAGGGCCGGGCGGCTATACTTCACAGGTTTACCCGCCCCCAGCCCAGCGCTCACGATACTCCGACGACAGTGTCCCCTCGGAGCCCCCGTCCACCCCCGTGGTGACGGGTGGCGATGAGCGCGAGAACCCCCCGGAGCTCTTCATTTGCTGCCCGTCCTGCCCCCCGCACTCCTCGCACTCGCAGACGGCACGACCCTCCTGGGCACCAGCATCGGTGCCCCTGGCCACACGGTGGGCGAAGTGGTGTTCAACACCGCGCTCACCGGCTACCAGGAAATCCTGACCGACCCCAGCTACTGCCGGCAGATCGTGACGCTCACGTATCCGCACATCGGCAACGTGGGCGTGAACGAGGAAGACGTCGAAGCCGCCCAGGTCCATGCAGCCGGACTGATCATCAAGGACCTGTCGCTGCGCGTGTCGAACTTTCGCGCCACCCTGACGTTGCCGCAGTATCTGCAGCGCGAGGGCACGGTGGCCATCGCCGACATCGACACACGTCGCCTGACCCGCGTGCTGCGCACCACCGGCGCCCAGAACGGCTGCATCGTCAGCTTCGAGGCCGGCACCGTGGTCGGGCCGGAGCAGGTGGCCGAGGCCCTGGCCCGAGCCCGCGGCGCGCCCTCGATGGCCGGGCTCGACCTGGCGCAGGTGGTCAGCGTGACCGATCCCTACGAATGGACCGAGACCGAATGGCAGCTCGGCCAGGGCTACGGTCGGCTGACCGAGGCCCGATTCCACGTCGTCGCCTACGACTACGGCGTCAAGCGCAACATCCTGCGCATGCTCGCCTCACGAGGCTGCCGCGTCACCGTGGTGCCGGCCCGCACGCCGGCAGCCGAGGTGCTGAAGCTCAAGCCCGACGGCGTGTTCCTCAGCAACGGCCCGGGTGATCCGGCACCTTGTGACTACGCGGTGGAAGCCGCGCGTGAACTGATCGAGACCGGCGTGCCGACCTTCGGCATCTGCCTGGGCCATCAGATCATGGCGCTGGCCTCGGGGGCCAAGACCTTCAAGATGAAGTTCGGCCACCACGGCGCCAACCACCCGGTGAAGGACCTGGACAGCGGCCGCGTCAGCATCACGAGCCAGAACCACGGCTTCGCGGTGGACGAGAAGACCCTGCCGGCCAACCTGCGCCCGACGCACGTCAGCCTGTTCGACCAGACGCTGCAGGGCCTGGCCCGCACCGACAAGCCCGCGTTCTGCTTCCAGGGCCACCCCGAAGCCAGCCCCGGCCCGCACGACATCGGCTACCTCTTCGACCGCTTCGTCGCCCTGATGGCGCAGAAGTGATCCACCCCCAAGCTCACATCCGTTCGCAGCCCCCCATGGGGGCGCAGGCCTCCCTTGGGACGGCCCGGCGGGAGACCTAAATGCCCAAGCGCTCAGACCTCAAAAGCATCCTGATCATCGGCGCCGGCCCCATCGTCATCGGGCAGGCCTGCGAATTCGACTACTCCGGCGCGCAAGCCTGCAAGGCGCTGCGCGAGGAGGGCTACCGCGTCATCCTCGTCAACAGCAACCCGGCGACGATCATGACCGACCCGGACATGGCCGACGTGACCTACATCGAGCCCATCACCTGGCAGGTGCTCGAGACCATCATCGCCAAGGAAAAGCCCGATGCGCTGCTGCCCACGATGGGCGGCCAGACGGCGCTGAACTGCGCGCTCGACCTGCACCGCCACGGCGTGCTCGACAAACACGGCGTCGAGATGATCGGTGCCAACGAGCACGCCATCGAGAAGGCCGAAGACCGCATGAAGTTCAAGGACGCGATGACGTCCATCGGCCTGGACTCCGCCAAGAGCGGCGTGGCGCACAGCATGGAAGAGGCGCTGGCGGTGCAGAAGCGCATCCAGGCCGACATCGGCGGCACCGGCTTCCCGATGGTCATCCGCCCCAGCTTCACGATGGGCGGCACCG